>Ga0302314_10001468_pt1 | contig 44276 bp, 35 predicted proteins | sample III_Palsa_N2_3_FD_200533 | JGI IMG/M metagenome (GOLD analysis project Ga0302314, IMG submission 200533) | Peat permafrost microbial communities from Stordalen Mire near Abisko, Sweden - III_Palsa_N2_3 | ecosystem: Environmental > Terrestrial > Soil > Palsa > Peat permafrost | place: Sweden...
TTCGGCAAGGTGACCCTATGTCCATGAGCGCACCGAGTTCCTCCTCCAATGAGGACGGCGAGGATCTGGGCGAAGCCATCGCCTCGATCAACGTCACGCCGCTGGTCGACGTCATGCTGGTGCTGCTCATCATCTTCATGGTGACGGCGCCCCTGATGCTGTCGCAGGTGCCGGTAACCCTGCCCAAGGCCGCCCTGCAGGAAATGGGCAAGCCGCGCGACCCGCTGATCGTGTCGTTCGATCTGAACGGCAACTACTACATCGATACCGGTGGCGGTCACGTCGATCAGATGACGATCGACCAGTTGCCGGCACGGCTGCATGAGATTGCGCAGGCCGAGCCGGACAACCTGGTCTACATCCGCGCCGACAAGGGTGCGGTGTTCGACAAAGTGAGGGATCTTCTGAAGATTGCGGCCCAGGCCGGCTTCTACAAGGTCTCGCTCATGTCCCAAGCCCAGCCGTAAGGGCCCGGAGCGAGAACTGTGACCGTAAAGAAAAAACGCAAGTCCTTCGCGCTCGGACCGGGCGCGATCATATCCATCATCTTCCATCTGGGACTGATCATTTATCTGCTGCACTACGTGCGGCCGTCCCTGTTCCAGGAGCCGGCGAAGAAGATGGTGGCGGTGATCCAGATGTTGCCCCCGCCACCACCCCCGCCACCGCCACCGCCGCCGAAGGAGCCCCCGCCCAAGACTCCGCCGCCGCCGAAGCCGAACACGCCGCCGCCGCCGCAGCAGATCGTGACGGCTGCGACGGTGACCACGCCGGATGTGCCGTCAGTGCCGCCTCCGCCTCCGCCCGCGCCGCCCGCACCGCCGGAGCCGGTGCGTCAGACGCAGGTGGGTGTGCCCAGCTCGTATTACAACACGCTGCAGCAGACCATCCAGCAGAACACCCAATACCCGGCCAAGTCGGTACGCGACCAGGAAGAGGGTACCTGCAAGGTGACCGTGACCATTTCCCGTGATGGATCGATCGAGGATGTGGTGATCAGGGAGAAAGCGGGCTTTCCGGCACTGGATTCCGAGTGCAGGAACGTGTTCAACCGCATCGTCAAGTTCCCGTCGGTGCCGGCGAACGTGTCGCCCGAGGTCACCGACTTCAAGATCGATCTGCCCATTACGTTCAGCCTGCAATAGGCTGAAACAGGCTGTATCAGCACGCAAAACCGCTGTGTCAGGGGTGTCCCCCTGACACAGCGGTGCTAGGGCCTGTCGTCGACCTCTTTGATCGCTGCGACGGCGGTCATTTTTGCGCAGTGCAAGTCGGACAGGGCGCGGCATGGTGATTCCATGCAAGCACTGGCCGGCGCAGCAATGCGCAAAAATGGCCCCGTCCCTTCGGGTTGCGCCCAAAATCGCGCCAGGCTGCGTTGTCAGCCCCGGCCATGGAATCACCATGGCCGGTGCCTGCCGCCTTGCCTGACGCGATTTTGGACTGCAACGCAGCGACCAAAGAGGTCGACGACAGGCCCAAAGCGCGCGTATAGCGTAAAATAGACATCCCGCCACGGCATCCAGGTCCTTTTTCGGTCCGGCTGACGTAGCGGTCGATTGGCCCCTTTAACACGGGGCCCCACCGGAACGGGCCCAGCCGTCACGCGGCGGTGCGGGCCTTGAGACAGAGGACCACCATGGCAGTCAAAGTTGGTATCAACGGCTACGGCCGCATCGGCCGCAACGTGCTGCGCGCGCTGTATGAAAGCGGTCGCAAGGATGTGCAGATCGTCGCGATCAACGACCTCGGCCCGGCCGAGACCAATGCGCACCTGACCCGCTACGACACCGCACATGGTCCATTCCCGGGCACGGTGGCGGTGGAGGGTGAATACCTGGTGGTCAACGGCGACCGCATCAAGGTGCTGGCCAATCGCGATCCGTCCAAGCTGCCCTGGGGCGAGTTGGGCGTGGATGTGGTGCTGGAATGCACCGGCTTCTTCACCAGCAAGGCCAAGGCCAGCGCGCATCTCGCCGGCGGCGCCAAGAAAGTGGTGATTTCCGCCCCGGGCGGCAATGACGTCGATGCCACCATCGTTTTCGGCGTCAATCACCAGACCCTGAAAGCCAGCGACACGGTTATTTCCAACGCTTCCTGCACCACCAACTGCCTGGCGCCGCTGGTCAAGCCGCTGCACGACAAGATCGGCGTGGTCAACGGCCTGATGACCACCATTCACTCGTTCACCAACGACCAGGTGCTCACCGACGTATTCCACGAGGACCTGCGCCGCGCCCGCGCCGCCGGCCACAACATGATCCCGGCCAAGACCGGCGCCGCCTCCGCGGTCGGCCTGGTGCTGCCGGAACTGAACGGCAAGCTGGATGGTTTCGCCATTCGCGTGCCGACCATCAATGTGTCGATCGTCGACCTGTCCTTCATCGCCGCGCGCGACACCGATGTGAAGGAAGTCAATGCCATCATGAAGGCCGCCGCCAGCGAAGGCCCGCTGAAAGGCATCCTCAAATACAACGACGGCCCGCTGGTTTCCAGCGACTTCAACCATGATCCGGCCTCGTCCACCTTCGACTCGACCCTGACCAAGGTGTCCGGCCGTCTGGTCAAGGTCACGTCCTGGTACGACAACGAGTGGGGCTTCTCCAACCGCATGCTGGATACCACCGTCGCCCTGGCCAACGCCAAGTAAAGACGGCAGGCGAAAGGCGGGAGGCGAGAGGCGCAACAGCCGCTCCCTTCCGCCTTTTCTTTTGCGCCCCCGCCTCTTTCTATCTGATCTCCCGGAGTTTCTGATGACCGTCATTCGCATGTCCGACCTCGATCTCGCCGGCAAGCGCCTGTTGATCCGGCAGGATCTGAACGTGCCGATCCACAACGGCAAAATCACCTCGGACGCGCGCCTGCGCGCCTCCCTGCCGACGCTGAAGCTGGCGCTCGACCAGGGCGCCTCGGTGCTGGTTATTTCCCACCTGGGACGGCCCAAGGCCGGGCAGTTCGATCCGGATCAGTCGCTGACCCTGGTTGCCGCCTGGTTCTCCGAGCGCCTCGGCCGGTTGGTGCCGGTGGTGACCAACTGGATCGACGGCGTCAAGCTGCAGCCGGGCCAGATCGTGCTCGGCGAGAACACCCGCTTCCTCAAGGGCGAAAAGGAAGACGACGAAGCCCTGTCGAAGAAGATGGCGGCGCTGTGCGACATCTACGTGATGGATGCCTTCGGCACCGCCCACCGCGCCGAGGCTTCCACCCACGGCGTGGCCAGATTCGCGCCGGTGGCCTGCGCCGGCCCGCTGCTGGCGGCCGAGCTGGAAGCCCTGGGCAAGGCCCTGCGCGCGCCGAAGCGTCCGCTGGCGGTGATCGTCGGCGGCTCCAAGGTGTCCACCAAGCTGGATCTGCTTAATAACCTCGCCGACATCGCCGACCAGCTGATCATCGGCGGCGGCATCGCCAACACCTTCCTCGCCGCGGCCGGCTACAAGGTAGGCAAATCGCTGCACGAGCCGGGCATGCTCGACGTCGCGCGCGAAATCCAGAGGAAGATCCAGGCGCGCGGCGGCAACGTGCCGCTGCCGGAAGACGTGGTGGTGGCCACCGAATTTTCGGCGGAAGCGCATGCCGACGTGCGTTCGGTGGACGACGTCGAGGACGACCAGATGATTCTCGACATCGGTCCCAGGACCCGCGCCAAGCTGCTGGGCCTGCTCAAGGGCTGCGGCACCATCGTCTGGAACGGGCCGGTCGGCGTGTTCGAATACGACTCCTTCGCCGGCGGCACCCGGGCACTGGCCGAAGCCATCGCGCAGAGCTCCGCGTTCTCCCTGGCCGGCGGCGGCGACACCCTGGCGGCGATCGACAAGTTCGGCATCGCCGACAAGCTGTCCTACATCTCCACCGGCGGCGGCGCTTTCCTCGAGTTCCTGGAGGGCAAGACCCTGCCTGCGGTTGCCGCGCTGGAAGCGCGCGCGAAGTCTTGATTGGCCGGGCCTGATCGGCAGGGGGAGTGAAACTCCCCCTTGCCTTGCCGGGTTATCCGCCTTGCGGAAACGCCACGCCGTGGCGTCGCGCCCCGGCGCTTGCGGCTTACTGGCCGCTGTTGCTCTGCATGTCCTTGAGCCTCTGTGCAAAGGCATTGGCGTCGATCGCCGCGGCGTTCGCGGCATCGACATGCAGCTTCGCCAGGCTATTCTGTGCATCCATGTAGTCCTTGATGCACTGCTGATAGACCGTGTAGTTCTCCTGGAAATCGGTGTCGCCGTCGGCCTTGCGCACGGCGTTGGGCGGGATGGGTTTTTTACAGGCCGGCGGTGCGGTGGAATCCACCAGGGGCGCAGCGGCTCCCTCGGCGAATGCCGCCATCGGCGCCAGGGCAAGTGCAATAGTCAGCAGTGTCAATCAATTCATTGAGTGGGTCTCCAATTTATTGGGATTTGCAGCCGGCGCTATTACGCTCAGGCTTTGCATTAACCCGGATATCCTACCAAACTGAAGCAGCCGCTCTTCCCGCTGTGGAGAAAACTGATGCTGCGACGCCTGCTTGCCGTGCTAACCGTTCCCGCCGCGCTGCTGCTGTCCGGCTGCGGCTACAACACCATCCAGAGCCAGGACGAACAGGTCAAGGCGGCCTGGTCCGAGGTGCTGAACCAGTATCAGCGCCGCGCCGATCTGGTGCCGAACCTGGTCAATACGGTGAAGGGTTATGCCGCGCAGGAAGAGCGCGTGCTGACCGAGGTGACCGCGGCGCGCGCCAAGGTCGGCACCATCCAGGCCACGCCGGAGCTGATCAACGACCCGCAGGCTTTCGCCAAATTCCAGCAGGCGCAGGGCGAACTGGGCGGCGCGCTGTCGCGACTGCTGGTGGTTTCCGAAAACTACCCGCAGCTCAAGTCGGATGCCGCCTTCCGCGACCTGCAGGCGCAGCTGGAAGGCACCGAAAACCGCATCACCGTGGCCCGCAACCGCTTCATCCAGTCGGTGCAGGACTACAACGTCACCTTGCGCAGCTTCCCCAGCAATCTCACCGCCAAGGCCTTTGGCTATCAGGTCAAGCCGAATTTCACGGTCGACAATGAAAAGGCCATCGCTCAGCCGCCGACGGTGGACTTCAGCCAGCCATCCCCGGCAGCCGCACCGGTCCCCAAGCCAAACTGAAGCCGGCCGCCGCCTGAAGCCCATGTCTCTGCTGCGACCGCTGGCCCTGATTGCGGCGCTTTGTTGCGCCTGTTCCGGCGCGCTGGCGGATGTGGCGGTGCCGCCATTGCAGGCGCGTGTGACCGATCTGACCGGCACGCTCAGTCCACAGCAATCGGCCGTGCTGGAAGGCAAGCTGGCCGATCTGGAAAGGCAGAAGGGCAGCCAGCTCGCCGTGCTGATCCTCGCCAGCACCGCGCCCGAGACTATCGAGCAATACGGCATCCGCGTCGGCGAGGCCTGGAAGCTCGGCCGCAAGGGCGTCGATGACGGCGCCGTCCTGATCGTCGCCAAGGACGACCACAAACTGCGCATCGAGGTGGGTTACGGCCTGGAGGGTGCGCTCAACGACGCCACCTGTGCACGCATCATCGACGAGATCGCGGTGCCGCGCTTCAAACAGGGCCAGTTCTACGAGGGCATAGGCGCCGCTGCCGATGCCATGGTGAAAGTGGTTTCGGGCGAGCCGCTGCCGCTGCCGCCGCCCAGGCCGGCAAGCGCAGCGGGCGGCGACAACGGCGGTGCATGGATCGCCCTGGTGCTCATCGGCGCCTTTGTCGGCTCTTCGTTCCTCAAGGCGATTTTCGGCCGGCCATTGGGCACCGCGTTCACCGCGGTGGCTGCGGGAGCGGCGGCGTGGTTGCTGAGCGGCGCCCTGGTGGTGGCGCTGGTGTTCACCGGCATCGGCTTCGTCATCGCCCTGGTGGGGGGCGGCTTTTCCCGCGGCTTCGGCGGCTTCGGCGGTGGCGGCTTTGGCGGCGGCGGCTTCGGTGGTGGTGGAGGCTCCGGCGGCGGGTTTTCCGGCGGCGGCGGCAGTTTCGGTGGCGGCGGCGCTTCGGGGAGCTGGTGACATGTCGCAACTGGCCCGGCTGTGCAGGCACTGGTTCACCACCCACCGCGCGACGCGTCGGCATTTCCCGCCGGCCAGCCTGCAGCGCATCGAAAACGAGATCAAGACCTGCGAGGAACGCCACGCCGGCGAAATTCGTTTCGCGGTCGAGGCCGCGCTGCATCCGGCGCAGGTCTGGCATGGCCTGACGCCGCGGCAGCGGGCGGTCGAGGTGTTCGCGCAGTTGCGCGTCTGGGATACCGAGCACAACAACGGCGTGCTGATCTACCTGCTGCTGGCCGACCGCGCGGTGGAAATCGTCGCCGATCGCGGTGTGGCCGGCGGGCGTGTCGCCGAGGGCGAGTGGGAAGCGGTGGGCGCGCTGATGCAGAAATACTTCCGCGAGGGCGAATTCGAGGACGGCGTGGTGGCGGGAATCGAGGCGGTGGCCGACGTATTGGCCCGCTATCCCCCCGGGGCGCCGCGTACCGCCAACGAACTGCCCGACGCTCCTGTTATCCTTTAGCCTCCACAAGAGGAACAAGCAATGCGTTTCGCCGGCACCGAATCCTACGTCGCCACCGACGATCTGACCCTGGCGGTGAATGCCGCCGTGACCCTGCAACGGCCGCTGCTGGTCAAGGGCGAGCCCGGCACCGGCAAGACCCGGCTGGCGCAGGAAGTGGCGCAGTCGCTGGGGCGTCCGTATTACGAGTGGCACGTCAAATCCACCACCAAGGCGCAGCAGGGCCTGTACGAGTACGACGCCGTGTCGCGCCTGCGCGACTCGCAGCTGGGCGACGCCAAGGTCAAGGACATCGCCAACTACATCGTCAAGGGCCGCCTGTGGGAGTGCTTCGACAGCGAAAGCCAGCCGGTGCTGCTGATCGACGAGATCGACAAGGCCGACATCGAATTCCCCAACGACCTGCTGCGCGAGCTGGACCAGATGGCGTTCTACGTCTACGAGACGCGCCAGACCGTCACCGCGCGCAACCGCCCCATCATCATCATCACCTCCAACAACGAGAAGGAGCTGCCGGATGCCTTCCTGCGCCGCTGCTTCTTCCACTACATCCGCTTTCCTGACCGCGAGACGATGCAGAAGATCGTCGACGTGCACCATCCGGATCTGAAGAAGAACCTGCTCAAGGAAGCGATGGAAGTGTTCTTCGGCCTGCGCGAGCTGCCCGGCCTGAAGAAGAAGCCGTCCACGTCCGAACTGCTCGACTGGCTCAAGCTGCTGATGGCCGAGGACATCGACCCGGCCACCCTGCGCGAGACCAGCGTGAAGAAGTCGCTGCCGCCGCTGTACGGGGCGCTGCTCAAGAACGAGCAGGATGTGCATTTGTTCGAGCGGATTGCGTTCATGGCACGGCGCGGCAACTAAGCTTCCGCCCATCACGATCCCCTCGCCCCATTTATGGGGAGAGGGGTAGGGGAGAGGGGGATTCGGAGTGTGCAGCTCGATGCCCTGGATAACGGCTTGCGCCGGTATGACGGTGGGATGTGGGTTTTGTTTTTGCTGTTGTCGTGGCTGTTGCCTTTGATGTTCCCCCCGTCTGGCTGCGCCGAGAAGCGCAGGGGACCGTCCAATCGCTTTTTGATTGGACGGCGCAGACTCCGGGGCGGCCCTTCTTTGGTTACTTTCTTGTGGCTGTTGACAAGAAAGTAACCCGCCATCAAGGCGGAACCGCACTTTCAATCAGCAGGCAAATGGTCCGCGCGTAAGCGCGTACACAACAACTTCAGAGCCAAATCAGTACATGGTGTGGATGAAGCGAAGCGCAACGCAATCCACCGCTGCGGACTACGGCGCCGCCGCCGTCACCGCCTTCGTATCCGCCACCCGCCACAAATACCAGCTCCCCACCGACCGATAAGGCGCCCATTTGGCGGTGATCGCCAGCGTCGCCTCGTCATCCAGTTTCTCGCCCTTGTTGTGCAGCAGGTTGAGGCCGCGGCGCAGGCCGGCGTCGCCGAGGGAGAAGATGTCGAGCCGGCCCAGGGCGAAGATCAGGAACATCTCGGCGGTCCAGCGGCCGATGCCGGGCAGGGCGTCGAGGGTTTCGATGGCGGTTTCGTCATCCATTTTGACCAGTTTGCGGAAGTAGGCGGCATCGGCGTGGTTCACCTCGGCCGCGGCCTTGAGCCATTTGGCCTTGGCGTTGGACAGGCCGCAGGCGCGCAGCGCTTCCGGCGTGATCTCCATGAAATGGCCGGGCTTGAAGCGTGCCCCGGCCAGCGTGGCGGCGGCCACGCGTCCCTGGATGGTATCGGCGGCCCGGGACGACAGTTGCTGGCTGATGATGGAGCTGCACAGCACGTGGAACGGATCGCGCCGCCTGCCGTCGAGGGTGCAAAGGCCGTGCGCGTCGATGACGCGCGCCAGCTTTTTGTCACGCCGGCGCAGGTGCGCCTCGGCGGCGCGCAGGGTTTCGGATTCGATCACGGGAGCCTTGGATGTACAGGTGATTCATGGGACTCGGCTTAGGATGCGCCAAAGCCGCGAGTTTCTCATCCACTGTGACGAGGGTCCGCTGTGCCGATGGCCTTGCGGCCAAAGGCTGGATACCATGTTCCCATGCTGACGGCATCGCCAGCCGCGGCAATCGCGGCGCAGCAGCCAGGGGTGGCGGGGACGGCCCCGGTTTCCGCGCGCGCCTTGTACCGGGGTTTCATCTGGCTGTTCGTCAAGGGCTCGATCCCTGCAGTGCTGGGCACCATCATCCTGTGCTTCCTCGGACTGCAATTCAGCCCCGGGCAATGGCTCAAGCTGACGCCGCAAATCCCGCCCTTCGTGGCCCTGTTCATCGTGCCGGAGCTGTGGCTGATCCGGCGCTATTACCAGCCGCTGGGCCAGGTCTGGGACCAGCTCGCTCGCGGCATCATGCCGCCGCAGGCCGCCATCTCGCAGGCGCTGGTGCGCGCCCTCAATCTGCCCTACTACGCCTTCCTGCGCGTGACCCTGGTGCGCGGCCTGGTCGGCGCGCTGGCGGCGCTGAGCTCCCTGCTGCTCACCAACTGGCTATGGGCCGGCGGCTTCGCCTTATGGCAGATCGTGATGTTTCCGGCCCTGGTGCTGCTGTTCGCCTGCCCCATCTACGGCGCCATCGAATACTTCACCGCGGCGCGGCACATGGTGCCGGTGGTGGAATACCTGTGGCAGCACTGCCCGCAGATGGCGCGCATCGACCAGCGCCGCCTGATCGCGGTGCGCCTGAAAAGCAAGCTGCTCTACCTGTGCCTGTTCATCACCGCCCTGCCGCTGCTGTTCATCGCCATCACGGTGCTGTTCAAGGTCGACCAGATGCTGCGCGCCCAGGGTGTGCCGGTGACGTTCGGCCTGATGTGGCCGCTGTGGGGCTGGATCGGCGGCGCGCTGACCGTGACCATCGCCGGCGCGGTGGCCATGGCGATATTGACGGCGCAGGAAGTGTCGCGCTCGGCGGCGCGCCTCATCGCCGGCATGAACGAGGTGGAGCGCGGCAATCTCGACATCGATCTGAAGGTGCTCGATACCGACGAATATGCCGACTTGACGCGCGGCTTCAACCTGATGACCGACGGCCTGCGCGACGAGGTGCGCATCCTCGAAGTGGCGCAGGACCTCGCCGGCGAGCTGCAGCTCGATGTGCTGATCGGCCGCATCATGAGCGCCGCCACCGAGCTGCTCGATGCCGAGCGCAGCACCCTGTTCGTGCATGACGCGGAGCGGCGCCAGCTATGGTCCAGGTTCGGCCTTGGCCTGCAGGCTTCGGAGATCCGCATCGCCTGCAATGAAGGCATCGCCGGCGCGGTGTTCAGCAGCGGCCTGGGCGAGAACGTCGCCAACCCCTACGGCGATCCGCGCTTCAGCCCGGCGGTCGACCTGCATACCGGCTTCCGCACCTGTTCCATCCTGTGCATGCCGATCATCAACAAGAAGGGCCAGCGGCTGGGCGTGACCGAGGTGCTGAACAAGCGCGAGGGCGGCTTCACGGTCAAGGACGAGCAGCGCCTGCGCGCCTTCACCGCGCAGATCGCCGTGGCCCTGGAGAACGCGCAACTGTTCGACGAAGTGCTGTCGGTGAAGAGCTACAACGAGAACATTCTGGCCAGCACCACCAATGGCGTCATTACCCTGGACAACGCCTGCCGCGTCGTCACCGCCAACGGCGCCGCGCTGCGCATGTTCGGGCGCGAAGCAGCCAACATCCTCCAGCTGCCGGCCGCGGCCGCCTTCGGCGCGGGCAACGACTGGGTGCTGAAGAGCGTGGAGAAAGTGCAGCAGAGCGGCCGCCCCGACTTTGCGGCCGATGCGGACCTGGTGCGTCCGGACGGCGTGGTGGCTTCGGTCAACCTCACCGCGACACCCTTGAAAAACGCCGAGGCACAGGCCATCGGCGTGATCCTCTCGTTCGAGGACCAGACCCGCGAGAAGCGCGTGCGCAGCACCATGGCGCGCTACATGAGCAAGGAAGTGGCCGACCAGCTGCTGGAAGGCGGCGAGGCCGCCCTCGGCGGCCGCATCCAGCGCAGCACCATCCTGTTCTCCGACGTGCGCGGCTTCACCAGCACCGCCGAGGCCCTGGGCCCGCGCGAGACGGTGGCCCTGCTCAACGAATATTTCGAGGAGATGGTCGAGGCCATCTTCGAATACGGCGGGGTGCTCGACAAATACATCGGCGACGCCATGATGGCCCTGTTCGGCGTGCCGTTTCTGGGGCCGCGCGATGCGGACAACGCAGTGGCGGTGGCCAATGCCATGCTGCGCCGTCTCAGCGGGCTCAACCAGCGCCGGCTGCGGGCGGGCCGGCGCGCCATCGACATCGGCATCGGCATCGCCACCGGCGATGTGGTGGTGGGCAATATCGGCTCGCCGCGGCGCATGGAGTACACCGTCATCGGCGACAGCGTGAACCTGGCTTCGCGGCTGGAGGGCGCCACCAAGGAATACCAGGTCAAGGTGCTGTTGGCGCAGGCCACCGCCGAGGCGCTGACCGTGCCCACGCCGCTGCGCGAAATCGAGTTGTTGCGGGTCAAGGGCAAGGACCAGCCGGTGACAGTGTATGAAGCCCTGGGACACCACGACGAAGCCAGCTTCCCCAATCTCGATGCCTGCCTGGCTGCTTACGCCGAAGGCCTGCGTGCCTATCGCCTGCGCGCCTGGCGCGAGGGTGAGCAGGCCTTCGCTCAGGCGCTGTCGCTGAATCCGGCGGACTATCCGTCACAACTGTACCTGGGGCGCTGCCGCAGCTACGCGTCGCAGCCGCCGCCCGAGGACTGGGACGGGGCGCGGACGCTGGATCACAAGTAAAGCCCGCGCCTGGCGCGCGCCCCGCCGATCCCGGTTCAGTACACTAGGCGGGCCGTTCCGCGGCCCAACAGGATCGTTTACAGTCCCTGCCATGCTTTTCGGTTTCTTTCTCACCCTGCGCGCCGCCGGCCTCAAGCCGGGCCTGGGCGAATTCCTGGCGCTGCTGGAAGCCCTGCGCCGCCACGTCATCATGTTCAGCCTGGATGATTTCTACGTGCTGGCGCGCACCATCATGGTCAAGGACGAGAGCCAGTTCGATCGCTACGACCGCGCTTTCGCCGCCTATTTCAAGGGTGTCGACAAGGTCTTCGAAGGCTTCGACAAGACCATTCCCGAGGACTGGCTGCGGCTGCAGGCGATGAAGCTGCTGAGCGAGGAGGAGCGCGCCAAGATCGAAGCCCTGGGCGGCTGGGACAAGCTGATGGAAACCCTGAAGCAGCGCCTGGAGGAGCAGAAGGAGCGGCACCAAGGCGGCAACAAATGGATCGGCACCGGCGGCACCAGCCCCTTCGGTAATGGCGGTTACAACCCGGAAGGCGTGCGCATCGGCGGCGAAGGCGGCCAGAAGAAGGCGGTCAAGGTGTGGGAGAAGCGCGAATACCGCAATCTCGACGACTCGGTGGAACTGGGCACGCGCAACATCAAGGTGGCGCTGCGCAAGCTGCGCCGCTTCGCCCGCGAGGGCGCGCCGGACATCCTCGATCTGGACGGCACCATCGAGTCCACCGCGCGCAACGCCGGCTGGCTCGACCTGCGCATGATGCCGGAGCGGCACAATGCGGTGAAAGTGCTGCTGTTCCTCGACGTCGGTGGTTCGATGGACCCGCACGTCAAGGTCTGCGAAGAACTGTTCTCCGCCTGCAAGACCGAATTCAAGCATCTCGAATATTTCTACTTCCACAACTTCGTCTACGAAAGCGTGTGGAAGGATAACCGGCGCCGTCATGCCGAGCGCATCCCGCTGTTCGACGTGCTGCACCGCTACACGCCGGACTACAAGGTGATCTTCGTCGGAGATGCCACCATGAGCCCCTACGAAATCCTCCATCCGGGCGGCAGCGTCGAGCACTGGAACGAGGAAGCCGGCGCGGTCTGGTTCAAGCGCCTGACGGAAGCCTATCCACGCACCGTCTGGCTCAACCCGGAGCACGAGGACCGCTGGGAATACACGCCCTCGATCCAGGCCACCCTGCAATTGATCGGCGAGGATCGCATGTTCCCGCTGACCCTGGCAGGGCTGGACCGCGGCATCCGCCGGCTTACCCACTAAAAAAAGTCGGGGCGTTGCGCCCCATCACGCGAAGGGAGGAGACAACATGTTGTCAATGCAAGCCTTGATCGGATTCACCGCCTGGACCCTGCTGCTGGTACTGGTGATCTTTGCCTGGCGCGGCATCGAGATCGTCATCAACGGCAAGAAAGCCGATTCCTGGACCCGCGGCAAGGATGTCGCGGCGCCGGGCCTGATCCGGCGCATCGAGCATGCCCACATCAACTGCCTGGAGAACCTGCCGATCTTCGCCGTGATCGTGCTGGCTGCGGCGGCCATGGGCAAGAGCGCCGTGACCGAGCCGTACGCCATGTACGTGCTGTATGCGCGCGTGGCGCAAACCCTCACTCACATGGTCGGCGTCAGTCACTGGCTGGTGATGCTGCGCGCCACCTTCTGGGCCATCCAGCTGATCCTGTTCGTGGTGATGTTGTTCGGCCTGTGCTGCGGGGGCCACGCCGCTTGAAATTCGGGCGTCATCTCGGGCGGAGACTGCGGCGATGGTCATTGATCATCGCCGTGGTCCTGCTCGCCCTGGTGGCGCTGCTCAACAACTGGGTGGTCAACAACACCTATTCCTACATCTTCGACGACTGGTCGCTGCTGCCGGACAACGATGTCGGCCTGGTGCTGGGCACCAGTCCCTACACCCGCGGCGGCGCGCCCAATCCGCAATTTTACGGGCGCATCCATGCCGCGGCGCAGCTCTACCAGCTCGGCAAGATCAAGCGCATCATCGTCAGCGGCGCCAATCCGGACGCCACCTACAACGAGCCGCGCGCAATGCGCCGCGAGCTGGTCAAGTCCGGCGTGCCGCCGCAGGCCATCTACATGGATTTCGCCGGCTTCCGCACCTTCGATTCGGTGGCGCGGGCGCAGGTGGTGTTCGGGCTGGATCGGGTCACCATCATCACACAGCGCTATCACGCCTATCGCGCGGTGTTCGTCGCCAAGAAACTGCATATGAAGGTGGTGGCCTATGCCGCGCCTTCCGACGAGATCGGCGCGTTCACGCGGACCATGGTGCGGGAAGTGCTGGCGCGGGTCAGAGTGGTGCTGGATATCTACGTGCTGCACACTGAGCCGAAATTCCTCGGTGCGCCGCAGCCGGTGGATACGGATAACAATCCGCCGCCTGATACTGACGGCTGAGAAGATGGATAGTGCTACATCGCGCCCCTCGCTCCATTTATGGGATGAGGTTTGCTTTTCTATACGACCAACACCAAACTTCCGTTCGTCCCGAGTGCCCGCCCTGGCGGGCGTATCGAGGGACCAGCACCACCCTCTCCCTTTGTCATCCTGAGCGCAGCGAAGGATCTGGCCTCACCACCTCTGAAACTGCGCAGCGTGCGCTGGCGCGCGTGTCGGATCCTCCTGAACGCCCTGGCGATTTTTTTCGCCTCCGGCGAGTTACTTTTGGCAACAGCTCCAAAAGTAACCAAAAGAGCCGCCCCCGGAGTCTGCGCCCTCTCATCGCAAAAAGAACAAGCGCGATGAGAGGGCGCAGACATCGGGGAAATGTTCTTTGGTTACTTTCTTGCGTCAAGAAAGTAACCCGCCATCAGGGCGGAACCGCACTTTCAATCAGCGGCTCCAATAGCTCGCGCGCAATCGCGTACACCAAAGTTTCAACTACGCAATCTTCCCCGAATCAAACCCAAACTCCCGCAACGACCCCAGAATCTTCCGCTCCCATCCAGTCGCCTGCTGCGCGCGCGCCAGCTTCAAGCCCTCGGCGAATTGATAGAGCGCAGCAACGCGGGCGGAGGCGTCGGCGTGCAGCAGGGCTTCGCCGTGCAGGCGATGCATCTCGGCCTGGTAGCACAGTTCTCCCGAAGCGGTGTTCTGGCGCAGGCATTGATCGAACACCGCCAGGGCCGGCGGCTGCGCCTGCCCGCTGTGGGCCAGGGCCCAGGCGTGCAGGCAGCGAAAGTAGGGAATGGTGAAGCGCAGCCCCATCAGATCGGCGCCCTGCAGCCCCTGCTCGAACAGCGGCATGGCCTCCTGTAATCGTCCCATCCGTGCATAAGCATGTGCCTTCCACAGCATGCCGCTGCAGACCCAGAAGGCAATGCCGAGCTTGTGCGCCAGCGCAATGGCGTCGTCGAGTGTCTCGATGATGCCTTCCGGTGCAGCGTGATACAGCGTCGAGCCCCAGCTCCAGATGCGGATATAGGGCAGCAGGAACTCCAGGCCCAGGCGGTCGGCGTGCGCCAGCACTTCAGTGCGGCTGTGGTCGGCGGCGGCGATGTCGCCGCGCACGGCATGGCTGTGGGTCAGGAACATCAGGCCCTGGGCCAGCGGGTCCATCGAGTAGGCCAGTCCGAGATGGCCGTGCTGCGCCGCTGAATAGCTGGCGCGCGTCGCCGCGGCATAGGCCGGGACTTGCGCGAAATTGCCGGTGACGAAACACATCACGGCGGAAGCCGACTGGGTCAGTGCCTGCAGCTCCGGCTTGCCACTGCGCTGGCTGATGCCATCCAGCGCCGCCACCAGTTGCTGCGCGGTGCCGGTCTCGCTGACCACCAGCTTGTGGCCCCAGATGCCCCAGATGGCCTGGTATTCCGCCTCACCGCTGGCGCGCATCTCGCGGCAGATTTCCCAGGCGCGGGAGAAGGCCTGGTTGACCGCCTCGTCGCCGAAGCCCTTGAGCTGGGTGAAGGTCAGGCCGAGCAGGGTCTGCAGCTGCAGTTCCAGCGCCGCAAATGCGTCCAGCGGCTTGATCTCCGGCAGCAGCTTCAAGGCCTGCTGGATCAGGCCGCCGGCTTCCGAGAATTGCGATTCGGCGAAGCGCGCCTGCGCCCCCGCCAGTAGCGTCTTGATCGCCTCGGCGTAGGCGCCGATGCCCTCCAGGTGATGCGCCGCCAGGCTCGGCTGCGAGTGCGCGAACTGCGCATCGAGGGCCTGCCACGCCGCCAGGATGCGGCCATGCAGCTCCTTGCGCTGCCGCGGCAGCAGCGCGGCATAGGCGGCGTCGCGCAGCAGGGCATGCGAGAAATCGAAGCGCTCGCCTTCGGCCAGGCGGTAACAGACCAGCAGGCCGGCAGCAGCCATGTCGCGCAGGGTGCCGGCGACTTCGGCTTCGTCCCGCGCCAGCGCCAGCGCCACCAGGCCCGCCGCAAAGCCGCCGCCGGTAGCCGCTGCGACATCCAGCACATCCTTCGATGCCACCCACAGATCCAGCTGCGCCACGAACGAATCGAGCAGCGTGTCGGGCACCACCAGGCGCAGATTGCCGGCGGCGGGCGCCAGCGTCGCCTTGGTGAATTCGCGGATCAGCAGCGGCATGCCTTCCGCCTTGCGGGCGATCTCGTGCCGTACTTCCTGACTCAGCCGGTGCTCGGTGTCTAGCCCGGAAATGAGCGCCCCCACGTCCTCCGCCTGCAGGCGCGCCAGATCGATTTTCCGGTCCCAGCGGGCGTGCTCGGCCGCGCCCGCATTGGGTCTGGCGGAGGCGACGATGAGGATGGCATTGTCGGTGTATTGCGCCTGCAGCCGCCGCAGCACCTCGGCGCTGGTCGGATCGAGCCAGTGCGCGTCCTCCACCAGCAGCAGCAGCGGCTTGTCGCGGCTCATCCGCAGCAGCAGCTCGATCAGAACGGCGATGGTCTTCTCGCGCAGGATGTTGGGCATCCAGCGCGTATTCTCGCTGCGCCCAAGCAGGATGCGCAGCAGCTCCAGCCCTTCGCCGGCCTGCTCCTGCGGCAGATGGCGGATCAGCCATTGCTCCAGGAAACCGTCCGGCTGCTCCGCGGCCAGATCCTCGAGATAAGCCTTGAACGGATACAGCGCCGTATGCTGCGCGAACCAGGCCGAATACAGCATCACGCGCTGCGCTTCGTCGGTCAGGCGCTGCTGGATGCCGCGCAGCAGAGTGGTCTTGCCGATGCCGCCCGGCCCGCGCACCAGGATGCCGCAGCCGCGGCTGGCCGTCTTCAGGGCCTGCCAGGCCGCCAGAACAGTGTGGATTTCCGCGCTGCGGCCGACCAGCTCGGCCGGCTGTGCATCGGCGCGCTGGTGCGAGCGAGAGCGATAGCTGCCGTATCGGCCCAGGTTATAGATGGTCTGGATGCCGTCAAAACCCTTCAGCATCACTTCGCGTGCGCCGTCGAAGTGAAACAGGCCCTGCATCTGCTCCTGGATCTGCGCCGAGGCGATGATCTGGTCGGGCTCGGCCTGCGACTGCAGGCGTGCCGCCAGATTCGCCGCGCTGCTCACCGTCGCCACTTTGGCATCGCCGCCGTCCTGCCCGCGGCTGTCCAGCACGCCGCGGCCGCTGGCGATACCGATGCGCACGCTCAGCTCGCCCGGCAGCGCCTTGACCTCCCGCAGCAGCCGCAGCGCGCAGTGACAGGCCGCCTCGGCATTGGATTCCAGCGCCACCGGATAGCCGAAATAGCCCAGCATGCCGTCGCCCATGTCGTTGGCGACGAAACCCTGGTGCGCCTCGATCTGGGTGCGGCACAACGTGCGGAACTGCTCGATCAGCTCGAACGCCGTTTCCGAGTCGTGACGTTCGATCAAGCCGGTCGAATCGACCAGGTCGCAGAACAAATAGGTAAGCGATCGGGACTGCCTGGACACTGTGGTTTGGCGCTCTGACTCAGCCGAAAGGTAGCAGACCCGGGCTGGGATTGCGGGCCAGCTGGCGGATGCGCCGGCCCAGCGCGAAGCTTTGCAGCGGATTGCTGATCGAAGCCGCGGTGGACATGAAAAAGCCGCCCAGGCTGCTGCTGCGAATGCTCGGCACCCGATATACCCCGGGCGGCAGACCCGCCGCCTGTTCATTGTGGATCTTGATGGTCATCTCGATCGGCTGGATCAGGGCCTGACCCAGCGCGAAATCAAAGTAGGAGTATAGCCAAGTACCCAATAGTGTCCGGCTGATCAGGGGCTGGCTGTAAGCCTGCTGCACCGCGCGCAGCCGCGGCAAGTCGGCCGCGGTCCCGGTCACCCCGGCTTTCTTGAACGAGCCGGCGACGATCGGATCGCCGCTCTTCAGGTGCCGTACCAGGTAGTCGTTGCCGTCGGCGCTGATCCGCGCCAGCGCCTTCCTGTAGCCATAGGCGTAGACGCCGAGCCACACCGGCGAGGCGCGGTTCAGATAGAGCTGCGGCATATAGATGAAGGGGCCTGGAACCCGGGCCCGCAGCGCCGGGTCGGCGTGGCGCACGTAAGGCACCGAAATGATGAATTCCAGATAGCTCATGCCGATCGGCGAGAAATTGGGGCGGACCTTGTCCTGCCAGCCGAAGAACATCACCACCGGATGCTGCCCCGGCGCCGTCAGGGTCTGCGCATCCAGTTCCAGGCCCCTGGGCAGCATGCGCTGCACCACCTCGCGCGGGAACGGCAGCACGGCATTGGCGCCGGCCGTCTGCAGCAGGCCGTACAGCATATTGCCCGGCCACGGCAGGTTCGGCGCATCGGGACTGATCAGCTCGGCCGGCCGGTTGCGATCCTCCGCCTGCGGCTGCACGTTGTCGGTTTCACCGACGATCTCCACATGCTCCCCGGCCAGGCCGGCCGCCGCCCGCATCCCCGACATGGCCGCCGCCTCGACACAGCCGGCGTTGATGCCGTTGTAGGTCCAGTCGCCGGCCAGGAACAGATTGTCGAAACCCGACTGGTCGGAGCGCAGCCGGAAACGCGTGCTGCCCGGCACCGACAGCACGTAGCGCTCGGAAGGATCGATGTTGGCGCGGAAGTACTGCTGCTCGAACAGCGCCTCGCCGCGGGCCTCGCCGGCGCATTCCAGCCGGTCCCAGTCCACCGTGCCGTCCGGCTTGAGCATGCCCGGCCAGGTCCAGCCGATGTTGCGCTGCAGCCACTGCCTGGATTGATCTCGTGCCGCCTGGTATTGCGTCTGCGGGTAGGCCGCATCGGAATAGGGCGCCTGCTGCGCATCGTCGGCCATCGGCCCGCAGAAATAGGCCACCGAGCGCGGCTCGTGCCCGGCCGGCCATTCCTCCACCGGCAGCAGCTGCGACATGTCGGCCCAGGTATCGAAGTTTTCCTCGTAGCAGGTCAGGATGGTCTGCCCGAAGGGCCAGCCCAGGGCCTTGGTTCCCGCTTTCAGCCACAGCTGGCAGGCCAGGGTGCGGGTGGTCTTGACGTGCTCCAGCATCGCCGCCCAGCTCGGGTCCTTGGCCACCAGATCGGCGCAGATTTCAGCCAGCGCGCCGGCCGAAATGCCCAGGATCACCTGGTCGAAATCCTTGCCGCATTCGAGTTGCAGCTCGCCCACGCCGGGCCAGTCGGCCCAGGACGATTCCAGATCGATGCCTTTGCGGCGCAGCTCCGCGCCCTGTCTGAGCTGGCTGTAGTCCGCTTCCGAAGGCCAGCAGTCCAGGCCCTGTACGCGCACCAGGGGCTCGTACTCCGCCCCGATCGGCTCGGCCTGCCGCTGCATGCGGATGCGCGAGATGCACTGGCTCGCCGCATCGGCTTCCAGCGCGGTGACCTTGTGGAAGAATTCGAACCTGACGCCGCGCTGCCGCAGCACCTTGTAGAAGGGCGTGAACACCGTATCGCCCATCCCGCCCTGCATCTTGAAGAAGTATGCGCCCTTGTAGGTGAACATCAGCCGGCACATGCCGCGCAGCGAGGTGCCCGCCGCGATGGCGCGATGCGCGTCGTCGGCCTTGCCGCCGGAAAAGCCGAAGGCGTAATCGTAGATGCCGCGCGCGCAGGCCGAGTCCAGGCTTTGCGGGTGCGCGCCGTGCCGCGCCAGCCAGGCGCTGATTTCATACTCGTCGATGACGTCGAAACCTTTTACGACCACCTCGTCGACGATCATGCCCTTGACGCAGGCCAGGCCCAGATCGAGCATGTTGAACAGGCGCCGCGCCAGGTCGCCGCCGGCCGTGCACGACTCCTGGATTTGATGCAGTTCGCCCACTGCGCCCTTGAGCAGAAACAGCAGGGCCTGAAGGCTGGTCGGCTGATGCTTGCGCGTGTCCCTGGGCAGGCCGTGCGCGAACCGCACCAGATGATGCAGATGGCCCGCCGCAGCGTCATGCGCCGGGATCAGGTCGGCGAATGCATCGCGTATCCAGGCCGGCAGTTCCGCGTGGGGGCGGCGCCACAGCGCCGGCTGCTTCTGTGCGGCATTCTCCAGCAGATCCTTGAGCCAGCCCAGCCCCATGCAGACATAGTCCCACGGCGCCAGGAACATGCCGCCCTCGCCGGGAATCGCCGCATTGCCCGGCGGCTGCAGATGCCAGGGAATCCACTGCTCGCCGACGTGCTCCGCCAGTACCACATTGTTGAACGGCTTGAACGCCGCATCGAAGGAAGGAAACACCCCGCCCAGCGGCTGCGCCTCGGCGTAGCACTGCTTCATGATCTTGATGGCGTTGTCGTAAAACCCCGACCAGATATGCAGGCCGTGTTCCTCGATGCGCTGTCCGCAGCGCGCATTGCGGCCGCTGGCGCATTTGCCGCCGAGCCGCCAGCCCATCTGGTACAGCGTGATGTCGAAGCGCTCCTGCCAGTCCGGGAAGCTGGTCAACTGCCAGGCCGCCCAGATCGCCCCCGCGCCCCCGCCCAGGATCGCCACTTTTTTCTTGGCTTGCATCGCGCTCTCCCCAGCTGCGCCCCACGCCTGCCGGCGCAGCGGCCATTGTAGCCGGCCGAGCTGTTTCCCTGGCCTGGATGGACGGCCGCAGCCCCCGCCGCGGATATGCAACAAATACAGCTGGATCAACGCCGGCGAAATGGCGCCGCAGGGCTCAATCCGGGGCATCGCTCCGCGCGGCCGTCAGCTTCCATGGAAATGCATGGCCGGTACCCTCGGGTCGGCCCCGGGGTGGTTCCCTTGCCCTGATCCTATCGCCTGGGATCGCGGGGCGCAAAAAAAAGCCGGGCCTCAGGCCCGGCTTCAAACTCAGGAAGCTTGCTTCAGAACGAATAGCGCACGTACGCGTCCACAAAGTCGCGGTCGCGAAGCAGATTGCTCTGGCCACCGCCGAAGAAGGTGGTGTAGCCGACTTCGCCGGTCAGATTGCTGAGGTAGCGCCAGCCCAGGGAAGGCGTCAGCGTACGGCTGTTCTGCACGAAGTTGCCCACCGGCAGCGGCGTGATGCCGCTGACGTCGTGGTCGAAGCGCAGCGTCGGCTCCAGCGTCAGCCCACCCAGCAGCACGTTGTTATAGGTGCTCTTGGCCAGCAGCTTGTAGCCCCAGGAGTTGGCCGTCGGGTAGCCGCCCTGCTGCTGCGGCACGCCGAAATAGGCCGCGGTGCCGGGATTGTTGGGCAGCCAGGTGTTGGGCCCCTCATAAGCCAGCGTGCTGGGCTGCTCCAGGTTGTGGACGCGGTCGCCTGCCACTTCGGCGATCAGGATCAGCTGGTCGTACTTGAGCCAGTTGCTGCCGCCGAGCACCTTGGTGAAGCCGAAGTCGAGCTGGCTGATCTGCTTGCGGCGCCAGCCGCGGAGGTACTGGCCGCCGAGGGCCTGCCCCGCCACCGGGGTGAACTGGCTGGGCGCGCCCAGCGTGGCCAGTTCCGTTTCCACCGAACTGAGCTGGAACGGCTGGTTCGGCTTGTAACTGTATTCGCCCTGGAAGGCGATGCCCCAGGGCAGGGTGGTGTTGAAGCTGAAGCCGAACATGTGCACGTCCTTGGGGAACTCGGCGAAGTAGCTCGCCGTCTGCGACGACACATTGGTGCTGGTGGCCGTGGTGGTGCTGTAGACCGGCAGGCGCTCGTGGTAGTTGGCGGCATAGATCGCCGCGTCCATGTCGTGCAGCCACGGCACCGTGAAGCGGAACGCGCCGCCGTACTGGCCGGCGCCGACGGGCAAGCGATCCGGCCCGCGCGGGATGGTGCCCCCGTACGGTACGCAGGTCGGCGCGCCGGGGATGTTGCCGCCGGGGCAGTTGGTCAGCGGCAGCGAGTTTTCGGGGGCGCGGCCGAAGCTGAGATCGCCGGCATTGCCGCCGATCAGCGCCGAGAAGTCCTGATCGGGAACCGGATAGAAGGTGCCGGCGGCGTCGGGCAGGGTCGGCTCGAACTTCCACTGGTAGAAGCCTTCAATGCTGGTGTTCTCGGTCAGATTCGCCGAGGCGAACGCCTGCGGCACCGGAATCACGAACTCGCTGATCTCGGCGCCCGGCAGGCGCGCCTTGTTGGCGTCGATCGAGATCAGGCTGTTGAGGCCGTTCAGCACCAGGGTCGACTCGCCCCAGTTGACGATCTGCTTGCCCACTTTCAGGCTCAGGCTGTGGCCGAACAGATCGGTGCTGCCGTAGGCATAGAGATCGAGGATGGTGCCGTCGGAGCCGACATGATCGTGCACCCCCTGATTCTTGGCGGCGCCGACGTCGTAGCCGTATTCCTTGGTCGGGCCGTAGTTGTCGGCGTTGAAGAAGGTCTTGTCCTGCAGCAGCGGATCGTAGGTGTAGTTGGCGCGGCTGAAGATGCCGAAATCCTTCCAGCTCAGGGTCAGCGCCGAAGTGATCTTCTGCGTCATGTAGACCAGATCGCCGGCGCGGCCGAACGCCAGCTCGCCGTCATCGACGTTGTTGGAATAGGCCTTGCCGCCGTTGGCGATGCCGATGTAGATGGGATCGGCTCCCTGCACGCGCATGGTGGCGCCGCTGGAAACGCGCGTATTCAGATCGATGCCGACATCGCCGATCTGCCAGTTCAGGGCCAGGGCCGGCGCGCTGACGCCGGCGCCCAGGCCCAGGCCGAGACCGATCGCCAGTGCCCGGGCGATCGGAGTGCGGCGAAATGCGAACGCTGCTTTCGCTGTCATGTTGCTCTCCTCTTTCCTGTTCTTATTGGCGCTCACGGTGCGCAGCTCCCGGCGATGGCCAGGCACTGGCCGTCGCTGGCCAGGAACTGCGCCGCTTCGCTCTGCATCTCCTGCGTCACCAGCGGATCGTTGGTGGGATCGAGCACGGTGCTGTGCCCGACCGTGCCGTTGGCGCCGGGCCCGAACTGCACCACGTACTCAAGCTGGGCGCCGGTCTTGGTCTCCGGCGACGCCACCGGCACGGTGAGCGGCCCGATGCTGCTCAGGCCCATGGTCTTCACCAGCGGATCGGTGCCGGACAGGTAGCCCGGAGCGATCGTCACATCCTGGGTCGCCGTGCCCGGGCAGACGCTGAGCAACTGGGCGGTGGAACTGATGCCGGCCGGCAGAGTCACCGGGCAGGTGGTCATGGCCGCATTCGGCACCACCAGGTCGCCGATTACCTCGATCATGTCGATGGCATGAGCGCTGCTGGCGGCCGCGCCGTAGTTGACCGGATCGCCGGAGTCGACCAGGGTCTGGGCGAAGCGCAGGAAAGTCTCGTAGGCGGGCGGGTTGGGGAAGTTGTCGGTGCCCTCGGGCTGGCCGGCGGCGCCGAGGCCGGCGGAAATCGCCGGACCGAAACTCTTCGAGGCGTCGAGCAGCTTGGCCACGCCGCCGCCCGGATTGGCCAGCACCGCGGCACGGATATCGGTATCCACCGCGAGCAGGGTGCCGCCGACGATACCGCCGAGCGAGTGACCGAAGTAGTAGATACGGTTCGGATCGGTGTCGGCGACGCCGTCGCCGTCGAGGTCCAGGGTCTTCACCGTCTTGCCCAGCGTGACCAGGTCGGACACGGCTTCACGCAGGTTGTCGCGGCTGGTGATCAGGCTGGTCAGGTTGATGAAGTAGGTGCCGGAACCGTCGATGGTGCCGTCCGGGCCGGCTGCCCCGGTCGAGTTGTTTTCCAGATCCAGGTCGAAGGTGCGTTCGCCGGTGATCAGCCCCGCGGCGGGCGAGCCGGTGAACAGCGAGTTGCGGTAGAACGGGCTGGTCTTGTCGGTGACGCCATGCAAGGGCAGATCCATTGCCACCACCACGAAGCCGGCCTGGGCCAGACCGTCGGCGACGGCGAAGATATTGAGGCGGTTCTGGGTGATGCCGTGCTGGAAGATCACCACCGGCCAGCCGCCGGCCGGCTTGGTCCGGCCGCTCTTGGCGTTGGGCACGGTGACCAGCACCGGCACGGTCTGCGTCGACTTGTAGGTCGCGCTCTGGTTGAGGGCGGGGAAGCAGGCAGTGGTGCTGGCGCTGGGCTGCAGCGTCACGCCGTTGACCACCGCGCCGACGGCGAAAGCGCCGCAAGGCACCTGGCTGAGGAACTTCACCGTGGTGTCGGGCTGGGCCGGGTCGGCGTGCCAGAAGCCGGTCAGCGGCGCCGCGGGATTGGCGGTGGTCGGCACCTGCAGGTAGTAGGGAACGGTGGTGATGCCGGCGTAGACATTGGCCAGGCCCAGGCCGGGAATGCCGCCCTGGCCGGTGGCCAGTCCGATATTGGCGACCTCGATCACGCCGGCGGTGGCGTTCTGCGCCACCAGCTTGAGCGTCTTGTCGATGGACTGGGTGGTGAAGCTCCAGGCCAGCACGATATCGCTGGCCGGGATCTGCGCCAGCTGGGTGAAGGCCTGCACCACCGGGTAGATGGCAGTCTCACGCAGCGCTTCCAGCTCGGCCAGCTGCGTCGCGTTGAACTGCGACAGGGTCGGATCGGTCTGCTGCGACACCGGGGTGGCGCTGCTGGTGATGTTGAACTCGCTGGAAGCGATCACGCTATTGCCGTCCAGGGTCTTCATGCCGGCCAGCAGGGCGACGATATATTGCGTCGAGGGCGCCAACGGCTTCAGCGGCGAGATCAGGATGCGCGAGCGCTGCTGGCTGATCGGCTCGAAGGTGGTGCTGCCCTGCAACTGCGCCGTGGCGTTTTCGTTGTCCACGGTGAAGTCGACGCCCGGCACCAGCGGCGTGCCGGTGGCGGTGTTGATGATGACGATGTTCTTCGCCACCGTGCTGTAGTCGAGGAACCCGGCCACATCGGCGAAGATCGGCGCGGTGGTGGAGAAGCCGTCGAGCTGGTTGATGTCCGACAGTGGCGCCGGCAGGCCGGGAAAATTCAGCGTCGGCGTGGAGAAGCCGCTGAACAGCGCATCGAACGGCAGCGGGATCGCCTGGGTCTGCACCGGGCTGGTCACCACCGGATTGAACAGTACCGCCGAAGTGTTGTCGAACGATTGTGCCTGCTTGCCTTCATTACCGCTGCCGCACGCCGATAGCAGCGTGACGGCGGCGGAAACGAATGCAACGGGCGCGAGTTTCCAATGGCGCATGAGCCTTCCTCCTCCAGAATGGCACTGAGGCCTTGCGGCCCCTTTCGTTGTTGTCGCGCGACGATGCACGCATCTACGCACCCGCACATTCGACGATGTGTTGGAGTGTTGTATGTACGGTACCGTACGGACGGGTTATAAAGGGGTCCAGTGTGGCCCCGATCCGCACTGCACAACAAGATGCAAAGCTTTCATCCGATAAGCAATTTGCCACCGCTTATCGGGTGGTCGGGCATGGTCGCCGTCAATTTCGCCTTGTTTGGGACAATGGCGCGTCGAAGTTCGACCAAAGTCGTAGATGTGCCATCGCGGCGAAGCCGTGGCGCATTGGAGAGGGTGTGAGAGGTACCGCGCTGTACGAAATCAGATGCCGTCGGCGAGCAGCGCTTCGACCTGACGCCGCGCCGCGCCGGTATCCCGTACCAGCAGGCTCAAGGGCATGCGGCGGCGCAACACGTCGTCGGCGCTGCGCGCCATCTCCTGGCGCAGCGCCAGCACCGCTTCCGCCACCAGGAACGGCGCTTCGGCATGCAGCCGTGCCGCCCAGTCCGGATTCTCGTCGAGCAGGGCCTGCACCCGCGACAGCCCGGTGCCGTGGCGCATGGTCAGGAAATGCGCCGCCTCGTCGTCCACCCCGCGCCGCGCCAGCGCCGACAGTGCTTCCGCCTGCCAGCCGGTGAACTCGCCCAGTCCGGCCGCTTCCATCGGCGCGCCTGGCAGCGGGCGTTTCGCGGTCAGGGCCGGTATCGGCGCGCGCTCCAGCCGCTCCAGCACCCGGTCCACCACTTCCTCGGAGTCGCAGCGCGCGGTGGTGAACTTGCCGCCCACCGGCCAGATCAGCCCCGGCCTCGGCTCGGTGATGACGAACTCACGGCTCACCGCCGCCAGCGTCGCGGTTTCCTCGTCCTGCAGCGTGCGCACGCCGGCATAACTGGCGATGACGTCCGCCTCGCTCCAGCGCAGGCCCGGCAGCAAGGCGTTCACCGCTTCGAGCAGATAGCGCGCTTCCTCAGGCCGCACCACCGCTTCGCCGGCATCGGCCACCTGCGATTCGGTGGTGCCGAGCAGGGTGCGGCCATACCAGGGAATGACGAAGAAGACGCGGCCGTCCTGCGGCGCGGTAAGCAGGAACGCTTCCTCGCAGCCGACGATGGCGGGCATGACCAGGTGAACGCCCTTGACCAGCTTGACCTTGCTGGCCTCCCCGCCGACCAGGGCGCGTCCCCAGGGACCGGCGGCATTGACCACGCAATCCGCATGCAGCTCGAAGCTCGCGCCGGTTTCCTCGTCGCGCAGCTTCGCGCCGACCACGCGGCCTTCGTGTTCGAGCAATTCGCTCGCGGCAACCCGGTTGGCGCATACCGCGCCGGCCGCCTGCGCCGAGGCGGCGACGAACAGCGTCATGCGCGCATCGTCTTCCTGGCAGTCGCCGTAGCGCAGGCCACCGCGCAAACCCTCGCCGGCAATGTACGGATGGTTGCGCGCCATGCGCTCGCGCGAATACGACTTGAAGCGCGGCACCGGCTGCTTGCCGGTGGCGAGAAAATCGTACAAGGTCAGACCGGCCAGCAATTGCAGGCGGCCGACGCGCGAGTCCTTCCACACCGGCACCAGGAAATTGAGCGGCCGCACCAGATGCGGCGCGATGCGCGACAGCACCCGCCGCTCCGCCAGGGCATGGCGCACCAGGCCGAATTCATAGTGCTCCAGATAGCGCAGGCCGCCGTGAATCAGCTTGCTGGAAGCGCTGGACGTGCCGCAGGCCCAGTCGTTCTTCTCCACCAGCGCCACCTTGAGCCCGCGCAGCGCCGCGTCGTAAGCGGTCCAGGCGCCATAGATGCCGCCGCCGATGACCAGCAGGTCGAAGCGCTGCCCGTGCAGACCGTCGACGTTGCGGACGAAGGGGAAGGGAGAGGTCATGACACGTCAGTGGCCGCGCGCCATGGACATATAGAAAGGCAACAGCGAATCGGGCAAAGACGCCAAGACGCCAAGACGCAAAAACTATTGAACGATTTTCTCTGCGTCTTGGCGTCTTTGCGCGAGACCGCCGTTGCCTTATTTATAAATCACCTCGATCTCGAACTTCCCCCGCGCCTGGTGATGCAGCCGCACATAGTGCGCGGCGATGCGCTGCGGATCGAAATGCGTGCCCACCTGCAGCAGGCCGTAGACGGTGACGGTAGCGACATGGATGCCGTGCCCGCCCAGCTCCTGCGCCAGCGAATAGGTCAGGTTGCGCAGCGCCGCCTTGTCCGCCGAGAGCGAGGCATAGGGCGCGGAGGGTTCGTGGGCGAAGCCGCCGCCGGTAAACAGGATGGTGCCATGGCCTTGCGCCCGCATCGCCGGCGCGGCCAGTTGCGCACAAACCACGGCGCCGACTACGTTGGTGTGGAAATCCTCGACCCACTGCTGCGGCGCCACCGCGGTCGGGCGGCCCTTGTGCGCGCTGGCCGCGTTGTAGACCACCACCTCGGGCGCGCCCAGTTCCAGCGTGACCTGCTGGAACAGCGCGCGCAGCGAATTTTCATCGCCGGCATCGGCGCTGTAGGCCCGTGCGGCGCGGCCGGTATTGCGCCGGATCTCGTCGCAATGCGGCTGCAATTTGGCGGCATTGCGCGCCGCCAGCGCGATACCGTAGCCCTCTTGCGCGAAGGCCATGCCGACCGCGCTGCCGATTCCCGGTCCCGCACCGACGACAAGACAGACCTGGCTCACGGATGCTCCTTTCGATTTCAGTTGGTGCCACCGGGCGGTTGACGCAGGCGGCGTACCGTCTCCAGCCAATCGCCCAGCTGATGTGCCTGCTGCTGGCTGATGCTGCCCGCCGCGGCCGCATCGGCGATGCGCTGCGCCGGCGGCTGGCCCTCATCTTCCGCCACGCTGAAGCTCTTCTCCAATGCCTCGCCCGCCAGCGTCGCGTCCAGTGCCGCGGCCAGCGGCGCCAGGCGCGGCCCGCAGTCGCTGAAGCGGCGGCGCAGGCGTGTTTCATCCTGCAACCATTGCGCCACCCGGCGGTTGGCGGCATCGCTGGGCGCCAGCGCGGCATGGCCGCGCGGGAAGATCAGCAGCCGCGCCAGCCACGACAGGGCCGGCGCCGACAGGTGCCGCAGCACCTGGTCCAGCGCCTCCTCCACCGCGCGCAGCGCGTCGGCGCAGAGCCATTCCAGCGCGGCCCGTTCCGAGTCGGGCGCGCCTTCGTCCTCGAAGTGCTTGAGCGCGCAACTGGTCAGCCACAACTGCGCCACGGCGTCGCCCAGCCAGGTGGTGAGGGTCAGCCGCGAGGCTTCATGCATGGCGCGCAGCGCGGTGCGCGGCCGGCGCGAGGCCAGGTCGGCGCCCAGCCCGGTTAGCGCCAGGTCGGTGGCGAAGGCCAGGGCCGCGCTGTAGCGGTTGATGCGCCGGCAATAGCCGCGCACCAGATCGGTATGGCCGGCTGCCGGGCTGAAGCCGCCGGCGGTGAGCGCCAGCAGGAAGGAGCGGATGCCGGAGCTGGCGACATGGCCGACGTGTTTCCACAGCGCCGCGTCGAAGCGTTCCAGCGCCTCGGCCGCGTTGGGCGCGCGCGTCGCCGCCAGCGCCTTCATGAAGGCGTGGTGGCCGCGCAGCACGCTCGCGGTATAACCGGTGGAGCGGGCCAGCCGCGCCGGCTCCTCCGCCGTCAGCATCGGCTCCAGCGCATCCAGCAGCGGCCGCAGTGCGCTCTGCGCCAGGCCCAGGTCGGCGGCGGCGAGCTTGATCTGCGCTGCTTGTTCGGCGGTGAGGCTGCGGGCGCAACTGGCCAGGCCCTGCGGCCGTTCGCCCAGGTCCACCGACAGCGCGCTGGCGGTGGCCTGCGCCTGTGCCGCCAGGCTGCGCGCGCCGATCAGGGCCAGGGCATCCTGCGCCACCGCGCGGCTGCCCAGGGCCGTGACGAAAGGCGCATGGACCCGCGCATAACCGCCCGCCGCCGCCGCCGCGGTGGTGACGCGGCCGGCATGCAGCGCGGAGGTGGCGATGGCGTGGGCCACCGCCAGGCATTCGGCCCAGTCCCCGGCGCCCGCGCCGATGCGCTCGCTGCCGCCGACAATGGCATCCATCTCCACCACCAGATCGTTCAGGCGCAGCCGCGTGCTGCCGGCGGCAAGCCCGGCTTCCTTGCTCTCCAGCAACACGCAGCTCAGTCCCCGGCGGCCGCCGAGCAGGCCATCCGGGTCGCGCACCCGCAGCAGCAGGCCGAGCAGTTCGGGCGGCTCGGCGGCGGCGACGAACTGCGCATCGAGCCGCAGGCGCAGGGCGGTGATGCGCTCGCCTTCGCGCATGGTGGAAAACACCAGGGCATCCCCGGCCACCGCGTCGAGCGCGTCGCCCACCGTCGCGCCGCCGGCGAAGCGCGGCAACCAGCGGCTCTGCTGCGCCTCGCTGCCGTGGCGCCGCAGCAGCTCGATCCAGGCCAGCCGCTGCGGCGCGGCGATGCGTTCGGCAATCAGCGGGTCGATTGCGGCGATGCGCGCCAGCGCCGCCGATTGCGCCACCGCCGACCACTCCAGCCCGCCGTGATAGTGCGAAATGCCGAGGCCGAAGGCCTGCTGCAGGCGCAGCCAGGCCGCGGCCTCATCCGGCGCATGGGCGCGGCTGCGGAACCCGGCCACCAGCTCGTCCACCACCGTCTGCTCGGTCGGCAGCGGCCGCGCCGGCGGGAACGACTGGAAGCGCTGCCAATCCGGCTCGCCGCCGATCAGCTCGGCTTCCCACCAGGCGGTGCCGGCATCCAGCGCCGCCAGGGCGGCGGGATCGAGCCGCTGCACCACGCGCTTGAACCAGCCCAGCGCCGGCCGCGACAGCCATTCCTGCCGCAGCGGCGGGATGTTGAGCGGCACGAACACCAGGATCCACAGCAGCGCCAGCAGGCAGAACAGCAGGCTGGAGCCGCCGAACACGCCGTAGCACAGCACCGTCGCTCCCAGCACCGCGCTGGTGGAACGGATACCGGGCCGGTAATAGGCCAGCGCCAGCACGGCGATGGCGATGAACAGCAGCCAGAACGGCATGCTTCAGGTTTCCGGAAAGCGGGTGGGCGAAGTCACTTGCGGCTTACGGTGCCTTCGCGCTCTTCTTGCGCGCCGCCTCGAACTCGTCGCCGGCCTGCCAGCTCACCGTATCCGGCGCCAGCAGTTCCTGCCAGCCCAGGGCGAAGCCGAAGCGCGCCAGCGCGGCATTGCTGCTGAAATCCATCTCCGGCGTCCACTCGTCGCCGGGACGGTGGTAGCGGTTGGCGGTGTAGTCGTCTTCCTGCGCCTTGCCCCATTCCTTGGGGTGGCCGGCGAACTTGACGCCGCTGCCGATGGAGAACGCCGGCACGCCGTAGCGGGCGAAGCTGAAGTGATCCGAGCGGTAATAGTGGCCGGCGCCCGGGTTGGCGTCGGGCTCGATCTCGTAGTGGAAGGACTTCGCGGTCTTCTCCACTGTCGGGTAGAAGCTGGTGCGTCCGGCGCCGGTGACGTTGACCGACTCCGGCACGCCGATCGGCGGGATGGCGTCGTAATTCAGGTCCAGTGCGATCTGCGCTGCCGGCAGCGGCGGGTGCGCGCCCAGGTAGCGCGAGCCGAGCAGGCCCTTTTCCTCGGCCGTGACCGAGGCGAAGTACACCGGATGCGGCGGCCGGTCCTTCATCTGGCTGTAGGCATGCGCCAGCTCCAGCAGGATGCCGCAGCCGCTGCCGTTGTCCACCGCGCCGTTGTAGATGTTGTCGCCGCTCATGCTTGGGTCGATGCCCAGATGATCGTAATGCGCGGTATAGAAAATCGCCTGCTTCGGCGTGCCCTTGTCGCTGCCCGGCAGCATCGCCACCACGTTGGGCGACTGGAACTTGCGGATCTTGCTCAGCACATGCGCCTTCAGCCGCAGCGGCAGCTCCACTGCCTTGAAGTCGCGGGTGCCGGCGAGCGCGATCTGCTCGTCCAGCTTGAGGCCGGCGTTGGCGAACAGCAGGCGCGCCACATCCAGCTGGATCCAGGCGGCCGCCTGCAGCTTCGGCTCCTTGTCGTCCGCCAGGTAGACCTGCTCGTTGCTCCAGGAGCTGCGCACCACGTCCCAGGGGTAGCTGGCCAGATCGGTGCGGTGGATGATCATGGCGCCGACGGCGCCCTTGCGCGCCGCTTCCTCGAACTTGTACATCCAGCGCCCGTAATAGGTCAGGGTGCTGCCGTTGAAGAACTTGGGGTCCGTCGACGGCGGCTGATTGACGATGATCAGCACCACCTTGCCCTTGACGTCGACGCCCTTGTAGTCGTCCCACTGGTATTCCGGCGCGTCGACGCCGTAGCCGACGAACACCACTGGCGCATCGATGTCGGCCGTCTCGCCCTGGGTCTGGTTGCTGACCACGAAGTCGTCCTGGTACTTCAGCTGCACCGCGTCGCCCTTGGCGGGCTGCAGGGCGAAGCTGGTGGCGGCCTGCGCCTGCACCCCGACGAAGTTCACGTTCTGGTAATAGCTGCCGTTGTCGCCGGCCGGCTTGAGGCCATACTGGGCGAACTGGCTGGCGATGTACTTGGCGGCGATATCGCCGCCGCGCACGCCGGGGCCGCGGCCTTCCAGCGCGTCATCGGAGAGGAAGCGCACATGGGCGCTGATGCGGTCGGCATCGATGCCCTGCATCGCCTCGGTCACTGCGGCCGGCAGGCCCAGGTCGGTCGGCGGGGGCGGCAGGGGCGAGGGGTCGGCACCGGCGCCGGTGGCCGCGCCCAGGCCCAGGCCCAAGGCCAAGGCCGCAGTCAGGTGTAATCTCATGGAATAAGGTCCTGGATTCAAGGTCGAACAAGGTCTAAAGGGGGCCGCTTTGCGGTATGGTGCCAATCTTCGCAGAATTGCCCCATCGGAAAAACCAGGAGCCTCACAAATGCGGGAACCAGGGACAGCAAGCCGGCGCGACTACTCACCTGCCGACCGCCTGTTGATGCGTTTGCAGCAGGGCCTGCAAGCCCTGGCGCCGCGCGCTCATGGAGCGGCCGAGGCCGCCGCCTATCCGGCCGCGCGCCTGCCCGAAGCGCCGATGGACGACCAGGCGCGCCGCCGCGCCGCCGGGCTGATGCGCGTCAACCATGCCGGTGAGGTTTCCGCCCAGGCGCTCTACCACGGTCAGGCTCTGGTCTCGCGCGATCCGGCTATCCGCAAGCATCTGCTGCATGCCGCTGACGAGGAGCGTTCCCATCTGCAATGGTGCGAGGCGCGGCTGGGCGAACTGGGTGAGCGGCCGAGCCGGCTCAGCCCGTTCTGGTATGTCGGCTCCTTTGCCATCGGCGCCGTCGCCGGGCTGGCCGGCGACCGCTGGAACCTGGGCTTTGTCGAGGAGACCGAGCGGCAGGTGGTGGAGCACCTGGAGGATCATCTCCAGCAACTGCCCAAGGACGATCAACGCAGCCGGGCCATTGTCGAGGCGATGAAGGAGGATGAGGCGCGGCATGGCGATGAGGCGGCGGCGGCGGGAGCGCATCCGTTGCCGTTGCCGGTGAGGGCTTTGATGAAGCGGGTATCGAAGGTGATGAAGTTTGGGGCTTACCGTGTGTAACGCTTTTGTATCTGGGTGGGCAAGGCGCAGCGCGCCCACGCGGCTTGGCTCTGAAACTTCATCGGATGTGAGAATTGCACCCTAGCAGCACCCTCGGCGCAGCCCTGCCGGCGGCCTTACTTTCTTGACGCAAGAAAGTAAGCAAAGAACATTTCCCGATGTCTGCGCCGTCCAATCACTGACGCGATTGGACGGTCCCCTGCGCTTCTCGCCCGCGGCGGGGTTTTCAGACAGGCCATCCCTGGCCTGTCTGAAAACGCTTCGGCATCCATGCCTCGCCCGGCGCGAACACACGCGCCGGCCCAGACGCCGCGGACTGCGATGCTCGGCGCAGCCAGACGGGAGGGCACGTCAACAGCCAATCAAAAGATAAAGCGTCGCCTTGCGACGCCCTCCACATCCTTCGTCATTCCCGCGCAGGCGGGAATCCAGTTTTGCTTCGAACGCGATGCGCCGCTGAACACCCGATCACGGCGCACGCCCGCACGATATCGTCCATTATGGGGCGTCCTGGGACCTCTTCGACCACGCAAAAGCGCCCTACCGTTCGTCGACCCCGTCATGCTCGCCATCACCAAACCTTGGCACACATGGCACGCATGGTGGGGAATAGCGGTGGGCGAAACCGGCCGCCGGGGCGGTAAATCGCTCCGCTATGTGCGATTTCCGACAGACGGGACGGCGGTTCAGTGCTATAACTCGCTGCTGCCTCCCCACGTCACGCCTCTTGTGACGGCGCAACAGGTTTGTCCCCGCAGCGGTGTCGCCATCCACGGCGCATGACAAACAGGCTTGCGTGTTTCAGCCGCAGCAGGCAGCGGCGCCCGGCAATTCCGCCGGCTCCGGCGATGCACCACGAATAAGCGAGTCGATCATGAATCTCCCCGAATCAGCGGAAAGTCCCCTGGCCGTAGCGCCCGCGCCGCCGCGTACCAACCGGCAGATCAAGGCCAGTTCCATCGCCAACGAGCAGGCGGCGCAGAAGCGCTGGAAGCTGATGCTGGCCGATGCCAAGTCGACCTGGGCCAATGTGCCGCCGGAAGATCTGACCAGGGTCAACGGCAACCTGCATATCCTGGCCGGCCTGATCCAGTTGCGCTATCACACCAGCCGCGAGGATGCCGACCAGCAGGCCAAGCAGTTCTTTGACGCGCATCCCGCTGTTGCCTGAGTTGCCCGCCGTTGCGTGAATGGTCTGTCCCGCTGTCGCTTTCCAGGAGTATGCGTCGATGAATATCAGCAATGTCCCCAAGCGGAATGCGGGCGCTGCGGTTCAGCGCGATGTGCAACCTGGTCCGGGCGAGCTGGAAAAGATTTTCGGCGGCCCGATCAGCACGGCGCCGTCGCGGATTGCCAACAGTCCGCGATTGTTCCACGGCAAGTTCGCCGATCATCTTTGGTGCGGCCACTGCAAGCGCACCTTTCCCAACGGCATGTATCGCCAGGTCGGTGAATTCCGCCTGTGTCCCTACGCCGACTGCGACGGGCACGCCTCGGTCGACGCCATGCCTTGGGAGCGGATCAAGGCGAGCAATCCGGACTATCCCGCTATTCCCGCTGCGGGCATCCACTACCCCTTGCAGCCCCCGGCGGCGCCCGCGAGAGCGGCGTTCTTCTAGCCGATGGTGCGAGGGTAGGGCATAGGGGAGCCGTTCGCGTATCCTGCGACTGGGGATCCAGCCCCGCTGTTGTGGACGGTTCCTGCTATTCCCGCAAAACAAACGCCGCGTCTGAGCCGCCTGCTGGCTGTACTGCCAGAGGCGGAGTGCGAGCGCCTGTTCCCCCATCTGGAACTGGTGCAGCTGACGGCGGGCCAGGTTTTGTATGAATCGAGGATGCGCTTCCAGCATGTCTATTTCCCGACCGATTCCGTGGTGTCCCTGCTCTACCTGATGGAAGACGGCGCTTCCGCGGAAATCGCGGTGGTGGGGAAAGAAGGCCTGGTCGGCATCGCGCTGTTCATGGGCGGCGATACCACGCCGAGCCGGGCGGTGGTGCGCAGCGCCGGCTACGCCTATCGCTTGTCGGGAACTTTGCTGAGGAAGGAATTCAGCCGCTCGGGGGCATTGCAGAATCTGCTGCTGCGCTATACCCAGGCGCTGCTCACGCAAATGGCCCAGACCCAGGCCTGCAGCCGGCATCATTCGATCGATCAGCAGTTCTGTCGATGGCTGTTGCTCAGTCTCGACCGCTTGCCTTCCAGCAAGATGAAGATGACCCAGGACGAGATCGCCAACCTGCTGGGCGTGCGCCGCGAAGGCGTTACGGTGGCTGCCGGCAGGCTGCAGAAAGCCGGCCTGATCGAGTACGCGCGCGGACGCATCACGGTGCTGGACCGGCCGCGCCTGGAGAAGCAGGCCTGCGAATGCTACTTCGTGGTCAAGCGCGAATTCGATCGCCTGCTGCCGGACGTGATGGCGAGCTGAAGCCGCTGTTTCCCTGCGGTTCTATGAAGGGGAGCGCTAAACCCGGTTTCTCTGAAAGAAGTTTTTGACCTGCCGATCGGCTTCATGACGATCGAAAGAGTAGTGCCGCAGCAGCAGGGTAAGAAGCTTGGCCGGATCGCCTTCGATCCGTTCCAGTTCGCCGCTGCTGAGTTTGCCCCAGGTCAGGCGCGCACTGCCGATATGCCGCCGCCAGGTTGCCTTGCCGGATTTCTCCTGTATCGGTAACGGCGCTTGCGGCGCTTCCGGATGCTCACGCTCCCAGGCCAGCATGGCGACGGTCGGCGGTTCACCGAGCTCGATCAAGCCGCCTGGAGTGGCGGGCGGCTTGATCTGGCGGAAGGTGGCGGTGCTGAAAACAGGAGTCCGGTCATTGACCGGCGGTTTCGCCGGATCTTCGTCTGCCGGCGGCGTGATGCTTGGGTTCATGCTGACTCCTGCTGCCGACCCGCCGCGATTGTCGCGGGTCCTGTTGCGCTGCTCCGCGACGATATCTCCGGCCGCCGCCGCCGTCTGTGCGTTCTGACACCAAGATATTTCCGGGATATGGCCGGCCTGCGTATCGCGTACACTCCTCTTCCGTCTACAGGAGCCGCGAGCCATGGCGCAATCAATCAGGCTTCTAGGCTGGCTCGATCCGGAATTGCCCGCGCGCTGGAAAGAAAGCGGCCAGTACGAATTCCGCATGAAGCTTTCCGAAGTCCCTTCCTCCGCGTGGAAGAAAAACTTCAGCGATCAGAGCAAGAACCAGACTCCCTCGGTGGTCATCGAGCAGGACATCCTGGTGGTGGCCTGCGAGCTCAATGAGGTCGAAACGGCCATCGGCCGCATCAAGCAGCGGCTCAGCCAGACCAATCAGGCGGTCAGCCGCATCGAGCACGAGGCCGACGAACGCGTCGCCCGGCAGATGTCCGCCGCCGAGGAATTGAGAAAAAAGATCCTGGCCGCGGTGGAAAACATCCGCTTCGACGAGCCGTAGCCCTCAAGCGGACCGGTCTGTGTTCGATAGCGCACAGAGACGCGCGATGGTGAACAGGTATCTTCAGCGCAACCACGCGCCGATGGCGATGGTCGCGATGAGGGCGGGTCGCGCAATCCGGTGCGCCCGCGGCGGTCTCAAGCTGTATCGGGACTGCCGCAATGTGAATCTCGCAAGGTGATGCGGCGCCAGACCCGCAACAACGGGTGGTGCCAACATGGAAAAGAAACAGATGGAGAGAACCTTCGGCGGTCCGATCGTGGTTGGTCGGGCGCGGAAATCCGCCAAGTCCGGCTGGTTCTGGCGGCCGCGCGAAGCGCATCTTTGGTGCAGCCTGTGCAGCCGCACTTTTCCCAATGGCACTTGTCGAATTGTCGATGGCGTGGAGCATTGCCCTTACGCCGATTGCAATGGCGTGGTGGCGCAGGACGCTTCCGACTGGAGCAGCATTCGCCGCCAGCATCCGAACTACCCGGTGGCGCCGTGGCTGGGTATTCAATATCCGCTGAATGCGCCACCCCAGAAAGTAACGCGCTAGTCGACGCACAATGCCAGCCCGGCAACACCCAACCCAATGAGCGCCAAGGCCGCCGCCACGATGAAAACATTCACGGAATCCGCCGCAGCTGCAGACGAGCACCTGCTATCCGGCGATGAGCCGCCCGCCGCAGTGGTGGAGGCCGCAGCCGCCGGCTCCGACTTCGTGCTGGCCTGCGATCACGCCGGTCACGCCATCCCGCGCTCCCTGAATTCCCTGGGACTTTCGGAAACCGAACTGTCGAGCCATATCGCCTGGGATATCGGCGCGGCCGGCGTCGCCCGGCGCCTGGCGGAAAGGCTCGACGCAACGCTGGTGCTGCAAAACTATTCGCGTCTGGTGATCGACTGCAACCGCGCGCCGGGCACGCCGGAGTCGATCGCCGAGCGCAGCGAGTGGACGCACATCAGCCGCAACGAAAACCTTTCCGAGGCGCAAGTTGAAGCGCGCACGCGTGAAATATTCCAGCCCTATCACGATGCGCTGCGCGATGTCCTCGACGCACGCCTGCGCCAGCGCCGGCAGACCATTCTGGTTTCGGTGCACAGCTTCACGCCCTCGTATCGCGGCGCCGCCCGCCCCTGGCATATCGGCGTGATGTATCACCGCGACGCGCGCCTGGCATCGGAATTGCTGCGCTTGTTGCGCAGGGACGAGCGCCTGCCGGTCGGCGACAACGAACCCTATTCGATCAGCGACGAAACCGACTACACCATTCCGGTCCACGGCGAGGCGCGCGGCATTCCGCATGTCGCCCTGGAAATCCGCCAGGACCTGATTGCCGACGAGGCCGGACAGTCGACCTGGGCCGGGCGCCTGGCCAAGCTGCTCAAGCAGGCCTCTGAACGTATCGTCGCGGCGGCATAGGCACCGACAAAGCTTCACCCGGACTCCGCATACTCGGACCGTGGCTTGATTCACTTGCTGGCACAGGACAAAGCAATGCGCATCCGGATCGGTTACGAATTGGTCTACGAATTTCCCCGGCCGACGCCGATGATCGTGACTCTCAATGTGCACTACAGTCGCGCCTCCGATCTGCTGCGGCCGGATCATCTGATCACCGATCCGTCGATCGCGGTGACTGCCTACCGCGATGGCTTCGGCAACTGGTGCAATCGCCTCGTCGCGCCGCAGGGCCGGCTGCGCCTGACTGCCGATGCCCTGATCAACGACTCCGGCCTGCCCGAGGCAAACCTGCCCAACACCTGGCAGATCGACGTACAGAACCTGCCGGAAGAAACGCTGGTGTTCCTGCTCGGCAGCCGCTACTGCGAAACCGATCAACTCTCCGATGCGGCCTGGAAACTGTTCGGCAATGCGCCGATGGGCTGGGGCCGGGTGCAGGCGATCTGCGATTTCGTCCACAACCACATCCGCTTCGGCTACGAGCACGCCAGCGCCACCAAGACCGCGCTGCAGGTCTACAACGAGCGCACCGGCGTGTGCCGCGACTACGCCCACCTAGCCATTGCTTTCTGCCGCTGCATGAACATCCCGGCGCGCTATTGCACCGGTTATCTCGGCGATATCGGCATGCCGCCGCCCTACGGCCCGATGGACTTCGCCGGCTGGTTCGAGGCCTGGCTCGGCGGCGCCTGGTATACCTTCGACGCCCGCAACAATCAGCCGCGCATCGGCCGCGTCCTCATCGCGCGCGGACGCGATGCGGCGGACGTCGCCATCAGCACCTGCTTCGGCGAGAACAAGCTGGAGAGCTTCAAGGTGTGGACCGACGAAGTGGTGTAGGCGCGTCGCGTCCTGGCGCGAACCTTATCCAGTTCGACCGTAGCTCAAGGATGTGCTGAGCGTAGCGAAGCGCATCAATCGCGTGCAGCTTCGCCGTAAACGGTGCGCTTCCCCCGGATCAAGTCCGGGGTCAGTACACCCTACGAAACAAACAAAAAAAGCCGGGGCACCGCAAGGTGCCCCGGCTTTTTAACAACAGGCTCCTTACTTGCTCTTGCCCGCGGTCAGCCCGCGCGCTTCAAGCAGCGGACCCACTTCCGGCGGCTTGCCGTAGAAGTCCACGAACAGCGAGGTCGGGTCGGCGCTGAAGCCGCGGGACAGCACCTTGGCGCGCAGCAGATCGCCGTTCTCGCGCTTGAGGCCGCCGTGGGTGTTCATCCAGTGCTCGGTGTCCTTGGCCAGCACATCGCTCCAGATGTAGGCGTAGTAGCCGGCGGCGTAGCCGTTGGAGAAGATGTGCGAGAAGTAGGGCGTGTGGTAGCGCGGCGGCACCAGGGCGTAGTCGATGTTGTTCTTCTTCAGCGCCGCCGCTTCAAACGCCATCACGTCTTTCGCCTCCGGCGTCTGTCCGGGCGCAATCTGATGCCAGGACTGATCGAGGATCGCCGCCGCCAGGTATTCGCCGGTGGTGAAGCCTTCGTTGAACTTGCGCGCCGCCAGCACCTTGTCGAGCAGTTCCTTCGGCATCGGTGCGCCGGTCTGGTAGTGCTTGGCGTAGTTGGCCAGCACCTGCGGATCGTGCGACCACATCTCGTTGTACTGCGAGGGATACTCGACGAAGTCCGGCGGCGTAGCGGTGCCGGCGAACAGCGGGTACTGCACGTTGGAGAACATGCCGTGGATGGCATGGCCGAATTCGTGGAACATGCCGTTGACATCGTCGAAGCTCATCAGCACCGGCTGGCCTTCCGGCGGCTTCGGCAGGTTGAGGTTGTTGACCACCACCGGCTTCAGGCCGAGCAGCTTGGACTGGCTGATGTACTCGTTCATCCAGGCGCCGCCCTGCTTGTTGTCGCGCGCGAAGTAGTCGGCCAGGAACAGCGCCAGCGGCGTGCCGTCCTCGTTGAACACCTCGAACACGCGCACGTCCTTCTGGTACACCGGCAGGTCGGTGCGTTCCTTGAAGGTCAGGCCATAGAGCTGGTGGGCGGCGTAGAACACGCCGTCCTGCAGCACGTGGTTCAGTTCGAAGTAGGGCTTCACCTGCGCCTCATCGAAGGCATAGCGCTTCTGGCGCAACTGCTCGGCGTAGTAGGCCCAGTCCCAGGGCTGCAGCTGGAAGCTCTTGCTGTGGCTGGCCTTGGCATCGGCGTCGGCCAGCTTCTGCAATTCCGCGGCGTCCTTGCGGGCGTTGCTCAGGGCGCCGGCGGCGAGTTGCGCCAGCATCTTGTTCACCGCTTCCGGGGTGCCGGCGGTCTCGTCTTCCAGCGCATAGCTGGCGAAATCCTTGTAGCCGAGCAGGGCGGCCTTGTCGGCGCGCAGCTTGACAATCTGCGCCACCGTGGCGGTGCTGTCGTCGGGGCCGCCGTCGCCGCGGGCGATCGAGGCCTTGTAGAGGCGCTCGCGCAGCGCGCGGTTCTTCAGCTGCGCCAGCGGCGGCTGGCCGGTGGTATTCATCAGGGTGAGGACCCACTTGCCGTCGAGCTTGCGGGTCTTCGCCGCCTGCGCCGCGGCGGCGATCAGGTCGGCCGGCACACCGTCCAGGTCGGATTCCTGATCGACCACGATGGCGCCGTCATTGGTCGCTTTCAGCACCGTCTGCTGAAACTGGGTGGTAAGCGAGGAGATCTGCTCGTTGAGCTTGCGCAGCTTGTCCTTGTCCGCCTCGGACAGCTTGGCGCCGGCGCGAACGAACAGGGTGTGGTAACGCTCCAGCAGGCGCAGCGACTCCGCATCGAGGCCCAGGCCGGCGCGATCCTGATACAGCTTGTCGACGCGGGCGAACAGCGCCGGATCGAGGAAGATCGCGTCCTGGTGGGCCGACAGCTTGGGCGCCATCTCGCTCTGGATCTTGTCCAGTTCGTCGCTGGTATTGGACGAGGTCAGGTTGAAGAACACACTGGAGACGCGCGCCAGTTCGCGGCCGGAACGCTCCAGCGCGACGATGGTATTGTCGAAGCTCGGCGCCTCGGTGCTGTGCGCGATCGCGTCCACTTCCTTGCGCTGTGCGGCCATGCCTTCTTCGAAGGAGGGCCGGTAGTCCGACTCCTGGATCTTGTCGAACGGCGGCAGGTTGTAGGGCAGGGCGCTATCCTGGGCGAACGGCGATGGCGCCGGCGCGGCGGCCGGCTGGGCCGGCGCGGGGGCAGGTGTCGTCGTGTTGTTACAGGCCACCAGTCCGGCTCCCATGGTGAACATCATCGCAAGTGCTGCGTAATGCAGCTTTGAAGCGCTCATTCTGTACTCCCTTGATCACGGCGTGCACGCCGCAACACGGTCCCTATCGGTCCCGGGGCGACGCACGGCAAAAAATGGCTGGAACTGCTGGGTCACACTTGTATATTGGATGCGGCGGCAAGGCAACCGGTTTAAAGTGCGCAGCAACAAATCGGGCGGCACGGGCGCCGCTCCACGCAAAGCTCCGGTCCCTGGGGAAGACAAATGATTGGCAGGTCCATCAAGCCGCTATCGGCCTTGCTGTTGCTGTCCCTGGCTTCCCTGGCAGGCTGCTCCGGCGGCAGTTCGTCCGGCGGCGGATCCTCCTCTTCCAGCGGCGGCGTGGCCATGTGCAACAACCTGCCGCAGGCCAACGGCGTGATCGGCCAGCTCAATTTCACCGCCGGCGCTCCCAATACGGGCGGTGTGTCCGGCTCTACGCTGGATGCGCCGCAAGGCCCGCTGAGCGCCAACGGCACGAGCTCTTACCTGGCGGACACCGGCAATAACCGCGTCCTGGGCTTTTCCGGCACGCCGACCGGCGTCGCCGGCGCGGCCAGTTTCATCATCGGCCAGCCGGATGCCCAGACCGTCAGTTCCGGCAGCGGCCCGGTGTCCGGCAGTCCGATCAAGTTTTCCGCTCCCGCCAAGGTTTCCGTCGGCGGCACTTATCTGGTGGTGGCTGACAGCGGCAACAACCGCGTGCTGATCTGGAACAAGCTGCCGACGGCGAACACCGCGCCCGATGTGGTGCTGGGGCAGCCGGACTTGAGCTCCAGCGATGCCAATCATCCCGCTGCCACGGTATCGGCAAGCAGCCTCAGCAATCCGACCGCTGCGATCATCAGCAACGGTCAATTGCTTGTAGTGGACAAGGGCAACAACCGCGTACTGATCTGGAATACCGTTCCGACTACAAACAATACCCTGGCCGATGTGGAGCTGGGCCAGATCGCCACCAACTCGGCGGGTGTAGAGAACTGCACCGCCAACAGCGGCTCGGCCGGCTATTGCTTCGCCACCAATAACCCGGCCTCGGACACTGCCCCCCAGGGCGCCTCGTTCTATGTTCTGGGAATCAACTCGCCGTCCGACGCATGGACCGATGGCGCCCATCTGTTGTTTTCCGATACCGGCAACCATCGGGTGTTGTTCTGGGGCACGGTTCCCACCGTCAACAACAAGCTGGCTGACAACGTCATCGGATATACGCAATTTGGTCAGAACAACCAGACCGGCGGCGCGGGCGTCGCGGGACTGCACTCGCCCTGGGGCCTGACTTCCGACGGCGTCAACTTGTTCGTGGGTGACACCGGAAACAACCGAGTGCTTGAGTTCGCCAACTATCTGGGCACGCCCAGCAATGGCACCAGTGCGAACTATGTTTTCGGCCAGGCGGACTTTACGCACACCCAACAAAATGATCCGGACCAGAACAACCAGGTAGGCGATCAAAGCCACAATCCGGCTACCGACGGCATCACGGCGGGCACCATGTCCAGCCCCCTGGGTGTGTTCGCCAACTCCAGCAACGACCTGTTCGTGACCGACAGCGGCAACAGCCGCGTGCTGCATTTCGCCGCTTCCTCCGGTGTCGATGGCAGCGAGCCGTATATTCCCTGCGGTATCTGACCCCGCTGGCCGCCCCGCGGCAGCGCGGGCGGCCGACAGTGACGTGAAACCCGGCACGCAAGCTGCTGTAATGGCATCCATGCAAGGGACTGCGGACAACCAGCCTGGGCCGGGGGCGGAGCCTTTCGAGCAGGCGCGCGAACATTACCGGCACGGCCGATACACCGAAGCCAATCGCGTGCTGGGTCCGGCGCTGCGTGCACAGCCCGGCAACTGGCAGTTGTGGAACCTGGCTGGCGTCGTGGCCAAGGCCATGGGCAAGCTCGACGGCGCCGAGCAATGCCTGCGCCGCGCCATCGCCCTGGCGCCGGACTATGTGGAAGCGCACTACAACCTCGGCCTGCTGCTGCAGCAGGGCAAGCGCGCGGAGGAAGCGGCGGCCGCCTACCGCGAGACCTTGCGCCTTTTTCCCGGGCACAAGCGGGCGCTCAACAACCTCAGCGATCTGCTGCTGGACCTGGACCAGGTCAACGAGGCGATCGACTGCTGCCAGCAGGCCATCGCCATCGATCCGGACTACGCCAAGGCCCACCATAATCTCGGACGCGCCTATTCCCATGCCGGCCGTTTCGAGGAGGCGTTGCCGGCCCTGTACCGGGCCATCGCGCTGGCGACGGAACAGGAGCGGGAGGGCTACTACCGGACCCTGGCCTACACCAAGCACTTCTCTCCCGGAGACCCCGACCTGGTGAAGATGGAGGCCCTGGCCCACAACATGGCGGCGCTTCCCGCCGACAGCGCGATGAAGCTGAATTTCGCGCTCGGCAAGGCCTACGGCGATGTTGGCGAGCGCCAGCGCTCGTTCAGCCACTTGCTGGCCGGGAACCGCGAGATGCGCCGGCAGACGCCCTATGACGAAGCGGCAAGCCTGAGGGAGTTCGATCGCATCGCCGCGGCCTATACGCCGGCCTTGATGAAGGCGCGGCAGGGTACCGGTCACAAGACGGATGTGCATGTTTTCATTGTCGGCATGCCGCGTTCGGGCAGTACCCTGGCCGAGCAGATCCTGGCCAGTCATCCCCAGGTTTATGGCGCCGGCGAGTGCCTGGATTTCCTGGCGCTGGCCGGACTCATGCGCATCCCGGGCGATCGGCCGCTGCTACCGGACGGCATCGCCGAACTGCCGGACGGGGGGCTGCAATGGCTGGGGCAGGGCTATGCCGAACGCCTGCGGCCGAGGGCGCCGCAAGCCGGGCGCATCATCGACAAGAACCTGGGCAATTTCAAACATCTGGGCCTGCTCCACCTGGCGCTGCCCCATGCCCGGATCATCCATACGCGGCGCGATCCGGTGGATACCTGCCTGTCGGCCTTTTCCCACCTGTTCAGCGGCGACCATCCCTATGCCTATGACCTGGCCGAGCTGGGCCGTTACTGGCGGGCTTACGAGCGCCTGATGGGGCACTGGCGCAGCGTGCTGCCGCCCGGCGTCATGCTGGAACTGCAATACGAGGAAGTGGTTGACGATCTGGAAGGGCAGGCGCGCCGCCTGCTGGCCCATTGCGGGCTGGAATGGGACGAGGCCTGTCTGAGCTTTCACAAGACCGAGCGCGTGGTGCGCACCGCCAGCCTGGCCCAGGTGCGCCAGCCGATCTACCGCAGCTCGGTACAGAAATGGCGGGCCTACGGCGATCTGCTGCAACCGCTGCTGCAGGCCTTGCAGAACCCGGCGGAAACAAGCCGGGGTATGCCGCCTGCCTGATGCTTCTCAGCGCTGGATATTGCGGTCGTAGAAGATTTCCATGATCTCGTGGTCGACGCACTCGCGGATGCGCTTGGCATCGCGCGGCGGCAGTTCCGAGACGCCTTCGCCGAACAGGTAGGTGTCCAGATCGAGCTGCTTCAGGCGCATCTTGGTGTGGAAGAAAATGCTGGTCCCTGGTAGACGTTGACGTCCACCCACCAGGGGCTGAGGCAGAGCAAACAAAAAGGCGGCCATAGGCCGCCTTTTTGCATCAACAGGAAAGCTCAACGCTGGATGTTGCGGCCGTAGAAGATTTCCATGATCTCGTGGTCGACGCGCTCGCGGATGCGCTTGGCATCGCGCGGCGGCAGTTCCGAGACGCCTTCGCCGAACAGGTAGGTGTCCAGGTCGAGCTGCTTCAGGCGCATCTTGGTGTGGAAGATGTTTTCCTGGTAGACGTTGACGTCCACCATGTCGTAGCGCTCCTTGATGTCGCGCGAGATGAAGTTCTGGATCGAATCGATCGAATGATCGATGTAGTGCTTCATGCCGCGCACGTTGCGGGTGAAGCCGCGCACGCGGTAGTCCATCACCACGATGTCCGACTCGAAGCTCTTGATCAGGAAGTTCAGGCACTTCAGCGGCGAAATCTTG
>Ga0302314_10001469_pt1 | contig 44266 bp, 35 predicted proteins | sample III_Palsa_N2_3_FD_200533 | JGI IMG/M metagenome (GOLD analysis project Ga0302314, IMG submission 200533) | Peat permafrost microbial communities from Stordalen Mire near Abisko, Sweden - III_Palsa_N2_3 | ecosystem: Environmental > Terrestrial > Soil > Palsa > Peat permafrost | place: Sweden...
CCGCGCGATTGAGCGGGTAGCGTGATGACCGGGCCGCCTGCTTCGAGACTTGTGCACGGCACGGCAAGACATAATCTGGTACTTTTTCCGCTTATGTTGAGCCCATCCAGCCCGAATTCCCCCCCTATGCCGACGCCGTTGGGTCGTCTGGATCGAGCGGCAATCGGCTACTTGACGCTGCCGTTGCTCATCTTTGTGGTCAGCTGGTTCGAATGGTGGGCGGCCGTTCCCTTGCTGGCGTGTTCCCTGTTTGCACTTCGACCGTTGGTCGAGCCCCTCCCGGCTGCCGGAGTGGGATCGCAGTTGACGCGTTTGCAACTGACCGCGGCTATTGTCGCCGCCTCAGCATGGACTCTGTGTGGCGGCGCCGCGCATTTTTTGTTCGCCAATGCCGATTGGTTCGTCAGAGATGCGGTGCTGCACGATTTGGTGGAGTCGCCTTGGCCGGTGGGCTACGGCCTGTGGGATGGCCGGGAAACGCTGCTGCGCGCGCCGGTTGCCTTCTACCTGCCCGCCGCGCTGGCCGGCAAGGCCCTGGGGCTGCCCGCGGCTCATTGGTGCATGGGCCTTTGGACTGCGATGGGTACCTCGCTGTTTCTGCTGCAGGTGCTGTCCTTGCTGCCCTCGAGGCCCAAGTGGGTGGCGGTGGCCATCACCGTCGTGGTTCTGTTCAGCGGCTTCGACATCGTCGGCAACATCATCAACACCGGTCCGCGATTTTTGCAGCACTGGAACATCGCGAAGCATCTGGAGTGGTGGGCCGGCACGTATCAGTACTCGTCCATGACCACGCAGTTGTTTTGGGTGCCCAACCATGCGCTGGGCGGTTGGCTGCTGATGGGTTTGATGGCGCGACATGCGCGGTTTTCGGCACTGGATTGCATGCTGCCGCTTCTTCTGGTGGCCGCGGCACTGTGGTCGCCCCTCTCCGCGGTGGGCGTACTGCCATTCGCAGCGTGGAAAGCCTACCGCACTGTATTTGTCGAGCGACGGTGGGTTCTGTTACACCCCCGAGTGTGGCTGCCCGCCCTGGTGGTCGGCAGCATGACGGTTGCCTATTTGATTCTGGATCCCAGCCGCATCCCCAAGGGGCTGTCCGTCGGCGGGGGCGACTTGGCCGACACGGTCATGGCATTGCTCAGCCAAACGCAGTTTTTTCTACTCGAGGCGGGCATCATCGGATTCGCGATACTGGCCATTCGCCGCTCGGCCGAGATCGTTATCGCGCTCGTCGTATTGGCGTTACTGCCTCTCGCTCATCTGGGTCCCGGAAACGATCTTGTCATGCGCGCCTCCATTCCCAGTTTGGCCGTGCTGACCATCGGCGCCTGCTTGGCATTATCCCGCCAATGCGTCGAGGCGAGTGCGCTGCGCAAAAAGGTGGTGCTCGTTAGTTTCCTCGCCATCGGCGCGGTAACGCCAGTTCAGGAGTTCGCCCGTGCCGCGATATTGCCGTCATGGCCCGTCAATTTGCAGGCAACATTGATCGGCACCAACTGCGGGGCTTACCCGGCGCACTACGTTGCGCGGCTCGGCGGGCAGATTACCGAACACTTTTTGAAATCCCCTCACGCTCTGCCTGTCGGTTCAACCGATAAGCGAGCTTGCGAAAACCCGGCCATCGATTTGATGTGGCAGGGCGGCCTTTTATCAGATTGAGCGAGGCACCGTGTCCCCCATCGAGTCCCATCTAACCATGTCCAATACCGATAAACCCGTACTCGCCGGCAGTGTGTTCGTCGCGCATGGCGCGCGCGGTACTCAGCCCATGATCGCCTTGAGCGCCACGGACGAGGACGGGTATATCCGGTTCGCCCCGCTGGTTAGCGGCGATAAAGTGGGCCAGGGATTCGGTATGGTCCTGGAGGCGGCGGATTTCGACGCGGGCGAGATTTCAGGGTGGTTGAGGCTCGATCGCGTGGGCTGGCACTACGTGGAGGGGGCGGAGGCGATCGGGACCTTGAAGCCCAAGGCGTTGGCGCGACTGCACCGGGCTCTGTGCACCCACGAGGCGCGCAGCTACGCGGATATCGCGCACAGCCCCGCTGCCTTCGTGCCCGGCCGCACGGCTGTGCCGCCGTCGGGAAAGGTGATCGGTGCGCGCGAACTGGAGCTTCTGGTCGAGTCGTCGCTGGATGGTTGGTTGACGACCGGTCGCTTCAACGACGCGTTCGAGCGCAAGCTGAGTCAGTTTCTGGGCAGGCGGCACGTGAGAACGACGAACTCCGGATCGTCCGCCAATCTGCTGGCCATGACGGCGCTGACCTCGCACCTGTTGGGTGATCGAGCCCTAAAACCGGGGGACGAGGTCATCACGGTGGCGGCAGGTTTCCCCACCACGGTGAATCCCACGCTGCAGAACGGCCTCGTGCCGGTTTTCGTGGACGTCACGCTGCCTACTTACAACATCGATCCCGCGCGCATCGAAGCGGCTGTCTCGCCGCGGACACGGGCCATCATGATCGCCCATACGTTGGGTAATCCTTTCGATCTGGATGCCGTCATGGATGTGGCGAAACGCCACAATCTGTGGGTGGTCGAAGATTGCTGCGACGCCTTGGGCGCCACTTATCGCGACCGGAAGGTGGGTACTTTCGGCCACATAGGCACCTTGAGCTTCTATCCCGCGCATCACATCACCATGGGCGAAGGCGGCGCGGTGTTCACCGATGACGATGTGCTGCGCCGGGCCGTGGAATCGATCCGCGACTGGGGCCGCGACTGTTACTGCGCGCCGGGAAAAGATAATACCTGCGGCAAGCGGTTCAAATGGCAACTCGGCGATATGCCGGCGGGTTACGATCACAAATACACCTACTCGCATCTTGGCTACAACCTGAAGATCACCGACATGCAGGCGGCCGTGGGATTGGCGCAGATGGATCGCCTCGAAGGGTTCATCGAGTCGCGCAAGAAGAATTTCCAGCACCTGCGCAAACGCCTCGCTCCGCTGGCGGACCGCTTGCTCCTCCCGGATCCGACCCCCAACAGCGATCCGTCATGGTTTGGATTTGCCATCACCCTGTTGCCCTCGGCGACGCAGACGCGAGAGCAGCTGACCGCATTTCTCGAACGGAATAAAATCGGCACGCGTCTGCTGTTTGGCGGCAACTTGACCCGTCAGCTGTATTTCCGGGGCCGTCCGCATCGGATCAGCGGCACGCTCGAGAACACGGATTTGGTCATGGAGCGAACGTTCTGGATCGGCATATATCCCGGACTGACCCCCGATATGCTGGATTTCTCAGCCGATAAAATCATCGAGTTCATGGGGCGCACTTGAGCGCTGACGCATAGGCTTATTGACGATGTCCTCCGACAAGTCGTTCGAGTTCGATGAATTCCTGGCGAGCGACTTTGCTGCCGCGGGCACGGCGCTCATTGATCGCTGTATGAAAATGCAGGGACGGCGTCTTTATCTGTCGGGCGCCACCGGATTCTTCGGGAAGAACCTGCTGTCGCTGCTGGCCTACCTTGCCCGTCGTGGCGCAACCTTCGGCGTGACGGCGCTCAGCCGTTCGCCTGAGCGGTTTCTCGCTGAGCAGCCCTGGTGCCGTAACCTAGCGTGGCTGGACTGGCAAACGGGCGACGTAGGGAACCCTTGGCCGGGCGAAGACCGCTACGACTATGTGATTCACGCGGCAACCGAGACGGCGGCGGACTTTCACCGCGACAAAGTGAATGTGTTCGAACAGATCCTGGCGGGTACCCGCAACTCGATGGCATTTGCGGCGGCTCATGGGGTGCGGCGGGTTCTGCTGACAGGCTCGGGCGCTCAGTACGGAGCCATTCCGGCGGAGTTCGCCGCCGGCGTACCCGAGTCGAGTCCGAATGCCTGCGATCCGAGCCGCCCGACCAGTGCTTATGGGGAGGCCAAGCGGGCCAGCGAAATGCTGGCGGCGCTGTATGGACAGAAGCATGGGATCGACATTATCAACACCCGCTGCTTTGCCTTCGTGGGCCCGGGCCTGCCGTTGGAAGCCCATTTTGCCATAGGGAATTTCATAGGCGATGCGCTGCGGGGTACGCCGATTCAACTGGCCACCAGCGGCGACGCGCTGCGTAGCTATCTCTACGGCGCCGATCTTGCCGTGTGGCTGATGCTCTTGCTCATCGAGGCGGACAATGGGAGCGTGGTCAACGTGGGATCCGGCCACGCGATTTCCATTCTTGATCTGGCCGGCCGGGTCAGGGACGTGGTGAGTCCGCGTCTGCCGGTCCGCCCCGGCGAGACCGTCTCGGGCTCCGAACGGAATTATTATGTCCCGTGCGTGGCTCGCGCCAAGGCGCTTGGTCTCGACGTGTGGACCGATTTGGATCGTGCGATAGCGCGCACAGCGTTGTGGCATCGGACCCGTGCTCCCGGCTTGGGTCCTTAAGGTGCGGTCGTGAAGCTCATTTCAATCGTGACGCCCTGTTTCAATGAAGCCGACAACGTGGACGAACTCTATGCCCGCCTGCTGCGGGTGCGGGCGCAGCTACCCCACTATCGGTTCGAGCATATTTTCATCGACAACGCGTCGACCGACGACACGGTGTTGCGCGTGAAACAGCTCATGCCCGCCGACAGCGCCGTGCGGCTCATCGTGAATGCGCGCAATTTCGGCCACATTCGTTCTCCTTACCACGCCCTGCTGCAGGCCACGGGCGACGCGGTGGTGCTCCTGGCCTCGGATTTGCAAGACCCGCCGGAACTCATTATCGACATGGTGCGTGCCTGGGAGTCGGGATATCGCGTGGTCGCCGGCGTGAAAGAGCAAAGCCGAGAATCCAGGTCGATGTGGTTCGTACGCTCGGCTTATTATCGGCTGGCGCGCAAGATGGCCGATGTAGTGCTCATCGAGCACTTCACCGGCTTCGGTCTATATGATCGGGCCGTCATCAACGTCCTCAAGAGCATCGGAGACCCGTATCCCTACTTCAGAGGCCTCATCGCCGAGATCGGTTTCGATGTAAAGCGCATCCTTTACACGCAGCCGACCCGGAAGCGGGGTATCACCAAGAATAATTTTTACACGCTGTACGACATGGCAATGCTGGGCATCACCAGCCACTCGAAGATCCCAATCCGGCTCGCGACCATGGCGGGATTCGCCCTGTCCATCGTCAGCTTTCTGATCTCCCTCACCTATCTCATTCTGAAATTGGTGTTGTGGGATCGGTTTCAGCTGGGCACCGCGCCGCTGCTGATCGGAATGTTCTTCTTTGGGTCCGTACAGATTTTTTTCATCGGACTCATCGGCGAGTACATCGCTGCGATTCATACTCAGGTTCTGCGCCGGCCGTTGGTGGTCGAGAGCGAGCGCCTGAATTTCGATGGCCCACCTCAGGATATTTCAAAGGACACTTCAGTATGAATGCTCGGGAACGACAAATGCTCGATATTCTCAAAAAGGGCGCGGCCGAACGCGGATATGTGGCCGTCAAAGCCGAGTTCGAAGCCGAGGGTACGCGAATCGACGAGTTGCTCAGGCTGATCGAGCTTACGCGCAAAGCGGGCTTGAAGTTCGGCCTGAAGATTGGGGGCTGCGAGGCCGTCCGGGATCTCATCGAGAGCAAGCAGTTCGGAGTGGAGTACATCATCGCGCCCATGGTGGAAACTCCCTATGCGCTCAGTAAATTCATCGACGCAAAGAACAAGATTTACTCCGCCGAAGAGCAGGAAGACACGCAGTTTCTCTTCAATCTGGAGACCATCACCGCGTTCAACCATCTAAGCGAGATGGTCGCATTGGCCAAGAAGCCGGAGAGCCGCACCGGGATCGTTTTTGGGCGCGTCGACTTCTCCATGTCCCATGGGCTGGGCCGTGATTCCATCAATGACGATCAAGTGACGGAGTACATATTGCGTACCGCGGAAATCGCGAAGAGCAACGGCCTACCGTTGGTCGTGGGCGGAGGCGTGTCGAACGATGCCGTCCCCGCGCTGCGCCGCATCGCGGCGGTTCATTTGACCCGGTTCGAGACACGCAAGATCATCTTTTCCGCCGCCGACGCCCTGGGCTCGGCGGGCATCCATGACGGACTTCTCGAGGCGGTACGGTTCGAGCTGCTGTGGCTCATGAACAAGCGCGACTATTACAACGTGATCGGCAGCGAGGATGATAAGCGTATACGCATGCTCGAGGATCGCTGGCACGTGTTGAACCGCTGATTTCGTGGCGCAGGCACAGCATATATTGGTGTTTGGGGGCCGCGGTGCGATTGGCAGTGCGGTGCGCCGTCGTTTCCTGGCGATGGGCTGGGATGTGACCGCGACCTCCCGATCGGTGGTCGCCGACGCCGACGACGCTGCGCGTTGGATCATTTGTGATCCAAGCGCCGGCTTTGCATCGACGGCGCCCATCGAAGGCGGTGCGCCTTACTCAGCGGTTTGCTGGGCGCAGGGTGCCAACACGAGCGATTCTGTTTTCGACGTTGACGCCGACAAGCATCTGGCGCTGTACCGTGCCAATTGCGTGTTCGTGTTGGAGACGCTGCGTGTGCTGCTGGATCGAAATCTGTTGGGGCCGGCCGCACGAATGGTCGTCGTGAGTTCCATATGGCAGCGAATCGCGCGGCAGGAGAAGTTGTCCTACATCATGTCGAAAGCCGCCGTCGGCGGGTTGGTTCAGTCCGCTTCCGTGGACCTTGCGGCCAAGGGCATGCTCATCAACGCGGTGCTGCCGTCGGCGCTCGATACGCCCATGACGGCCGCCAATATGAGCGAGGCTCAGATGACGGCGATGAAGGGCGCCACGGGATTCGGTCGGCTAACCTCGGTGGATGAGGTGACCTCGACGATCGAGTTCCTGTGTTCCGAACGCAACACGGGAATCACGGGCCAATCCGTCACCGTCGACCTGGGTTTCTCGCATGCCCGTCTTGTTTGAGGTGCAATCCTCACTGGCCGGATACCGGGTGGAGTCCGAGCCCGGAGCCCTCGCCGCCCGTGCTGCGTCGATGCGCGACGGGGTGGTGATAGCCGACGATTATTTTGCCGGTCAGCTGGCCGCATTGGGCGTCGCGGCCATTGGGCTGCCGGCGACCGAAGCCACCAAGAGTCTCGACGCGCTCGGCGATATCATCGTTCAGATGCGCAAGGCGGGTGCCAACCGGGGTACGCACTTGTGGGCGGTGGGCGGCGGGGCCATCCAAGACGTAGCTGCCTTCGTCGCGTCGATATACATGCGGGGCATTTCGTGGACCTATTTGCCCACGACGCTCTTGGGAATGGTCGACAGCTGCATAGGTGGCAAGTCGTCCATCAATGTGGGCCAGTACAAAAACATCGTCGGAAGTTTTCATACGCCGACCACGGTCTTGATAGATGCCACGCTGACACAAACTCTCTCGGCCGAGCAGCGCATTGCTGGTTTGGCGGAGGCGGCAAAGATTTGTTATTGCCGCGGAGCGGACGTGTTCGCCGAGTACCTCGGCAAAGCGCCGAGCTGCAAGGCATCGACGCGGGAATTCGAGTCCATTATTGCTTTGAGCCTGGGCGCAAAAAAATGGTTCGTTGAGACCGATGAGTTCGACCGCGCCGAGCGCCTGTTGCTGAACCTCGGGCATACCTTTGGGCATGCGCTGGAGGGGGCGTCCGGATATCGCATCAGTCATGGAGTCGCGGTTGGGGTGGGGACGCTGTGCGCTCTCTCCCTGTCTGCGGAGTTGTCAGGGCAAGCGCCGGGCGGTGCAGCTCCGTCGCTGGAGCGTCATTTGCGCGAATTGCTTGGCGGCATGGGGACGCTCCCCGGAATTCTAAAGGCTATCGATGTGGACGACACCTTCGAACGGCTAACCGCCGACAAAAAACACGAGGCGGCGAGCTACCGGTTCGTCACCTTTGATGCTGCGGGCCGGGTGCAACTGATTCGGCTGCCGAAAAACAATGAAACGCGTGCCGCGGTGGTCACCGCGCTGCGTCGGACCATGGAGACGTTGGCGCGATGAAGTATTCCGATCTACTCGGTGATTGGCTGGTCGAGCTGGGCTATACCACCTGTTTTTTCGTGGCCGGCGGCAACACCATGCACGCTCTGGAGAGCTTCAGGCATCGCTTTGCCATGCGACCCACCGTGCATGAGGTCTGCGCGGGGATTGCCGCGGAGTATTTCAACGAGATCTCCGAGGGCGGCAAGGCATTTGCGCTCGTGACGGCGGGACCCGGGCTCACCAATATCGTGACGGCGTTGGCCGGCGCTTACTTGGAGAGTCGCGAATTGCTGGTCATTGGCGGTCAGGTAAAAACGGCGGACCTGGCGCGGGGCAGGCTGCGGCAACGTGGAATTCAGGAAATCGATGGAGTCTCCCTGGCAAGTTCAGTCACCGTGGCCTCGACTCTCATGGATGCGCCCGCAACCCGCGCGCAATGGGAGCGGCTGGTGGGGTTGACCCGGGTAGGACGGCGCGGACCGGTATTCGTGGAACTGCCGCTCGACGTGCAGGCAACTCCGGTTGACGCAGCGGTTTTCAATTCGGCTCCCTGCGGCGCGCCTGCGCTGCCGGCGGCGACAGACTCCGCGCTCGAGGCACTCGCGAGTCGCCTGCGATCGGCAAGCCGGCCGGTCATACTCATCGGTGGCGGTGTCGATCGAGCCACGGCCACGGCGTTGCGCGGCCGGCTCGCGAAGCTGGGCGTGCCGCTGCTGACCACTTGGAATGGCGCGGACCGCATTCCAGAGGACCATCCCCTGTATTTCGGGCGCCCCAACACCTGGGGTCAGCGCTCATCGAACCTCATCCTGCAACAGAGTGATGCCCTGTTGGTTCTGGGCAGCCGCTTGGGGATGCAGCAAAGCGGCTTCAATTGGCCGGAATTCGCACGCCAAGCGCATGTGACGCAAGTGGACTTGGATTCCGCGGAACTCGACAAAGGACATCCGCGGGTCGACGTAGCTCTCGCGGCCGATGCCAATGATGTGTTGCGGCGCCTAAGTACCCATGACCTGGGCGACCACGGTGATTGGGTGACGTATTGCCGCCGGGTTCGCGCCGCCGTTCCGTTGGTGGAGGCGGCCAACAAAACCGGTGAAGGCTATATTTCGCCCTATGTGTTCGTCACCGCGTTGTCGGAACTGTGTCGCGATGATGATTTGATTATTCCGTGCAGCAGCGGCAGCGCCTTTACGGTACCGATGCAAGCCTTTCGCCTGCGGGCGGGGCAATTAATGGTGACCAACAAGGGGCTGGCCGCCATGGGGTATGGGTTGAGCGGCGCGATCGGCGCCGGCTTGGCCTATCCCGCCCGGCGTACCGTGTTATTCGAGGGCGACGGTGGGTTTGCGCAAAATCTTCAGGAGATCGGCACCGCGGTCGTGAATCGACTGAACCTCAAGATATTCATTTTCGATGACGGCGGCTACGCGTCCATACGGATGACGCAGAAGAACTACTTCAAGGGTGAATACATCGGTTGCGATACAGCGTCGGGGCTGGGAATGCCCGATTGGCGGCATATATTTTCGGCTTACGGCGTCCCGTGCCGCACGGTGGGCCCGAACTTCGAGAAGGATCCAGCGTTTAGGCAGGCTTTCGATGCGGTGGGAATTCAGGCGTTTCTGGTGAAAATCGACCCTGAGCAGACTTACTTTCCTAAGATCACCAGCCGGGTGACAGCCGCCGGCACCATGGTGTCGGAGCCGCTGCATCGCATGTCGCCGCCGCTCGATGCGGCGGTGCTCGCCGAGGCGGGGATGTACCTGCCGGACGAAGTCTGAGGCATGTCGGAAGTGCCGCACTTCGCCCCCGCCCCGCGGTGGCAGCGGTTGACGGCGCATGTGCCACCGGGGCAGGTACTGCGCTTTCTCGCGGTGGGACTGTGGAATACGGGCTTCGGCTATGCGTCGTTCGCCTTGTTGACTCATCTATTGGCTGCAAAATATCCGAGATTCGGCTATCTGGCCGCGGCCGCGTTGTCGAGCATGTTGAACATATCGATCGCATTTCTCGGGTACAAGTGGTTCGTCTTCAAGACTCGGGGAAACTATGTGCGGGAGTGGCTTCGGTGCGTGGCTGTGTATGGGAGCAGTATTGTGATTGGGCTAATGCTCCTGCCCCTATTGGTGTTCTTGCTGCGCTGGTTATGGGGGCTCGACGCCGCGGCGCCCTATCTAGCGGGCGCGCTGCTTGCCTGCTTCAACGCCGCTTATAACTTCGTCGGTAACAAGGCATTTACCTTCAAAGGCGTCGGCGCCTAGTCGCCACGGGCTTTGCGCTTTGCGCCTTGCGCTTTGGCACGGCGCTTAGGTTTTGGGCCCCAAATTGGCGTCGAAGAAGCGCAGGATGGTGGCATAGGCATGGCGTCCATCGTGCTGCCGCGTCAGGCCGTGCTTGGCGCCGGGATACACCATGACCTCGAAGGGCTTGCCCAAATCCTGCAGACGGCGAAAGAGTTTGGTGCTGTGAAGAAACAGCACGTTGTCATCCGCCATGCCGTGCATCACCAGCAGCTTGCCCCGTAGATCCTTGGCATAGGGCAGCACGGAGCTGAGTTCGTAGCCGGTCGGATTTTCCTTCGGGGTGCCCAGAAACCGTTCGGTGTAGTGAGTGTCGTATAGCGTCCAATCCGTGACCGGCGCTCCGGCGACCCCGGCCCGGAAAACATCAGGAGCTTTGAACATGAGCATCAGGGTCATGTAGCCGCCGTAACTCCATCCCCAGACACCGATGCGGCTCGGATCGACGAAGCCTTGCGCGGCCAGCCAGCGAGCTCCTTGCACCTGATCCGCGACTTCTACCTCGCCCAGCTTCTCGTGGATGGGCGCTTGGAAGGTGGTACCGCGGAAGGCACTGCCGCGATTATCGAGTTGAAAGACCACGTAGCCTGCGCGCGTGAGCAGCTGGGTGAAGGAGTTGCCGCTCCAAGTATCGAGCACGCGCTGCGTGCCGGGGCCCCCGTAGACGTCCACGATGGCGGGGTAGCGCTTGGTCGAGTCGAAGTGTGCCGGTTTGAAAACGCGATAGTGCAGGACTTGGTCGTCCGCCGCCGTCAGCGTGCCGAACTCGGGGATGGAGTTGTCCGCGAGATAGGGTGCATCCGGATGGGCATCGTTCAGGAGGTTTTCAAGCAAGTAGGTCACCAGGCTGCCGTCCGTGCGGTGCAAACCCACTTGTTGCGGCTGGCGGACGCTGCTGAAGGTGTCCAAGTAAAAGCGCGCATCGGGGGTCATGACGACGCCGTGGACACCGTCCTCGCTGGTGATGCGCTTCACCGTGTGCGGGTCGGTGGTGTCGAGCGACGTGCTGTAGAGGTGACGTTCAGTGGGACTCTTTTCCGTGGCCGTGAAGTAGATCAGCCGGTTCGTCTCGTCGATGGCCTTGATGGCGCGGCCACGAAAGTCATCGACGTTCCAAGGGCCCGCGGTGAGCTGTCGCAGCAGGTGTCCTTGGTAGTCATACAGATAAAGGTGTTCGAAGCCGTCCCGGGCGGATGCCCAGATGAATTCGCGGCCATTCCGCAGGAACGTGAGTTCGTCATGCAAGTCGATCCAGCTGGTGCTGGCTTCATTCAACAGTACGAGGGATTTGCCGGTGGCAATGTCCGCGAACAAGAGATCGAGCGACCTCTGATTGCGGCTCTCGCGTTGCACCGCCAGGGTTTTGCCATCCGGCAGCCAATTCACGCGCGCCAGATATACGTCGGTCTGGGGGCCGAGATCCACCCATCGGGTCGCGCCGCTGCGAACGTCGACCACCCCGAGACGAACCGTGGCGTTCGCTTCGCCGGCGGCCGGATAGCGCTGCTCGAACGTGGAAACATTGTCGGCGGCGATCTCGAAGCGTTGCGTGACCTTGACGGGGGATTCGTCCACGCGGGCGAAGGCGATGTGCTTGCCGTCGGGCGCCCACCAATAGCCGGTGGCCCTTCCCATTTCCTCCTGAGCCACGAACTCGGCCATGCCATTCTTGATCGGTCCGGCTCCATCCTTGGTGAGTGCGATTTCCTTGTGCCGCGTCAGATCGTAGCGATACAGATTTTGGTCCCGGATATAGGCCACGTTGGCGCCGTCGGGCGAAACGGTGGCATCGGTGGCAAACACCGGTGCATGGGTTATTTGCAGCAGCGCCGAGTCCGCCGGCTTCGCGAGGTCGTAGTAGTACAGCGTGCCGCCGAGGGGAAATAGCAACGCCTGGCCGGAAGGCGCGAAGGAGTACTCCAAGATGCCGCTGAGTGCCGCCGTTCGCTGACGCTCGCGCCGATTCAGTTCCTCATCCGACAGCCGTTCCTGGGCCGGTGACACCACCGCCGAGTCCACCAGCACCCGCGACTCTGCGTCGCGGATGTTGTATTCCCAAAGGTCGAGCCGATCCTTGTCGTTTTGTTTGCCTTGAAGGTAGGTGACGCGGGAGCCGTCGGGCGACACCTTGAGACCCATGATGGTCGGCCCCGCCAAGGCGGGGGCGTCGAACAGCCGGTCGATGGTCAGCTCCGCGGCGTGCGGTGCGCCGGCAGCGACCGCATAAACGGCCAGGGCCGGGGCCAAATAACGTGTGCGTATCATGCGCAACATTATAGGCGCCCCACGGTCGGCGCGGATAACGTGTGATGCAAATCCGGCCCGAGGCGGGTTTTTGAGACTATCATGCCGGAGATAGAGTGCGATGAGCTGTGGCACCGCGGGTCATCGACGTTATAAACTCAAGGCCGCAACGGGACGCCGAGAATTCGCGAGGTTTTGCCCCATGTTCGCAAGTTTTTTCAACACCACCGCAGTGGATGAATTCGCCGACTGGATAGTCTCCGAGGTGAAGAAGGCGCTACCCCCGGGGTTTGCGCCGGGTGCAAAAAATATCGCCGATCGCGCCGAGAAGTTGAACCAGAGCATCTCCAAGGGCGTCTTGGAGTTCACCAAAAAATCCAAGCCGAACATCTACAAGAAAGCTCGTTTGGCCGCCCGGGTGCGTGAAGGCATGAGCGCGCACGGGTACCCGGAAGCCTTCGTCAAGTCGTTCTCGCTCGATCTCCTCACCCGCTTCCAGGCCGCAGGCAAGCAAAAAAATCCTTGAGCGGATTCAGGCGGTGTATCAGTGAGTCGTAGACCGCCATCCGTCTCGAAGCCCGCGGCGGCCATCCAGCCGCTGCTGGAGCAAGCGGTCGAACTGCATCAGGCGGGCCGTACCGCCGAGGCCGCCGAACTCTACGAGCGCCTCATTGCGGAGACGCCGCGTCATTTCGACGCGACTCATTTGCTCGGGGTGATTGCCCTGCAAGACGGCCGTCTGGAACGAGCTGAGGCACTCATCACCTCGGCGTTACTCATCAATCCCCAGGATGGCTCGGCCATCAGTAATTTGGGCACGGTATACCTGCGAAAGCGCGAGTTCGATTCTGCCCGCGAGCAATTCGCACGGGCCGTCACCCTGCAGCCGGACTCGATCAACGCACTCAGCAATCTCGGAACGGCGTTGCGGGAATTGGGCCGCTCTCGGGAAGCGCTGGGGCCGCTGCAGCGTGCTCATGCGGCCGAACCCAAATCGGCGCTGATCTGCAATCTGCTCGGCGCGTGTTTTCTGGATACCGGCGACGTGGAGGCGGCGGCGACACACTTCGAGGCTGCCACGGTGGCCGAGCCCGGCGGCGCGGATGGATGGGGCAATCTGGCGGTGGCCCTGAACCGGCTGGGAGAGCACGAGCGTGCCAAACACTGCGCCGAAAAGGCGATTGACATACGTCCCGATTCCGCCGCCGCCATTGCCGCCCGCGCGGCGATCGAATTCGAACAAGGCGACATCGAGGCGGCGATTGCGAGCTATCGAGAGGCCGCCGCTCTGCCGGGGCCTTCCGCACAGATCATTTGCGCGTTTGCCGACTCACTGTGGTCGAGCGGCCGCGGCGAGGAAGCGCTGGAGCAGCTGCGGCAGTTGGTCGCGCGCGATCCCAATAATGCCATGGCGTTGTGGAAGCTGGCGATTACGCAGTGCCGCACCTACTACGACACCGCGGAGGAGATCGAGCAGTCGCGACGCGACTTCTCCGAGTCGCTCACGACCCTCGAGACCTGGTTCCGCGCCACGCCTCATGCCGAGGCCTATGCCGCGGTGGGTTCGACGCAGCCCTTTTTCATTGCCTATCAGCCGTTCAATAATCGCGAGCTGTTGAGCCGCTACGGCAGGCTATGCAGCGAGTGGATGAGTTCCATGCCGACGCCAGGGCCAACGGTGCAGGCCGCATCGGTCGCGGCCGGGGCGGCCGGCAGGAAAATGCGCATTGGCATCGCCTCGGCGCACATCCGCGACCACTCGGTGTGGAATGCCATCGTCAAAGGCTGGATCCAGCATCTGGACAAAACGCGCTTCGAGGTATGGCTGTTTCGCCTGGGCCGGAAGACAGATGAGGAAACCGCGCGGGCCCGGGCCGAAGTCGCGCATTTCGAGGACAAGCCGAAGAATCTGCAGGAATGGGTGAAGGCCATTCGTGAGGCGCGGCTGGACGCGTTGATTTATCCCGAGATCGGGATGGACCCGCTGACGACTCAGCTCGCCTCGCTGCGCCTCGCTCCGGTGCAGGCTGGGTCCTGGGGTCATCCGGAGACCACCGGTTTGCCGACGCTGGATCTGTATTTTTCCGCCGATGGATTGGAGCCCGTCGAGGCTCAGGCAAATTACAGCGAACAGCTGATAAGACTGCCGAATTTGGGCGTCTGCGTGGAACCGCTGAAGCCGTCCATCACGGCGCCCGATCTGAAGCCGCTGAGACTGCCCGACGATGTGCCGTTGCTGCTATGCCCGGGAACTCCGTTCAAGTACTCCCCGCTGAGCGATCGCGTATGGGCCCGCATCGCCAAAGGGTTGAGCTCGGGCGGCGGGCAGAGCGGCTGGACGCGCATGGCGAACCGGCTGCGCGGCAAGAAAGCCGGTCGGCTGGTGTTCTTTCGCGGCGGCAACTCGGCCATGGACACGCTGCTGGCGAAGCGCCTACGCAGAGCTTTCGATGCCGAGCAAGTAGACTTCGATGCCTACGTGTCCATTGTCCCCTATCTCGATCGACCGCGCTTCTTTGGGCTGATGCAGCATGCGTCGCTGATGTTGGATACCGTGGGATTCTCCGGATTCAACAATGCCCTGCAGGCCATCGAAACCGGTTTGCCGGTGCTGGCGCGGGAAGGGGATTTCATGCGCGGCCGCCTGGCCAGCGCCATCATGCGGCGCATGGATTTTCCGGAACTCGTGGCGACGACGGACGAGGAGTTCATCGAGTCAGCGGTGCGTCTGGCGTTGAATCCGGCGCGCTGTCAGGCGCTGCGAGTCGAGATCGCCGCTCGACGCGGCATCTTGTTCAGCGACCTCGAGCCGGTGCGCGCCCTGGAGCGTTGTTTAACGGAAGCCATTGAACGAACGGCGGCCGGGGCAGGTTAGTCAGGCCCCAGGCTGATATGGTCGGGCAGCAAGCCCGCCAGGTATCGCCGGTGGATGGCGATGTAGGCCGCTTCCAGATGTTTCGTAAAGCGCTGCGAGTCGAATAGCGGCGCAGTCAGGCGATGGTGGGCCAGCTTGTCCCTGATTCCTCGCAGCTGCTGGGGGTCGGTCGCGAGCGCAACGGCCATATCTTCGTAGTCCTGCCGGGTCGAGGTGATCAGCTCAGGCAAACCCACGGCTGACAGGAGACTCGCAGCCACTCTCGCGGCGAAAGCATCTCCCGTGCAGGTGAGTACCGGCAGCCCCGCCCACAGCGCATCGCTTGCGGTGGTGTGCGCGTTGTAGGGCAGCGTATCCAGAAAAAGATCCGCTCTGCGATGCCTAGCAAGATGTTCGGGCGGCGTCACGCGATTGGCAAATACCAAGCGATCCGGCTGCATCTGCGCTGAGCCGGCATGCCGCCGCAGCGAGGCCGCCGCCGACGGGTTGTCTTCGAGCAGCCACAGTACGCTGCCGGGGACGCGCTTCATGATGCGCATCCAGCAGGAAAACGTCTCGGGCAGGATCTTGTAATTATTGTTGAAGCAGCAGAAGACGAAGTCGTGAGGCGGCAACCCGAGTTCCACTCGGGCCGGTGATTCAGGTGCAATGGAACGCTTCCGATCATTGACCTGGTAGGTATCGGGAAGAAAGATGATCTTCTCCGTGAAGCCATGCTCGCTGCCCGTCGGGATCAAGGTGTGATCCGCCACGACATAGTCCATGTACTCCGCTCCGAGAGTACTGGGATAGCCCAGGTAGCTCACTTGCAAGGGCGCGGCGCGGAGCGCGAATATTTGCGGCCTTCCGCCATGAACGTAGCCGCAAAGGTCGACCGCGATGTCCAAGCTCAGGCTGCGAGACAGAGAGGCGATCTCAGCGTCGGTTTTATGCTGCACGTCGAGGAATCGATCGAAAGCGCGTTCGTGCCGCTTCCGCGACTCGTCCTGGGTATCGGGCCCAAATGAGAACGCGATGATTTCAAACCGATCGCGATCGTGGAGTTCGATCAGTTCCGCCAGCAGGTGGGTGACAGGGTGCTGACGAAAATCCGATGAGAAGTAGCCGACGCGAATTCTCGCTTGCGGCGGGCGCTTCGCCGGCATTCCCAGCGTGTCGTTGGCAGGACATGTCCGGCTCGCCCAACTCTCTGCCGCCTTTCTTTGCAGGCGCGGCGAGTCCGCGAAGCCGAGGAAGGGAAAGGGATGAACCTGAGCTTCGCCTCGATCGATACCTGCCTCGATCCGCGCCAGTCTCGAGTCAAAGTCGCGCCAATCGCAGACTTGCATGCGTGCTTCGAGATCGGCGCCCGGCAGATAGGCCACGTCGGGTTGCAGGCGGGCCACGACCGCATAGTCTGCCGCCGCGGCTTCGAACTGTTTGGTGATGCGCAGCACTCCCGCGCGATTGAAGTAGGCCTCGGCATAATCGGGCTTGAGCTCGATGGCGCGGCTGTGGCTGTCCACTGCCGCTTCCATCCGGCCGAGCTCGAGGAGAACGACGCCGCGATTGGAGTAGGCCTCGGCGTAACGCGCGTCGCGCTCGATGGCAGCATCGTACTCGGCCAGCGCTTCGTCCAAACGGGTCAGCTCCTTCAGCGCATTGCCGCGATGCAGGCGAAAGGCGGCGCTGTGCGGGTTGGCCGCGACGGCGTTGTCGTAGCTCGCCAAGGCCATGGCAGGTCGACCCAGGATCTCGAAGATGCTGCCTCGCATGTAATGAGCCACCGCGTCTTTGTCGTTGAGGGCGATCGCCTCATCGAAGCTTGCGAGGGCGGCGTCGAATTCCCGCAGTCCCTTCAGGGCCATGCCCCGATTGCAGTAGGGCATCCCATTGTCGGGCCGAACCGCGATGGCGCGATCGAAATACTCGACCGCGGACCGCAAATCCGCCGCTTTGCCCGTCAGTACTCCCAATAAGTTGAGCGAGTCGAAATGATCGGGTTGCAGCTCGAGAATTTCCAAACAAATCGATTGCGCGGCGGCGAGCTGTCCGTCCCGGTGGAGTGCGGAGGCTTCATCGAATTTCGGCCCCGGGCCGGGCGCAGCGGGTGGGGCGGGGTCGGGCGCCGCAGGGGGTCTCTTGGGTCGGAAAAGCTTGAGGAATCCGGATGCCATGCGTGGACATAATACACGCGCAGTCCGCTAGAATACCTCCATGTCGAAACGCTCCGTGTTAGTCGTCGATGACGAGCCAGATCTTTGCGAATTGCTGTCCATCACGCTGCAGCGGATGGATCTCAATCCGAGTACCTGCGGCACGATCACGGCCGCGCAGCGCATGCTCAAGACCGATCAGTACGACCTTTGCCTGACGGACATGCAGCTGCCCGACGGCAGCGGGCTCGAACTGGTGCAATGGATGCAGCAGTATTCACCGAACGTTCCCGTCGCGGTCATCACGGCCCATGGAAATATGGAGACGGCGGTGCAGGCGCTCAAGCTGGGGGCGTTCGATTTCGTTTCCAAACCTCTGGACCTGGCGGGATTGCGCAAACTGGTTTCGGCCGCCATCAAACTGGCCGGCGAACAGGACAGCGAGACCAGCGTGTTCGGCCCGCGCCTGCTCGGTAACTCGGGCGCCATGCGGCACCTGCGCGATATGATCGGGCGGGTCGCGCGCAGCCAGGCGCCGGTGCACATCTCCGGCGAGTCCGGCACCGGCAAGGAGTTGGTCGCCAAACTCATCCATGAATCAGGTCCGCGCCGCCAGAGTCCCTTCGTGCCGGTGAATTGCGGCGCCATCCCCACGGAGCTCATGGAAAGCGAACTCTTCGGCCACAAGCGCGGCAGCTTTACCGGCGCCGTCAGCGACAAGAAGGGGCTCGTGCAATCGGCTGAAGGCGGAACGTTGTTTTTGGATGAAATCGCCGATCTGCCGCTGCACATGCAGGTGAAGCTGCTGCGGGTCATCCAGGAGAAAGCGATCCGACCCGTCGGTGAGCAGCAAGAAGTGGGCGTCGACGTACGAATTCTCTCAGCGACCCACAGGGACTTGGGACAAATGGTCGGCGAAGGAAGGTTTCGTGAGGACTTGTATTACCGAGTGAACGTCATCGAGCTCAAAGTCCCCTCGCTGCGTGAGCGGCCCGGGGATGTGCCGGAACTGGCGGAGGCGGTGCTGCGCCGGCTCGGGCGCAGAATGAAAATCCCACCGCCGACACTCGGCGCGGACGCGCTCGCGGCGCTGCAGGCGTATTCTTTTCCCGGCAACGTGCGCGAGTTGGAGAACATCCTGGAGCGAGCCATCACGCTCAACACGAACGGCGAAGTGCGAGCGTCGGATATTCAACTGCGCCCGACCCAAGGCGCGGCCGCCGCCCCCGGTGGCGGGGCGGCTCAAGCGGCGCCACTGGGGGACCACCTCGAAGACATCGAGCGCGATGCCATCCTGAAAGCTCTGGAACAGACCAAGCACAACAAAACCGCGGCCGCCAAGGCGCTGGGCATGAGCTTTCGTGCCCTGCGGTACCGGATCAAGAAACTCGGGATCGAGTAGGGCTCGCCCCAAGCCATGGTTCGGCTGCTGGGCCCTGTCACTCCATGAGGAGTTCGTCACACACCGCATCCTCGCGAGTCGACATAATACGTGCGATTGGCTCCGTGCCCGCCACCACGATCGGAACGCAAAATCGATGATGTCCACTCCCGCCGTTGCAGACGCCGCTCCGAGCGGCGCGGGCGGAGTCGGCGCCCGGTTGCGCCGGCTCGGGGTCGCGACGGCCTTCGCTCTTGGCCTGTCGACCCTATGGGCGTTGACGCATCATTACCGCGGCTTGCGGGTCGACGGCGAGTTGTACGCCTTCCAAGCCATGGCGCGGCTGCACCCATGGCTCTCGGCCGATCTTTATTTGAAATACGGCTCCCAGGATCGGTACACGCTTTTCTCGCCGATTTACGCGAAGTTCATCGAGCTGTTTGGGTTGCGGCTCGGGGGGCAGTTGCTGTTCCTCGCCTGCTTGGCCGGTCTGCTGGCGGGCGCCTGGAGTCTCATTCGCAGATTGTCGGCTGCGCATGAGGCGTGGTTCGCCGTCACGCTTTTGATCCTGACGGCGGGTACTTACGGCGTCTCCAGCATATTCAGCTACACAGAGAGTTATCTCACGGCTCGCTCCATGGGCGAGGCGTTGGCGGTGATCGCCCTTGCGGTTCACTTCGGAAGAAGGCCGGTGGCCGCCCTCGTCATCGGATTGGTCGCGTTATGTGTCCATCCGCTCATGGCGCTTCCGGGCCTGCTGCTGCTGATTTGCCTGTGGCTTCCGACTCGAATCGCAGTGATGGCTGCGGCAGCGGGCGTGCTGGCGATTCTCGCGTTCGCGCTCACGGCCGCCACCGTGTCGTTGCCCTGGTCGTTCGCGACGGTGGTGGATGCGTCGTGGCTGGACATAGCCCGCGAGCGTTCGCAGTTTTTATTTCTACGATACTGGGGCACTGGGGATTGGGAGAGCGCGGTTCGACCCTTCGTGTGCCTCACGCTCACCGCCCTGGTCGTTCCCGATCCGCGAACGAGGAAGCTCGCCTCGAGCGCAATGCTGGTGGGTGTCAGCGGCATGGCCGTTGCCGCCATTGCCGGCGCCATCGGTCCCGTCGCAATACTCCTGCAAGGTCAAGCCTGGCGATGGATGTGGCTGACAACTTTCGTCAGCGTGGTGCTGCTGGCACCCACCGCGGTGCGTATGTGGCGGGACGACCCCAGCGGTCCTCTGTGCGCGCTGCTGCTCGTCGTGGGCTGGACATTTTCAGTGGTCGACAGCTTGGCATGCGTCGAGACTGCGCTGTTCATTTGGCTGATGCGGGGCTATATACCCAGGAGTTCGGCACGTCGGCTGAACTGGTTGGCGGCCGCGATAGGCACCGTGCTGCTCTTATGGATGCTGGCGAATGCCTGGACTTCGCTCCGAGCCCCCCTGGGGGACTCCGGCCATGAACCCGTGCTCATCAGCCGCTTGAGGCAGACCGTCGGTTTGGAATTCACCGGGATTCTTCTGGCGTGGCTGGTCTGGCACGGGATGCGGAGGCTGCGATCGTCTCTCGCGATTTACGGCGTCTGCTTGGGTTTTCTCGGGGCCGCCGCGTGGATTCTCCCGGTGTCCATGAGCCAGGTCGACTCGGTGGGCACGCCGGCCGAGATCCGTGATTTCGCCGATTGGCGCGCGGCAATTCCGCCGACCAGCAACGTGTTGCTCGTGCCGGGAGGGCCCTCGGCGGGCTTCATGTGGTTTACCTTGGAACGTCCCAGCTATTTGACCGCCAACCAATCGGCGGGCGTGGTGTTTTCGCCGGAGACAGCGGCAGAGGTGCGCAGGCGCACCGAGATACTCCTGCCCCTGGGCAAACCGGATTGGCAGTTTCTCACCGCCAACCTGAGCAAGCGCGCGCGGGCGCCGGCCGATCATGGATCGACCACGGCTACCGTAGCCGACAAAAATCCGCTGACGCACGAGATTCTGACCCATCTATGCGGCGATCCCGAACTCGGCTTCGTGATCGCGCAGGAGAACGTGGGCTTCGATCCCTTACGGCACTCTAAGGCCGGCAAATACAAGGACTGGTATCTCTACGACTGCCATTCCGTACGGGCCGCGGTGCCGCAGGCATGAACCGATTTCTAAGAGAAGCCGCGGGCTACGGGGCCGCATCGGTGTGCGCGCTGGGCGTCGACATGGGGCTTCTCTGGGCATTGGTGCATTTCCTCGGCCGGGACCCTCTGATCGCGGCTACCCTGTCGTTTCTGGCCGGGGCAGTGGTGGCCTATTTTCTCTCGGTGCGGTTGGCGTTCAAGGAGCATCGGCTGCGCGATCGGCGCGCCGAATTTGCCGGCTTCATCGCGATCGGAACCTTGGGCGTCGCCGTGAATGCCGGCGTCATGGGCATTGCCGTGCGATATTTCGGACTTCATTACATAATCGCCAAGTGTGTCGCAGCGGGTTTTACGTTCTCATGCAATTTTGTTGCTCGTCGCCAAATTCTTTTCAGTCGCCGCTCGCCGGCGTCAGAGGCCGCGTAAGGCATGTCCATCACTGATCGAAGCGGCAGGGTGGCCGTGATTGCAGGAGCCGGGCCGGCCGGCCTGACCGCGGCGCTGGAATTGCTGAAACGCTCCGACATCACGCCCGTGGTATTCGAGACGGACAGCCAAGTCGGCGGCATATCCAAGACGGTGAACTATCGCGGCAACCGCATGGACCTGGGAGGGCATCGCTTTTTTTCGAAATCCGATTGGGTCATGCGCTGGTGGCAGGACATCCTTCCCGTGGCCCAGGGCCAAGCGGACACGGATCAGTCCCTAAGGATCAATTACCAGCAACAAGCACGCGAATTTTCGCCGACGCACCTCGGAGCAGCGGATTCCGATGCGGTAATGCTGGTCCGGCAAAGACTGTCGCGCATTTTTCATCGCCGCCGCTTCTTCGACTACCCCTTGAAATTGAATGCCCGCACGCTGGCGAACATGGGCATGCTCGAGACCTTGCGCGTGGGCTTGAGCTATGGCCAGGCGCAGTTGCTGCATCGGGCTCCCGAGGTCTCACTCGAGGACTTTCTGGTCAATCGGTTCGGCGAACGGTTATATCGGACCTTCTTCAAGGACTACACCGAGAAAGTTTGGGGCGTTCCCTGCGACGAGATTTCCGCGGAATGGGGTGCTCAACGCATCAAGGGTTTGTCCGTGACCAAGGCGCTGGCTCACGCTGTTTTCAGCCCGTTTCGTTCGTCTCGAGACACGTCTCAGAAGCGCACCGAGACCAGTTTGATCGAGCGGTTTCTCTATCCCAAATTCGGCCCCGGACAGATGTGGGAGGAGGTGGCGCGGCGTGTGGAGTCGCAAGGCGGAACCATTCAGCTTCAACACCGCATTGTCGCGGTGGAGCGGAAAGGCCTGGAGATCGTCGGCGTTACCGTACGCGATGAGGTCACCGGATCGGTGCGCAAGGTGCCCTGCGATTTTTTCGTCTCCACGATGCCGGTTCGAGAGCTGACCGCCATGCTGGAGCCCGAAGACGCTGACGTGCTCGCCGTGTCGGAGGGGCTGCCGTATCGGGATTTCATGACGGCGGGCTTGCTGCTACGGCGCATGAACCTGAAGAGCAATCGAGTCGATCGGGGTGCGAGCAACGGGATGCCGCCCGATAATTGGATTTATATTCAGGAGCCCGACGTCAAAATCGGGCGCTTGCAGGTGTTCAACAACTGGAGCCCCGGCTTGGTCCCGGATCCGAACACCATCTGGCTGGGGCTGGAGTATTTTTGCAATGAGGGCGATGAGCTCTGGTCGCTGGATCAAGGGAAGTTCGTCGATTTCGCGGCCGCGGAACTCGAGAAGATCGGGATGATCAACCGCAGCGACGTGATCGATGGGACTTTGGTGCGGGTGCCCAAGGCCTATCCGGCGTATTTCGGCAAGTACAACCAATTCGCGACGGTGCGCGAGTATCTGGAGCGGTTCCCCAATCTCTATCCGATCGGCCGTAACGGCATGCACCGCTACAACAATCAAGACCACTCCATGCTGGCCGCCAATGGCGCGGTGACCGCCATGCTCAACGCCGGGCAGGGCAAGGCCGCGATTTGGGATATCAACTCCGACGAGGAGTATCACGAAGAGATCAAGGAAGTCGCCTGAGGGCCGTTAACTCTTCCAGGCGGCCACGGATCCTAAATCCGACCATGTGACCGGTGTGGCCCATCGCGGCGCAAAACACCTGACAAAAAATGTCACTAAGTGACGCTCTCTGCCCGACACGGCGCTGCTTGCCGACAACTATATGTCAAGAGCGTGCCGGAAATAGAAAGAAATACTATAAATTTCAATGAGTTAATTGGCATGCCGACTGTTGGCACAGGGCTTGCTTTATCTCCATCACCGGCAAGGGCCGTTGTTTGAAATCAGCTGACGTCCAGTCACCCATCTAGGAGTTATCAATGCTTAAGCAAGTGCAAAAGGGTTTTACGCTCATCGAATTGATGATCGTGGTCGCGATCATCGGCATTTTGGCGGCCATCGCCATTCCCGCCTACCAGAACTACACCATTCGCGCGCAGGTCACTGAAGGTTTGACCTTGGGCGATGGCTGGAAGACGGCGATCTCCGAGTACTACGCGAATACCGGCAACTGGCCCGTCCAGGCCAACCTGACCGGCACCTGCGCTTCGTACGGCAAGTACGAGTCCAGCGTGACCGTCACCACCGGCGGCGTCGTGTCGATCACCTATGGTGCATCGGCCAACTTGAAGCTCAGCGGCTTGATCCTGAATGTCGTTCCTTACACCAACGCGAACAACGACATCCTCTGGCAGTGCGGCACTTCGGCTGCGCCGTCGGCCTCCGCGACCATCGCGACCGGCGCGGTGTCCACGGGCACGTCGGTTTCTCCTCAGTACCTGCCGACGTCCTGTCACTCGTAATAGGCTGACGCCCAGATAGCTGGGCGCTCTTTCGGCAAGTAGAGAGCCTCTCCCTGGAGAGGCTCTCTCTATTTATGAGAGCACCCGTTATTTGGAGACATCGATGTTAAAGCAGGTCCAAAAAGGTTTCACACTGATCGAGTTGATGATCGTGGTCGCGATCATCGGCATTTTGGCGGCCATCGCCATTCCCGCCTACCAGAACTACACCATTCGCGCGCAGGTCACTGAAGGTTTGACCCTGGGCGATGGCTGGAAGACGGCGATCTCCGAGTACTACGCGAATACCGGCAACTGGCCCGTCCAGGGCAACCTGACCGGCACCTGCGCTTCGTACGGCAAGTACGAGTCCAGCGTGACCGTCACCACCGGTGGCGTCGTGTCGATCACCTATGGTGCCGCGGCCAATTTGAAGCTCAGCGGCCTGGTGCTGAAGGTCGTTCCGTACACCAACGCGAATAGCGACATCCTCTGGCAGTGCGGCACTTCGGCTGCGCCGTCGGCCTCCGCGACCATCGCGACCAACGCCGTGTCCACGGGCACCACGGTTTCTGCTCAGTACCTGCCGACGTCCTGCCACTCCTAAGAACTCTGCTGTCTTTACGCAACACCCTCCCGGGTCGCCGGGAGGGCTGAAGCGGCCCTCTCCTAAGCCGCTGATCGCCTTCCCCCCGCTCCGCCTCTGCAACTCCCCCGGTTTAGGGATTTGGTGAGGTTCATAGTGCGAGCAAAATCACGCCGGGCCCGCCCCGCACTGTGCCACTATCACCCGGGAATTTGACAATTGATAGCAGGGCCGCAGGTTGTAAACTAACGGTCCACGAAGCCTGGAAGTTTTCGTAAACCCATGAACGACAACGCAATAGCACCCCTTGGCGGCAACAACCGCGCCGCCTTGGGCGGTCTCGCGCAGCGACTGGTTCAGGATGGCCTCCTGGACGAGCCGGCGATGCAGGACGCTATTGCCAAGTCGCGGGATAAGCGCCAGAACTTGGTGACGTTCCTGGTGGAAAAGAACCTGGCGACGGCTCGCGATATCGCCATTTCAGCCTCGAATGAGTTCGGGGTGCCGCTGCTGGATTTGGACGCGGTGACGGTCGATATGGACGCCGTCCGCTCGGTCAGCGAAAAGCTCCTGCAGAAGCATCGCGCGCTGCCCTTGATGAAGCGCGGCAAGCGTCTGTTCCTGGCGGTCGCCGATCCGACCAATTTGCACGCGCTGGATGAAATTCGCTTCCAGACGTCCATGAGCATCGAGTTCGTGGTCGTGGAGGATGACAAACTCCAGACGGCGGTTACCAAAGCTATCGAGCAGGCCGAAGCGGTCATGCCGAGCTTGTCGGATGACGACTTCGATCTCGAAAATCTCGAAGTAACCGGTGGTGATGAAGACCCGAACGCGGATTCGTTGGGCCGGGACGACGTCGAGGACGCGCCAATCGTGCGTTTCGTCAACAAGATTTTGCTCGACGCCATCAAGAAAGGCGCCTCGGACGTTCACTTCGAGCCCTATGAGAAGATTTTCCGCATTCGTACTCGCCTCGACGGCGTCTTGAAGGAAGTGGCGCTGCCGCCGGTGCAGTTGGCGATCAAAATCGTCGCTCGCCTCAAGGTCATGGCACGCCTCGACATCGCCGAGCGCCGAGTACCGCAAGACGGCCGCATCAAGATGCGGCTGTCGAAGAACCGCGCGATCGACTTTCGCGTGAGCACCTGCCCGACGCTGTTCGGCGAGAAGGTGGTGACGCGTATTCTCGACCCCTCCAGCGCGATGTTGGGCATCGACGCGCTGGGATATGAAGTCGTGCAGCGCGAGACCTATCTGCGCTACCTCGCGAAGCCCCAGGGCATGATTCTGGTCACCGGCCCGACGGGCAGCGGTAAGACCGTGTCCTTGTACACAGGATTGAACATCCTCAATACCGAGGATACGAACATATCCACGGCGGAGGATCCGGCCGAAATCAATTTGCCCGGCATCAACCAGGTCAACGTCAATAACAAGGTGGGCCTGACCTTCGCGGCCGCGCTACGTGCCTTTCTTCGACAAGATCCCGACGTCATCATGGTCGGCGAAATCCGCGACCTGGAGACGGCCGAGATCGCCATCAAGGCCGCCCAAACCGGCCACTTGGTGCTGTCGACGCTGCATACCAATGACGCGCCTCAAACATTGACGCGTCTGGTGGACATGGGCGTGAAGCCCTACGCCATCGCCACTTCCGTGAGCCTCATCATCGCGCAACGTCTGGCTCGCAAGCTGTGCAACAACTGCAAGCAATCCATCGAACTTCCCGCCGAGGCGGCCAAGAAGGAAGGCTTCGAGGAAGCCGACATCCGCAACGGCATCAAGGTGTTCAAGGCGGTGGGCTGCGGTCAATGCACGGACGGCTATAAGGGCCGGGTCGGCATCTACCAGGTCATGCCGGTCACCGAGGCGATCGGCCGCATCATCATGTCCGGTGGCGGCGCGCTCGATGTCGGCGATCAGGCAACCAAAGACGGCATTTGGGGTTTGAGGCGGTCAGGCTTGGAGAAGGTGAAGGTCGGCATGACCAGCCTGGAAGAAGTCAACAACGTCACTATCGAATAGAGATTTAACGCAAGGATAGATGTATGGCGATTTCGGCTACCGCTGGCAAGAAAGAAACCCAATTTCTTTGGGAAGGCAAGGATAAGCGCGGCAACAAGATCCGCGGCAAATCCCTGGCTGCCAACGAGGCGACGCTGCGGGCAGACTTGCGCCGGCAGGGAGTGGCCGCGACGCGCGTCAAGACCCAGAGCACTGCCTTTCGCTCGGGCGGCAAGGTCAGCAACGAGGATATCGCGATATTTGCGCGTCAGCTGGCGACCATGATGTCCGCCGGCATACCCATGGTGCAGGCCTTCGAGATCATCGGCAACGGACATGAAAAGCCCGCCGTGCAGAAGCTCATTCTCGATATCAAGGCGAGCGTGGAAGGCGGCAGCACGCTGCATGAATCGCTGGCGAAGTTCCCGCTGTATTTCGACGATCTATTCGTCAACCTGGTCGAGGCCGGCGAGCAGGCCGGCGCCTTGGAGTCGCTGCTCGACAAGATCGCGACGTACAAGGAAAAAACCGAAGCGCTGAAGAAGAAAATCAAGAAGGCGCTTTTTTACCCGATCGCGGTGCTGTGCGTGGCCGTCATCGTGTCCATGATTTTGCTGATTTTCGTGATTCCGCAGTTCGAAGAGCTATTCAAGGGCTTCGGCGCGGATCTTCCCGCGTTCACCCAGATGGTGGTCAACCTGTCGCGCTTCGTTCAGCACCAGGGTTGGTGGGTGGGAATGATCATCATTGGAAGCATTTATGCCTTCTTCCATGTGCTCAAGCGTTCCAAGAAAATGCAGCTGGCCTTCGACCGAATTCTTCTCAAATTTCCAATCATCGGGCCCATTCTCGTCAAGGCGGCGATCGCGCGCTTCGCGCGCACGCTGTCGACCATGTTTGCCGCCGGTGTGCCGCTGGTCGAGGCGATGCAGTCGGTGGCCGGCGCCACCGGCAACATCGTGTACGAAGAGGCGGTGCTGCGCATGAAGGACGAAGTGGCCACGGGCCAGCGCTTGCAGCGGGCCATGGAAAATACCGGCCTGTTTCCCAACATGGTAGTGCAGATGATCGCCGTCGGCGAAGAGTCGGGCTCGCTCGACACCATGTCGGGCAAGGTCGCGGAATTCTACGAGGCCGAGGTCGACAACGCGGTGGATAGCATGTCGAGCCTGCTCGAACCTCTGATCATGGCGATTCTCGGCGTGCTGGTAGGCGGCATGGTGATTGCGATGTATCTGCCGATCTTCAAGTTGGGCCAAGTCGTCGGCTAAGCGCTGCCGGCGACAAGGTGCCGGCGAATCAGGATCCACGTAGCTTATGCTGAGCGATCTGTTCGCGCTGTATTCCGACAACCCGGTCCTGTATGCGGGATCGGTGTTCGTGATCGGCCTCGTGGTGGGCAGTTTCCTGAACGTGGTCATTTATCGGCTGCCCATCATGCTCGATCGGCAATGGCGGGCGCAGGCCAGCGAATTGCTGCCGTCCGGGCTCGCGGACACGATCGTGGTCGGAACGAATGGTCCGGAGCGCTTTACCTTGAGCGTCCCGCGCTCGGCGTGCCCCCGCTGCAAAGCCCCGATCAAGGCCTGGCAGAACATCCCCGTCATCAGCTGGCTCATCCTGCGGGGACAATGCGCCTCGTGTAAGGCCCCGATATCGCCGCGATATCCCGCCGTGGAGCTGGCCACCGGTGCGTTGTCGGCCGTGGTCGCCTGGCATTTCGGCGTGTCGCTAAGCGCAGCCTGCGCATTGCTCGTGACCTGGGCGCTGGTCGCACTCACCGGGATCGACATGGATCATCAGCTGCTGCCGGATGACATTACCCTGCCGCTGATGTGGGGTGGGCTGCTGGCGGCCGTCGTCTTCGGAGCGGTTCCCGGGCAGGCTCTGCCGGTTTCCCCGCGCGACGCCGTCATCGGTGCCGCCGCGGGCTACCTCAGTCTGTGGGCGGTGTACCACCTCTTTCGGTTGGTGACCGGCAAGGAAGGGATGGGTTATGGCGACTTCAAGCTGTTCGCCGCGCTCGGCGCTTGGCTGGGCTGGAAGCTGCTGCCGTTGGTGATTTTATTGTCCGCGGCCAGCGGCGCGGTGCTCGGCATACTCATGATCGTGATGCGAGGCCGCGATCGCGCGGCCCCCATGCCTTTCGGACCCTATCTGGCGGCCGCCGGTTGGCTTGCCATGCTGTACGGCGATACCCTGGTCACGGGCTATTTACGTCTGTCGGGGCTACAGCGCTGATCTTATGAAGCCGCGCCTGCGCATTGGGCTTACCGGCGGAATCGCCAGCGGCAAGAGCACGGTGGCGCAGCGGTTTCAAGAGTTGGGTGTTCCGGTAGTGGACGCGGACGAGTCGGCGCGGTTGGTGGTGGCGCCAGGCACTCCGGGTCTGGAGCAAATTTCGCACAGATTCGGCGCCGAGGTACTGACGGCGACGGGCGAGCTGGACCGCCGCGCACTGCGCAACGTGGTTTTTGCCGATTCGAGCCTGCGACGCGAGCTCGAATCCATTCTCCATCCACTGATTCGTACCGATATGGAGCAGAGGGCGGCGGCGGCCCAGGGGCCCTACCTCATCATGGCGATACCTCTGCTGATCGAGGGCCGAGATCCTAAACGGGTAGACCGCGTCTTGGTCGTGGATGTACCGGAGGACGTGCAATTGCAACGGGTGATGTCTCGGGACGGCGGTGAATTGACCCAAGCGCGTGCAATTCTCGCAGCTCAGGCCAGCCGTGAAAACCGTATAAAAGCAGCAGATGACGTGTTGCTGAACGAGGGGAGTGTTTCCGAGTTGCGACAGGCAGTCGATGCATTACACCAACGGTACCTGCGGCTGGCCGCAGAGGCCAAGTGTTAATTTAACTCAAGACCGAGGTTTACCCTGGCCCCAGGGTTGGCTCAGAATAGCCCCATGAACTCGTACCTAGATCCACGACCTGATGCCGAGCCCGAATTGGCGCCGGTCATTTACGAACAGCCGCTGAATGAGCGCATGCGCACCTTCCTGCGGCTCGAATTTCTGTACACCCAGGCGTCCTATCACGCCGACTTCCCCAATCCCTGGAGTACACGGTCGGCGGTTGCCAGTCTGCTGGAAATCCTGGCCATTACGGCCCGCGGCGATTCGCGCAGCGAGGTGCTGAAAGAGCTGGAGCGGCAGGTCAACGTGCTCAAGGAATTTCAGACCAAGACGGGAGTCGACCCCGGTCGTTTGAAGTCCTTGATGTCCAACCTGTTGAAATTGCGCGACGATCTGGCGTCGGTCGGCGGGAACTTCATGGGGCCGCTGCGCGACTCGGAGTTTCTGAGCGCCATTAAACACCGCAGCGCCATTCCCGGCGGCACCTGCGATTTCGACTTACCCGACTACTGCTTTTGGCTCACGCGCCCCGCGGAGGTTCGCACCGCCGAGTTCAACTCGTGGTTGACGCTGATCCGGCCTCTCTGCGACAGCATCGCCGAACTACTGTGGTTGACCCGTCAAAACGCCAAATGCAAAGCGGAAACGGCGGTGGGCGGGATTTTTCAGCTGCAGTTCGATCGCGAGAACCCCTGTCAGCTGGTACGGGTGACCATACCGCCGAACATGGATTTGTTCCCGGAGATCAGCGGCAGCGGGCATCGATGTACCATTCGCTTCCTGCAATGGTCCGCGTCCGCCGCGCGGCCCGTCCATGTCGAGACGGATGTGCCGTTCAAGCTGACCTGCTGCGCCTGATTCGCGCCGGACGCCAGATGACAACCATGGTCAAGTGTCCCACCTGCCGGCGGCCGGTGGAGTGGTCGGCGGACTCTCCTTACCGTCCATTTTGCAGTGATCGCTGCCGGCTCATCGATATGGGCGCGTGGCTCACCGAGCAACACAAAATCCCGGATGAGAGCAGTGCGGCGGGCGAGGAACCGTCGGAAGGTCTGTCGGACGACCTGCGCCAATGAGCCTCGAGTCGGCGGTTGCCCTCCATAGGGAGGGGCGCCTCGATGAGGCTGCAAACGCCTACGAGGAGTTATTGGCCGCGAGCCCGGACGATTTCGAGGCAACCCACCTCTTGGGCGTGGTGGCGCTTCAACAAGAAAAATTCGATGTCGCGCAGCAATTGATCGCCCGAGCCCTCGCCTTCAGGCCCGACGATGCCGTGGCGTTGGGGAACCTGGGTACGAGCTTTCTACGGGATGGCCACGCGGAAGCGGCATTCCCGTGGTTCGAGCGCGCTCTCGCATTGCATCCCGATTCATTCGCCGCGTTGGCCAATGCGGGAACGGCATTGCATCATATGGGGCGATATCTCGAGGCCATTCCGTTGCTGCGTAAAGCGCATCAGGCCGAGGCCGGCGCCTACGCAGTTTGCAATCTATTGGGCGCATGTCTCATGAAGTGCGAAGAGGCGCAGGAGGCATCCGAATTATTCGTGGCCGCGACGCGTGCGGACCCCGACAATGCCGAAGGTTGGGCCAATCTTTCGGTTGCGTTGAACGCCTTGGGACGGCCCACGGAGGCGGGCGAATGCGCCGACCGGGCAGTGGCACTGAAGCCGCAATCCGCCACTGCGCTGGGCGCGCTCGGAACGGCGCAACTGGAACAGGGCCGGCTCGCCGAAGCCGTTGAAACCTATCGGCGGGGAGTCACGCTGCCCGGCACCACCTCGCTCATGATCTTGGAGTTTGCCAGCGCATTGCTGGCGAGCGGGCTCAACGACGAAGCCATCGAGCAGCTGCGGCGCGCCGTGCCTCTGGATGAGCGTAATGTGATCTTGCGTTGGGCTTTGGCGCTGGCGCAAATAAAACCCATATGCACCAGCGAGGCCGATGTCATCGAGTCTCGGCGATTGTTCTCTCTGGCCCTGGACGAGGTGGGTGACTGGTACCGAACTGCCGCGGACGTGCATGAACCCTTCAACGCGGTCGGCATCAGTCAGCCCTTCCATCTGGCCTATCATCCCTTCAACAACCGGGAAATATTGAGCCGGTATGGCGCGTTGTGTGCCGCGTTCATGAAGACCCTGCCGCTCGACGTTTCCCCTGCCGCTGCGCGCCAGTCTGCGGCACAGCCGCGCAAATGGCGGGTCGGGTTCGTCGCGGCTCATGTGCAGGACCATTCGGTGTGGAATGCCATCACCAGCGGCTGGATTTATCACCTCGACCGGTCCAAGTTCGAACTGGAATTGTTTCAGTTGAGGGCGGCCTCTGATGAGGAGACCGACAGAGCGAAACGCGCGGTGGATCACTTCGACAATCAGCCTGCCAACTTGAAGTCATGGGTTCAAGCGATCACGGCGCGGAATCTCGATGCGCTGATCTACCCTGAAATCGGCATGGACCCCTTGAGCGTGCAACTCGCCTCCTTGCGCTTGGCGGTGGTGCAGGCTGCGAGCTGGGGTCACCCAGAGAGCACAGGCTTGCCCACAATAGATTTCTATCTATCGGGCGAGGCGCTGGAGCCGCCCAGGGCAGCCGGGAATTACTCGGAAAATCTCGTCCTACTGCCGAATTTGGGCGTGTATGTTGAGACGCGTAAGTCTGCCATCGCGAAAGCTCGCCTGGGAGACTTGGGTCTGCCGCGCAGCGAGCCTTTGCTGCTATGCCCGGGTTCTCCGTTCAAATATTCGCCCTTGGACGACGACGTCTGGGTGCAGATCGCGAAGCGGCTCAAGAAGCGACGGTTTCTTCGGTCAGGCGGCGGTCGGCTGGTGTTCTTTCGCAGCCGCAGCCAGGCCATGGATCGAGTGCTGGAGACTCGGCTGCGCGCGGCGTTCGAGCGGGGCGGCATCGACTTCGATGCGCATGCCAGCATCATCCCCATGCTGGGCCGCCCGCGCTTTTTCGGTTTGATGAGGAAATCCGCGCTCATGCTGGATACCCTCGGCTTCTCTGGGTTCAACACCGCCATCCAAGGCATCGAATGCGATTTGCCCGTGTTGGCGTACGAGGGCGAATTCATGCGTGGCAGGCTCGCGAGCGCCATCATGCGCCGCATCGATTTGCCGGAGCTGGTCGCCGTCACGAAGGATGAATTCGTCGAGAAAGCGGTGGATCTTGCGGGAAATGCCTCGGCGCGGCGTGCACTTAGGCGCAAGATCACGGCAAGGCGTCATGTGCTCTTCCAAGATTTGCAGCCGATACGAGCCTTGGAGGAGCATCTGGCCAAGGCAATCCAGGAGGGCCAAGTGGTGAACAACGACGCTATTCTTCCCAGCGCTGCGGGTCGCTGAACACGATACGGAACACGCTGCCGTGGCTGTCGCGCGCCTCGTAGAGCAGAACGGCACGATTCAACTGGCATAGTTCTCGAGCGATGAATAGGCCGAGACCGGTCCCGCCTTTGCGGCCCGTGAAAAAGGGCTCGAAAATGCGATCGACGGCCACGGCCTCGATTCCCGGACCCCGGTCGGCCACCTCGAGATAGGGACGATTGCTGGGGGCAAGCCGCCCGAGCCTGATTTCCAGGCTGATCTCGTCGTGGGTCTCGCCGTATTTGAGCGCGTTGTCGCAGAGGTTCCACACCACCTGGTGCAGATGGGTGGGGTCGATGCGTACCTCGAGATTCTGCGCGTGCTCCTGAACGCCGATCCGGGCCATGGGGACCTGCATGGTCTCGCAGAACTCGTCCAGGAAGTCCTCCAGCCAATCTCCCAGCATGAGGCGCGTGGGCTTGGTGGCCTCGCGCCGCGATAGCTGCAGCACATTGTTGATAATGGTGCTGACGCGTTCGGAGTTGTTGCGAATGATGTCCGTGAGCCGCCGTTCGTCGCTGCCCATGAGAGGGCTTTCTGCGAGCAACTGACCGGCGTGGCTCATGGCTCCCACGGGATTGCGGATTTCATGCGCGATGCTCGCGGAAAGGCGCCCGAGAGCCGCCAACTTGCCCTGTTGCACCCGCTCGGCCATGATGCTGGTGTCCTCCAGAAAAATCAGCGTGGGACCGGGCGAAGCGTCGCCCAAGGGGGCAAAATGCGGTTGAATGAGGCGCGCGCCATCTGCCGCGACGAAACTCGAGGGTGCATCCTCGCCGTGCTCGCTGCGTCGCCAGGTGCTCAACGAATACAGCAGCCGGGGCGATACCTCGCCGACCAGCGCTCCGGGCACAGCATGCACGTCGCCCAGGATCTCGGCCGCCGATTCATTGATGAGACGGATGGTATCGGCCGCGTCCACGACCAGCAGGCTCTCGCGCAGGTGCTGCACGATGTACTGGGATAATTCGGCCAAATTAGCGAGATCCAAGTCCTTTTGGCGCACCAGGGCTTCGCTTTGCTGCATGCTGGTGGCCACGAAACTCGCGGCGGCGGCGATGGTGAACAGCACGATGCCCAACAGTCCCGCCGAGGCGTAGGCATTGATGTCGATGTGGCCGGTGAGCTGCTGCCATATGGTGTGTGCGAGCAGCGAAATAATGGTCACGGCGGCCAGAAACAAAGCGCTTTGAGGCGGCAGCAGGAAGGCCAGGCTGCCGACGGGCACCAGCAGCAACAGTCCCAGACCGCTGGCCACGCCGCCGCAGGCATGCAGCAACAGCATCAGGACAACGATATCCAGGGTGGCCTGGAGAATGGTTTGCAGGTAGGCACTGCCCAGCCGGTTGCGCACCAAAATGACGCTGAACAACCCGAAACACAGATAAAAGGCGGCGGCAAAGAAGAACAGGCGCGGCGAGTCCACGGTGAGGCCGCGTCCGCTTCCCAGGGAATACAAGCTGACCAGCACCAGGGGTACCAGGATGCGGTAAAGATTGAGAATGCCGAGCACGCGCCAATCGAGGGCTAGCTTGGTGCCATTTTGGCGTTCGAATTGCGGATTCAAAGGTTGAGAGTCCCCGACGGCTTTGCGCTGGCTGCAAGCTTAATTCAGAATAGCGCGCCTCAACGCGATCCGATCGGCACTCAAGGACAATTCATGAATTTGCACGAGTATCAGTCCAAGCAACTATTTGCTCAGTACGCCATACCAGTCCCCAAGGGTCTGGTGGCCTCGTCCCCGGACGAAGCAGTGGCCGCAGCCCAGAAATTGGGCGGTTCTCTGTGGGTGGTCAAAGCCCAGGTTCACGCGGGCGGCCGCGGCAAGGCCGGCGGCGTCAAGGTCGCCAAGGACCTGGACACCGTGCGCTCGGCCACCAAGGCCATGCTCGGCACCACGCTGGTGACCCATCAGACGGGCCCCGAGGGCTTGCCGGTGCACCAGGTGTATGTGGAAACGGGGTCGAAGATCGTTCGCGAGATCTATTTGAGTCTGGTGCTGAACCGCGAGGCGGGGCGTATTGCCTTCGTGGTCTCCTCCGCCGGCGGCATGGATATCGAGGAAGTGGCGGAGCACACTCCGGAGAAACTGATTAGCATCAATGTGCATCCCACCGCGGGATTACAGGACTTCCAGTGCCGTCAGCTGGCCTTCGCCTTGGAGCTGACCGGCGCGCAAATCGCGCAGTTCGGCAAGATTGCGCATGCGCTGTACAAGCTGTACCTGGAGCGCGATGCCGCCCTGGTGGAAATCAATCCGTTAATAGTCACCGGCGACGGCGATCTTCTGGCGCTGGACGCCAAGGTGAACATTGAGGACAACGCGCTGTTCCGCCAAAAAGACCTCGCAGCCATGCGCGACGCCACCCAAGAAGATGCCATGGAGCGCAAGGCGGCCGAGCATGAGCTCAACTACGTCTCGCTCGACGGCAACATCGCCTGCATGGTGAACGGCGCGGGCCTCGCCATGGCGACCATGGACCTCATCCAGCTGCATGGCGGCTCGCCGGCGAACTTTCTGGACGTGGGCGGCGGTGCTACCAAGGAAAGAGTGACGGCGGCGTTCAAGCTCATCCTGTCCAATCCCAAGGTCACGGCCATTCTCATTAATATTTTCGGCGGTATCGTCCGCTGCGACATGATCGCGGAGGGCATCATCGCGGCCGTCAAAGAGGTGGGTGTGAACATTCCCGTGATCGTGCGCCTGGAGGGCACCAATGCGCCCTTGGCTCGCGAGATATTGAAGAACAGCGGTCTTGCCATTACTGCGGCGAGCGATCTTACCGACGCGGCGACAAAAGCCGTGAAATTGGCGGGAGCCCATTCATGAGTATTCTGGTCAACAAGAACACCAAAATCATTTGCCAGGGCTTTACCGGAAAGCAGGGCAGCTTTCACTCGGAACAGTGCATTGCCTATGGATCCAAGGTCGTCGGCGGGGTGACCCCGGGCCGTGGCGGGCAGCAGCATCTGGGCCTGCCGGTATTCGATACGGCCAAGGAGGCGGTGGCCAAGACCGGTGCGACGGTCAGCATGATTTACGTGCCGGCGCCTTTCGCCGCAGATGCCATCCTGGAAGCGGCGGACGCAGGCTGCGAGCTCATCGTATGCATCACCGAGGGTATTCCGGTGAACGACATGGTGAAGGTCAAGACCACGCTGGCGAGCTACAAAACGCGGCTCATCGGCCCGAATTGCCCCGGCATCATCACGCCGGGTGAATGCAAGATCGGCATCATGCCGGGCTTCATTCACAAGAAGGGAAAGATCGGCATCGTCTCGCGCTCGGGCACGTTGACGTACGAAGCGGTGTTCCAGACCACCAACATCGGCCTCGGCCAGAGCACCTGCGTGGGCATCGGCGGCGATCCGGTGCGCGGGATGAATTTCATCGATGTGTTGGAACTGTTCGAAAGCGACCCGCAGACCGAAGGCATCGTGATGGTCGGCGAAATTGGTGGCAGCGACGAAGAGGCTGCCGCGGCCTACATCAAGAAAAACGTGAGCAAGCCTGTGGTTGCCTACATAGCGGGCGTGGCGGCCCCTCCGGGCAAGCGCATGGGTCATGCGGGTGCCATCGTGGCAGGCGGCAAGGGCACGGCGGCGGCCAAGTTCGCGGCACTCGAGGCGGCCGGCATTACCACCGTACGTTCGCCCGCCGAGCTGGGAACGGCTATTGCCAAGCGCTTGAAGGGCCGCTCCGTATCGGGTAAGGCGAAGGCATCGATCCCGGCGAAGACGTCGGGCAAGGCGAAGGCGTCGGGCAAGGCCAAGGCGTCGAGCAAGGTGAAGGTGGCGAGCGCTGCCAAGAAGGCGCCCGTCAAGGCGGTGAAGAAGGCCGCGAAATCCGCGGCGAAGACAGTCGTGAAGAAAGCGGCAAAGGCGGCCTCCAAAAAGGCGCGTTCGCCGGCACGCCCGAAATAGGAAACCCAATGACCTCACCGGGGCAGCTGCGTTGTGTCATGGCGCAGCTCAACTTGGTCGTCGGCGACGTCGACGGCAACACTTCTCGCATCGTCGCGGCAGCGAATGAGGCGCGCGACCGTTGGCAGGCGGATGTGGTGTTGCTCCCTGAGCTCGCGGTGTCGGGTTATCCGCCCGAGGACTTGCTGTTCCATTCTGGGATGCGACTGCAGGTGGCCAAATCCCTGGAGCGGCTGAAGCAGGAAATCCGCGGCATTACGCTGGTCGCGGGATATCCCGAGTACGACGGCAGCCGGATTTACAATGCCGCCGCGGTGATTCGCGACGGCGTGATGTTGGCCAACCATCGCAAGGCCTGCCTGCCGAACTACCGCGTGTTCGATGAGAAGCGGTATTTCACGCCGGGCACGGAGCCCACCGTGCTGGACCTCAATGGTTTCAAGGTGGGTATCCTGGTGTGCGAGGACGTCTGGGAGGCACACCCGGCCTCTCAATCCCGTGCCGCGGGTGCAGAAGTTCTCCTGGTCATCAACGCCTCGCCTTACGAAGTCGACAAACAGAGCCAGCGCGAACAACAAATCGTGCGCTCACGGGTGAACGAGACAGGAATTCCGGTGGTTTTCCTCAACCTGATCGGCGGTCAGGACGAATTGGTCTTCGACGGCAATTCCTTCGTGACCAACTCTGCCGGCGAGGTGGTGCTGCGGGCTCCGGCGTTTACCGAGGGTTCGTACGTGGTCGATCTGTCGGTCGACGCGGCCGGGAAAGTGACGCCCCGGCCGGGCGAGGTGGTACCGCTGCAGGGTCAGGAGGAGAGCGTGTACGGCGCGTTGGTGCAGGGCACGCGGGACTACGTCGAGAAGCACCGATTCCCGGGCGTGGTGCTGGGTTTGTCGGGCGGCATCGATTCGGCGCTGACGCTGTGTATCGCGGTGGATGCCTTGGGGTCGGACCGGGTGCACTCGGTGGCGATGCCCTCGCGCTACACCTCGCAGATGAGCAAGGACGACGCCGCGCTGCAGGCGGCCTGGCTGCATGTCAAGCACAGTGAGATTTCCATCGAGGGGATGTTCGAAGTCACCCTGGCGGCGCTCAAGAGCGAATTCGCCGGGCGTGCTCCGGATACCGCCGAGGAAAACATTCAATCGCGCTGCCGCGGCGTGCTGCTCATGGGCATATCGAACAAGACCGGCCGCATGCTGCTCACCACGGGCAACAAGAGCGAAATGGCGGTGGGCTATGCGACGTTGTACGGCGACATGAACGGTGGCTTCGCTCCCATCAAGGATTGCAGCAAATTGCTGATATATCGGCTCGCGGCCTGGAGGAATGCAAAATCGCCGGTCATTCCGCCGCGGGTCATCGAGCGGCCGCCTTCGGCGGAGCTGCGGCACGAGCAGAAGGACAGCGACAGCCTGCCGCCCTACGAAATTCTGGACCCCATCCTCGAGGCCTTCATCGAGGAAGATCTCTCGGTGGATCAGATCGTGACGCGGGGTTTCGACAGAGCTACCGTGGGCCGGGTTTTGGATATGGTGAAACGCAACGAATATAAGCGCCGTCAGGCGCCGCCGGGCGTGCGGGTGAGCGGCCGGGCGTTCGGCCGCGATTGGCGGTACCCGATTACCAGCGGGTACAAGTCGCACTGAGGTGCAACCCCGCTCGATGGCCGCGCCGTCGTCCGCGGCGCGGGCGCTACTACCGGCGGCGCTGGGCTGCCCGGCTAGCGCCGAGGGGCTACAGAATGCGCTTCCACCATTTCTTTTTCGGCTCCAGGTCCCCGATGTTGCCGGGGTAGTTGTCGGCGTAGACGCGCGCGGCATCGGCGGCCAGATCGTTCATCTTGAGCTGGCGGTAGGCCTCGACGATCACCTTCATGGAGCCTTGCACCGCGGGTGCGCCGTCGTAGTTCTCGACGCAGTACCGGGCGCGGTTGAGCGCGCCCACATAGGCGCCGCGTCGCATGTAGTACAGGGCCACGTGCAGCTCGAAGTCGGCCAGACGATTGCGCAGGAAAATCATGCGCTGGCGGGCGTCGCCGACGTATTGGCTATGCGGGTATTTTTTGATGAGCTCATCGAAAGCTTCGAAAGACTTGCGGGCGTTGATGGGTGGCCGCTGCGAGAGATCCACGTTGAAAAACCGCTCCATGGCATTCGCCTGGCGTTCGAAATACACCATGCCCTTCATGTAATAGGCGTAATCCACCCGGGGATTGGTCGGATTTTCGCGGATGAAGGTGTCGGCAGCGTCGACGGCGGGTTCGACCTGGCGGCTCTTGAAGTAGACGTAGATCAGATCCAACTGGGCCTGGCGTGCCGGTTCGCTGAACGGAAAGCGCGATTGCAGGGCTTCAAGCTGCTTGATGGCCTCCGCGTAGCTGGAATTCTTCATGGCCTTCTGGGCCCGGGCGTAGATCACTTCGGGACCCGATTTGGCGTCCTCGGCCCGATGGCTGCGGCAGCCGGTCGCCATGAGGGCGATTCCGAGGGTCAGCAGCAGGATGCGGCTAGGATGGACAAGATCACGCAGTCTTCGCACAGACGATTCCTTACAATGGGGGCCCTAAAGCGACGCGCGGCAGTATACCCGATGCCCCGAAGCTAGCTTCGAGTACCCCCATGACGGCAGAGTTCCAAGAGATCGATCTACAGATTCCCGAAGAGTTGGCCGGGCAACGCCTGGATAGCGCCCTGGCGCGGCTCATGCCGGAGCATTCCCGCACACGCATCAAGGCCTGGATCGAGGCGGGCCAGGTCACGGTCGGCCGGCTGCCCTGCAAACCGCGCGATGGGGTGACGTCGGGTTCGCATGTGCACGTGCGCATGACCGTGGAGGAGCCGGACGGCGACGTGCTGCCGGAGGCCATCCCCTTGACGGTGGTGTACGAGGATAAGGACGTCTTGGTGGTGGACAAACCGGTGGGTCTGGTCGTACATCCGGGGGCCGGAAATCGCAGCCATACTTTACAGAACGCGTTGTTGGGGAGAGACGCTACTCTTGCCAGTTTGCCGCGGGCCGGGATTATCCACCGTCTGGACAAGGACACGAGCGGCTTATTGGTGGTGGCGCGGACGCTGGAGGCCCACACATCGCTGACGCGGCAGATCATGGCGCGCACCGTCGCGCGCGAATACCTGGCCGTGTGCGTGGGCGTCATGACTAGCGGCGGCACCGTGGATGAGCCCATCGGGCGGCATCGCAGCGATCGCTTGCGCATGGCCGTGCGCCAGGACGGGCGACCGGCGGTGACGCATTATCGGGTGCTCGAACGCTTTCGGGCGCACACCTATTTGAACGTGAAATTGGAGACGGGGCGGACTCATCAGATACGCCTGCACCTTTCGCATTCGCACTACCCGATCGCCGGCGATCAGGTGTATGGCGGCCGTTTCGCGCAGCCCAAGGGGGCTAGCCAGCGCCTGCTGGAGACGCTCCGCGGGTTCAAACGGCAGGCATTGCACGCCACCAGCTTAGGCCTAGATCACCCACGCAGCGGCAAGCGGCTGAGTTTACAGAGTGCCGTGCCGGCGGATTTCGCTGAGTTGCTCGCTGCGCTCCGCGAGGATGCGCAGGAATTGCAGGGAGATGGCACGAGATGACTGAGCGGCTTGGGGGCGCCGCAGAGGGATTGAGCGGTGCGGACGGGTCGAGCGGGGCGGCAAATGCGTTGGGTCTGGATGGCCCGCGGTGGATAACGCCGGATTGGCCTGTCCCGGCAGCGGTGCGGGCCCTATCGACTTTCCGAGGCGGTGGGGTAAGCCAGGATCGCTACGCATCGTTGAATCTGGGCTCGCACGTGGAGGACGCCGCGGTCGCGGTAAGCGAGAATCGGCGGCTATTGCGGGCGGCGACCGGACTTCCGGCGGAACCTGTGTGGTTGACGCAGGTGCATGGCGTGGGCGTCCGCGACCTCGATACCGACGAGGTCCTGGGCGTCGCGGATGCGGCGGTGACCCGGCAGCCGGGACGGGTGTGCGCCATTCTCACGGCCGACTGCTTGCCGGTGCTCCTGGCCGCGGAGTCGGGCGGTCGGGTGGGGGCCGTGCATGCCGGGTGGCGGGGCCTGGCGGCCGGCGTCATCGAGGCCACGGTTGCGGCCATGGGCGGCTCGGAAGCGGGCCTATTGGCATGGTTGGGGCCGGCCATCGGCCCGGGGCACTTTGAGCTGGGAACCGAGGTGCGGGACGAGCTACTGCGGGCCGACCCGGCGGCGGAAGGGGCCTTTGAGCGCAATGCTCGCGGCCGCTACATGGCGGATCTTTACGCCCTAGCCCGCAGTCGGCTCACGCGCCTCGGCGTACGACGGATTTACGGGGGCGGCAAATGCACCTATGCGGCGGCCGATAAGTACTTCTCCCACCGGCGCGATGGGCTCACGGGGCGCCAGGCCACCTTGATTTGGTTGGAGGCCTGAACCGCCACGCCGCGGAAAGTCGCTGAATGCTGCGGACATCCGAGGGGCTGCATCAGCGATTCTCGGTTGAATTGCCCTTCTTCCATCCCCATCTCCTCCGCATTCCAGAAGGTTTTCCAAGGGTATAGCTATGCGGATGGATAAGCTGACGACCAAGTTCCAGGCGGCGCTGTCGGATGCGCAGTCGCTTGCCGTGGGGCGCGACAATCAATACATCGAGCCGGTGCATTTGATGGCGGCGCTGCTCGAGCAGCAGGGCGGCACCGCGCGGCCTCTCCTCGAGAAGGCGGGCGCCAACGTGGCGAAGCTGCGCTCGGAACTTTCGACGGCGCTGGACCGGTTGCCGAAGGTGGAGGGTGCGGGCGGCGAAGTGCTGCTGGGCAATGACCTCAACAAGTTGCTGAATCTCACCGACAAGCTGGCGCAGAAGCGCGGCGATCAGTTCATATCCAGTGAGCTCTATGTGCTCGCGGCTTGCGAGGACAAGGGCGAGATCGGCCGGATTTTGAAGTCCTGCGGCGCGGAGCGCGCGTCCTTGGAAACGGCCATCGATGAGGTGCGCGGCGGGGCCAAGGTGAACGATGCCGGTGCGGAAGAGAATCGCCAGGCGCTGGAAAAATACAGCATCGATCTGACCGAACGCGCGTTGCAAGGCAAGCTCGATCCGGTGATCGGGCGCGACGATGAGATTCGCCGCACCATTCAAGTCTTGCAGCGGCGTACGAAGAACAATCCCGTACTCATCGGCGAGCCCGGCGTCGGCAAGACGGCCATCGTCGAGGGATTGGCGCAACGGATCATCAATGGAGAAGTCCCCGAGGGCCTGCGCAACAAGCGCATTCTGTCCCTGGACATGGGGGCTCTCATTGCGGGCGCGAAGTTCCGCGGCGAGTTCGAGGAGCGTTTGAAAGCCGTGCTCAACGACCTCGCCAAGCAAGAGGGGCAGGTCATTCTGTTCATCGACGAACTGCACACCATGGTGGGCGCGGGTAAGGCGGACGGTGCCATGGACGCGGGCAATATGCTCAAACCTGCTTTGGCCCGCGGTGAATTGCATTGCGTGGGTGCGACCACGCTCGATGAGTATCGCAAGTACATCGAGAAGGATGCGGCGCTGGAGCGGCGCTTCCAAAAAGTATTGGTGAATGAGCCCACCGTCGAGGACACCATTGCCATTCTGCGCGGTTTGAAGGAGCGCTATGAAGTGCATCATGGCGTGCAAATCACGGATCCGGCCATCGTGGCGGCGGCGACGCTGTCGCATCGGTATATCGCGGACCGTCAGTTGCCCGACAAGGCCATCGATTTGATCGACGAGGCGGGCTCGTTGATTCGCATGGAAATCGATTCGAAGCCGGAGGCGTTGGACAAACTGGATCGACGCATCATTCAGCTGAAAATCGAACGTGAGGCGTTGAAGAAGGAGGCCGATGAGGCTTCGCGCAAGCGGCTGAGCACTCTCGAAGACGCGCTCAAGGGCCTGGAGAAGGAATATTCGGATCTCGAGGAGATCTGGAAGGCGGAAAAGGCGACGGTGCAGGGCGCGGCGCATATCAAGGAAGAACTGGAGCGGGCTCGCCAAGAAGTCGAGACGGCGCGGCGTGCGCAGAATTTGGCGCGCATGTCGGAACTGCAATACGGGAAGATTCCGGATCTGGAGCAGCGCCTGGCAAAGGCGCTGGCGGCGGAACAGAAGCCGAATCAGTTGATGCGTAACTCGGTGACCGATGTGGAAATTGCGGAGGTCGTATCGAAGTGGACGGGCATTCCGGTGTCGCGCATGTTGGAAGGCGAGCGGGACAAGCTGCTGCGCATGGAAGAGGTGCTCGACAAGCGCGTCGTGGGGCAGAACGAAGCGGTGAAGGCGGTGGCGGATGCCATCCGGCGTTCGCGCGCGGGGTTGTCGGATCCGAACCGGCCCAGCGGATCGTTCATGTTCCTGGGGCCCACGGGCGTGGGCAAGACGGAACTGTGCAAGGCGTTGGCGGAGTTCATGTTCGACACCGAGGAGTCCTTGGTGCGCATCGATATGTCGGAGTTCATGGAGAAGCATTCGGTGGCGCGGCTGATTGGTGCGCCTCCCGGGTACGTGGGCTACGAAGAGGGCGGGTATTTGACGGAGGCGGTACGCCGTCGGCCGTACTGTGTGATTTTGTTGGATGAAATAGAGAAAGCGCATCCTGATGTGTTCAATGTCCTCCTCCAGGTACTGGACGACGGAAGGTTGACCGATGGCCAGGGCCGGACCGTGGATTTCCGTAATTCCGTGGTCATCATGACCTCGAATCTGGGGAGCCAGGTGATCCAGGAAATGGGCGGGAGTGCGGACTATAACGGGATGAAGGCGGCGGTCATGCAAGTGGTGACGCAGCACTTCCGGCCGGAGTTCATCAACCGGGTGGACGACATCGTGGTGTTCCACTCTTTGGGCCGCGAGCAGATTCGCTCCATCGTGGACATCCAGCTGGGACGTCTGCGGCAGCGGTTGGCGGAACGGGATATCACCCTGACCCTGGACGAGAGTGCGCGCGACAAGATCGGCGAGGCGGGCTTCGATACGGTGTATGGTGCGAGACCTTTGAAGCGTGCCATTCAATCGCAGATCGAGAATCCGCTGGCGCAGCAGATCCTGCGCGGCGACTTCGTCGCGGGGGATCGGGTGATTGCCACGCTGAAGCGCGATGCCTTGGTGTTCGAGAAGGCGCGGCTGCACTAATTTGAGGGCGGAGGGATACGCGTTTAGCGGAAACTGCTCCCGGCTAGGTTGGCCGGGAGCGGCGCGCTAGGCGCGGCTTCGCTATACTTTCGGGATAGTTTCCAAGAGGGATTTCATGCCTTTTTACGAGTATCAGTGCAAGAACTGCGGTCATACCCTGGAGGCCATGCAGAAGATCAACGACGCGCCGCTGAAGAAATGCCCGCATTGCGGCAAGTCGCAGCTGACCCGCCTCATGTCCGCGCCGGTGTTTCGGCTGAAGGGCGGCGGTTGGTACGAGACCGATTTCAAAGGCGACTCGGACAACAAGAAGAATCTGGCGGATCGACCGGAGGCGGAGGCGTCCAAAGAGGACAAGAAGCCCGCTGCTAGCGATGCCACGCCGGACACGAAGGATGCCGCGGCCAAGCCTGCGGAAAAGGCGGACAAGCCGGCTGAGAAGGCTGCGCCGGCGGAATCGCCCAAGAAGGCGGCCGGTGGCGGGATTTCCAAGCGGGGCGCCACCACCGCCAAGGCGGCTCCAAAAAAGCCCGCCAAGAAGGCCGCCAAGGGCAAATAACGTCTTTACGCTCGCTCAGCGAGCGCCAAAGGACGGGGTGCTTTGCACCCCGTAGATTCGCGCGTCAGCGC
>Ga0302314_10001474_pt1 | contig 44197 bp, 26 predicted proteins | sample III_Palsa_N2_3_FD_200533 | JGI IMG/M metagenome (GOLD analysis project Ga0302314, IMG submission 200533) | Peat permafrost microbial communities from Stordalen Mire near Abisko, Sweden - III_Palsa_N2_3 | ecosystem: Environmental > Terrestrial > Soil > Palsa > Peat permafrost | place: Sweden...
TCGGCGATATGTCGGAGGCGATGTCGAGCACACCGGTCCCGCCGTTCAGGTTGACCGTCGCTCCACCATCGCCCTGATCGAAGTCGATCGTGTTGAGCCCAGAGCCGCCGTCGCTGTTGTTGCCGCCCGTGACGCTGTCGCCGCCCGCGCCCAGCATGAAGGTGTTAGGGCCGTAGTCACTGCCGACGAGGGTGGTGTCCGTCGAAGAACCCACCCAGGTGAAGGCGGGCTGGTTGTTCGGGTTGGTGCCGAGCGACCACTGTGCGTCGTTATAGGCGAAGTTGATCGTCTGCAGCGCGCTCGCGACACCCCAGGATTGGTCCGTCAAGGCGTGAACGAAAGTGATGCTCTCGCCGGTGTCGGCAAGAACGATCAAGAGATTCCCATTGTTGTCCGCCTGAAGCAGCACGTCGTTCGTCGAAATGTCGCTCGCGAAGTCGAGAACACCAGTTCCGCCATTTAGATTGACGGTGGCTGCGCCGTCGCCCTTGTCGAAATCGATGGTGTTGACGCCGGAACCACCATCGCTGTTGTTGCCGCCGGTGACGCTGTCGCCGCCCGCACCCAACACAAAGGTATTCGGGCCGTAGTCAGTGCCCGCCAGCGTCGTATTGGTCGGGCTACCGATCCATGTGAACGCCCCTACGTCGCCGGCGCCGCTACCGATCGTCTCAGTTGATCCATCTGAAAAGCTGAGGGTTTGCAGCACCGACTGCAGGCCATTTGATGAGGACAAGTCACCTTGGAAGGTGATGCTATCGCCAGTGTCCTCCAACAGCACCGTCAGATCACCAGAATTGTCGGCTTCAAGGATCACATCACCCCGCGAAATGCCCGATCCAATGGTGAGGGTGGAGGGAGGGGTATCGATAGTTCTCGATCCGTCACCCCGATCAAGCGTCAGCGGGCCGCTGCTGGTCTCATCAATCTGGCTTGCGATGTAGGATCTGGACCAGTTTGTTCCGTCAGCAAACGTGACCTGGGAGACGCCATACTCATCCACGCCGAAAATCCCGGCGGTCAACATCTTGTCGATAGTGATCTGGTCACCGCTCGTCCCGTCCGTGAGGATCAGATCACCCGCCGAGTCGGTTGAAAGCTCGATCTGTGACGCGGAAATCCCCGCCCCGAACGCGAGTGTGGCCGTGCTCGCATTGAAGGAGCCATTGTCCTCGTTGATTTCCAGATGGCCGTAGCCGGCGCCGTATACGAATGTGTCCGCCCCACCGCGGCCTTCTTCATAGGTGGCAAAGCCCTTGCTATCGAAGAGGTCAGCCCCCGGTGATCCGTACAATGAACGATTAAAGGCGGAGCCGGTGGTCGCCATAAGCTCCAATTGCTGGGCGGTCAGCGAACTCCCGTCGGCAAAGGTAGCTTCAGCAATGCCAAAGCTAGTACCGCTGTTAAGTTGGTTATCAATCGTAATTTGATCGCCGGGCGTTCCATCAAGCAGAATTAATTGACCGGAATCGTTGGATTTGACGCTGATGTCCGCGCTGGTGATGCCGGCGCCAAAGGCTAGTACTGCTTCGGTTATGTTAAAGAATTGGCCGGATTCATTAATCTCCAGTTGCCCATAGCCTGCATTGTAGATGAACGTGTCGGCTCCCCCGTTACCTTGCTCATAGGTCGCGAAGCCGCGGCTATCGAACGTATCGGCGTCCCCCGAGCCATACAGCGCTGTGTTGGTAGGAGAGCCGGTCGTGACATCCAAGATAAGTTGCGCGCGCGAAATCGACGTGCCATCCGCAAAATTGAGCGACGCAACTCCGTATTCATCGGACCCGTAGGTGCTCTGCCCCAGCTCATTTAAGATTGTGATTTGGTCTCCCGTGACGCCGTCCGTAAGGATGAGGTCTTCCGATGTGTCTGTGGTGACCGATATTTGGTCTGCACTTATACCAGGTCCGAAATCGATCACCGCTGGGCTCGTGCCACCGGAGCCATTACCTTCTTGGATGGTCAGCGCGCCATAGCCGGAATTGTAGACAAAGGTGTCGGCGCCACCATTTCCTTGCTCGTAGGTGGAATAGCCTCTGCTGTCGAAGACGTCGGCGCCGGTGGTGCCATAGAGCGAGCTCTTGCCGGGCGCTCCGGTCGTCTCGAGGTTGATGAGCTGGTCACGAGTCAGAGAGGTGCCATCGGCAAAGGTCGCCGATATGACGCCGTATTCGTACGAGCCCCACGGGCCCGTACCAAGCTCGCCTTGGAGGGTGATCTGATCGCCAGAAATGCCGTCGGTGACGATCAAATCGCCATTGGCATCGGAACTGACGCTGAGCTGGGAGGCCGTGATCCCGGCTCCAAATTGCAGGACCGCGGTGCTGGCATTTGAATAGCCATTGTCGTCCCAAATGGTGAGCGATCCGTAGCCAGCGTTGTAGATGAATGTGTCAGCGCCGCCTTGGCCGCTTTCGTAGGTGGCGTATCCATTGCTGTCGAAAACGTCAGCCCCGATGGAGCCCACAAGTGTGGTGTGGGTCGGCGTGCCCGTCGTCTCCAGTTGGATTAGCTGCTGACGGGTCCATTGCGTGCCGTCAGCGAACTCCACGGTGTCGACCCCGTTGAGTGTTGATCCCATTTCTCCATCAAGCGTGACCTGGTCGCCATTGGCGCCGACCGCCAGTATGAGGTCGCCATTGGCGTCGACAGTTGCTGTGATGTTCGACGGATCTATTCCGGCGCCAAACTGCAAGACGCTCGGCGCGCCTGGCGTGCCGTCCACCTCGTTGACCTCAAGTTGACCGTAGCCCGGATTGAAGACGAAGGTGTCGCCGCCAAAGCCGCCTTGTTCATAATCTGAGCCGCCCTTGCCGTCGAACACCTCCCCGGCCGAGGTTCCGTAAAGGATGTCGTTGCCGGTGGTGCCCGCCAGCGCGAGATTAAGTATTTGTTGGCGGTCCCAAACGGTCCCGTCGGCAAATTGAATGCTTTGAACGCCCCCCTCGTCGCCCAGCAGATAGGGGCCGTCGGAGTTGACCAGCATTTCATCGAGCTTGACCTGATCGCCGTTGGTTCCGACGATCAGGGTGAGGTCGCCCGCCTTGTCAGCCACGCCGGTGACATCGCTTGGCGCAATGCCCGGGCCAAACACCAGGATATTGTTGCCCAAGGTGATGTCGGCGATTTCGTTGATCTCTAGCTGACCATAACCCTTGTTGAAGACAAAGGTGTCGCCGCCGCCGCCGCCTTGTTCGTAGTCATTCCCGCCGAGCCCATCAAAATACTCGGGGTCGGTCGTTCCATAGAGCTGGTCCGCCCCGGTTGTCGCATCATCAGCGATCGTGAGGTTTTCAACCTGATTATAATTAAGCGTCGTTCCGTCAGCGAAGGTGAAGGTGCTGATGAGGTCTGGCCGCCAGATTCCGAAAACGATGGTGTCGTCTTCGTAGAATTGGTTGACGATGGTCAGCGACTGGTTGGGGTCGTTATTGAAGTCAATGACTAGATTGTCTGAAGATCCCGCACGATGGAAAGTCAGGTCTGAAAGCGTAATACCAGCTTTGAAAGAAACGGTATTGTCCTGTCCGCTCAATAGGTTCCCACTATTGTCATCGATCGTGTCGTTGCCATAGCCGGGACCGATGAGATAGGTGTCGTTGCCGTCGCCGCCGGACAGGAAGTCATTGCCCGTCCCGCCATCGAGCGTGTCATCCGTCTCATACCCATAGATCTGATCGTTACCGGACGTCTCTTCTCCCTGTAACGTCAACTGCATCAGGTCTTGGGCCGAAAGGCTCGACCCGTCGTCGAAGGTGACAAGCTGGATTTGGGTCTCGTAGATAACGCCAAAAGGACCGGTGTTCGTGGCGGTGAATTGGCCCTCGAGCGTTACCGTCTGAGGCGAGTCCTTAAATCCGATGATCAGGTCGCCATCACCGTTCGGACCGCGCGTGAAGGTAAGCTCGCTCTGCGTGATCCCGTCGCCAAACGCCAACACATTGGTCGGATCGCGAAGGAAATCGGTTTCGACGTCATAAATGGTGTCCTGGCCGCCGGTGCGGCCGATCTCATAGATGTCGCTCCCGCCGCCGCCTTCCAACAGATCCGTGCCCGTACCGGCGATCAGGACGTCATTGGCGTCTGTGCCAATCGACGTTCCCCCGCCCGCAGGCGGGGGACGGGCCACGGCCTGCGCCATGTCGATTTCTTGCCAGGTCGTACCGTCGGCGAAGACGATCTCCTCAACGCCGTAGGTCGTGGCCAGATTACCGCCGAACAGCCCCGGAGTCGTCCCAGTAAACTCATTGTCGATGGTCACCGTGTCGCCGGTCGCGTTGACCGTCAGCACCAAATCCGCGCCATTGCGAGTGGCTGTGATGTCCGACGCATCCAAGGTGGTGAAGCGGAGGACATTGCCGTTCGAGCCCTCGAGCGGTGGCTCTACGTCGTCGATAACGGTCTGCCCGACATCCTGTCCGACCACATAGGTGTCGGCGCCGAGGCCTCCTTCCGCGGTCTGCGCGGCGCCGCTCAGATAGAAAATATCTGCGTTATCGGTGCCGACGAGATCGCCTGAACCCGCAATGATCGTCCCCGAGGGGATGCCGAGCGCATCGGCGGCGCTGATAAGATCGAAGGTTGGCGCCACCGCCTCGTAGGCGGCGAAGATGTTTTGCGCCAGGAACCCCAGGGTGTTGGTGATCTCCGCATTGCCTTGCGCGTAGTCGGCCTCGACGATGGCGAGCAGGGGTTGCCAGCTTTGCAGATAACCGATCGGATCGGCCTGGGTTTCGGCCTTCTCGAAGAGCTGTTCGAACACCGGCGCGAGCTGATTAGGCGTGTTCGGCACGAATTCATTCGAGGCGGAATCAAAGCTGACGCCGGCGAAGACGGAAGACAGAGGCCCGCTCTGCACGACAAGCCGGGCGGCCAGATAGCCGAGGTCGGTGCTGACATCGGCGAGGGCGTCGTTGAGCGTTTGCAGAGCGCTCGCGGTGCTTGTCGGCTGCAAGCTAAACGGCAGGGTGTCCCCGGTGTAGCGCTCGAAGAAGGCGAGCTCGGCGCCGCTCGTCGTGTCCCAACTCAGGTTTCCGCTCGTCCCGTCCAGGATGGCGTCGATGACGGCTGGCAGCGTGTCGCCCTGGGGCAGGGTCACGATGGCCATCGTGCCATCGCTATAGGTGTAGGTGTCCTGGGTGTAGGTTACGCCATTGACGACGTCGGACGCCTGGTTGACCAGGCTGGCGGATCCGCGACCCGCCGACAAGGTCGTCAGGTCCGGGACAGCCTGTCCCTCAGCCGCGACGACCTCGATCGTGACGCCGGAGATGAAGCTCCAGGTCGTCGCATTCAGAGTCCCGTCGCCAATCGTGACCGGCGTGCTCTGGACATTCCACGCGTAATCGCTCGGCGTCCCATCACTTTGCAGAATTGGGAAGGAATTGGCAGTCGGTGATTCCGCCGCGCCGCTGACGATGGTCCCGTTGGGCAGTTCGATCGGCGAACCCTCGGCCCAGGCGTAGAGGACGGGCAGGATCGCCGCCTCCATTGTCGGCAGGTCCGGCGTCGTGATGCCGGCCAGCGCTGTATTGACCTGATCGATCAGTTCGGGATGCAGGCTCAGCGCCTGGCGAAGCGTCACCAGTGTTCCCTGAGCCGAAAGATCGGGCTCGGCGTCGGCTTCGGTGGTGTCGGTGATGGCGGGGCCGACATAGGTGGAGTCGACATTGTCGACGCCGAGCGAGATGTCCCCGATCGTCCCCGTCGTCCCATTTGCATAAACGAAGGTGGCGGTCTCGGTGACGGTGTTGCCGTCGATCGACTCATTCGCCGGCGTGGGCGTGAGGTTGATCGCCACAATCCCATAGTCGGACAGGCTTTGAAGTTCGCCGGGGTCGACCACGCCATTCTGGTTGGCGTCGACCCAGACCTTGAGATTGGCGAAGCCGGCGTCGTCGGCGTTGATCACCCCGTCGCCATTGCTGTCCAGCAGGGACAGCTGGGCGAAGCCGTTGAGGCCGGAACCGTCACCAAACAGCTGAGCCTGGCCGCCCGCGTCGTTGACGAGGAAACCGTCGGTGGGAAGCACCCAACCGGTGTGCACGGCATAGAGGGTGGAATTGATATCGTAGATCGGCGAGATCGACGTCTCTTGGGTCAGATCGAACCCATTGCCCGTCAGGTCGAGAACCAGCGGATCGCGCTGGGTTGGGTTGTAGCCAAAGTTGGTTTCGATTTCCGCGTTCAGGAAATTCAGCTGCGACTGGATACTGCCGCTCATCGACGGCGGCGCACGGATCAGCAGCGATGTCGTGATCGTCACGGCGGCGATGGTGATGCCGCCAGGTCCGTACTGCGCCCCGTCGGGCAGGATGGTCGAATCCGCCGCCCAGCCGAGGATGAACATCTCGTCGGGCGCCGACACCACCTGACCTTGGGCATTGGTGTAGTCATGCGTCAGCCAGGGAATTGAAATGATCAGATCGCCATTCTGATTCAATCCATATTCGACGAGCCCGCCCTGGCCGGTCGCCCAATCGCTGCCGGGATTGTCGATCTGAAGGCCGCCATACAGCGGGATCACGCCGCCGAGCGTAATCGTGTCGGTGTCCTTCAATCCTGAGACCGCCACGTCGCCGATATAGTCGATACTGGTTTGGCCGCTGCCGACAAAGATCTCGGAGCCTGCCCCCGCGTCAGTCACCAGGTTCGTGCCGGAGCTCAGATATATTTGTTCGTTTATAGTGCTGTCGGCGAATGTGTTATTTCCGCTGCCAAGCGTGAAGAAGTTGAAGTTCTTAAATTGCAGGCTCGTATTCTCTAGGGCGCCGTATTCGTAGTCCACGCCCCCCGCGTACTGCGAAAAGTCGAGCTGGTTGAAGCCATTCGCGGCGCCTTCAGCATCGATAACGAGCGGGGATGTGAGTGTGGTCGGGGCGGAACTGACCACCAAATCGTCGGCGCCATCCGTAAGCGTAACCGTACCGACGCCGTAGAGCTCGTCTATATCTGTGCCACCTGGCGCCGCGATCGCCACGCCCTGTACAGCGCCCATAATGGCCGCCAGGCCGAATATCGCCGTCGAGCCGTCGCCAACATCGCGATAGCCGTAATCTACGGTGGTGCTGGCCTGACCGATAAAGACATCTTCGCCAGTCCCGCCGATGAGGGTGGAATCGCCGCTGCCGGCGATCAGGATGTTCGAGCCGCTTGTCGCGCTCAGGGTATCGTCGCCGGCCCCGCCATAGATGATGTTGTTGCCGCCGTCGGCGACGATGACATCATCGCCATCGGTCCCGACCGTCAGCGTAACGACAGGCCCACCAGACTGATCCCCGCTCGGTGGCGATATGGTGGTGTCGAGCGGATCATCGCCAATGGCGATTGAAAGCCGATTGATGATGCTGGTGGAGGTCCTACCCCACAACCAAGCCATCGCTTGGCTAAGGCCCGACTGGCCGGCGGGGAGCGAGCCCAGGGCAGCATCGATGAGGGTGTCGCGGCCAACGATGGAAGTTGGCTGAAAACTCCCATTCGCACCGGAAACGTCCCATCGACTCGGGCTAAGATCCACTTCTAGAGTCGGATTGGCGCCGGACGACAGGCTGAAAACACCATCAACCGCGTCTTGGTCGGCGCCGGCCTGGTCGGACTGCGCGACGCCATCCGCCGCCAGAAGGCCAGCGAATTCGACGGCAATGGCCGCGAGAGCGGGCTCAAGGCCCGCGAACGTCTGCGACCCGGCCGACTGGGTGGCCGCTTGACCCAACAGGTCGGCATCATGAAACAGCGCCCGAATCCCGGTGTCGCCAAACACCAATCCCCCGCCGTCGCCGTCGCTGCCGTCGAGCGCGGAATAGGCGATCATTTCGAACATCTGAACGGAGGGGGAGCCGCTGCCCGTCGCGGTCACACCTGCGGTGGCAGTAGCACTAGAAACGAGGCCAAGCGCGGTACCGATTGTATCATTGAAACACGCATTCAGGACCGGATCAGCAACCGATTCCCACGCTGTATCTCCTTGCTCCTGCGCGAAGATCAGCGTCGTGAGCAGAGCCGCGCTGTGATAGTCGACCGGATTGAGATCAGTCCACCCGTACGTCGACAGGGCGGGAAGATTGTCTTGTTCATCTTGGCCTGCAGCGGCAGCGCCCGCTATGGCGCCAGCTACAACCGGACCCAGATCGGAGTAAACAGCGGCGGCCGCAGCAGGAGCAAGCGCTCGAATATACTGCAGAGCCTCGTTATCGACGTACTCTGCTGTAACATTGTCAAACGTTGGATAGACGTATCCAGCTGTCTGCCCTGTGAAGAGACCCGCTATGTTGGTGGCGCCCTGGGATATATCGTAGGCCACAGCAGCGGCAACGGCCGACGCTGCGTACGGCATGTTGTCAAACACGTCGGCCTGATCACCAGTAAGGGACCCAATAAGCCCTGCGAGACCGCCGCCAAGCGAGTGGCCGGTTAAAATCACATTTGAATCAGTGGGCCCAAAGATCGATTGGCCGGTCACCTCCTGGTAGAGAGTCTCAGCGTCTAGCGCTTGGCCGCCGATGATTCCAGCGCCCGTAACCCAACCACCAAGTATGTCTCCGAGAGTTGTTAGACTTGGCGAAGGGTTATCCGTTCCTCGAAAATCTATGATAGTCTGACCGTTCCACGTGTAGGTAATACCATAAAACCCGGTCGCGGCGTCAGAGAGGATGCCATTTTGGTCAATAACGGCAGAGCCGATCTGTGTGACCGTTCCATTTGCGCCCATGCCTGGCAATATAACAGTAGGGCCAGGACCGTTATTCAGGCCATACCCTTCGTTGTACGCATCCATCGACAGGATGGCCGTCATCAACAATTGATCTGTCATTTCACACCAACGATGAAGTCGTTTTTAAACAAGCATACATTTCGGCACAAACCGGATTCTGGCGCGTTCGAGATTATTGGTAGAATTGAGGTAAGACCTGTCGTAACCGGCGCATCCGTAACTTCAACCGTCGCGCTTTGTAAAGTTACGCCGGGTCCGAATGCAGATACCAAATCGGTCGGGTCGACTCTTTCGACTGTTTGAAAATCATTGCGATCTTTAAACGTAACAAGCGTCGGCATTTGGTCGGGAGTGAGAAGAACCGGCGCGGTTTTAGATTGCTGTCGAAATCCAGGCCCATAGGCTTGCTGCAGGACACTCCCTGGCCCAGCGCCCCACCTGGCTTCCCAGGTAAGATTACGAGGAACCGGGCGTCCCCCGTCAAGCAAGCCCAATAATAATCGGCCGTTACCCAAGTCGACTAATGTGGCCTCGCCCCTGGACTCATGTTGGGCTACGACCCCCATATCTAAGGTCTGGTCGCTCCAATTCCGGACTTGGACAACGCTTGATCCGCTACGGAGCGTCCCATTGTCATCAACAACCAGAGTCAGTCTGTAGCGGTAGGTCGTCATATTTTGGTAGCATCCCGCCAACACTAGGCCGAACGCCAACATAGGAATGAGCCAGAGACACTTAGCAGGAGCCATTTAGCTGGCCCCAGACCCAAAAAGTCCGGCCACCAAAGACGCAGATTTTCTAAGCTGGGATGCCGTACACCCACCTCGCACGCCACCCATTGTCAAACTTGGGGCTACGAGCGGTGAACTACGCGCGGGCGTGTCTCGCGGAGGACATACTATCGTTACCAAATCTGCCCCCAACACGACTCGAACCGAAACCCGAGCTAAGGCTACATTATTACGTAGGCTGTGGGTGGGGTGCAATCACCGATTGATGACAATGCAGGTGGTCCTGCCGCGAATTTCCCCAATCGAGATCAGAAATTCGACAGAGAATTCGGAACTCATGTGCAGCCCAGTCCCCGCGCCGTAGCGACGGCTTGATCAACGCCTCCGATGTCGAAAGTAGTCGGCGGATGGAGCGTTGAGACTTCGACCCTAATCCGGTGAGCCAGCCTAATCTTGCGAAGTGGAATTCGGAGATAGCCGCCGCTCGAATTGGTGAGATCATCGTAGTGAAGAGCAAAGCCCAAGCTCACAAGCTCCACCATATCTGACTGCGCCCAATTCGGAGCACCGCCGTCTATACGATAGATGGCCGTGCTGGTGTCGACGTCGCGGGGAAAGCGGAACACTAACGCCTGCCTCTGGTACTCGATATTGTTACGATAAAGCCGGCACTTAGGCTGGCCGCTGAAAACATCGGTATCGATTCTGAGCGTCCAGCCGGCAACGTGTTGGATGGTCGTTCTGGTCGTGGTGTGATGCCACGGCGCCCAGAAGGGCGCGGGCTCAGGGTGAGGCGGTATTGCTGCCATCATTTGTGTGTCCTATCGAGCCGTCGGCGCTGCTGGCAATGCGGGCAGGTTCGTCGGCCGAACGTCGCCACCAGCGGGCGTTGAGGTTTTAGGCTCCTGCGAAATCGGTGCGCCGACAGCATCAAGCGCGGCAATGACCTTCTCCCAAGGCAGGGAGCCAATGTTTCTTACGCGTTTGAAGGCCTCATCAGCGCTGTAGACCTCGCCGCCCGGCGCAATGAAATTAGCCTGGAGCAGTCCCATGGCGGCTAAGAGATTAACGCGCGCGACATACTCGTCGTGCTGGCTATTGGCCATTGTGACCCGGCTATCCGCCAATTCCTGCTCGGCGTTCAGCATATCAATCGTCGTACGCAGGCCGCTTTGCTCTTCCGCCCGGTTGCCGACCGTCGACAGCGTCTCTGCCTCAATCTGGCGATTCCCGATCGTTATGGCTCGCCTGGCCGCCGACAGCTGGGTCCAGGCTTGGGTCACTAGTTGGATGACGCCACGCCGGGCCTCCTCGATATTGAGCTCCGCACGATAATCTTCATCGAGCGCTTCGCGGATCTTCGAGCTGTTCATGCCGGAGGTGAAGAGGGGCATTGAGAAGACAACCGCCGCCGTGACGTTTTGGTCGTACTGCCTTGGCAGGTAGGGTTCGACAGGAGCGATCGCGGCATCCAGCTTGGCAGTGATGGTGGGGCCGTTGGCGGCTTTGGCCTGATTGACAGCTTCACGGGCCGCTCGTTCATTCTCGATCGCCTGGGAGAGTTGCGCGTTGTTGTGTTCCGCAGCCTCATAGGCCTGATCCACCGCACTTGGGATAGCGAGCAGGTCCGGCTCCGCTTCGAGTTCCCCCGGACTTTCACCGATCACATCAAGATATTCAGCGACGCTTCCATCGAGATGCCCTTGCGCCAACTCAAATTGTGACTGGGCTAACAGCAGGCGCTCTTGGGCTTCAGCCAGATCGACGCGAGACAATTGGCCGGCGCTCTGCCTGGCTTCCGTTTCATGATAGTCGCGCGTCAGATCGACGATCTCATCCTTCAGGATCTGAAGAATCTTCCGGTCTCGGCGGACATCGACATAGGCGGTGATCGCGTTGGTCAGAACCTGGCTCTCGGTCTGCCTTAGGGCATCCCGGCCAGCAGCCACCGTCGCGGCCGCGCCTCTCACCTCGGCTCGGGTTGCGCCGAAAGAGTACAAGGGCTGCGCCAAACCCAAGTCCGCGGAGCCCGTGTTGGCACGATAGTTTGTTGTCGTCGCCGGCGTAAAGAAACTCGCCGGCTCCTGAACACGGGCGCTTTGCACCCCGTATTGGGCGGAGACGCTGACCTGCGGCCCGTAGCCGGCCTTCGCCTGCACATAGCGCTCATCGGTCGCCCGAAGCTCGGCACGTTGCGCGCGAAGGGTCGGGTTCGAGTCGTAGGCCATGCGGATCACGTCCAGCAATGTTTCGGCCGTCGCGACTGTCGGAAGACACGCCAATAGAAGCGCCAGCCAAACGCGGGGCATGATCAGCTTCACCGTTCATGACCCGCTTCCGAAGTCGCCTTTGCGAGCGGCGACAGCACATAATCCATGACCCGACGCTGACCGGATTTGATTTCAGCGGTGATCATCATCCCCGGCGTCAAAGCGACCCAATGGCCGTCGACATCGATAGCGTTCCGATCAAGGCGAAGGTGGACCAGGTAGTGGAGGTCGTCCTCGCTAGGAGCAGACTGATGTGAGGGTCCGTCCGGCTGTCTTGCAGTCTCAGCAACGGCGTCCCTCGAAATACTGGTCACCTTGGCGTGCACCACGCCGTAGCGGGTGAAGGGGAAGGCTTCGATCTTGACCTCGGCCGGCATCCCCACGCTGACAAAGCCGACATCCTTGTTTTCCAGCCTTGCCTCGACCTCGAGCCCTGCGTTGCCCGGCGCTACGCGCATGAGCGTCTGGCCCGGTTCGACGACGCCGCCAACCGTGTGGACATTGAGCTCCTGCACGGTTCCGTCGACAGGCGCGGTCAGGGTCTTGTCCCTGTGGCGCCCCGTCGCCTTGCTTAGCTGATCCTCAAGCGATGCCGCCTTCACCTGGGCATCGGTTAGCGCGGCGAGGTCCGTTTTGGCAGCGTCGGCGTCCGCTTCGGCGCGGTCGCGCTCGGAGGCGGCGACAGCGGCTTCATACTGGGGAATGCGCTCCCGCTGCACATCCAGCTGCTGCGCCGTATCGGCCTGCTTCTCCTCGGCTTGAATAAGCTGGAGCCTGGAGCCGAAGCCCTTCTTTTGAAGATCCTCGTAGACATGGAGGGTTTGCTGGTCGAGGGGCAGGATGGTTTGCAACCGGGTCGCCTCGGCCCGGGCGCCCGCCAGCTCAGCCTGATGCTCAGCTGTTTGTTGCGTCAGGCTGCTCAGCTTGGCGTTGCGATCGGCTAACTCCGCGTCCGCTTCCTTCTCCGCGATCGCGGCCGCGGTGGGGTCAGCGCCAGCCGGCGCATGAAACCGCTTGCCGAGCGCGACGGTCTCCAGCCGAGCGACATCCAGTTGGGCTGCCGCGAGCTCACTGGTGACCTGCTGCTGATCTGCGAGCGTCTCCGTCGGCTCCAACTCAACAAGAACATCACCCTTATGGACGACAGACCCTTCATGCACATCGATACTGGTGATCGTGCCGGCTTCCAGGGGCTGGACGACCTTTCCGCCCCCCACCGGCACCAGACGGCCAGGTGCTGTCGCAATGATGTCGACCTTGCTGAACGCCGCCCAACTCAAGGCCACCAAAAGAAGCCCGACCACGCTCAGCGCCGCCACTCGCGGAAGCGGCGGGGTTGGGGTCTCAATGACTTCCAAAGCCGCCGGCAGAAACTCCAGCTCGTCCTTTGGTCGGCCGCCAAAGATTGGATCAGCTTTTTCTGCCTGACCAACAACCCGCAAGCGTGGCTTCGACGTGCCGCTCATCCCGCGGATCCTGAGAGGACCGGCGCCACTTCGAGGCTTTGCGTTTGAGCTGCCCAAAGCTTCGAATATCTTCCATTGGCGCGCAACAGATCCGCATGCGTTCCGTCCTCGGTGACCTTTCCGCGCTCGACGGTAATGATGCGATTGGCCATCCTCACAGCGGATAGTCGGTGCGCCACGATCATGACGGTCCGCCCATGACAGATTGCTCTCATGTTTGTTTGGATCGCCTGTTCGCTCTCGAGATCGAGCGCGCTCGTGGCTTCGTCGAAAATGAGGATCCGAGGCTCGACGGCCAGGGCGCGAGCTATGGCGATCCTTTGCCGCTGGCCACCTGACAGGCTCGCGCCGCGTTCGCCCACGACGGTGTCGTAACCGCCCGTCAGTTCGGCGATGAATTCGTGCGCGCCCGCAAGCTGGGCTGCCCGCACAACCCGATCCATCGACATCGTGGGATCGGCGAAGGCGATATTCTCCCGCACCGTGCAGTTGAAGAGCACGCTTTCCTGCAAGACGACGCCGACCTGCCGGCGGAGCCAGGCCGGATCGATGATCGCCAAATCGAGGCCATCAATGCTGACCCGACCCGCCTCAGGAAGATGCAGCCGCTGAACCAGTTTGGTGAGCGTCGACTTGCCAGAGCCAGACGGCCCGACGATGCCAAGAATCTGCCCCGCAGGCACATGAAGGCTCAGACCATCAAGCGCGGTCGGCGCGTCGAGACGGTACCTGAAGCGGACATCCTCAAACGCCACCTCTCCCTTGATTTGCGGGCGGGCTGCGGCGCCGGGCGGCCTGATGGGTTCAGGCGTTGTGTTCATAATGTCGCCGACGCGCTCCACCGACACCCGGACCTGCTGAAAGTCCTGCCAAAGCTGAGCCAGCCTCAACACCGGCCCTGAGAGCTGGCTGGCAAGCATATTCACGGCGACCAACTCACCAATCGTGAGCTGTTGGCGCATCACAAGACCCGCGCCGAAATAGAGGATCGCGAGCGTCGCGCCCCGACTGACAAGCTGGGCGCTCTGGCTGGCGAGAACGCCCAAGGTGGTGAGACGGAAGGAGGCTTTGACGTAGCCCGCCAGTTGCTCCTCCCAGCGCCTTTGAAGCTGCGGCTCGACGGCAAGCGCCTTTACGGTCTCAATGCCCGAGACGGTTTCGACCAAGAAGGACTGGTTCTCGGCGCCTCGGCGGAAACGTTCCTGAACGCGAAGGCGTAGTCCCGGCACCGCCAGAAACGAGATCAGGCCGTAGAGGGGAAAGCTCGCCGCAACGATCCATCCGAGGGTCGACGAGTACCAAAAGATGACCGCGACGAAAATTGCGCCAAACACCACGTCAAGCACGAGCGTCAGTGTTGAGCTCGTCAGGAATTGTCGGATGTTCTCCAGTTCGCGCACGCGCGCGACGCTGTCCCCCACTCTACGCACGCCGAAATAGCCGAGCGGCAACCTAAGGAGATGATGAAAGAGCCTCGCCCCCAACTCCACATCGATCCGGTTTGTGGTGTGGGAAAAGATGTAGGTGCGAAGGCCCCCGAGGAGCACTTCAAAACAGAGCGCAGCGCCGAGTCCCACCGCGATGACATTCAGCGTCGACAAACCGCGGTGTACGAGCACCTTATCAACGATGACTTGAAAGAACAGGGGGGTGGCTAGGCCGAGCATCTGCAGGGCGAAGCTGATCACAAGCACTTCGCTCAAAATCCGGCGATAGCGAAGGACGGCGCCCGCGAACCAGGTGAGGCCAAAGGGACGGTTGGGATCGTCAACGGCGCGGTGGCGCGTGACGATCAGCAAAGACCCGTCCCAGAGCTCGACGAAGGCCTCTTTGCTAAGCGCCTGGGGCTGGCCCCCTGGCCGCTGGATCAGAAACTTATCGGGGAACCCCGCATCGTCGGCAGCCACCCGACCGAGGACAAAGTAGTGCCCGTCCTTCTCCCGGACCACGGCGGGCGTCGGCATGGTGACCAATCGGCGCAAGCTTGGCCGGACAACCCGCGCGCGTAGCTCCAGCGCCTTAGCAGCGCGAAGCATATGCGAGAAATCGAGATTATTTCCAACGCCGAAGCGATGTATAAGATCGCCCGGCTCTACCGGAACGCCACAAAGAGCTGCAGACAGAGAAAATGCCAGCGCACCGTCGCCATGCATATCCCGCGTCACGCCAAACCCCCGTCACACTTACAATACAAATTCGATCCGGACCGTTAGCATCAATACCAAAATCCAGCCTGCGGCACGCCGATATATATTCGGCAATCCCGTTATCTTCAGAATAGTTGGGCTATGGCGCCAGTTTTATGAAACACCACCGTAGGGTGGCATCCTATCGGCACGCACCATTGCTGCAAGCAAGAATCCACTCGCTCGCAATAAAATTTTGATGCCCGGTTGCGTGATTGACCGATCAATCATGCAGCCGACGTTGACCCGCCTTTAGGTTGATCGACGGTGACCAATCTGGTGAAGCAGATTTCCATCGGACGGTGTTCGCCCCGCATGCTGCCGCCTGCCGGCGGGATGCCCCTGTCTCCACGATGCGTCTGCATTGATCGGAATGCCTGAGGCGTAGCGCCCCACGCCTGGGCGGCCGAACCCGGACTTTGCGGCACGGCTATCAGCGGTTCTTCGACAGCGGCCGTTGGTGACGTCCGCTTCCGGGCGCGCCATCGGGAATCGGCGGATCAGATCGTAAGTAGGAACTCGGTGCCGGCGGCCCTGGCGCCGAGATAGCAGCGCTAAGTCGCCTCCTTGGCTCAACGCTAGATTAAGGACTGAATGCCTCGCGAGTTCGGCGCGCGTTGTCCAGGGCGTGCCGGCCGCCGTTTCGATTGTCAGATCGCAGTGACGCCTCAGGACAATAAAGTGAAATGGACGAGGCTACGGTGGAAATCCGGGTCGTAAACGTCCGGTCGTCTCGACAATCCCACCAGTCCGGTAGGCTCCATAGCGTTCCAGTTCAAAAGCCCAGTGATGAGGCAGAACAGCAGGCGATCATCCAAGGTATAGGTGACGCTCGCCCGCTCACCTCCGGCTACGTCGCAGGTGGCTAGATTGAGCCCGGCCGAACCGTCATCGAGCCGCAAGACGTACCGGAAAAGTGGGGCGCCCCCCTCGTAGTCAATGACATGCAGGGATAGGTCCATGGTGGGCGCGTAGCCGATCTTTAAGCAGCGGGCTCTGAAGAGCAGAGCGCAGCGGTCGAGTAAACGTCCCCAATCAGGGTCGAAGGTCTGCAGATCAATATCGCCGTAAGCCGGACGTTTATCTGAGAGGCTTAGGGCATACTCAGCACGCTCTGAGTCCGTAAAATCCCTAAAGGGAGCGTCTGGATTTTGCTCGATACGATCTGGCGCCGCCGTATCCAACTTATCGCCGGCATATAACTTGGCAAGTTTGATGTCGCCTCGGCCAATATCAATCAGTGACTGGACGAGGTCCGCCTCCAGCGGCTGGGGCAGGAAACGGCTTTGTGCCGCGACGGGCCCACCCAGCACATATTCGCCACCAGCCGGGACCACCACCGGAGCGCCAAGGGCCGCCGCAACACTGCTGAATTTATGCATTGAGCGGTTGTTGACATCCGCCCGTGCGGCCAACTTCTGAGCGTCGTCATAATCGCTCATGCCCATGGGAAAGATGGAGGCCGATGCGTAGGGCAAGATGGCGACATGCGGCGCCCCCCAGCGGTCGCGAATTCGAGCCGCGTCATCAGCCAGAATGGTGTTGTCGACCGCGTTGAACACGCGCGTGCCGTCACCGTCCATGAGATAAAGCGAGGTATCGAGGTCGTAGGCAACCAAGCTGTCGTAGCCAGCTGTGGAGGCGTGAAAGTCACGAAATAGGACGGCTTGGCAATCTGTATTCGCAATTTCGAACGTCGTCTCGATGGGTTGCTCGACGATGTTTACGAACCCGAGACGAGCGATCGCGCTGCGTAGGTTTGGCGTATTCAAGCGGCCGATCAGCACCGGCGTATCGCGATTAAAACCGGTGAGGCTCTCTGGGTGCAGGTGATCGTGATGCAGGTGGCTGATGTAAATCCAATCGGGCTTGGCGGCGCGCACCTGATCAACCAACGCTTTTGGCGCCGGGGGGAAATTCCATACCGTCTGCTGGCAAACCCCTTCGAACCATGGGTCCGTCAACAAGACCTTCCCGCTAGCGAGCCGGATCAAAAAGCACGCGTTTGCGATATACTGGATAATCATTGTGCTGAGCGAACTCCCGGGCTGAGGCCTCGACCCGCAGCCAAAGCGCGCTCGACTGCGGACTGTCCGAGCTTCACGCGCGGCCAGACGCCGCGAAGCACCGAGCGAAGAAGACGCGCCCATTTTAGGCTAGGATTGGCGCCAATCCTAGGGTTGTAGTGTCGGCAGGCGCCACGTAAGCCTTGGCGGCGTTCCTGGCCTGGTGGCGTTGCGTGGGATCAGTTGCGATGCGAAACGAGCCGGTCCATCGACCATGTTTCGTCTGCCTTTCGACCGAAGGTGTGGAGATGTTCGCTCAGGAGCTCGAGGTCTGTGGCCTAGGCTCCGTTTGCTATGCGCTGCGCTGCTGCCAAAATTGCGGCTTGGTTCTGCAGGATCCGGCGGTGGCGCCGCTGACCATGCAGCGGCAATACGCCATGTTTTCGAATTATCTGGCGTTCCATGACGGCGACCCGCCGTTGTCGCCGACAGCGGGCCGGATGCTGGATCTCGTCTCGCGAGCGCTACCGACGACGGGGCGGATCTACGATGTAGGCGCCGCAGCGGGCTTCATGCTGTGGCATTTCAGGGCGCGGGGATGGACTATCGGCGGGTGCGATCCTTCGCCGGCTGCAGTCGCCCAGGCTGAAGCTCGCTATGGGATCGAACTGGACATTGGGAGCTGCGAACACACATTGCGGAACCACGCCGGTCTCGATCTCGTCACCATGAGCCATGTGCTCGAACACATCTATGACCCGACTTCAGTGCTGCAGGCGGTGCGGACGGCTCTGGCCGATGGCGGTCACTTGCTCATAGAGGTGCCTTGCCTGACGGCGCCCGAGCGCAACGGGCCTGGCCTCTTCATGATGGAGCACCTCAACTATTTTGAGTCCACTTCACTGAAAAACCTACTTGGAGCCGCGGGCTTCGAAGTTCTGCAAGAGACGATCACGCTCGATTACTTCCCTTTTCCTGTCATCACCATATTGGCGCGAAAGGCTGATCCCATCGTTCGCTCAGCGCCAGTCAGCGCGTTTGATGATAATCTGCTCTTCCTGCAGAGGTATGATCAGATTGAAACCAAGCAATGGCGAGCCGTTGATGCCCATCTGGGAACCGCGCTAGCCGAGGGCGAAGAAGTCTTCGTATGGGGCGCCGGCCTGCACACGTCAGCCCTACTTAGCCGAACCGGGATCGAGCGCCGCGCCAAAATCCTCGCGATCACCGACCGAGATAGCCAGAAGCACGGCTACACACTGGGCCCATACACGATTGTGGAACCCGCAGCCGCCCTCCAGAGCGGGCGGAAAATCGTCATCTCCTCTCACGTGTCGGAAAAGGCGATCGCAGCAGGCCTGCTGGACGATGGAGTCGCGAGCGACCGCATTGTTCGTCTCTACGGCTAGAGGCGGCATGTAGACCTCAGTTGCCCAGCTCAACCGATGTAAACTAAATCCTGGGAATCTTTCGACGAAACAGACTCGAAGAAATGGCAAGGCGAGGATTGTGACGGTCGACAAAAACATGACTTACGGCGAGACTGTGGTCGATGACTTCGTCCAGGCCGGATGGCACATATTCCCCAGTCCTGTGGACCCCATCGCCGCGACCGCGCTGCTGGACGCGATCCGCGCCTGCCGCCAGTTCGATTCCAGCCTGTTTCTAAGCGAAGCCGCAGTCGGCGCCGACCCGCAGCACGTGGGCGTCAATCCGAGGCCCGGCCGCAATCTGCTAGATCAATTCGAGGGCCAGCTCGCCTTCATCGAGCGATCGCCGCAGATCGTTGAAGCCGTCTCCAGCCTCTTGGGGGACGACTATCAGATTCTAAATCGGAAAATCGTTTGTGGCGTCCCCGAAAGCATCGTGCCCGAGTGGTTGAAGGTGCGGATCAAGGACGTACCAGCGAACAACCTCGGCGCCTATGTGCGGCCCGAGGTGCGAGACGTCACCTATTTTTATGGCATCGATTTCCATCAGGACCTGATCGACCATAAGGACCGGATGGCGGACTTCATCACCCTGTATATCTACCTTCATCCTGTAACACGGCGTGACTCTCCGCTTTATCTGCTGGAGGGCAGCCACCAGCTAGGCGCGACTGTTTTTCCGCACGACTTGCGCCAGAACGGCGGAGATTGGCTCTATGACGACCGTCACGGCCAAGCCGCACGCGTCAAGCAAAAGATCCTGACCGGTGACACTGGCTTTGCGGCCATATGGCATGCCTGCACCTTGCACGGCACCCAACCAGATGCAGCCGATCATGAGCGGATATCACTGAGATACTTGCTGGCGCGCGGCCCTGCCGCCGAGGCGGGCATCGACAGCGTTAACGCGACCCTTCGCGGTCCGCTGTCGCTCTCCGCCACACGCACGGATATAGCGGCGGATGGCACCGTGCAGATACGCGGAAATATCGTGAACCAGGTAGATTGAGCGGGGCCAGACGGACGCGGCATCTTTCTTTTTGGGGCCCCAGTCGATGATCGCTTGCTTCGGGTTCGGCGGATGCGTCACGTGAGGCCCTCGATAATGGCCGCAGCCCGTGGCGCCAGAGCGCTGAGGTGGCTAATTTCCCATGTTAGACAGCGGCGATCTTCTCGCCCTTGCGCTTTCTCCCAGGTCTAGAAGAACCTGAAGTGAGCCCCACGAAGGCGCTAGGGAATGCACACATCGTTGTTGTCGCTGTGGGTTTGATGAATCGGGTGTGATGTGGGTTTTGGTGTGACTGTGATTCATTGGCGCCGGCTTGGAAGCCTGAGAGCTTTGCGATGTCGGGCGTGGCATGCTGCTGCATGCGATGATCGGGCTGGACGCCTAGACGGACGGGGCGTTGGGCCTGGTCTGGGGTCAAATCTGGACGCAGCGGGAGCGGGTCAGCTCCCCACCACAAGCGCCTGCTGAAGGACAAGGAGTCCAACCGCTAGGTCCATGGCGGCCAAAGCCGGGACGGTCCTGGCGGCGGCCACGGTGACCTGTATCAGTGACCGGGAAGGCGACCCTTACGCCGCTTGGGCGCGCGGTGGCCGCCAGCGGGTTCATCTTCTGGCGCGGGCAATGAAGGATCGCCCGATCGTTGGCGGCGGTCGGCTGTCGACAGCCACGCTGAGCTTGGCCGGCGAGGCCGATGTCGGGCTTCGCGCCCGCCCCGACCGGGTTGCCCGCAAGGCTCATCTGGTTGCCCGCTTCGGCCGAGTTACGCTGACCAGGCCGAAGTATCTGCGCGAGAAGGGACTGGCCGGCCAGGGACCTTGAACCTGGTGAGGTCGTCGAGATTGGAACGCCCAAAGGGCCCGAACCGGTCCTGTGGCGGCTACTGACCACCCATCGGGTTCAAGACGCGGCCATGGCGTGTCGTCTGGTCGGTTGGTACTGCAGCCGCTGGCCCATCGGGCAGTTCTTCCGCACCTTGAAACTTCAAGGTCTGAAACTCGAGGACAGTCAGCTTGAAGAGGCCGACCGACTTATCAAATTGACCGCCATCGCAGCCCGCGCGGCCGTCATCACCATGGAACTGGCCCAGGGGCGTGACGGCTCCACCGGCCAGAGCGCCGAGATCGCCTTTGCGGCTAAGGAATCGAGACCCTGCAGGCCTTGCGACCTCAGCTCGAAGGCAAGATCGCTCTTCAGAAGAACCCCCGTCCGCCCCGCCTTTGGCGCATGCGTTTCGGCAGGAAAGCGGCCCTTGCGGCTGCGAGCTCATGTTCTTGATGTCGCCTCGACGCCACCACCAGCGCGCACTTATAAAAGTTTTGCAACTGTCTTGAGGGTTCGCCTCATTGGAGTATCGTTGCTTGGTTTGTACCGGTAGGGGGGAATTATGGTTGAGTGGAATCGCGCGAAGCGGCGACTGGCTTTGCTTACGCTGCTGATGGTCGGCGCCGCGCCAGGAGCGGTTCTCGCCAATCCAACAGGTGGCGCGGTGGTAGGCGGTTCGGCCACGATCAAAAGTTCAGGATCGACGCTCACCGTAGACCAGACAACTAGCAAGGCGGTGATCGACTGGTCGACCTTCAACATCTCGCCAGGTGAGACAACGCAGTTTCTGCAACCTTCGAGCAGCTCAGTCACACTCAATCGGGTGACGACCGGGGGAGCGTCATTCATCGACGGCCTGCTGAAGGCCAACGGCAATCTCATCATCGTCAACGCAAACGGCCTCTTGTTTGGCAAGAATTCCGTTGTCGATGTGAACGGCTTGGTCGCGACCACCGCCGACATCGGCAATAGCCAATTCCTCGGCGGCAGCCTAACATTCAGTACCCCCGGCAATCCCAATGCTGTCATTGAGAACCAAGGCTTGATCACCGCGCGGCAGGCAGGCTTGGTGGGTTTGGTGGCGCCGACCGTGCTCAACTCTGGTGTCATCACAGCCAAGCTGGGGCGCATCCAGCTCGCTTCGGGCGACACTGCAACCGTCGATCTCTATGGCGACGGGCTATTGGAAGTGCAGGCCAGTCCGGCCCTTCAGGCGCAGCTGGTGAGCAATAGCGGGAAGCTGATCGCCACCGGCGGCGGCATCGATCTCACCGCGGCGACCGCCGCCGAAACAGTCAATAACTTGATCTATGTCGGCGGCGACCTCCAGGCCAATGCCGTCGGGACCCGCGCCGGGTCAATCTACATCTATGCGCCGGGCTCATCGAACGGTGCCGGAGATGTCACTGTTGCGGGCCAGGTGAGCGCTGTGGGAAGTGCCGCTGGCGAGTTTGGCGGCAATGTCACGATCACCGGTGACAAGGTGTCGATGCTGAGTGGAGCTTCCGTCGACGCGTCCGGCGCCGCAGGTGGGGGGACGGTCTTGATCGGGGGCGCCTGGGAAGGCGCTCTGGGCGTCTACCAGGCGAGCACAGTCACTATCGATTCAGGTGCCTCCATTGACGCCAGCGCGACCCAGTCCGGAAAAGGCGGCGAGGTTGTTGTTCGCAGCGACGTCAGCAACGCGGATGGCGCGACCGATTTCGCGGGTTCGATTATCGCCAATGGCGCCGGCGGGGACGCCGGTGGCCAAGTGGAGACCTCTGGCCACGATCTGACGCTCACCGGGCAAGTTGCAACTGGCCAAGGCGGCGCTTGGCTGCTCGACCCGGCCAACGTGACACTCTCTTCGGCGGCCGACAGCAATTGGACCAATCAGTCGGGTGTCTTTACGCCGAATTCCGGCGTGTCCTCGGACGTTGTCAGCACGGCGTCGGGCGGGGCGTTGGTGACGGCTTTGAACGCCGGCACGAACATAACAATCACCACCACGAACTCAGGATCTAGCGGGTCTGGTGCTGGCACCATCACGGTCGCCAGTCCGCTAACGACGACCGGATCAGGGTCGCTCACTCTAAGCGCGACCAGCAATATCGTCGATAATGCTTCGAGCGCCATCAATCTGGGTGGCGGGCTCAGCATGATTTCGGCGAACGGCTCGATCACCACGAATAGCGCCATCACTGCTGCCGGGCCGGTCACGCTCCAGGCCGGCAATGGCGCGGTGAAGCTGAACGGCGGGATTATGGATACCGCCTCCGGCGCGCCTATCCTCGTTGAGGCGACCACGGATATTGTGACGTCCGCAGGCACCTCGACGGCGCAGCAGGTCTACCAGACCAATGATGGGTCGATCACTTTGTGGAGCTCCTCCGGCGGCGGAACCTCCGGCTCGATATCGCTGGGCGCCTACACGACGCTGAACTCGGCCGACGGCAGCACCACCCAGGCGACCGGCGGCGGCGCCATTAGCTTGGCCGGCGGGGCCTCCGGTGCGACGGGGCCCACTGGCGCGCCCTGGCTGCCCACCAGCGGCCCGACCAGCTACGCCATCGGGGATACGGCTCACCCGATTGGCGTCAGCCTCAACGACGGCGTGGCGATCAACTCCGGGGGCGGAAATATCTTCATCGCCGGCCAGGCGAAATCGACCTCCGGCACCCAGGTCGATGCCGTTCAGTTCCCATGGGGATCAATCAACGCCGGCGACGGCGAAATCGGCATCTATGGTCAAGCCAACGCCACTGGTTCCGGCACAACAAATGGCGCCTATGGCATCTCGTTCGCCACCTCAGGCGAGGTGGCGTCCATCACTTCCGCCTCGACGAGCGCTGACGCCATCACCCTGATCGGCGACGCCTCCGGTTCATCCGTTCAGAGCGCCAAGGGGATCGTTGGCGGCTACAGCAGCGGCGGGACCGCACCAGGGGCCATTTTCTCCGAAACCGGCGCCGGCGGGGGCATCACCCTGATCGGCTATGGCGGCACGGGGGCGTCGGCCTACGGTGTCGATTTTAACTACTTCAGTCTGAGCACGTCCGACGGCCCGATCTCGATCACCGGAGGCAGCACTGCCAGCAACTTGTTCACCGTCATCGATCACTCCTCGATCACCGTCGGCGGCGCTTACGAGCTGACCCTGTCGAGCGGCGGAACTGTCACCTTTGACAACACTAGCCCGATCAGCGCTGGCGGCGGGGTCAGTGTGAACAGCACTGGCGGTGCGATCACGATGGGTCCGATCACGGCCGCAGGGCCGGTCAGCCTGGTTGCTGGTAACGGGACAGCGACATTGGACGGCGGGATTATGGATACCGCCTCCGGCGCACCTATCCTCGTTGAGGCGACCACGGATATTGTGACGTCCGCAGGCACCTCGACGGCGCAGCAGGTCTACCAGACCAATGATGGGTCGATCACTTTGTGGAGCGCCTCCGGCGGCGGAACCTCCGGCTCGATATCGCTGGGCGCCTACACGACGCTGAACTCGGCCGACGGCAGCACCACCCAGGCGACCGGCGGCGGCGCCATTAGCTTGGCCGGCGGGGCCTCCGGTGCGACGGGGCCCACTGGCGCGCCCTGGCTGCCCACCAGCGGCCCGACCAGCTACGCCATCGGGGATACGGCTCACCCGATTGGCGTCAGCCTCAACGACGGCGTGGCGATCAACTCCGGGGGCGGAAATATCTTCATCGCCGGCCAGGCGAAATCGACCTCCGGCACCCAGGTCGATGCCGTTCAGTTCCCATGGGGATCAATCAACGCCGGCGACGGCGAAATCGGCATCTATGGTCAAGCCAACGCCACTGGTTCCGGCACAACAAATGGCGCCTATGGCATCTCGTTCGCCACCTCAGGCGAGGTGGCGTCCATCACTTCCGCCTCGACGAGCGCTGACGCCATCACCCTGATCGGCGACGCCTCCGGTTCATCCGTTCAGAGCGCCAAGGGGATCGTTGGCGGCTACAGCAGCGGCGGGACCGCGACAGGGGCCATTATCTCCGAAACCGGCGCCGGCGGGGGCATCGCCCTGATCGGCTATGGCGGCACGGGGGCGTCAGCCTACGGTGTCGAGTTTGACTACGCCAGCCTGAGCACGTCCGACGGACCGATCTCGCTCACCGGTAATGCCCCAGGCAACGACGGGCTCAACTTTACTAACACCACCATTACGCCCGGCGGCAGTGGCGCGCTTTCCTTGGCCACGTCCGGCAACCTGCAGATCAACCAAGCGGTCTCGAGCGCAGCCGACGTCGATTTCCAAGCCGGGGGCGATATCGTCGATACTGCATCGATTTCAAGTTCGGGGGGATCCGTCACACTCGACTCGAACCGCAGCGGCCTGGGCGGCGCCATTTCGGTCAGCGCGCCTATCACGACAGGTGGCGGCGCTATCATCCTTGGTGGCGGCACGGGGCCGATCACCCCGGGGTCGGGCTATGCCGAAGGCGACGCGTCGATCGGCTATGGCGTCACGCTCACGAGCAGCTTGAATGCGGGCGGCGGCAACATCGTTATCAATGGGGAGAGTTCGCCCACCAGCACGACGGCCTCTCGGTATGGAGTTAACCTGGCCTCGGGATCGAGCGTCAGCACCAGCGGCTCAGGCTCCATCGACGTCTCCGGCATTGGCCAAGGAACCACGGCCGCCTCGGAATACGGCATCGAGGTCGATGGGTCGATCTCGACGGCCAATGGAACGATTGCCTTGGTTGGCGTCGGCGGGGTTGGCACGACAGCCGGCGCCAACCAGGCAGGTGTCGTCGTCGATACCGCCGGATCGGTGACGACAAGCGGCACAGGATCGATTGACATCGCCGGGACCAGCGAGTCGACCAGCGCGGCTGGGTCGGCGCACGGTGTATGGATCAAGGCTTCCGTGCAGACGCAGGGCAGCGGCTCGATTGCGGTGACCGGCCAAGCCGGTGGCGCCGCCGGAGCCTCAAACAACGTCGGGGCTTGGATTGCTCCTACCGGTTCTGTCGGTACGGCGGGAGCCGGCGGCATCAGCGTCACCGGTATTGGTGGCGGATCCGGTACGAGCGGGAGCGGGAACGAAGGCGTCTACAGCGATGCCGGTTTCGGGGTCGTAACGGCCGGATCTGGCTCAATTGTCCTCACCGGCGTCGCAGGCGGCGGAACGAGCTATGGCATATATGGCCCGGTTTCCAACGGCTACCTAAACACGGGCTCCGGAAATATCACGGCCTACAGCGACACATTCTCGCTGCCAGCAAGCTATGCGATCAACACCGCCGGCTCGGTCACGCTCGCCACATACAGCAACATAAGTCTCGGTGTCGGTTCGAGCGCTTCCGGGACAACAGCAGACATCAGCGATGGCGTTCTCAGCGACATCACCGGCACGTCCTACGTCTTCGGATCGGCGGTCACGGGTAATGGCAGTGTCGCCACCCAACCCGTCGTTATTGATACGACACACAATTTCGGCGCCGACAATTTAACGGTTGTCTCGGGCGGCGACCTGACGCTCGCCTCGTCAATCGCCGACACCGGCATCGTTTCTCTTGCCGCGACGGGCAACTTTATCAACACGGCGGGGAGCACGCCGCTGACGGCCTCGCAGTGGGTTATCTACAGCGCGGGTCCCGCCGGCGACACCTTCGATGGACTGACAAGCGGCAATGTCGCCCTCTGGGGCCAAACCTATGCCAGCACCCCACCCTCCGCGGCGCTCGCCGCCGTAGGTAGTGGTGACGTCTATGTATTCTCGGCCGCAGGCGGCGTGATTACTGCGACGACGACAAACGACTCCAAGGTCTATGGCGCGACGCCGAGCCTTTCGGGCGATGTCAGTTACGCCTACTCTGGTCTTGCGACGAGCGCGGCGACCTATGGCAACGTCTACCTCAATACGCCGGTGGCGGACGCCTACAGCGCGCTTCCGACCATCTCTTCGACTGGTCAGGAGGCCAACGCGCATGTGGTCGACGGCCCCTATGCCATTGTCGCCAGTGGGGGCGCCGCCGATCCGGGGTTCAGCTTTGCCTATGTGAATAGCGGGCTGTTGACCGTGAATCCCGCCACTCTGACGGTCTCTCTTGCCAACACCGGCGTGACGAAAACCTATGACGCCACCGAAAATCCCGGCACCAGCTTCACGCCGATCTGGTCGGCGACGGGTCTGATATCCGGCGACACCGGCGTCGGCATCACCTACAGCGGCGCCTACAACAGTGCCCATGTCGCCACCGCCAACACCTTAACCCTGAGCGGATTGTCGCTTGCCAGCATTTCCGGTTCGAATGGTTCCCTCGCCAGCGACTACAATCTCGTCACCTCCACCGCCTCGGTGGCCGCCGCCATTACGCCGGCGCCGCTCACGGAGTCGCTGACCAACACTGGTGTCACCAAGGTCTACGATGGCACAACGGATGCGCCGGCCGGCTTCACGCCGTCCTGGAGCGTTTCGGGCTTCGTGACCGGCGACACAGCGGCCGGCCTCAACTACACGGGGGCCGCCTACAACAGCGCGCACGTCGCTGCAGCCGACCAGGTGACCGTAACCGGGGCCATGCTTGCCAGCATCACGGGATCGAACGGCTCGCTGACCAGCGACTATGCGCTCACTTCGCCGGACCCCTCGGTCGCGGCCACCATCACCCCCGCGCCGCTTTCAGCCACCCTCACGAACACCGGAGTGACCAAGGTCTATGACGGTACGACGGATGCGCCGGCCGGCTTCACGCCGTCCTGGAGCGTCTCCGGCTTCGTGACTGGTGACACAGCGGCCAACCTCAATTACGCGAGCGCTGCCTACAACAACGCCAATGTGGTCAGCGCCACGACGCTTTCGGTGTCCGGCGCGGGCCTGGCCAGTGTGAGCGGATCGAATGGTTCCCAAGCCAGCGACTACAGCCTCACGGTATCGAATAGTGTGGGAGCGACGATTACGCCGGTCACGCTCACGCTTAGCGCCAGCAAGGTCTATGACGGCACGACCTCGCTGAGCGGGGACGTGACGCTTGGCGGCCTGATCGGCTCCGAAACCTTGACCTATAGCGGCCCGTCCTCGACCGGCGCTCACGTTGACAGCACGGGGAACTACATCGATGCGATCACGCTTAGCGACGGCTCGGGCGGCGGGCTTGCCTCCAACTACCAGCTACCCGTCCTCAATGCGACCAACGCGCCTGTAACCATCACGCCAGCCCCGCTCACCGAGTCGCTGACCAACAGCGGTGTTACGAAGGTCTATGATGGCACGACGGATGCGCCCGCCGGTTTCACGCCAGCCTGGAGTTTCTCCGGCTTTGTGGCCGGCGACACGGCGGCTGGTCTCGGCACAACCGGGGCCGCCTACAATAGTGCCCACGTGGTTTCCGCCGACCAGGTGACGGTGAGCGGTCTCACGCTGTCCAGCATCACCGGTTCGAACGGCTCGGTCACGAGCGACTATGCGCTGACATCCTCCAGCGCCTCGGTTGACGCGACCATCACGCCAGCGCCGCTTACCGCGACGCTGACCAATACCGGGGTGACCAAGGCCTATGATGGCACCACCGACGCGCCAGCAGGCTTCACGCCGAGTTGGAGCTATGCCGGTCTTGTGAGCGGCGATACCGCTGCGAGCCTGGGCCATTCCAGCGCCGCTTATAACAGCCCCTATTCAGAGTACGCGACAACCCTGACGCTCAGTGGACTGACTATCTCATCGCTCACGGGCTCGAACGGATCACTTGCCAGCGACTATGCGCTCACCTCAACGAGCGCCAATGTCGCCGCCACTATCACGGGCGGACCGTAGCTGCGGTCGCGGCGATCTGAGTAAGCTCGGATCGCTGCGCGGCTTCTGTCGTCAGAAGCCGTAGGCGAGGTTGAAGAAAGGGCGGGCGTTCTTGCCGTTGCCGTAGAACGGCGCCGTTTGAGCACGGGAGAGCGGCCACGCGAGGCCTAGGTTCGCGGCAAAGCCCAAGGCCGAAACAATGCGGACGCCCGCGCCGGCAGAACTGCCAGACTGCGCAAAGGTGTCGGCGGCGTATTTGCGGTTGTTCCAGACCTTGCCCGCGTCGAAGAAGCCATAAGGGGTAAAGCCGAACCCCCCAGCTAAGGGGAAGCCGACATAGCGCAACTCGAGCGACCCTTCAGCGCCCTCATCACCCGTGATCTCTGAATCGCTGTACGCTCGGCCAAAGGCTTGGCCTCCGTATCCGAACTGCTCGGACGCGTAGAGCGGGTCAGGCGTCAGCTGGGCAGAGCCTGAAACAAGCACCGCCCAGCGTGTCCCCAGGGCTTGCAGCCGACTGGCGTCGATGTCGAACTTGGTGAAGTCGGGCCTCGCGTCGGCCCGAGACAGATAGTTGTCCGGAGCCCCTGGCGTTTGAGCCGGGCTGGCGTTCAGGACATTGAGACCTTGGGCGACCTTCACGTCGAACGTTGTTTGACCACGCCATCGGTCCGCCGCTTCAAAGCTGATACCGAGGCTGGCGACCCGAATACGATCGCGGGTCTGGGTGGCCCCGCCAATGGTGTTCGTCGCGATATTGCTGGAATCGAACGTCAGCCTCGCGGTCAGATTCTCCTGCCGTTGCCTGATGATGCTGTAGTCAATCGCCCCGCTGTAGGTCATCAGCTCGCTGACTTCGTCGTAGGGCTTGAGAGTATAGCCTGGGGTCGTCGCTGCATGGGCAGCGGAGAGTTCGAGCGTCGCCGCGGCAAAGAGCGGGATTTCTTGCTTCACATAGCCAAACAGCACTTCGTTGGAACCGACAGTCGTGAGGGTGCTGGCGGTCGTCCGATAGGTTGGGGCCGCAACCAACTGAAGTTGGGCGGCCGCCTCGACCGGTCCCAGGTAGCGCGAGGCATAGTCATCTGCGCTGACCTGGCCGCTCAGATGGTGACTTTTCTTGGCTCCCAGGACTAAACGCACAGCGCCTGGCTCGCCGCTAGGGCCGGCCGGTTCCAACACAGCCCGCAAATTGACACCTGGCAAGTCATTGAGCTGGAGGAGCACGCTCTCGATCTGCGCCGCCTTCAGGGGACGATAGGAAATCAGCCGGCGCAGCCACTGTTTGACGATGCGGTTCTTCGCCAGCGGATCGTCGAAGCGGACCTCTCCGATGTAGCCCTCGATGACCTGCAGTGTGAGTAACCCGCCCTTCATCTCCTGCGGCGGCACGACGACCCGGGTTAGGAAGTAGCCGTCCTGCCGATAGCGGTGGGTCAATTGCGCGGCGATCACCCAGGCCTTGTCCAGCGTGACGCTCTTGTTGAGGTGGGGCGTGTAGATGTCCCGGATTTCCGCGTCCGAGTAGGCTGTCATTCCCTTTATGAGGACGCGGGAAAAAGTCACTGCGGTCTGGTAGGCGCCCTGCGGTGCGACGTCCGGCGCATAAGCGATAGCGGGGGCGGAAGACGGTGCAATGGCCGGCGCTAGAGGTGTCGGCTCGGCGCGTTTCTCAACTAGACCGATGTCGGCAGAGCCTGGAGTCGGCGGCCCGGGGGCAGCCCAGGCCGGCACCGATACAGCCACAAACGCCATGGCCGCTGAACCCAGCGCACATCGAACCAAACGCATGCCTATCCCCGACTGGCCTGCCAGACAAATTCACCTTTAGATAGACTACCGGGGCGTGTCGTTCTGATGAAGGCCAAATCAGAGGCGATCTGGGGACTATTGCGGGGGCGTCGGATCGTCGTCAGGAGGAGCGGCTTCACGAGCGAAATGAGAGTTGGGTCCAACTCGCGCTACGCTGGGATTCCTCCACGACCCGTTGAAGCACCCCTGATAACTACCTATCCAGGTCCAGGGATTCAGGTTCATGTAATCTCTGGGCGTGGCAGCTTTTGGCAGCGTGCAGTTGGGGCTTGGCATGAAAATTCTGCTGACCAAAACGACACCACAGTTCGGCCGCGTCATGGGAACTATTATGAAATGAGATTTTTGCTCGTTAAGACTGCTCCAGAAGAGCATGTCTACAGCCAGTTCAGCAACAACCTGCAAACGGCGCTTCAGCAGGTTGGGCACCAGGCGAATATTGCGATTCAGGCAATCGGGGACCCCACGGGGTTGGCGCGAGAGTTGATGTCGTCAAAGTACGACGTCGTCGTGTCATTCAGCTCGGTATTTGGCGATGCGGCTATCGCAGAGACGGGCAAGTCGATGTTTGACTTTTTGGGAGTCAAATTTGTCGGCTGGCAGCTTGATCACCCCGTCTACGTCCACCACGCGCTCAGCCAGCGCATGGACAATCGTCGTTCGATCTACCCCAGCCATCATCACGTAAGATTTTCCGACGCTGTCAAGGTTCGCGGAAAATCCCTTTGCCTGCTTCCTGGCGGTCAGGCTCTCGACGAGCCTCCGAAAGCCTACAAGGCACGTCAACACGACGTATTCGTCGCTGCCACCTGGAACGGTCCGCCTGAGCGGGTCTGGGAAGACTTGGGCGATTCGCCCGCCAAGCGCCTCTTCTCGGCAATCGTCGATCACCTCATGGCTGACCGGGCGGGGTCAGTGCTTGACGCCTTCAATAACGCCATCCGCCAGCTCAAGATGAACGTCAGACTTGGGGAGGACCCTAAGTTCGATGAGGAGATCATCAAACTCCTGCGCGGTCCACTGACCTATCTCCGCAACAGCGACCGTCTGAACGCGATACAGCAGATCGTCGATGCCGAGTTGCCGATTACAATCTGCGGCAGCGGGTGGCGCGATTATTTAGGAGATCGGAAAAACGTTACGTTTCTGGAGACCCGGGTTCCCTTCAAGGACATGCTGTCGGTCTATAGCGACAGCCGAATTGTCCTGAACCTTAATGCGGCAAACGGCGGCTGCGAGCGTGCCATATATGGGATGGCCGCCCGCGCAAGTGTCGTGTCCGAGGAAAGTGGGATTCTGGCGGAGTCGTTCACCGCCGGTGAGGACATTGCATTTTTCAATCGGGCGCGCCCGATGGATATTGTCGATGTGGTCGGTTCGCTCCTGGAGAGCGGGCGGGGCGAAAGCATCGCCCAATCGGGGCACGACCGGGCCATGCAGACCGCGCTTTGGCGTCATCAGGCTGAAAAGCTAATCAAATTCGTCGATTAGTGGCTTGGGTCTCGGACGTCATTCTCCGACTTCGTGAGCCGGTTCGGGTGCGCGGGACCTGACGCCCAGCAGCGCAAACAAACCGCCAGCCCTCGGCCTCTTGCCAGTATCGCCGCGATCGCCGAGTGCGTCAGCCTTGGAATAGGCCCTGGAATTCCGGATCGCGGAAGTAGCGGACCTTCTGGGCGATCACCGGCGCCTGGCCCTGGGGCAGCAGTATCTCCAGGCCAGCGTCCAGCCGCATGACCTCGTCGGGGGTCAGCAGATCTCGCCGCGTGAGGTGAACGGACGTCGAGGCGCCGGTGGTGGTCTGATCCAACAGGAACCGCCCCGGGCTCTTGGAGACGCTGGTTCCCGTGGTCTGGTAGGTCACGGTCGTGGCGCCGATCGACTTGGACACCCAGCTGGCCGTCTCCACGTCAGCGACGTTGAAGATCTGGATCAAGCCGGCGTTGGAGAGGAAGGTTCCAGCCCGATCGCCATAGACGCTCCAGAGCTGGTGCTTGTCCTGCAGGATCGGCCAAAGCTGAAGGCCATAGCCGGCCATCAGGCCGAACGCCCGCTCGACCGGCTCAAGCCGTCCCAGGGCGGCGAACTCATCAAGCAGGAAGAGCACCGGCGCGGCCGGCCGCGCGGGAGATCGGGCCATGGCGTTGATCGCCTGGGCCACCAGCAGGCGCAGCCATCGGGCATGGGTGGCCAGCCGCTCGGGCGGCAGGACCAGGAAGACCGTCACGGTCCCCGCCTTGAGATCCTCGAACCGGAAGTCCGAGCGGCTCAGCACCTGGACCATCCGCTGACTGTCGAGGAAATGGGTGTGACGCTGCGCCGAGGAAAGGACGCTTGTGGCCTCCCGCTCGCTCTTGCCGAGATGACGGTTGGCGGCGCGTGCCACGAGACCGCCGGCTGCCGGGTTCTGCTGCATCTGGCGCAGCAGGTGATGGAAGTCGTCCGGCGCCAGGGTTAGGAGATCACGAACCGTGGCGAGGTTGGACGACTGCCCAGGGTCAGTGACCACGTGCAGGATCAGCCCGCCGATTAGCGCCTTGGCCTCTTCATTCCAGTGGGCTTCGCCGACCTGCCCGGGCAGATCGTAGACCAGGGCGTCGGCCAGCAGGGCGGCGTCCTCGGCAAGGTCGAGGCTCTCGGGGTTCAGAGCGTCTAGCGGATTGAAGGCGGCCGTAGGCACGCCGGAGACGCCGAAGGGATCGAGCACGTGAACCGGACCCAAACGGTGGCGCGCGCTTGCGGCGACGGCGGCGTTCTCGCCCTTGGGGTCGATGCAGAGGATCGAGCGCTCGGCGGTCAGCAGGTTGGGAATGATGGCGCCCACGCCCTTACCCGACCGGGTGGGGGCGATGGTCAGCAGATGGGCTTGGCCGTCATAGCGCAGCAGCCGGCCATTGCGCCTGGTCTCGCGCCCGACGATCAGGCCCTCGCCGCCGCCCAAGGACGCCTGGATCTGGCGATCCGCCGCGAAGCTTGCAGAGCCGTGGACGGTGCTGGCGGCCGTGGTTCGGGCGCCAGCGCGCCCAATGACGTAGCCCATCACGGCGCCGCCAAGCGGGCAAAGCATGGCCACCTCGCCGAAATGTCCAAAGGCCGGCAGCCGCCCCAAGACCCGCCCCAGCACCATACCGAGGACCAAGCCGCCGACGACAAACAGCGGCCATGAAACGCGCCTGATCAACCCGCTCAAACCTTAGCTGCTCCCGCCTCAAAGGCGCGCCGGCCCCGGCGTCGCCACAGCTCCAAAGCATCCCCGCGCAGATCCCCGCTGGCCAGGTCGGTCAGAGTCAGAAGTGCGCCCAAAAGGGCGCTGCGGTCATCGTCCAGAAGCTCGACGAGGCCCGCCTTCTGGACCAGGCCGCCCAGCTCGATCAGGTGGCGGGTGCGCTCGCGTCTTTGCATGACCCAGGCTCGCGTGTCGGTGCGGGCGGACGAGGCTTCAGCCCGCCGCAGCCCGGTGGTGGTCCGCCTCAAAGCTCGGGCCGATGTCGTCAGCCGCGCCGTCAGCGCCTCGTGCAGACCCGCCCCGAAAAAACTCCGCGCCCTTCCGCCGCCACACCTCCAGGGTTTCGGGTTGCTTGGACGCTTCCACGGCGGCGAGCAGAACCCCCGCCAGCACCTCGTGATCGAGCCCGTCCGCGCCGGTCGCCACCACCAGCTCGCCGAACTGCCGTATGCGCAACAGTTTGAGGGTCTTGATCTGATCCTTGCGCGCCTTGATTTCGGCGTCGATGTCCTGAGGTTTTCGCATGACAGCTCCGGGGTTTTGGGCCACTCTGCCAAGTCTGCGTCAATGAATCGTTGAACTTCCCCAGAGCATATCACACAAAGGCGAAAGTCTTTGAGTGCGCGCTTATACGTCGTGCCGACGTTCGCTTGGTAAATACTGCAATAACCATGAGTAAATCGGCGTGGCGATCTATCATTTCAGCGCCAAGGTGATCTCCCGGGCCAACGGTTCCTCTGCCGTGGCCTCAGCGGCCTATCGTTCAGGCTCGCAGCTCTACGACGAGCGGCTCGGGCGCTCGCACAATTTCAGCAACAAGTCCGGCGTGATCCACTCGGAGATCCTGGCTCCGGAAGGCTCGCCGGAACGGTGGCAGAACCGCGAGGTTTTGTGGAACGAGGTCGAGGCGCTGGAAAAGCGCAAGGACGCCCAGCTTGCCCGCGAGGTGGAGTTCGCCATTCCGCGTGAATTGGACCAGGCGCAAGGCATCGCGCTGGCGCGGGATTTCGTTGAGCGGGAGTTCGTCGCGCGGGGCATGGTCGCAGACCTCAATGTGCATTGGGACATCGGTCCGGACGGCAAGGCAAAGCCCCACGCCCACGTGATGCTATCGATGCGGGAGGTAACCCAGGGCGACGGCGAGATCGGCTTCGGCGGAAAGGCCCGCGATTGGAACAGCCGCGAGATGCTGTCGGGTTGGCGCGAGGCTTGGGCCGAGCACGTCAATGTGCGCCTGGCCGAACTCGACATCGATGCGCGCATCGATCACCGCAGTCTTGAGGCGCAAGCGATCGACCTGGAGCCGCAGAACAAGATCGGCCCGGCTGGCGCCCGGCGGCTTGACCGGGGCGAAGACGCCGAGCGGGTCGCCGAGCATCGGGACATCGCTCGGCGCAATGGCGAGCGGATCATCGCCGAGCCGGGCGTGGCGCTGGATGCGATCACCCGCCAGCAGAGCACCTTCACCGACCACGACCTTTACCGCTTCGCCCACCGCCACAGCGATGGCGCCGATCAGTTCGCCCAGGTGGTGAGCGCGATGAAGACCTCCCCGGAATTGGTCCCTCTGGGCGTCGATGGTCGGGGCCGCGAGCGCTTCACCAGCCGCGACATGCTGGCGACCGAGCAACGGTTGGAGCGGGCCGCTGGCGACATGGCGGAGCGCGAGCGACACGGGGTCTCGCCCGCCGCGCTGAAGGACGCCCTGGCGTCCGGCCAGCGGCGCGGCATGATCCTATCGCACGGCCAGGGCGAGGCCCTGGCCCATGTCGCCGAGCCCGGCGACCTGAAGCTGGTGGTGGGCTACGCAGGGTCCGGCAAGAGCGCCATGCTGGGGGTGGCGCGCGAGGCTTGGGAGTCGTCCGGATACGAGGTGCGAGGGGCGGCCCTCTCCGGGATCGCGGCCGAGAGTCTGGAGGCCGGTTCGGGCATTAACTCACGCACCCTGGCCAGCCTTGAGCACAGCTGGGCGCAGGGGCGCGATGAACTGACCGCGCGCGACGTGCTGGTGATCGACGAGGCCGGCATGATCGGCTCGCGGCAGATGGAGCGGGTGCTGTCGGCGGCGCAAATGGCCGGGGCCAAGGTGGTGTTGGTCGGGGACGCCGAGCAGCTGCAGGCGATCGAGGCTGGGGCGGCGTTCCGGGCGCTCACCGAGCGCCATGGCGCGGCCGAGATCACCGAGATCCGGCGTCAACGGGAAGGCTGGCAGCGGGACGCCACCCGCGAGCTGGCCACGGGCCGCACCGCCGAGGCGCTTGGGCGCTATGAGGCCGCCGGCATGGTCCACGTCCACGAGACCCGGGATGCGGCCCGCGCCGCCCTGGTGCAGGGCTGGGACGAGGTGCGCCAGGCGCGGCCTGAGGCCAGCCAGGTGATGCTCGCGCACACTCGCGTCGATGTGGCCGAGCTCAATCGGCTGGCCCGCGGACGCATGCGCGAGGGCGGCGTGCTGAAGGGCGAGGACCAGGTGCTTGCGACCGAGCGTGGGGAGCGCGCCTTCGCGGTTGGCGACCGGCTGATGTTCCTCCGCAACGAGCGGTCCCTAGGGGTGAAGAACGGCACGCTTGGAACCGTCGAGCGGGTTGACGGCGGCGGCCTGGCCGTCCGGCTGGATGGGCCCGAACAGCGCCGGGTCAGCTTCGACCTCAAGGACTACGCCCACATCGACCACGGCTATGCCGCCACCATCCACAAAAGCCAGGGGGTGACGGTGGACCGGGCGCATCTTCTGGCGACAGAGGGCCTGGATCGCCACGCGGCCTATGTGGGCCTAAGCCGGCATCGGGAGGCGGTGAGCCTCCACTACGGCGCCGAGGACTTCAAGGACCGGGATCAGCTGGCGCGCACGCTCGGCCGGGAGCGGGCCAAGGACACCAGCCTGGACTACGGGCCGGTGTTCGCCGAGCGGCGTGGCATGGAAGGCGGGCGTGCAAGCGGATCTGGCATGCTCAGGCCGCTGGAGCGGGCGGACCCGCCCACTCCGCGCCAGGCCTCCCGGTTCGCTGGGTTCAAGCCGCGGGAAGCCTCGCCGCGTCCGATGACTATGGACGGCTTGGAGCCCCGCCTGACGGCGCCGGTGCGCGCCTATGCGACGGCGCGCGCCGACATCGAGCGGATGCAACAGAGAGGCCTGCCCGCCCTGCCTCATCAGGAGAACGCGATGCAGCAGGCTGGGCGAGCCTTGGAGTCAGTCAGCCCCGAGACGGCGAAGGATCTGCGCTCGGCCCTGTCGCGCCATCCGGGCCTGGCCGGGCGGATAGACCAGCCGGGCGGCCTGGAGGCGATCGGCAAGGCGATGACCCAGGAAGCCAAGGTACGCGGTGATCCGCAGCTTCGCGCCGACCGCTTCGTCGAGGACTGGTCCCGCTTCACACGGCAGCGCGGCCAACTCTCCGGCCTGTCGCATCGCGATGTCCGCGTGAAGGTGGAGACCCAGTTGCGCAACCTCGCCCAAGGCCTCGACCGGGATCCACAGGTGGCGAAACTGCTCACGGCGCGCGGCAAGGATCTGGGCCTCTCGACCGGGGCTAGACCTATGGCCGCGGTGCCGTTCAGCATTGGGCAGGTGCTTGAGAGGTCGTTAGGCCTGGGGCGCCAACATGGCCCAGGTTTGGACATCGATCGTTAGGGGCCGTGGCGCTGGACGGCACCCACGACGAGCGCACACTTCAGCGCGGGGCGTGAGCTCTCGTCCGAGCCAAAGCGAGGAGGTCTTGAATAGATCCGGCGATCAAGGCGTGGGCCTCGGGGTGATCGTCCGGCCAGATCAGCCGCGCCGTGACAGCGAGTTTGGCGATGACCGATTCAAGGGTGGGTGAACCCGCAGCCGGCATGGCGGCCAACAAGGCGTCGCGCTTTACGAACAGAAGATCGAGACAACCATCTATGTCACGAAGCTCCTGCGCCCAGGGCAATGCTTGTCGCTCGGCCGCGGTTAGCTGGCCCCAGGAATGCTCCTTCACAAGCCAGCCTTCCAGTCGGGCCCATCGGGCCTGAAGGCGTTCGATGTGGGCGTTAAGCCGTAGCCAGCGCGCGCAGGTCTTGGCAGCCTCATCGGTTACGAGCCTATCTGAGGCCGATCTTACGCCACCCAAGCTGGCGACCGAAGTGCCTGCGATAACCGCGCGCCTCGTGAGTTTCGGCAGGCGCACGGCCCCGTCCCCCGTCTTTTGACGTGAGTGCATGATTCATGTTCTCTGATCATCTATTAGCGTTTTAACACTATGACAGACTCAGAAAGTGTCAACGCAAAATGATCATGCATTATTGGAAAACGATAATATCGTGCTGACTGCCGACCAGGTCCGCGCCGCCCGGGCTCTGCTCGATTGGAGTCAACCCAAGCTAGCCGAAGCCTCCGGCCTCTCCTTGCCGACCATTCGACGGATGGAGGGACCGATCGGTCCGGGCCGAAGTTCGGCCGCGAATGTCGAGGCGGTGCGCAGGGCGCTGGACGATGCCGGCGTGATCTTCCTGGACGCTGGCGAGACTCTGAACGGCGGCCCCGGGGTTCGGTTGAAAAGCTGATTGGGACGGGCGCGGGCTCCGCGGCGCGGGGAGCGCTATTGAAGACGCTGTCTGACGCGGTCAAAGGGGTCAGTTCAGGCGACGGTGCTGCTCCGCAAGCTACAGCGGCGCGCAATGCTTGAGACTGAGGGTGAACTCGACGCACGCTTCGTGAAACTCCGCAAATTCGGAAGACGGACGTGAGACCATACGCTTAAGCATCGGGCGGATGCTTGAGAGGACGTTAGGCCCTGGGGCGCCAAAATGTCCCGGGTTTGGACATCGATCTCTAGGAGCCCCCATGGCGCTGGATAACAGCTTGGACGAGCGCGAGACAGATGATCCCGCGGAGGCCGCGTTCGACAGGCTCCGCGATGACTTGCTGGCTGGCCAGGACAGCGTCGTCGCGCAACTCAAGCGGCTGGATTGCAGCGAGACGCTCGGCGTCATCGTGCAACGGCTCCGGGCGATTGAAGACCATCCGGCGCTGAGCATGACGCCGCAGAGATTCGGCCAGGCGCTGCGCGCCGCCGGCGAGGCGGTGGAAAAGCGCGCCGAGCAGCAATTCTATGGGGTGATCCAAGGGCTGGACGCCGCGGCGCGCGATCTCAGGGAGCGGCTCGCTGGTGCGCGTGCACGACACAGGCAGAACCGGCTTTTGGCGATAGCGGCCTTGGCCGGCGTGATGGTTGGGGCTGGCCTATGGGCCGGCCTGTCCGGGCCGCTGGCGCGGGCGATGCCGGCGAGTTGGGCGGCGCCCGAGAAGATGGCCGCGGCGACGCTCGGTCTGGACGGCTGGAGCGCCGGGCAGAGGCTGATGCGCTGGGCCAGCCCGCCGGGATTCCAGCTTGCGGTCCAGGGCGATCGGCTGGTCCGGGCCAATCGGGAGGCGCTGGCCAAGTGCGAGGCGGCCGCGCAGTCCTCCGGGCAGGCGCAGCGATGCGTCCTGACCGTGCCGCCGGATGGTTCCTAGTCGGTCGTAACAGCAGTCGGGATAGTGCTGGCGCGGCTGCTAAAGCCGATCGCAGAGCGACATGACGCGATGTGAGAGCGCGCGGCGGAGGCTGTGTCTCCTGCTGCTTATGGCCGTTCCAGTCGACCTCGCATTGACGCGCAACCTGGAGCCTCGCGCTCCGGCTTCAACGAGAATTTTCCCCCGACGCCAAGGCGTCATTCCTCGCGACCGCTGACGCTGCAAAATTCCCGTTCCCCCTCCGGGTGAACCCTTCCCGCCATCGGCTCCGAACGGTGCGCATGCGAGGCCGCATGGGGCGGCCTCCTTCACCGAAGGAAGACCGTCATGACCACCAGCGCCACATCGCCCGCTTCAGCTGTCGCCCGACTGAATGACGACTTCCGGGACCATCCCGGCAAGGGGTGGATGATCACAGCCGGCGTCCGGGCTAAAGGACCAATCTTCGAACTCGCCGCTGTCAGCTGCGTGCGCTCGTTCACGGCATTTACAACCGACAACGACCCTTACGGCGAGCACGATTTTGGATCGTTCGAACTCGCGGGCGAAAGCCTGCTCTGGAAGATCGACTACTACGACGGAAATCTGCAATTCGGTTCGCCCGACCCCGCGGACCCGAACGTCACGTGTCGCGTGCTGACGATCATGCTGGCCTCAGAATACTGAGGCCGGCAGCGGCTAGCCATTGATTGCCGCATAGTCCCGATCCGATTTCTCCATAATTGTGAAGGTAATTGACGCCGCCGTTGGGCCTGAACGGCCGTGCGGGTTCATCGGAAGCGAGAAGCGCTCTTCGTCCTTAATCAAAATATCGGCCCGCTCGCATTTTGCCTTCAGATCCTCGACGATCTCTTCCGTGACCGGCCGCATGATGGTTTCACGGGCGACCAAGAATGCCTCAAGGAAAGTGGCCGCCTCGGCCGCGGCCCGCGATTGAGCAGTCTCCGCAACGACCTTCGCCTCGGCGCGCTTGGCGAAAAGACCATCCAGTTTGGCTTTTAGCTGCTTCGTCTACTACCGCCTCGCTTTGAGGAGCGAGATAATACGCCACAGCGCAGTTTCGACTGCGACGACCGCGCCCAGGCGCGAGCAGCGTTCGCCTGCCTTCGCCCCGATGCATCCTTGGATGGGTGCCCACTTGCGCCGCCGCCCCGGCTTGCCTTAGGAAAATTTCCACCGATCCGTGAATATACGCTCGGGGCTGGATGGCAGACAGACCATGACGACGACCCGAGCGCTGCAGGAAGTCATCTACGTCGTCCATTTTGCGTCCTCCCTGCCGTTGACGATGATGGACATGATCGACTGGTCGCAGACCGTCGCGGAGGATTTTCCAGTCCTTCAACAGGTTCCCGCCTGGGGGCCGTTTCAATACGGTCCGGCGCCCGAGGGCATGATGCCGATGATTTTCGGCACGCCGCCCCTGCCGCGCCTAATGGCGGTCTCTCTGGATCAGCGCCGCACGCTGAACCTGCAGGCCGACCGGTTCGCCTGCACATGGCGCCGCCTGGAGCCCACCGGCGAGCCGACGCCCTATCCCGGCTTTGAAGCGATATTGTCGGACGTCCTGCAAATGCAGCACCGCTTTCGGTCTTGGTGGTCGGCGCGATTCGGCGGCGACCCGATCTTCACCTTTGTCGAGCTGAATTACACCAACGCCTTTTCCATGGTCACGCCCGAGGGGAACCGTCGCCTGTCAGAGGTCATGACTTTTGTTGTTCCGAAGGGGCGGCAAATCTCCCATTTCGGCGTCGGCTGGATGGAAACCGTCGAGCCACCTGACCAGGCCCGCGTTCAATGTGGCATCACCATGGGCCAGACGCCGGACTGTGCGTATGCGCTCATGTTCAATTTCGCCGGCGCCGGCATTTTGACGGCTGGCTCTACGCCCGATCGGGTTGAGGCCCTATATAGATTGATCCATGAGCGCACGACGGAGATATTCAGCACCTCGCTGAATACGGGTGTGATCGGAGCCGACGAATGATCGCCGCGACAGGCATCGATATTCAGACGTTGCAGGTGCTGTGCGGCACTGGCGTCAGTGAAGTCGTGCGATCGGCACAATATTCCGGCGCGCTTCCGGCCGGCCGCTCGACCGGCATGACTGGGCTGGCCAGCCTCCCCGAATTCCAAAACCCTCATGTGTGGCAGCAGCAGCTGCGCAAGAACCTCGGCAATATTCTCGCCCTTCAACCCGGTTGGGATGGTCCCCGATCAAAGGCCGTGGAGCGCGATCTCCTGCACCGCGCCAATATTCTGATTGCCGACTCGCTCAATCATACCCCCAATGCCCAAGCTCCCTTCGTGGTGCCGCTCGCCAGCGGAGGTGTGCAAATTGAGTGGCATGCCAAGGCGGGCGAACTGGAGCTTGAAGCTCACCCCAACGGCGACGTCTCCATCTGGGTGAGGGATCGCAGCTCCGGCCATGAATTTGAAGGCGACGGTAAGGAAGCGTTTGGTCTCTTTGCTCGCTGGGCGCCCCGGCTGGCTGCGATCGACAACGATGCGGTTCATGTACCGGGTGCGCCGGCGGACGCCATCCAACAGGTTGCTGCCTGAATTCCGGCTAATCCGCACGATCCGGTCTCCCTATCAGGTCGTGCAGGATCAACTGACCGGCCAATATGTGCTGTCGTCGGCCGCCTTTAAGCCGACCTCCGATGGCCTAGTCTCTGTCGATCTGGAACAGCTGCTAGACCAAGATGGTCTAGACCCGCTGGCGATGTATCCAGCATTGGACCGTCACGTCGCCGCCGCCGCCCATACCGCCGGACACGTCACTAGCCTCGGCCTCACCGTCTGCCACGACCCCACAAAAAAGAATTGGTATCACGGCGGCATTGGCGGCAAGTTTACGGGCAAGATCAGCCGCGATCTCGCGAGTGGCGCGGATTTCCTCATTGAGATCGACCAGGCGGAGGCCGATCGTCTTTTCGACAGGTCGGCTCCAGCCGTGAGGCCCTAGTCACGCTCGAAAAGGGGGGGAGGCGCCGACATGTAGCTGGCCCAGCTTACAACGCGACTGGCCAGCTAAATTCGGTCGGGAATCCGAACGCAGACGTTCGGACTGCCGCTTTGAGTCCAGGCTGTGTAAAAACTCTTTTGGGCCCATTTGGCAGCAACGTTGGATTGCAGGAAAATGGGCGAAATTCGCCCTGTCGCGCACGGAGCAAAATTGATCAACGTGGATCAACCCCTGTTACAGGACGGGACGGGAGTTTTTACACGGCCTCAGTCAGGTCTCGCCGTTCGTGACGCCAACGCTCGACGTCATCCGCAAGGTCATCCAAGGCTTCGGCTGACGATCGGCGTCGAGGCATCCTCACAATGTGCGGCTTGGTCCCAGCTGAATCTCCCGCCGTCCCTGTAGTGTATGAAAGACTCAGTTTACTATGCTTTAGAAACACCCTTGGAGCCTTGCAATTAGCGCACTAGTTAGCGCACTCAAACCCAACCCCCTCCTTTATCATGTTAAATCAGGGCGTTGCACAAATCCCACTCAGACTCAAAATCTGTTGTCGAGAGACGTGTTGGTTCGAGTCCGACCTGGGGCACCAAGAGGGTTGTTGGTCTGGAATCCGACCGAAGCGCTAGGGGTGAATCGTGGCTGGCGGCAATCGCGCTAGTTCGCCTCGCAGATCTGTCTGCTAAGCTAGATTCAAATGCCTCAATTCTGGTGGGTGAATCACAATCAGACGGCCCGTCAGGAGATTGGCGGGAACTACCTCTGGTCACCCAAGACCGAGAGCAATGGCGCTCGCAGTCAATTCTATAACAATATGCGGCAAGCGATGCCGGGCGACATTGTCCTGTCCTACTCTGAACAGGCCGTCCGGAATGTCGGGCGGGTGGCGGAGTTCGCCCTCACCGCGCCAAAGCCACCTGAGTTCGGGACGACCGGCTCCAATTGGAGTCATGACGGCTGGTTGTTGCCCGTCTATTGGACGCCGCTTGCCCAGCCCGTGAGCCCAAGGGCCATGATCGCGAGGTTGGGCCCAATGCTGCCAGAGCGGTACTCGCCGATAAACGCGGCTACAGGGCACGGAAACCAGAAGGCCTATCTCGCCAGTATTCCTCAGGCCGTGTTTGAAGCAATCACCGGCGTCGCAGTCTTCAACAGCCAAGCGCTGGCGCATGGCGGTGAGAACAGCCTTACCTTTGACGTTATCAATGAAAGGCTGGAAGACGAAGTCGAACTCCGCGTGGCCAAAGACCTCAATCTCGATGACACCGTGAAGAAGAGCCTCATTATGGCGAGGCGCGGCCAAGGGAAATTTCGCGCCAATGTGGAGGCGGTGGAGAGTGCCTGCCGTCTGACCGGAATCACTAACCCATCCCTGCTCATCGCGAGTCACATCAAGCCTTGGCGCCTTTGCCGCTCGGCTCAAGAGCGCCTTGACGGCATGAATGGCCTCATGCTGACGCCCGACGCCGATCTGTTGTTTGATCGGGGGTTCGTTAGCTTCAGGGACGATGGTGAGGTGATGGTCTCGCCGCGTGTTGATCGTGATGATCTTCGGCGGCTAGGGTTCGAGCAATTGGCATGGACGCGGTTCGGCGTCGCCGAGGCGCCTGCAGTTTGGCGGACTGACGGCTTTGAAACGCGCCAGTGCAGTTACTTAGCGTACCACCGGGAAGAGGTGTTCGTGTCGTGAGCTCCGTCGGCCGGCGCAGCTTCCTGAAGCGTCAAACCCTATCGCGGCCCTGGTACGGGCACTCCGGACCGGGTCGCGCAACGCCTTCGTTAGTCATACGCCCGCCGGCTAGATCGCCACCCAACTCGGTCAGCACGGCGACGAGCAGTGCAGCATGAAGACCATGCCGCGCCGTCCAGGAAATCGCCGCGCTTTGGGGCGCTGTGCCGGGCACAACAGAGGACGAACGTCTGAATGTGTTAGCGCCCCTGGTCGACGCTTAAAAGACGGGCGCTGGCAGGTTCCGGCCTAAGCCACGCCCCTATCCCGCGGTAACCAGGCCCAGCTTGTCCTGGGTGTTCGCCTCGAAATCCTCCGCCGGAGGATTCCGGTCGGCCCACGCTTGACAGCGCCCCATATGTTCCTATTTTGTTCTCTTTATGAACGCCGCAACAGACATCGCCGAGCTAGACGCCGAACCCCTCGATGAGGGGATCGGGCGGGTTGAGGCTCGGGTGCGGGGGGTGGCTCGGGCCGGCGAGGTCGGGCTGGTGCTGCTGGAGGTGGTCGAGGCGCTGGCGCTGAAGGCGGCGCGGGTGGTGACGGAGCAGGCCGAGGACGAGGGGCTGGATCTGAAGCTGGTCGCGGCGGTCGGTGACCTGG
>Ga0302314_10001475_pt1 | contig 44191 bp, 41 predicted proteins | sample III_Palsa_N2_3_FD_200533 | JGI IMG/M metagenome (GOLD analysis project Ga0302314, IMG submission 200533) | Peat permafrost microbial communities from Stordalen Mire near Abisko, Sweden - III_Palsa_N2_3 | ecosystem: Environmental > Terrestrial > Soil > Palsa > Peat permafrost | place: Sweden...
TGGCGGGCGTGGCCTCGCACTCGGGATGAAGCTCGAGAACTGGCCGCCGCCGGGGCTGTCACACGGCATGCAGTTGGGTTGATCTACCGCAGCCGCAGTCGAAAAGACTGCGGCTGCGGTATTTGGTGCGATCGTCTTGATCGCCGAGTAAGTAGGTGGCGGTACCGCGCATTGCGCCGGCCCGGCATCCAAAGGTGGCCAGCCATGGTCGCACTCTTATAAGAGCTCGTTTTACCAAGGGCTTCATAGCGGGTAACCCGCGGGAAACCGGCCATACGGATCGGTTTTTCATAACAACAGACAAGAGAGTCTCATCATGCGTCACATGAAATCCGGGCGTAAGCTCAATCGCACCAGCAGCCATCGTGAAGCGATGTTCAAGAACATGGCCTCGTCGCTGTTCAAGCACGAGCTGATCCGCACGACCCTGCCGAAAGCGAAGGAACTGCGCCGGGTTGCCGAGCCGCTGATCACGCTGGCCAAGACCGATGGCGTCGCCAACCGCCGCCTGGCTTTCTCGCGTCTGCGCGATAAGCAGGCCGTCGGCAAGCTGTTCGTCGAACTGGGACCGCGTTACCGCGAGCGTCCCGGTGGTTACCTGCGCATCCTCAAGTGCGGCTTCCGCCCCGGCGACAATGCGCCGATGGCGTATGTCGAGCTGGTCGGTCGTCCGCAAGTCGAGGCCGTCGACGCGGAGTAATCCGTCGCACTTCGTCGCGTACTCGCTTTATCGCATCGAAACCCCGGCCGGGCGACCTGCCGGGGTTTTTGCTGCGCGGAACCAATGCGATTGTGGGTGTTCTCATGCCTGTGCAGCATGCCGACGTGGCGTGCTGACAGCCTGCCGACGAGCAGGTAATGTCACGCCTCTCCTCATTCTCGCAGCCCGTAGAGCCATGAACCCATTTCGTTGGTCGTACCGTGTCATGTTCCTGGTCGGTTTCCTGGTCTGCGCCGCATTGCTCGGCTTCGCGCTGTACACCGAGCACTATTGGGGCCTGATCCCATGTCCGCTGTGCATCTTCCAGCGCATCGGATTCATGGCGATGGGCGTGTTCTTCCTGCTGGGTGGCCTGCATGCCCCGGCCGGCCGGGGGCGCTGGGTGTACGGCGGCGGTGCACTGCTCGGTGCCTTGTTCGGCATCGCGGTGGCCTGTCGCCACCTGTGGATCCAGTCGCTGCCGCCCGACCAAGTGCCTTCGTGCGGTCCTAATCTGGGCTATATGTTCGATGCGTTTCCGTTCGCCAAGATGCTGAAGATGGTATTCACTGGTTCCGGCGAATGCGCCAAGATTGAGCCTATTCTTGGTCTGCCGATCCCGGTGTGGAGTCTGCTGTGGTTCGCCGCGCTGACGATCTGGACCTTGCTCGCCATGCGCAAGCGCAGCCGCTGACACAGGCTGAAATTCCTTCTGAGGCATTACTGATGGATCTCATATCTCCCGCCGGCGCCGTGCACTGGTCGCCGGATTCGTGGCTGCAGCGCACTGCCTTGCAACAGCCGCAATATCTCGATGCGCGGGAACTGGCCGAGGCCGGTACACAGCTCGCGCGGCTGCCGCCGCTGGTCACCTCGTGGGAAGTGTTGGCGCTGAAACAATCGCTGGCCGAGGCGCAGGAAGGTCGGCGCTTCCTGCTGCAGGGCGGCGATTGTGCGGAGAGCTTCGACGACTGCACCAGCCCGATCATTTCCAATCGGCTGAAGGTGCTGCTGCAGATGAGCCTGGTGCTGGTGCATGGACTCAAGCGCCCGGTACTGCGTGTGGGCCGGTTCGCCGGGCAGTACGCCAAGCCGCGTTCGGCCGACACCGAAACACGCGACGGCATCACCTTGCCGAGCTTCCGTGGCGATCTGATCAATGGCCAGGCCTTCACCGCCGAGGCGCGCCGCGCCGATCCACGGCGGATGATCGAAGCGCACGCGCATTCCGCGCTGACCATGAATTTCGTGCGCGCGCTGATCGATGGCGGCTTCGCCGACCTGCATCATCCCGAATACTGGGACCTGGCCTGGGTCGAGCATTCGCCGCTGGCCGCCGAATATCGCCGCATGGTCGCCGGCATCGGCGATTCGTTGCGCTTCATGGAAACCCTGGCCGGCCCGATCGCCGGTTTCTCGCGGGTGGAATTTTTCACCTCGCACGAGGCGTTGCTGCTGCACTACGAACATGCGCTGACGCGCCAGGTGCCGCGTCACGACGGCTGGTTCAACCTGTCCACGCACTATCCGTGGATCGGCATGCGCACCGCGGCGCTGGATGGCGCGCACGTGGAATATTTCCGCGGCATCCGCAACCCGATCGCGGTGAAGATCGGGCCCTCGGTGACCGCCGACCAGTTGCTGCCGCTGATCGACGTGCTGAATCCCGACGACGAACCCGGCCGGCTCACCCTGATTCATCGCATGGGCAACGCAAAGGTCGCCAGTGCGTTGCCGCCACTGCTTGAAGCGGTGAAGCGCGAGGGCCGGCGTGTGCTGTGGGTGGCCGATCCGATGCACGGCAACACCGAGAGCACGTCCAACGGCTACAAGACCCGCAAGTTCGACAATATCCGCGGCGAACTGGATCAGGCATTCGATATCCACGCTGCTGCCGGCACCCGTCTCGGTGGCGTGCACCTGGAGCTCACCGGCGAGGACGTCACCGAATGCATGGGCGGTGCGCGCGATCTGCTTGAGGCCGATCTCGATCGCGCCTATAAGTCCATGGTCGATCCACGCCTCAACTACGAGCAGTCGCTGGAACTTGCCATGCTGATCGTGCGCAAGTCGGTGGCTGGCACGCCGTAAGCGGCACGCATCGATGTATGGCCGCTCATCGCGTCGCGATGACGGCCGCCGCACCCGCCATCACCGTGGCGCTGGTCCGGTTGGCGATCTTCACGGCCTTGCGGCTGGTCAGCAGGTGCCGCGCCCGCACGGCGAACAAAGCCCAGATGCAGTCGACCGCGATCAGCACCACCAGCGTGGTCAGCGTCAGCTCGAGCCAGGCGATGGTGCCGACACGACTGAGATCAACGATCGTCGGCAGCAGGGCAAGGTAGAACATCATGATCTTCGGATTGCCGAGCGTCACCATCATACCGGCGAGGAACATCCGCCATGGCGAGCCGCGGTTCGGCAACGCATCGCTTTTCACCTCGACCGGCGCGAACCACATTTTCCATGCGAGCAGCAGCAGATAACCGACGCCGACGAACTTCAGCACGAGGAACACGGTCGCGAACGTGTGTGCGATCGCGGCAATGCCGGCGACCGCGCAAGCCAGCCAGAGTGCCTCGCCCAGCCACATGGCGGCGAGGAAGGGCAGCACGTCGCGAAAGCCGTTGGTGAGTACTCGCGCTACTAGGGCGGCGATGCTTGGTCCGGGCGATCCGGCCGCCACGAGCAACGCGAGGGCGAATACCAGCAATCCTGAAAGCGCCATCTTAAGTCTCCACCAGATTCAGCCGTTTAGACGGCTATTGTTTGATTTGCGGTTTTCCGCCCAGCGTATCCAGGAAACGTGGTGCCTGCCACGCATGAGTGTGCTGCTCGAAGCCGTAGGCCATGGCGATCAGGGTCGGTTCGCTCCACTTCGCGCCGAACAGCACGATGCCCACCGGCATGCCATGCGCGGAACCGGCTGGCATGGTGATCGAAGGATAGCCGGCCACTGCCGCCGGTTGCGATGCGCCGCCGATGGTCGGATCGCCGCTGACGATGTGGTCGCCGAGCAGCGGGTCGGTGACAAAGGCCGGTCCCCACGAAGGCGCCAGCAACGCATCCAGATGATCCTTGCCTAGCGCGGCGTCGATGCCTTCAGGCCCGGCCAGTCGCTTGGCCTGCGCCTGCGCCTGCAGGTAGACCTTGTCGGTGAGCGGGCCGCTGGCCTCGGCCTGCTCGAACATCTCCTGGCCGAACCACGGCATCTCGCGCGCGGCTTCGCGCTGGTTGAAAGTAATTAGATCAGCGAGGTTCTTCACCTTCAGCTGTGGCCGCGTGGCGAGGTAGGCATTGATGTCGTGCTTGAACTCGTACGCCATCGCGGTGCCCTCCGGCGCGCCGAGCTCGGCCAGGTGCGGAATTGTCACCGGATCGACGATCACCGCACCCTGTGCCTTCATCAGCGCGATCGATGCTTCCAGCACGTGGTCGGCATTCGGTTCGGCACCGGCCATCGCGCGCACCACGCCGATGCGCTTGCCCTTGAGCCCGTTCGGGTCGAGGAAGCGGGTGTAGTCGGTCGCATGCCGGTCGGCGTCGGCCGTGGCCGGATCGCGCGGATCGCTGCCGGCGATCGCGCCGAGCACGATCGCCGCATCGGCAACGTTGCGCGCCATCGGGCCGGCGGTGTCCTGGCTGTGGCTGATCGGCACGATGCCGCTGCGGCTGACCAGGCCCACCGTCGGCTTGATGCCGACGATGCCGTTCATCGACGCCGGGCAAATGATCGAGCCATCGGTTTCGCTACCGATCGCCACGGTGACCAGACCGGCTGCCACCGCCGCGGCCGAACCCGCGCTGGAACCACAGGGATTGCGATCAAGCGCATACGGATTGCGGGTCTGGCCGCCGCGGCCGCTCCAGCCGCTGCTGGCGTGATTGGAGCGGTAATTAGCCCACTCGCTGAGATTGGTCTTGCCGAGGATCAGCGCGCCGGCCTTGCGCAGGCGTTCGACCAGGGCGGCATCGTGTGGCGCGGGCGCGTCCATCATGGCCAGCGAGCCGGCGCTGGTCAGCTCGCGGTCGCCGGTTTCGATGTTGTCCTTAAGCATCACGGGGATGCCATACAGCGGCCCATGCGCCGCCTTGCCGCGCGCGGCATCGAGTTGGCCGGCCAGCGCCAGCGCATCGGGGTTCACCTCCAGCACGGCATGCAGGGTCGGACCCTGCTGATCGATATGCTTGATGCGTTCGATGAACTGCCGGGTCAGTGCGCGGCTGTCCAGCGCGCCGCTGTGCATCTGCTGCTGCAATTGCGCGATCGACTCATAAGAGACGTCGGTGCCGGTGCGTGAGACGCTCGTACCGGTCTGCGCGGCGAGCGGCATGCCAGCGCCCAGCCACAGAACCGATAGTGCCGCCTTGATTCCATAACGCATGCGCGCTGCTCCCCGTCGTGCGGCATGTTGCCGCGAACCACAGCTTAACCGCGCGATGACGGTGCGCCCATATCGGCACGGCTTATACTCTGACGATGCCCGAGCAAGCCACCCGCGGTCCTTTCGGACTCCGCCTCGCCCGCCACGGATACCTGCCTGCGCTGGCGGCGATATTTTTTCTGCTCATGCCGTTCGCGCACGCCGTCGATGCGCCGGCCAAACCGGTGCCCGATACGCTGCAGCAACGCGTCGCCGCATGCACCGCGTGCCACGGCGCGCATGGTGAAGGCACGCCGCAGAGTGGTTTCTTCCCGCGGCTTGCCGGCAAGCCTGCCGACTACCTGACTCGCCAGTTGGGCTACTTCCAGCAAGGCCTGCGCAAGTACACGCCGATGGAATACGTGGTGCGCGGCATGAGCCCGGCATACCTGCAGGAGATGGCCGGCTACTTTGCCGCGCAATCGGTGCCCTATCAAAGATTTCCTACGCCGCCGGTGTCGGCGGCGCTGCTGCAGCGTGGCGAAACGCTGGCGACGCATGGCGATGCGGCACGCGACATTCCGGCTTGCCAGAGTTGTCACGGCACGCAGTTCACCGGCGTGCAGCCGTCCATCCCCGGCTTGCTTGGCCTGCCATACGACTACCTCAGCTCGCAGCTCGGTTCGTGGCGTACCGGCACGCGCGCGATGGCCGCACCGGACTGCATGGCGCAGGTGGCCAATCGCCTGGATGCCGCCGATATCACCGCGGTGTCGGCGTGGCTGGCAACGCGTGAATTGCCCGCCGACATGCATGCACAGCTGGCCGGTTCGGTGACGCCGGCATTGCGCTGCAGCGTGCTGGAGACCAACGCGCCGCAGGCGACGATGCCCAGCGGAGACGGCGCATGAAGTGGCTTTGGCGGTGCATGCTGGTGCTGGCATTGGTTGTGGTGGCGCTGCTCGCCTGGTGGTTCTTCCGTTCGCCGTCCGCCCAAACCGGTGCATCCCAGATCAGCGCGACGGATGCCGCCGCACTACGCGATCCCGCGCTGATCGAACGCGGTGCCTATCTCGCCACCGTGGGCGATTGCGCCTCTTGCCATACGCGGCAGGGCGGCGCGCGCTATGCCGGCGGGCGCATGCTGCCCACGCCGTTCGGCAGCATTCCGTCGCCCAACCTCACACCCGATCCAGCCACCGGGCTCGGCAACTGGAACTTCGAGGAGTTCTGGCACGCGCTGCACAGTGGCGTAGGACGCGACGGCAAGTTGCTGTACCCGGCGTTCTCGTATACCTCGTTCACCAAGACGAGTCGCGATGATGCGCGGGCGATCTTCGCCTACCTGCGCTCGCTGCAACCGATCCACCAACCGCCGAGTGAAAGCGGGCTGGCGTTTCCGTACGATCAGCGCAAGAGCCTGATCGCGTGGCGCGCGCTGTATTTCAAAGAAGGCGAATATAAGCCGGACCCCGCGCGTTCCGCCGAGTGGAACCGTGGCGCCTATCTGGTGCAGGGGCTCGGCCATTGCAACGAATGCCATATTGCGCGCGATGCGCTCGGCGGCATGTCCGACAGCCACTCGCTGACTGGCGGGCGCATTCCCGCACAGGACTGGTACGCGCCCGACCTCAGCATGCAAAAGAACGGCGGCCTGCAAGGCTGGAGCGCGCAGGACGTGTTCGATCTGCTGAAGACCGGCCAATCCGCCAAGGGCACCGCTTTCGGTCCGATGGCCGAGGAGGTGACGCAAAGCACGCAACATCTGCAAGACGATGACCTGCGGGCGATCGCCAGCTATCTGCAATCGTTGCCGCCGCGACCGCCGGTCAGGCAGGAAGCGTCGGCGATCGACGTCACCGCGATCATCGGCCAGGGCGCGAAGGTCTACGAGAAGAACTGCGCCGACTGTCACGGCATGGACGGCAACGGTATTGCCGGCGTCTACCCGCCGCTCAACGGCAATTCCTCCGTAGTCGAGCCGACCGGTATCAACGCGACGCGCATGGTGCTGCTCGGCGGCTTCGCGCCGCTTACGGCGGGCAACCCGCGGCCGTATTCGATGCCGCCATTCGCGCAGCAGCTTGGCGATGCCGACGTGGCCGCGGTGGTCACCTACATCCGTCAGGCGTGGGAGAACAAGGCGCCGCCGGTGCAGGAACGCGACGTCGGCAAGGGTCGCAATACGCCGATCGATTGACGGTTTGCACTTCTGCCGCGTGCGGCAGAATGCTGCTGCTCAGCGCGGCGCGGTCACGCGGATTTCCACATCGTCCAGCCGCACGATCTGACCCGCGCGGATCTTGCAGGTCTTGCGCAGCTCCTGCTGGCCATCCACCGCCACGGCGCCGCTGGCGACGATCGCCTTGCCAGCACCGCCGCTGTCGCACAGGCCGCTCAGCTTCAGCAACTGGTTGAGTTCGACGTAGTCGCCTTCGAGTTCGAACGGAAGCACGGGCATGGAGCTATCCAGAAAAAATGATGCGGTGTGAGGTCAGGCAAGGTCGGCGCGCTGCCGCCTGGATGCCTGTTCAGGCAGGCTGAGCAGCGCGAAGAAGGGGCGGTCCTGCTCGCTGGCGAAGGTGGCGGCGTCGTCGAGGATGCCCAGCAGAATGTCGAAATCCCGCTCGTCGGCGCGGCGCAGCTCGTCGGCGTGATCGAACAGCAGCGCATGGCCCCAGCCCGGCGCCCAGCGTGGATCGCGCAGGCAGTCGGCCAGCGCGTCCCAGTTCGCACCGAAGCTGGCGGGCAGCGGCAGAGCCTGGGCGATGCGCCGCAATAACTCGGTCTTGTCGCGGCAGCCGTCCAGTGTAATGCGGCGCACCTGCAGCTCGTCGCGCACAGCTTGCTTCGCCAGCGCCTGCAGATCGTCGTCGCCGACCACGTAGACGCCGTTGCCGGTGGGTCGGCTGAAATCGATATCGGTGGATGCACTCATCGACGCGTCTTCACGAATCGACCTGGAAGCGGCGGAAGCTGTGGTAATGATCGTCGGTGTAGTAGTACACCTGTGGCGGATTGCCCCCAGTAATGATGCGTCGCGTGCCGCGGTTGTCGGCGCCGGGAGTATCCACCGTGTACTCGTGATAGAAGCCGCGCGGCTGGCTCGGCAGCAGGCCTTCGTAGTTGCCGAATACCACGCCGTCCTGGCGGTGCGGAAACGGCCCGCCTTGCTTGATCAGCTGCAGCGTGGCGCGCGCCTCAGGCGGCAGCGTCTCTTCCGATACGGTGTCGGGCGACGACGTGCCATCGGCGGCTGAACCCAGGCCCGGAGCCGGCGCCGGAACGACCGTGCCGGCACGGTGTGGCAGCTGGCTCCACCAGACGACGGCGAGCGCCAGCACAGCCAACAGCATCCAGGGTTTGAATGTGCGCATGGGAGGTCACTGCGGTGGACGGATGCACCAGCTTAGTCCGCACGGGCGACGGCATAAACCCCACGCGGCCGGTTCAGCGAGCCGCGTCCAACCGCGCCTGCAGCGCCATCGCCGCGGCCGGGTTGCGCTGCTTGGCGCTGCTGATGAAGAAAATCAGCACGTCGCGTTTGTGCTTGCTGCCATGCGGGGCGGTTACGTGTGGCAGATCCGCGGGATCTTGGCCGAGCGCCCATTGCCGGGCGCGCTCGGCCCATGTGTCCAGTGCCGCGGATGCGTAGCCCGTGGGCTGCTCGTCGACACTGCGCATCAGTCGCGCGTAGACGAAGTCGCCGGTAAGGTCGGCCAGCGACGGATAATCCGGCGAGTCGGTGAACACGGTAGGCATGCCGTGTGCGCGCGCCAACTCTACATACGCTTCGCACAGGAAGCTGCGGTGACGCACTTCCAGTACGTGGCGCAGCGCGCGTCCGTTCAATTCCCGCGGCAACAAATCCAGCATCGCAGACAGGTCGTCGGCATCAAAAGCGCGCGAGGGCGGCAGCTGCCACAGGATCGGGCCGAGCCGGTCGTCCATCGCATCGAGGCCGCCGTGGATAAAGCTGGCGATGCCCTTGTCGCTGTCGGCCAGCTTCTTGCCCTCGGTGATATAGCGCGGTGCCTTCAACGAAAACAGAAACCCAGCCGGCGTCTCCGCCGCCCAGCGTGCATAGGTGGCCGCGGTCTGTGCCCGGTAGAACGTGCTGTTGATTTCGATCGCCCGCAGATGCTGGCTGGCGTAGGCCAGTTCTTTTTTTTGCACCAGTCCGGCGGGATAGAAGTTGTTGCGCCAGGGTGCGAAGTTCCAGCCGCCGATGCCGACCCGGATACGCGACGTGCTGACGGTGGCACCGGAAAACAGATCGCCATGGTTGGTTGCAGGAGTCATCGAACGATCCAGGGCGACGGCGTTCCATTTTGCCACGCAAATTCCGTATTACGCGGTGGCGGCAGGCAGGATGACTTCAGGCACACGTAGCCCGTGCGACGGAAGCGTATCAATAGCTCTTTCCAGGTGGGGACTCGCGATGATGAAACGTTCGCTTCCTCTCTGTCTCAGTGCAGTCTTGTCGTGTGGAATAGTGGCTGGCGCCCGTGCAGCAAATGTGCCGGAAATATTCGCGCCGGGAGTGATCTCCGGCCCGGCAGGCGAGGATTGCCCGGCTTTCGCGCCGGACGGCAACACGGTGTTTTTCGACCGTAGTTCGGGACAGGATGTCATCATCCTGGTCTCGCACAAGGTCGATGGCGTTTGGTCCACGCCCCAGATCGCGCCGTTTTCGGGGCAGTGGCTGGATCACGATCCGGTGATGTCGCCCGACGGTTCGTTTCTTGTATTTACCTCGAATCGGCCGGATACGCCCAGCGGCAAAATGCTTAGTGTCGTGAGACCGGATGGCAGCGTTTCCGGGGCTGGACATTTGTGGCGTGTGGATCGGGAGCGGGACGGCTGGGGCAAGCCAGTGCGCTTGCCGGACGCGGTCAACGCCAGCATGCGTACTTACGCGCCCAGCATTGCCGCCGACGGCAGCGTGTATTTCATTCGGCCCGACCAGGCCGGCACGTTTCATATCTACCGCTCGCTTTATCGCAACGGCGCGTACCAGACGGCAGAGCAAGTTGCCCTGGGCGATCCGGCGGCGCAGACCCACGATCCTGCGATCGCACCGGATCAGTCATTCATCGTGTTCAATTCCAACGACGCGAAAGCATCCGCCATGGGCGATCTTTACATCGCCTTTCGCGACAGTGATGGTTGGGGCAAGCCGATCGACCTCGGTGAAACGATCAACGGCAGGGGCGGCAAATGGAGTCAGTGGGGCGCGCATCTGAGTCCGGATCACCGCACGCTGTACTACACCAGCGACCGCACCACGCAGCCAACGTATCCGCGCACACCAGCACAGGCACAACAGCAGCTCGAGCAGATGCAGAGTTGGGACAATGGCGCCGACAACATCTGGTCGGTGTCGCTGGCGCCTTGGCTGGATGAGCCGCACACCGCACATAGCGAGTGATCCAGCGCTGTTGGGCTGACTCGACACTGGCTCTGCCGCGCGTTTGCCGCGATAGTTGCGCGAACCCATTCTGGCGAGTCCCCATGTTCCAGCGATTCTTTTTGGTTCAGATGACGGCGGTCGCGGCGCTGGCTTTTGCCACCGGCGCCCTGGCCCAGGCCCCGACGGATACACCGTCGTCGCCGAAGACGCATGTCGACGACAAGGCGCAGACTGCGCTGCGCGATTTCCCCGCGTATGTCGACAGCGCGCGCAAGACCTTCCACGTGCCCGGCATCGCGGTAGCGATCGTCAAGGACGGCCAGGTGGTGCTGGAGCAGGGCTTCGGCGAGCGCGAGATCGGCAAGCCGGAAAAAGTCGACGCGCATACGCTGTTCGCGATCGCCTCCAACACCAAGGCGTTCACCGCCGCCTCGCTGCAGATGCTGGCCGAGCAGGGCAAGCTGAAGATGGACGACCGGGTGATCGATCACCTGCCGTGGTTTCAGATGTCCGATCCGTACGTGACGCGCGAGATGCGCGTCCGCGATCTGCTGGCGCACCGCAGTGGCCTGAGCCTCGGCGCTGGCGACCTGCTGTACTGGCCGCCGACCTCGTACAGCACGAAAGACGTGGTCGAACATCTGCGCTACGTGCCACTCGCCAACAGCTTCCGTAGCGCCTATGCGTACGACAACATCCTGTTCGCGGTGGCGACACTGGTGATCGAGCAGGTGTCGGGGCAGAGCTATGCGGACTTCGTGCGCCAGCATATTTTCCAGCCGGTGGGGATGAACGAGTCGTTGATCGATATGACCGCCCTCAAACCCGGCATGGACTACGCGATGGGTCATGCCAAGGCCGACTTCAAGGAGCTGCAGCCGGTGCCGCCGATGGCCTGGCTCAATGCGCCGGGCGCGGGCGGCATCTATGCCAGCGTGCACGATATGGCCAAGTGGATGAACGTGCAGCTCGCCGGCGGTGCCTTGCCGGCCGGCACCGATGGCAAGCCCGGTCGGCTGTTCAGTGAGGACAGTCAGCGGCAGATGTGGACGATGCTGACGCCGATCGCGGTCAACAAGCCACCGGTGCCCGAACTCGCGCCGCTGCTGCCGAATTTCTCCGGTTATGGCGAAGGCTGGTTCCTGTCCGACTATCGCGGTCAGCGCCTGGTCTGGCACACGGGCGGTTGGCCGGGCATGGTCTCGCGGGTGACACTGGTGCCGGAGCTGCACCTGGGCGTGGTGGTGCTGACCAACCAGGAATCCGGCGCGGCCTTCAACGCGGTCACCTACCGCGTGCTGGATGCCTACCTCAATGCGCCGGCGACCGACTGGGTGGTCGCCTACGACAAGGCGGTCCAGAAGGCCGCTGCGAAGTCCGACGACAGCTACGCCAAGCATCAGGCCCGGCGCGCGAAAGACGGCAAGCCGTCGCTGCCGCTGGCGAGCTATGCCGGCACCTTTCGCGATCCGTGGTACGGCGACGTGATCGTCAGCGAGGAGAACGGCAAGCTGCGCATGCGTTTCAGCAAAACCAGGCAGCTGACCGGTACGCTGACGCCGTGGCAGCACGACAGCTTCGTGGTGCGCTGGGACGATCGCACGTTGAATGCCGACGCCTTCGTCAGCTACGCGCTGGACGCCGACGGCGCGATTCGCGAGGTGCGCATGCAGCCGATTTCGCCCCTGACCGATTTCAGTTTCGATTTCCAGGATCTGCGGCTGAGTCCGGTGAAGCCGGAGCATGCTAATACCGATGACGACTGAACGCGGCCGCGGTCGCCGTCGAACGCGGTCGGCCGAATAGCGGCTGCCGCGTTGCACATAGCGGGTTGATCAATCGGGAAGCGAGGCATGCGCAAGTCGGGATGGCTGGTCGGATTGATGCTCGCGCTGACAGTGTCGCTCGCCGTGACCCTGGCGCTGCGCTGGCATGCCCGACGCACGCCGCCGATCTTCCGCGTGGAACTGGATGGTGCGACCACCCAGCCCGTCTCAGGCCGGTTGCTGTTGTTCGCCACCCTGGCCGGCCCCGCGCGTGAAGCGGCCAAGGCCAACAAGGCCGACGACGGCAAGGTGCGGCAGGTGGATGCCGATCCGCTTTATCCGATGCGCACGGCGGTGGCCGCGCGCGAGGTGAGCCGGATGGTGCCGGGCCAGCGCGTGACCATCGATACCGATGGCCTGGCGTTTCCGATGAGTTTCTCCAAGTTGCCATCTGGCGAATACCTGCTGCAGGCGGTGCTGGATTTTGACCACAGCTACAACTACACCGGCCGTAACGCTGGCGACTTGATCAGCCCGGTGATCAGCGTGCATCTGCCCGCGATTAGCCCATCGACGCTGCGCCTGGTCAAGGTGCAATCCGAACCGTATCCATGGCAGTTGCCTTCGTCTTCCCCCGAACTGCAGGCCGCGGCGCCGGCGGCGCGCACGCATACGCAGCCGATCGACCTGGTCAGTCCGCTGCTGTCCGCGTTCTGGGGCAGGCCCGTGCATCTGCGCGGCTGGGTACTGCTGCCGCCGGCCTACGGCGCCGACCACGACACGCGCTATCCCACCGCGTACTACACGCATGGCTACGGCGGCGATCAGGATCATCTGCTCAGCACCTTGGTCGACGTGGACCTGGCGATGCGCAAGGGCGAGATGCCGCCGATGATCTGGGTCTTCCTCGACGAGTCCAGCCCCACCGGCACCCACGAGTTCGCCGACTCGGTCAACAACGGGCCGTGGGGCAAGGCGCTCACCGAGGAACTGATCCCGCGGCTGGAATCGCGCTACCGCATGGATGGGCGCGCTTCCGGACGCCTGCTCACCGGGCATTCCTCCGGCGGTTGGGCGACGCTGTGGCTGCAGACGACGTATCCGTCGATGTTCGGCGGCACCTGGTCCACCTCGCCGGATCCGGTCGATTTCCACGACTTCTCCGGTGTCGATCTGTATGCGCCGAAGGCCAACCTGTATCGCCAGCTGGACGGTTCGCCCTGGCCGCTGGAGCGGTTGAACGGGCAGGTCGAAGGCACCTTCGAGGATGCGGCACAGCTCGAGCGCGTGCTCGGTCCCTACGGCGGGCAGATGGCTTCGTTCGAATGGGTGTTCTCGCCGCGCGGCGTGGATGGCCGGCCGATGCCGCTGTTCGACCGCGATACCGGCCTGGTCGATCCGGTGGTGGTGGCCTATTGGCGTGATCACTACGACATCGCGCGCCGGCTGCAGGCCGACTGGCCGCGGCTGCAGCCCGATCTGGACGGCAAGATCCATGTGATCGTCGGCACCGCCGACACCTATTATCTCGACGGCTCCGTGCACAAGCTGCAGAAGGTGCTGGGCGGGCTGCATGCGCATGCCGAATTCCGTTACCTCCCAGGCAAGACGCACAATGACCTGTATGCACAGGGCAACGATCCGCGCGCACTGTTCAAGCAGATCGCCTGGGCGATGTATGCCGTGGCCAGGCCCGACTCGACCCTGCGCGCGCCGGCGGTTCTACAGGCGAAAAAATAGTCGTCGGCATCGGTCCCTGTCGGAGCGTATGCAACGCCCATCGGTCGACCAGCAGGGCGTCTTACACGACTTTTACAATTGCCGCCCGAAACGCCTCCCGGCAGCTAAATGCCCGCCCGGATCGATGCTCTCACCGGCATTGTTTTGTTGCATAGTCGGCGCAGCAAGCGTGGAGCGATTCTGCGTTTGGGGCGGACGACCGCACCGATGGCGCGCGTCGTACCGTAATGACCGTGCGGCTAGACTCGTGTAGCTTGAGTCATGCAATTCAACTAGGGAGACATTCATGAAGAAGTCATTGGGTTTGATCGCGGTGCTGGCGGCGGCCTTGCTGTCCGTCCCGACGGTATATGCACAACAGGCATCCGCGCCTGCCGGCTCCACCGGCCAGTGCAAGGACAGTAGCTACACCAGCCAAGCTAGCAAGCGCGGCGCCTGCCGCGGCCACCAGGGCGTGAAGGAATGGTACGCAGCGGCACCGGCTGCCGGTGCTGCCGCCGCCACCCCGGCCGCAGTTCCGGCTGCCGCCCCGGCACCGGCTGCTGCACCTGCCCCAGCCGCCGCACCTGCCGCAGCGGCTGCGCCGGCCAGCAAGTCCAAGACGGCGATGCCGACCACGGCCGCTGCCGGCGGCGGTCCCGGCCTGGTCTGGGCCAACGACAAGAGCAAGGTTTATCACTGCCCGAACGACAAGTGGTACGGCAAGACCAAGCAAGGCGAGTACATGAGCGAGGCCGACGCCAAGGCCAAGGGCTTCCATGCCGAGAAAGGCAAAGTCTGTACGCCGTAATCGCAGCGTCGTAGCGTAAACAGCAGGGCTGGCGTTTTGCGCCGGCCCTGTTTTTTAGGAACTAAAGGTCGGCGCCGCCGAAGGCATGCCAGCTTCCATCGTGGAAGACATTACGAGTCGACGAAGTGCGCTTCCTTCGGATTGCCGGCCTTCTATGCATGGGCCGCGAAGAAATCCCGCGTGGGCATGTCGAGGTCTTTTTTTGCGCATCCGTTGCGCCTAAGCTCGGAGGCTTGTCCATCGTCGGACGGTATGAAGCTTCGCCATGAGTGAGCGTGGAAGACTGTATGGCTGCCCGGTCGAGTTCGCGCTCGACATGCTCGGTGGCAAGTGGAAGACGGTGATCCTTGCGCGCATCAAGGAAGGCCCGCTGCGCTATTCCGAGCTGCGCCGGATGATTCCTTCGCTGTCGGAAAAGATGTTGTCCCAGCGGCTCGGCGACTTGATCGAGATCGGTTTCGTCCAGCTGAAAACGGATGCCGATGGCAAGGAGCGTTACACGCTGACCGCGGTAGGCCGCGATCTCGCGACCACGCTGCAGGCGCTCTACGACTGGGGCGAGACGCGCGGGCGGGCGATAGGTGTGAGGTTTCGTACCGATGCGGCGCTGCCGGTCTGACGCAAACGTTATGCCGCGGCGCCTGCCGGATTCACCGCGCGACAGAAGCTCGCCGTATCCGTGACCATCGCCTCGCCGATGAATTTCAGCGTGGCGATCGAACGATCGCGCGCGGTGGCATCGCCGAAGCCGCAGGCATCCTCGATCAGCACGGCCGTGAAGCCGTGATCGGTGGCCTGGCGGACGGTGGGCTCGATCCCGATCTCCATCGCGATGCCGGCGATGGCAATCGCGCGGATTCCGCAATCGTGCAGGGCGAAGGCCAGAGCGGTGGCATCGAAGGCGGACATGGTGAGCTTGTCGAACACCACTTCGTCGGGCAGCGGCGTCAGCGCCGGAACGATGCGGCCGGCCTCAGTGTCGCGCGCGAACCGTGACTCGACGGCGTCGGGGTCTTCGCGGCGTTGCCATGCCATGGCGGTGCGCAGCTGCGTCATCCCCATCCAGCGCTGCGGCAGCGAGAGATGCCGGGTGAATGCCACGCGCATGCCGGCGGTTCGTGCCGCGTCGAGCACCTTCGCCGTGCGCTCGATGATCGCGTCGGCGCCGGCCACCTGCCGGCAGATCCCGACCTGCATGTCGTAGACGATCAATGCCATGTGTTGCGGGTCGCACCACTCCGCCAGGCTCGTCGGAATTTCGATGCCATGATTGGAGCGGATCATGTCGCGGTGGTCCTATCCCACGGCGTCGTCACGTCGACCGAAGAGTCGAACAGGTATTCGAGCGGCAGCGGCGCGTCGAATGCCAGGTACTGCCATTCCAGCAGGCCCGCCTTCGACAGCGGGAAGTCGTCGATGTAGCGCTTCGCATACTCGACGCTGTCGAGTTCGAAGACGATGATCACGCCGCCGACATCCGCACGCGCGTAGTTCTCGCGGACGATGCCGGCCTTCCACAGTCGCCACACATTCGACACTTCGTCGCGCAGATACGGCTTCAAATCTTCCAGCGTCACCCCTGGTTTGAAGTTGTCAAAAGCGATGATTTTCACGCACTGCCTCCTGCCGAATGGCATGGCAGTAGAAGGCAGACGTCAGTGCGTTTCAACGCACCATTTGGTGCGTCGGCGACTGCGGCAAGCTGCCGTCGCGGCATCCAGTCGGTGTGCGAGATCTAGCGATTCCTGGCGAGGAAATTCACTGGCATCATGAACCGCTGGAACACTGATAACGGCTGACGACCATGCCGCAGTCGTAAGAGGTCGACTGGATCAATTTCAGCGGCCGTGGCCGATCGGGCTGGAAGATCGAAAGCCCGTCGCCGAGTACAAAAGGATTGACGAAAAGCTGAAGGTCGTCGACCAGATCTTCTTCGAGCAGTGAAGTGGCGAAACCGATGCCGCCGAAGGTGATGATGTCCTTGCCGGGTTTTCGCTTCAGCGCCGGCAGCGTGTCGGCCAGTTCGCCCCGGGCCAAGCTGGCGCGCGCCCAGGCGGAACGCTGCAAGCTCCGCGATGCGACGACCTTGTCGACTTCGACGATGCGCAGGGCGAAGTCGTAGTCGGGCTCGTCCGGGTGACTCGCTGCGGTGTTGCCCCAATGCGTCACATAAACTTCCTCGGCCATCTTGCAGCTGAGCAGAATGCAGTCGATCGAACGGAAGATGGCGCATGCGGCTCGGACATGATGTCAGGCCCGAAGATACTAAAAGCGATCGGCTTGCATGGCGCTGCGGATGGCGACAGTAAAAGGCCGAGCCGGCATGTTTCAATACACCGCTGGTGCATACGACTTTGGCCAGTCCCACGATGACCGTTGTCGCTCAGGCTTCCTGCCACGGGTCGTAGCTGCCGAACCACCACAGATGGCCTTCCGGATCGCGACAGCTGTAGCCGGCGCCGCCGTAGTCCTTCTCGGCGTAGTCGTCGATGATCCGCGCGCCGGTGGCCTTGGCCCGTTCGTAATGTGCCTTGCAGTCGACGACGATCACGCAGGCGCATTGGGTCTCGCGACCGTCGATCTGATCGGGTTGTGCGATGTGCTGGCCGAAACCATCCTCGCGCACCGAGCCGACCATCAACATGCCGCCACCGTAGGTCAGCTGCGCATGCGCCACGCCCCCCTGATCGTTGTTGTAGACCGCCTGTTTCTGGAAACCGAAGGCTTGGCATAGCCAGTCGATGGCGGCGTGCGCATCGCGGTAGCGCAGGCAGGGAATGATCGTGCTGCGAGTTGTATTGACGGTCTGTGACATGCGGATCGCTCCAGGCGTTGGATTTCTTCGATACAACGCGAACTACGTTAGTGCTGCACGCAAGTCGTGTCTTGTAGATTTTCGCCGGACTCGATGGAGCCGGCTCGTGCATCAATCCAGCGCCAGATGATTCAGATAAGGGCCGCGCGCGGCCATGAAGGCACTCGGCGTAATGCCGGCGAAGCGACGGAACTCATGGCCGAGGTGCGCCTGGTCGCAATAGCCACCATCGACGGCCAGCCGACTCCAATCGACCTCGGTCAATGCATGTGCCCGGCCGATCAAGCTGCGAAATCGCAGCAGCCGCGCATAGCGCTTCGGCGTCATGCCCACGTGATGCTGGAACAGCTTGCCCAATCGCTTCTCGGACAGACCGCACTCGCGTGCCAGCAGGCGGATACGCGGCACTTCCGGAGCTTGTTCGAGACGATGGATCGCATGCGCGACAACAGCGTCCATGCGTGGCTCCTCGGCGAGCCCGCGCAACCAGTCGGCGAGCAAGGCGAGGCGCCGAAACGGGCAAGACGTTTCGAGCAGACGCAGGCGCAGACATCGCGCCGCGACGCCGAACAGATCCTCGAGATTGATGTCGCGCACAGCCAGTTCACTGATCGGAACACGCACCAGCGCATACGCGCCACCCGGTTTGAAATTGACCCCCATCACCCGGACCTGCTCGGCGGTATCGATGATCCAGCTGTGGTCGAACGGGCCGCCGATCACGCTGCCCGACGAGTGCGTGCAACTGCGTGCCGAATCGTCCGCGTAGACGCGCGTCTCGTCTTCGAACAGGTTGATGATCAGCGAGGTGCCCGGCGTGGGCAGGATGCGTTCGTGGCGCATGCCGGTCGGCGGCATGTCCCAGTCCCAGATCGCGGCGACCAGCCGGTCCAGCGGCGCAGCCGGAGTGATCGTGTGATATCCCACCGCCATGCCCTCAGGCTTTCGGTTCGTCGCCGCTGTCGCTGGCGAGCGGACCGAGCGTGCGCACCACCATGTCCTGCGGCTTCGACAGCGGCAGCTGTGCATCACGCAGGCGCTGCAGGATTTCGAACAGCAGGTCGCTTTTCACATCGCTGGCTTCGCGCGGGTTATGCACGTAGGCGGTGGCACTGAAGGTCATCGACGCCGCATCCACGCTGTCCAGCCGGACGAACGGCGGTGGCATGTCCAGCGTCGATGTGTGGCCCCGCATCACGTCCAGGATGATCTCGCGCGCCTTGGCGGCATCCGTATCCACCGGCATCGGCAGCTTGATCTGCACGCGCGCCTGCGCATTGGCCAGCGTCACGTTGCGCACGTTCTGCGTAATGAACTGCGAGTTCGGCACGATCATGGTGGAACGGTCGTTCATCTGGATTTCGGTGGCGCGCACGTTGATGCGGCGAATGTCGCCCTCGACGCCGCCGATGCTCACCCAGTCGCCCACCTTCACCGGCCGTTCCGCCAGCAGGATCAGCCCGGAGATGAAGTTCGAAACGATCGCCTGCAGGCCGAAGCCGATACCGACCGACAGCGCGCTGGCCATCCAGGCGATGCTCTGCAGGTTTACCTGCAGCACCAGCAGCGCGAGCACGAATACCAGCACGCCGCCGGTATAGCCGAGCAGGGTCAGCATGGACGCCTGCATGCCCAGGTCGAGCGAGGTCTTCGGCAGCAACTGCTCGCTCAGCCATTGCTTGATCACACGCAGCACGATCATGCCGAGCACGAAGACCAGCAGGGCGTTGAAGATGTTGCCGGGCACGATCGACAGGTTGCCGACCATACTGCCCTTGGAAATCATGCTGCCGATGCGCGCGGCTAGTTCCTGCGGGCCTGCGCCGTAAGGTGCCAGCACGAACATCGTCGCGAAGATCACCAGCATCGCGCGGCTGACGCCGGAGAGCACGGTGCCGGTCTGCTCCAGCTTGTCCGGTGCCAGCCCGAAGCTGTTCTGCAGCTTCTGCCCGGTGCGGCCTTTGCGCGCGAACACCGTATCGCAGATATCGTCGGCCAGATGCATCAGCAGATACAGCCCGGTGAGGATCACGCCGACCCAGAGCATTTGCCGTGCAATGAAGAAGGCGAAGGCGATGTAGCCGCTGGCGACGCCGAGCAAGGTAAGCAAGACGCAGCCGAACGCCGCGGACACCACCAGCCCGGCCCACAGCGGTCGCTGCGCGGCGCGCTCGCCACCGATCTGGGCTGCGCGGCGGGCACGACCCAGCCGCAACAAGGCATCGCCGATAAGGCAGGCGATCAGCACGGCGAGGAAACCGCGCGTCGTCACGGTGGCGAGCAGGCTGACGCCGACCGCGTTGTTGATGCTTTCCACGGTGCCCAGCAGCAGGGTCGCCGCACCCAGCAACCAGGGGAACAGGCGCAAGCGTTGCGCGGCATCGTCCGACAGCGGCGCCAGCCGCCAGGACGGATGCCCGTTGGAGAGAATGGCGCGACCCAGTCCGGTCATGAAAGCGGCGAAGAACACCAGCCGCACCAGCCGCCGCGCCAGTGTGTCCAGATCCTCACCGAGAATGCCGTTCCAGTTGATGGCGAGGTAGACGAAATGCGCGGCCAGGCCGATCGTCAAGGTGGAGGCCAGCGCTGTCGCTGTCGCCAAGGCACTGCGGCGAAGTTTGCCGGCCGGCATGCGGTTGGTGGTCAGGCGCACCACGCCGCGCTCGATCAGCCAGCGCCCCACACTGAGCAGCAGTACGGCGACCAGCATGCACAGCACGAACGGCGTGCGGTTCGGCGGCTGCCAGGCCGTTTGCAGGGCCGTCGCTACATCGCTGCGCCATTCCCGTAGATGGGCGATGTCGTCGGGGAAGGTCTTTGCGGGATCGGCCCAGAACGCCGCACTGAATGGCGTAGCAGTACGCGTCGCCAGCTGTGCCTGGAACTGGTTGCGGCGCAGCTCCGCCACGTGGGCGGCGAGCAGCCCCGCTTGCGCGTCGATCGTCTTGGCCTGGGCGATCTGGCCGGTCAGCTCGTTCTTGCTCTTGTCCAGCTGGCGACGCTGCTGGCTGAGTGGTACCGGCTCGCTGACGCCCTTGGCAGGTGCTGGTCCGAGCACGTCCATGCGTGTCTGCAGACTTTGTTGCTGCGGCAACAGCACCGAACTCAGCTGCTCGGCCTGCTGCTGCAGCGCGAGCGCCTGGGTGCGCAGGTCGTTCAGTGGCACGGCGTCCAAATCCTTGGCGTCGGCCCGGGTCCTGAGCCCGACCAGTTGCGAGTTCAGCTGGACCAGGGTCTGCGCCGGCGTCGCTGTCGAGGACGCGGGCGCCGGGTCTTCGGCGAGACAGCTGCCGCTGGCGAAAGCCAGCAACAGGACAAACAGGGAGCGCAGCAAAATAGGCATGACCGGGATGATCCCGGCCCGGCCGCGGGTGGTCAATCGTTATGCGCCGCAGAGTCATTTTGCTTTGACGCCACGTTCAGACTGCACACTCCACGCTGGCGTCATGGATTCCATGGAAAACCCATCGACGGATGCTGCCGACCGGCTCCGCATGGATTGGGCGTGGGACGGCGACGTAGCCCGCGCAAGCGCCCTGCAGACCGAGCTGAGTCAGCGCGTGAGCCTGCGCGACGACTACCTGCCGGCCGAGGGACGATTGCGCGTGCTGGCCGGCGTGGATGTCGGATTCGAGGCCGAAGGTGCGATCACCCGGGCCGCGGCCGTGCTGCTCGATGCCGGTACGCTGCAGCCGATCGCCGAAACCGTGGCGCGGCTGCCGACGCGCATGCCGTACATTCCCGGGCTGCTTTCTTTTCGCGAACTGCCGGCGGTGTGCGAGGCGCTGGCGGCCCTGCCGCAGACGCCGGAGCTGATCTTCGTCGATGGCCAGGGCATCGCACATCCGCGCGGGCTGGGCATCGCCGCGCATCTCGGTGTGATCACCAATCTGCCGACGATCGGCGTGGCCAAGTCGATTCTCGTCGGCACGCATGGCGAGCTTGGCGAGCTGCGCGGCGACCGCACCGAGCTGCGCTATCGCGGCAAGACCATCGGCACGGTGTTGCGCAGCAAGGACCGCATCAAGCCGCTGATCGTCTCGCCCGGACATCGGGTAAGCGTGGCCAGCGCAGCCGAACTGGTGCTGGCCTGTTGCACGCGCTATAAATTGCCCGAACCGACCCGGCTGGCCGATCGGCTGGCATCGCGACGCGATCGCCAGTCGCCCACAAGAGATTTGTGGGATGTGGGTTCCGATAGCCATCGCTGAAATCAGATGAGTCCATTTCAGCGATGGACTACAAGCGAATCAGACTTTTCTTACAGAAACGCCACCGCGGATCGGTCAAGCTTCCGTCTGTCCCGAACCGGTGTGCCGGCAATTGATTGCGGGCTGCAGCTGGAAGCCGAACCACTCAGGACACTGGCCCCCGATTCGGCGCCGCATTGCGGCGCCGATTCTTTTTGCGTCGCTTCTTTTTTTTGGACTCGTTCTAGAATGCCGATTCCCCGTTCCGCTGGCCTTCGCTCATGATCTTCCGCTGGTTCGAATCCCTGATCGATGCGTTCGAGGAACCGGCCGATGGCATGCCGCCTGCGACCGTGGGGCGCTTCTATGTGTTCTACCTGCGTCAGGTGTGGCCGATCTTCCTCGGCGTTACCGTGGTCGGCTTCGGCGTGTCGTTGGTGGAGGTTTCGCTGTTCGGCTTCATCGGCAGTATCGTCGACATGGCCAAGGGCACGCCGGCGGAATTCTTCCAACTGCATGGCCGCACGCTGTGCTGGATGGCGCTGGTGGCGCTGGTGGCACGACCGGTATTGAACGGCCTGCACGACCTGCTGGTGAATCAGGCGATCGTGCCCAGTCTGACCAACCGCATCCGCTGGCAGAATCATCGCTATGTGATCCGCCAGAGCCTGGGCTTCTTCCAGAACGACTACGCCGGGCGCATCGCCAACCGCATCATGCAGACCGGCGCGTCGCTGCGCGAGTCGGCTGTGCAGATCGTCGACGCGCTGTGGTACGTGGTGATCTACACCGGCAGCGCGATCGTGATGTTCGCCCATGCCGACGTGTGGCTGGCGGTGCCGCTGGTGGTCTGGCTGGTCTTCTACATCGCCACGCTCGCATTTTTCATCCCGCGCACCAAGGAACGCTCCTGGCGCGCGTCGGAAGCGCGTTCGAAATTGATGGGCCGCATTGTCGACGGCTACAGCAACATCCTTACCCTCAAGCTGTTCGCACATACGCGGCGCGAAGAGGCCTACGTCGCCGAGGCGATGGGCGAGCAGACCGACAAGCTGCGCCGGATGACCCGGCTCACCACCGGCATGGACATCACCATCACCATGCTCAACGGCCTGCTGATTACCGGCACCTCGGGCCTGGCGATATGGTTGTGGAGCCAGGGCAAGGTGACCGTGGGCGCGATCGCGCTGTCCACCGGGCTGGTGATCCGCATCAACAACATGTCCGGTTGGATCATGTGGGTGGTCAACGGCATCTTCGAGAACGTCGGTACCGTGCAGGATGGCCTGGAAACGATCGCCAAGCCGCGCGCGGTGCAGGACCGCGACGATGCGGTGCCGCTGACGGTGAATCACGGTTCGGTGCGCTTCGAGGACATCCACTTCCATTACGGCAAGCAGGGCGGCGTGATCGCCGGCCTGAACCTGGCCGTGCGCGCCGGCGAGAAGATCGGCCTGGTCGGGCCATCCGGCGCCGGCAAGTCGACCATGGTCAACGTGCTGCTGCGGCTGTACGACCTTGAGAGCGGCCGCATCCTGGTCGACGGCCAGGATATCGCCGCGGTGACGCAGGAAAGTCTGCGCTCGCAGATCGGCGTGGTCACCCAGGACACCTCGCTGCTGCATCGCTCGATCCGGGACAACCTGCTGTACGGACGGCCGGACGCCAGCGAGGAGCAGATCGCCGAGGCCGTGCGCAAGGCGCGCGCCGACGAATTCATTCCGCAGCTGGTCGACGGCGAAGGCCGACTCGGCTATGAGGCGCTGGTCGGCGAGCGCGGCGTCAAGCTGAGCGGCGGCCAGCGCCAGCGCATCGCGATCGCGCGCGTGTTGCTGAAGGACGCGCCGATCCTGGTACTGGACGAAGCCACCTCGGCGCTGGATTCCGAAGCCGAAGCGGCGATCCAGGACAGCCTGGATATTCTGATGCGCGGCAAGACGGTGATCGCGATCGCGCACCGGCTGTCGACCATCGCGCGGATGGATCGATTGGTAGTGCTCGACAAGGGCGAGATCGTCGAGAGCGGCACGCATGCCGAACTGATCGCGCACGAAGGCCTGTATGCGCGGCTGTGGCATCGGCAGACCCGAGGTTTCGTGGCGTCGGAAGACGAGGCGATCGCCTGAGCGAAAACGATGGCGGCCTGCGCTGCAGGTTTTCCATCCTGCTTTCACTCCAGGGCTTGAGTGCTCAGGCGGAGTGATAGGCTTACCCGTCCCAATGCCCGGGTTGTTTTCATGCTTGATCAGCCGCCGGTAGAGCTCCGTCAATCGCGTTCGCAAGGACTAGTTTTCTTGTTGGAAGGCGTTGCGCTGCTTGCCGTAGCGACAGGGCTTTTTATCAAGTCAGGTTTTCGTGCCGAGGGCATGCTGGCTTTTGTCGTTGGGCTGGTTTGCACCGTTCTGGGCGCAGTTCTAACCCGCAATCCCAATCGACTCATCTTGTCGCCGAACAGCCTGTCCTATGTGAATCTGGGCATCCGTCGTACCTGGCGTTGGCAAGACGTCTCCGGCTTCGAGCTGACCCGGGTGCGAAACGCTGACGTGATCACCTTTCGGGTATGGGGCGGAAAAACAGACCCAACCGGTCGATTGAATACCTTGCCATCGCGATGGGTGGTTCCGGCCAAGACGGCTATCGATCTGCTCAACGCAGCCAGGACAAAATGGGGCTGATGTCGCACGGCCCGAGGAATTGAAGATCTGCTAACGGCCGCGCAGGTTGGCAATGTTGAAGCCGTAGGCCTGGTCCAGATTGTAGGGCGGACTTTACGAAGGCGAGTTGGGTCGGTCCGGGCCGTCCCAATCATTTGGGTCGACCGGCCAATCTGGCTCCAGTGGGGCGCTCCACACCGACAGCGCATCGCGAAACCATTGGTTGGTGTCGATCGGGATGTCAGCACGCAACTGCATGCAGTGGTCGGTATCGTATTCGAGCATGAACTCGACGTTGCGCTCCTGTGGCCCGAAGATCTGTGCCGGTATACGGAACCGGCATGCCGGCGCGGTTTTTATCGAAAGCTTGCAGGTGTGGATGAGATAGGCAGGCAGCGTGGTCAACGAGAACAACTGCACGACGACTGTCTGGCAGTCCGCCCAGCTCCAACTCACCGACAATTGCGCCGGGCCGCCCAGAGCGCGCGAACCGGCTGGGGCGGCGGTTGCGGCTGCAGCCGATGCGTGGATGTCGAGGTCGGGCATGGCAAGGACTAAGGCAGGATGCATAGGGAGAATCAGTGCGATCGCTTGCCGGCACTGCGCGCCTTGCTCTTGCGCGCAATCGGTTGCTTTCTGCGTGATATCGCCTGTGCTGGCGCGGCCGCTTTCTCTGCAGCGGTTTCGACTGGCGTGAGAGACGGCATCGTGTCGATGAACTGTCCGTAGGTGCCCCTGGCGATCTTCGTGCGGAATCCGCCCGAGGCGCCGAGCCGGCAATGCACGTGCAGAAACAGCAGTTCATGGCCGCCTTTGTTGCTGGGGACGTCATCGGGCGCGGCCAGGAGGCCGCCGAGATAAATCAAGCCGTTGGTCCGCAGTGGTGAGCTGCCGTCGGTTTCCTGCATGACTTCGCCGAGCAGCGGCTGGCGTTCCAGCTGGAACAACTGCGTACCGCTCCACGGGCTGAGCCGGATCGTGGTGGTGCCTGAGGTGGGCGGCACATAGCTCAGCTCGTCGTTGGGAGCGCGCGTGAACAACGTGCAGAGCAGGGTCGGCGGCTGTGATTGGGTGTCCAGCTTCCAGGCAACGGCTAGGCCGGCGCTGCCTTTGTACCACTTGATGCCGCTCAGCATGCTCGGTAGGTCGGTCGGTTGATCGGGAGTGACAGATTGATAGGTCATGAGAATCGCTTCATTGAGAGTTGCAGTGGAAAGGATCGATCCGTCGACATGGCGCGGATCGGCTCCAATGCGCATGGCGTCAACTCGTGAACCGCAAGCTGTAACCGGTGAAGTCATGTCTTGCCGTAGCGCTATAGCGTGATGAGCTCGCGCCGGATCGCAAAGCGCACGACATCCACATTGGTGCGCAAGCCGAGCTTGCGCATCAGGTTCATGCGATGCGTGTCGACGGTTTTCACGCTGATGAACAAGTTCGCGGCGATGGCCTTGTTGCACATGCCCTCCGCCAGCAGGCGCAGCACCGACAGCTCGCGGCTGGTGAGCCGGCTTTCCGGCAGATCGTCGGCAGGGCACAGATAGCGTGTCGCGAACGATTCCTGCAGGCTCGGCGGAACGAATACGCTGCCGCCGGCGATCGTGGCGATGGCATGGGTGAACTCGCCCGGCGGTTCGGTAATCGTCAGGTAACCGCGGGCGCCGACACGGATCAGTCGCGCGGCATCGTCCGCATCGCACTTGAGCGCCAGCACCAGCGGCAGGGCATGCGGGTGCTTGCGCAGCACCTGGCGGAGATCGCGCAGGGTATTTTCCGGATGCGAGGAGGCAAGAATGACCACGATATGCGGGGAACCCTCCATGCCGTTCAGCGCGACCCCGTCGAATGGGCGGACCTTTGCGTCGCGAACGACGATGTGCCGCGGCCCCTGGTGATCCGCGACGAGGTTGCCGAGCGCGTAGTGCAGCAGCGGTGGGATGTCCTGCAGGGTCACGTTGATGATGTTCCGAGCGAGGACGGCTTCTTGTCCGATGACGCCCGAGAGTCTTTCGCTAACCATTTGCATATAGATTTCCCCCTGTGGATGGCTCGACTCCGCTCGAGCCGCTGCCGTGACTGAGTGTCGGCACGCGGTCTGCGGCGGCGACGTCCACAGGTTGAAAGAACTGCTTCGGCGGAACCTTCCGGAAACCTTCTTTCTGAGGATTTTTCGTAGAAACAGCATGTTGGGATCGTCGCTGGCCGGCCGGGTGAGGCGCTCGCGCGAACTCAGGCATCGGCACTCCTGATCGCGTAGTTGCTCTTTATGCAAAGAGCGTCACAATTTGGATGATCGTTACCGGCAGCGATTTGTCCGCATCTACAATCGGGGCCGAGGGGGAAAGACCAGTGATGCACCATCCGTTCGCGGATGGAGCGGTCGTGCTGCGTTGCTCCCCCCGTTGATAAAGCACTGCATGGCTTTGGATCTGGATCGGCAAGGGGGCGGGCATTGGTAGTGAATCGCAAGGCTCGGGTCGCGTACTTCCGCCTGGGCGACTGGATCGTCAAGCCGCAGGAGCGTCTGCTGCAGCGCGGCGACGCCTCGGTCGAAATCGGCGCCAAAAGCATGGACGTGCTGGTGCACCTGGCCGAACATCCCGACGAGGTGGTGAGCGCTGAGCAGCTCCTGATCGAATGCTGGCGCGGCACGTTTTACGGCGACAATCCGGTGCACAAAGCGATCACCGAACTGCGCAAGCAGCTCGGCGATCAGACGCAGTCGCCGAGCTACATCGCGACCATCCGCAAACGCGGCTATCGGCTGCTGGCGCCGGTGAGTTTTCCGGACAATTTCGTCGGCCTGGAAACCCGCACGGGCACCGCATGGGCGCACGGCTCTCCGTTTCGCGGGCTGCAGCCGTTCGACGCCGAGCACGCCGCGGTGTTCTTCGGTCGCAGTGGCGCCACCGCGCAGATCCTGCAATCGCTGCGCGCGCAGGCCGATGCGGGTTGCGGCTTCGTGTTGTGCATCGGGCCCAGCGGCGGCGGCAAGACCTCGCTGATCCGTGCCGGGGTGCTGCCGCTGCTGCGGCAACCCGGCGGCTTCGACGGTATGGCGGCCTGCGCGGTCGCCGAGGTGAGTCTCGTCGGCGAAAACCTGTGCAAGGCGCTGGCGCATGCAATGACGGCCTGGACGGTGGGTGACCGGCCGGTGTTCCTGCCGGCGGAAATTCCGGATTTGACGCACGAGCTGCAGACCGACCCCGACGCGGTCGCCGCGCGCCTAGCGAACGCGCTGCAGCGGTTGCCGCCCGCTTCGCCGCTGCAGGCATCGCAGGTCTGGTTCGTGCTGGTGGTGGACGCCCTGGAAGGCCTGTTCGCCAACCCGCTGATCGGCGAGCGCGACCAGCTCGCGTTCGTGCGCGCGCTGGATGTGCTTGCGCGTTGCGGCCATGCGATGGTCATCGCGACCTGCCGCAACGATTTCTACCCGCGCCTGGTCGAGCTACCGACGCTGATCGAACTCAAGCGTGGCAGCGGCCTGTATGACGTGAAGCCGGTGACGCGCGGCGAGATCGCGCAGATGATCCGGCGCCCCGCCCAGGCCGCCGCGCTGACCTTCGCACGCGATGCGCATTCCGAGGAAATGCTCGACGACGTGATCCGCGATGCGGCGGGGCGCAACCCCGAGGCGTTGCCACTGCTGCAGTACACCCTGCAGGAACTGTATGCGCGCCGCAGCGAGGACGGCGTGCTCAGTTTCGAGGCTTACCGCGATATTGGTGGTCTCGAGGGAGCGCTGGGTACGCGCGCCGAGGCGATCTTCCAGCAGCTGGATGACGAGGCGCGCGCCGAGCTGCCCTGGCTGCTGCAGCATCTGGTCAATCTGCACGCCGATGACGAGGGCGTCACTGGCCGCAAAGTCGCCTGGTCATCGCTAGGCACCGATGCGCGGCGGCGGCTGGTGCAGCGGCTGGTCGATGCCCGGCTGCTGGTGAGCGAGCTGGCGTTCCAGGAGCCGGTGGTCGCGGTGGCGCACGAGGCGCTGCTGCACCATTGGCCGCGTGTGGTCGAATGGATCAACGACAACCGTGCGGCGCTGCAGGCGCGGGCGCGGCTCGCCGCGGTGGCCTTGCGCTGGGAGCATGAGTCGCGTCGCCGTGATCTATTACTGCCACGTGGTCGCCTGCTCGACGAGGCACGACCGCTGCTGCAAAACCCTGTGGTTTCGCTGGACGACTACGAGCTCGCCTTCATCCGTATTTCGGATCGGCATGTGCGGTTCGCACAGCGCATGCGAGTCCTGGCGGTGTCGCTGATCGGCTTGTTCGGGCTCATCGCCATCGCCGCCGCCGTAATCGCCATGCATGCCCGGCACGAATCGGAACGTCGGCGCGCCGGTGCCGAGGGACTGGTCGATTTCATGCTGGGCGACCTCAGCGAGCGCATGCGTCCGCTCGGCCGGCTCGACCTGCTCGACAGCGTCAGCACCGAGGCGCTGCATTATCTGGCGGATGCCCAGCCGGCCGATCCGGACCGCGAGAGTTCGCTGCATCGGGCGAAGGCGCTGATGCAGATTGGCGATATCCGCCTGGCGCGTGCCGATCGCGAACAGGCCTTGACCGCGTTTTCGCAGGCCATGGCGATCCTGCAGCAGGTGCATACGGAGGCACCGCAGAACGCCGATATCCTGGCCGAGCTGGGCAAGGCGAATTTCTGGATGGGGCTGATCTATTTCCGGCAGCACGACCTGCAGGGTGCGGCGCAGGCATGGAATCGCTATCGCGAGGCTGCCGCGCAGCGCAGCCTGCTCGAACCGGACAATCCGGATGCGTGGCTGGAGTCGTCGTATGCCTATAACAACCTCGGCACGCTGGCCGCTGCGCAAAACAACTATGACGAGGCGTTTGCCGATTTCCAGCGTTCGATCGAACTCAAGCGCCGCGTGCTGCAACGGCAGCCCGGTAATGACGGAGTGGCAGTGGAGCTTGCCGACAGCTTTTCATGGGTGGGCTCCAACCTCGAGCACATGGGCAAACTACTGGCCGCGGGCGATGCCTACCGACAGGAGTTCGAGGTGCTGAGCAAGGCGCGGGTGGCTGATCCAACGGCGGCGGCCTGGCGCTACCGGCAGGCGAATGCGCACAGTCTCATCGCCGGACTGGCCATGCAGACCGGCAATCTGGCCGAGGCTGAAACGCGCTACGAAGCGGCACGCGCCATCCTCGTCGACGTCATCGCCAAGCAGCCAGACAACCGTTCATGGCAGCACACCCTAGCCGTGCTGCAAATCGAGCTGGGCGGTGTGTGGCTCGCCGAGTCCCGCACCGCACAGGCGGAGGCAATATTGAATGAAGCGATCGCGACGATGGACTCGCTGTTGCAGCGCGATTCGTCGGTCCGCGACTGGCAGGTGCAGCTTGCGCTGGGGCATCGTTATCTGGCGATGACCTTGCTCAAGGAAGGGCATGTCGCCGAGGCGCGCACGCATGCCGACAGCGCGGTCCGCATCCTCGAAGGTCTTGCGCCGGCGCAGGGCAAGGACACGATCACACGCGCGTGGCTCGCGCAGGCATTGATCGTCCGCGGCGATATCGAACTGGCTGCTGGCGAGCACGATATCGCCGTGCAGTCCTGGAACAAGGCATGTGATCTACTGGCCGGGATTGTTCCCGACAGCGCTGATCCCAGAATGCTCGAACCCTGGGTGCGAGCCCTGGTTCGCCTGCATCGCGACGCCCAGGCGGCGCCGTTCATCGCTCGCCTGTCCGCTTCAGGCTATCGCGATCCGTTTGTCCCGTCGTTGCCTCATTAACCCTTGAAGGAAATTAGTCCATGAAATCCAAGCCAAGCAAGAAGTCGGCAAAGTCCTCGAAAGAAGTCAGCCTCGAGAAGTCAAAGCCGAGCAAGAAGCTTGTGAAGTCAAAGCTAAGTAAGAAGCCGGCAAAGTCCTCCAAGAAAGCCGGGCCTCGTGACACTGAAACGATCGTCGTCGCCGTACAGGTTTCCTATGTCGGCAACGGCGGCAATGCCGGCTCCGGAATTTATCAGTATGTGTGCGTACCCAGCACGGTGCATGTGACCAAAACCGATACGGTTATCAGCTATCAAATGACGCCACAGACCGGTGCCGAGTTCACCTTCATCGGGCTCTATACCACCGATTCGCTCTACGAGCCGCAGCTGAGTGCCCCGTTGATCGCGCCGGATGGTCGTAGCATCGAAATCGTCCATGCCAACGCAGTCGCCGTGCTGATCAACGTCGCCTTGCAGGTCCAGGACAGCAGCAAGCAGTCGCGCGTCAGTTGCGATCCGCAGGTGACCAACGAGCCGAATCCCGGCTGGTGATGCAGTTCACGTCAGGCGTTCTTCCATGGGGTGCCCGACAGCTGCATGCCGCGCACGCAATCAGTTGTGACCACGCTCGCGTGTTGCTGGCGTTGATCGCTCATGTCCAGCATGCGAAACGCTATTCGAGTTGTCGCGATCAGGTCATCCAGGTACTGCTTCATAAACCGCAAAGGAAGTCAGTCGCATGAAGTCGAAATCAGGCAAGAAGTCGTCAAAGTCCGCGAAGAAAGCAAAAGCTCCCAAGAACGACAAAATCATCGTCGCCGTGCAGATCTCGTACGTCGGCAGCGGCGGCAATGTCGGCTCGGGGGCCTATCAATATTCCTGCACGCCCGACGTGGTGCATGTGACCGAAGCCGCCACGCGCATCCGTTACGAACTCACCCCGCAGACGGGGGCCGAGTTCACCTTCACCGGACTTTACTCGACCGATTCGCTCTACAAGCCGCAGCTGTCCAAACCTGCGCTCAAGCAGAAGGGACGGGCGATCGAAGTCGTGCATGCGAACAAGATAGCCACGCTGGTCAATATTGCTTTCCGGATCCACGACAGCGAAAAGCAGGTGTCAGCCAGCTGCGATCCGCAGGTCACCAACGACCCGAATCCAGGCTGATGCGGCAGGCCGGGTCGGGCGTTATCCAGAGGAGCATCCGACCCGGCGCAGTTAATCGATGATCGCGGTGGCGCTCAAGTCCACCCGGTCGTGGGTGAATGGATGCCATCCATTTTTCGCCGATGCGAAAGCTTATGGAAAGAACGCGCCGCGCCAGAGCTGGGTTGGTCGCGATCGTTAAAGCGATGTACGGCACACAACCCCTTTCATTCAGTGCGCGGATACCTTCGGCAGCGCAACGTGGCACCGCCCTAGAGGCACTCCAGTCTTCCAATCCGAACCCAGAGGATGTCAGCCCATGAATACAAAGTCGGCGTTTCGCGCAAGCATGTTCGCACTCGTTGCCACCGCCGCACTGGCCTCTGGAGCGGCCATGGCGCAGACGGCTCCGGTGCAGGCCAGCGATCCCGGTCATCCGCGGGTGCAGGAGGTCAATCAGCGTCTCGACAACCAGCAGGCGCGCATCCAGAACGGCGTGGCCGACGGCCAGATCAATGCGAAGCAGGCGGCTCGCGACGAAAAGCAGGATTCGCACATCGCGCAGCGCGAAAGTGCGGACCAGGCCAAGTACAACGGCCACCTGACCAAGCAGGAACAGAAGAATCTCAACAAGTCGGAAAACCAGGACAGCCGCCGCATCCACAAGCAGCGCCATTGATCCGTAACGCATCGATACGTTTCGACGAGCCTCTCTGCGAAAACGGGGAGGCTCGTTGTTTTTCGCTGGCATGAAAAGCGCTGCCGGTTGCCGTCGACAGAGTCGCGTATAACCGCGTCGAACCCTTGACCGTGTCCCCCGGAATGACGATTGTCAGCATCGATGACTGACGCGCGCATCTGCCGTGCCGACGCTCGGCGATCGATGATCGCTCCACACCAATCGCGGTGGGGGGAGATCAGCATGAACATCGTCAACGACACGCGCGGCACGCTGGAAAAACACCTGCCTTTATTGCTCGGCCTGTTGGTGGCGCTGCTCGCCGGCAAGGCGCTGAAGAAAATGTTCTGGACCGCGTTCGGCATGTACTGGGCCTTGCGTGCCAGCGGCATCCACCTGTTCGGCTAAGCGTTGTCGCCGGCATGGTCCGACGACGGCTACCATGCCACCATGGCATGGTTCGTCAGACGCCCGGAGGCAGTGTGACCAAGCAGGTATTGATCGTCCTCGATAACCCGCCGCTCGAACACGATGCCTGGGCCGATGCGGTGTTCCGTCAGGCCCGGCTAGCGCCCGGCAGCAACGACGAAGCCAGCACATGGATGTCGCAGGATGAAACCTGTCGCACGGCGTTGCTGGCGGAGAAGGGCAGCCCGGTGTTGGATGCCGAGGCACTCGCGCCCAATTATCGTCGCGCGTTCGACAAGCTCTATGGCGACCTGCCGCGCATGGGCATGTACGGCACAGCCTGGCTGGTGTATGCCAGCCGGGTCGACGCCTGCATCCTCGACTGGTCCGAGATCGAACGTATCGCCAGCGCTGAGGGCGTGCCGATGCCGGACGGTGAGTTCTTCCGCCAGCGCAGCAAGGGCTTCGTGCTCGCCCGCGCCGAGAAATACCTGCAGCCGGGCTGCCTGCTCGAACTCGAGCCCGGCTTGTCGCTCGATGAGCGCGTCAGTCGCAGCGTGGATTTCCTGAAGAAGCGCGGCCTCTGCTGAGCTCGTCGCGAAGTCGGACGGCGCGTCGATGCGCGCCGCCCGGTTATGCCGCCATGCCGGTGAACTGCTGACCGAAGTTGTCGATGCCATGCACGAAGCTCACCGTTGAATTGACCGCCTGCGCCACCCCGAGCAAAGTGGTCAACGGCCCGGTGATTTCGCTGGCACCCGGAATCAGGCCGGCGCCGTTCACCACGATATTGGCGACATCCAGGGCGATGGTGATGCCGCCCTTGTGACCGCTGATGTCCTCCGCCAGGCTCACGCCGGATTCTGCCAGGCCGATGGCCGGGCCGATTTCCGGAATCGACTTCAGGCCGCCGCTGGCCACCGCCTTGCTGGCCTTTTCCTCGATGAAGGTCTTGACGCTGGGCGGCATCGCCTTCTCGAACTGGGTCATCATCGAACCGATCAACTTCAGCCCTTCCTCGCTGAGCGGCAGGTGGTAAGGCCCGAAGGTATGCCCGACGAAACCGACGAAGGGCACGTGCACGCCGACGTGGTACGGGCCGAGCTGGATCTTCTTGCCGTAGCCGATGAGTGACGTGATCGCGTCGCCGAGTTCGTCCAGCGCGCCGGCCATGTCGCCGCCGGCGAGTTTTTCCACCGCGTTGAAGAAGTGGTTCATCGCGCCGGACTGGACGATGCCCACGTTGAGCGAGTGATTCGAGAAGAACGCGCCGACCGAGCCCGGCAAGTGCGACAGCGAATCGAGGAAGCCGACCTTCAGATCGTTCGGCATCGCCTTGCCGGCCTCGGCCAGTGACTTGATGAAGGCGACCGGGTTACCCGAACCGAACGCCTCGATCGCATCGCCGATCGCCGCGGAGACCTTCGGGTCCGCCATCGCTTCCAGACTGCCGGAGAGCAGTTCCTTCAGCGCCGGGCTCACATGCAGTTTGCCGAGTACCGTATCGGTGAGCTTGCTGATTACCAGATCGCGCGTGTCGGTCGGTAGGTCCTTGGCGAGTTGCGCGAAGGCCTGGATCGAGACGCTGATCTTGCCCTGGCCGATCGCATCGCCCAGGTCCAGCGCATCGCCCAGCGCGGGTCCCATCTCGACGATGTCGTCCGCGGTCTTGATGCCCAGCGGCGCCAGCCGCTTCATCAGCGCCGGATCTTTCACCAGCACCTTGGCGACGGCGCTCATCGCCGTGGTGTCGTTCGCGATGCCCTTGAGACCTTCGGTCAGAGTGTCCGGATCGAACAGCTCGGCCACCGAGGCATGCAGCGACTTGTCGCTTACCAGGGTCTTGACCAGGTCGGGGTCGGTCAGCATCGACCGCAGCAACTGGGTCTTGGGCGACTCCGGGATTTTCTTCGCCAGCGCGACGATGGCCTTGGTCGCCAGGTCCGGCGCCGCTTCCATGGTCTGGCCGATTTCCTGCAGCGCCTGCACGTAGTGCTGCTGACCGAGCTGGTTGATCGCATTGATCACGTGCGGCAACGCCGCGCCGACATCTTTCAGGTCGTCCGTGGTCAGGCCGAGTTCGTCGAGCTTGTTCTTGAACGAATCGGGCATCTGCGCGACGAGCGCATTGCTGACCGCGTTGAGGATGCTCGGCGATGCCGTGCCGGCCTTGCCCAGATCGTCGACCGCCTGCGGCCACTGATTGTGCGTGATCGCGATGCCGGCATCGAGCAGATAGGGAATTGCCGCGCCGGCTTCCTGGATCTTCGCCGGCGTATCCAGGCCGACTTTCTTCAGCGCCGCGGCGACCTGCGGATCCTGCCCGACGATCTCCAGCACTGCATTGCGCACATTGTCGTTGTGCAGCAGCTTGCTGGCGCCTTCGAGCACCTTGCCGTCCAGCAGCATGTTGATGGAGTCGTGCAGGTCTTGATCGGTGGCCAGGCCGCGGGCCACGGTGTCGTTGGTCAGCAGCTTGCGGACGGTGGCGAATTTCGGATCGTCCGGCAGATGATTGCCCAGATTCTTGATCAGGTCCGTAGCCAGGTCCGGTGCGGCCTCGCCCGCCTTCAGCACGCTGTCGATGGCATCCGGCCAGTGGCCGCTGAGGATCGATTGCGCGGCGTCGACCAGATCCGGCAGCGCGGCACCGATCTGCTCGACCTTGGCGCCGTCGATGCCGAGGCTCTTGAGTTTATCCTGCAGATTCGTCGGCAGCGCCTGATAGATCTTCGCGGCCGCGCGTTTGACGAGATCGGGCGCGGCATCGCCGGCAGCGCGCAGGGCCGTCACCGCCTGCTGCCATTGCGGCGGCTGCTGACCCAGTGCGATGGCGGCATCGAGCAGATGCGGCGCGGCGGCGCCGGCTTGCTTGAGCTGGGCCGGATCGTCCAGGCCGACCTTCTTCAGCACGGTGGCGATCTTCGGATCCTTCGCCACGACGTCGAGCACCGCATCGCGCATGCTGTCGTTGTGCAGCAGTTCGCTGGCGCCTTCGAGCAGCGTGTTGTCGCTGGTCATCTTGAGGATCGCCGCGTGCAAGTCCGGGCTGCTCGCCAGTTCCTTGACCACGGTGTCGTTCGCCAGCAACTGCTTGACCAGTTCGGCCTTACCGGGTGGGATGTCGCTACCCAGTTTTTTCAGCGTGGCCTGCGCAAGATTCGGCGCGGTCTCGCCGGCGGCGAACACCGCGTTGAGCGCGTCGCTCCAGTGTCCCGCGGCGATCGCGTTCGCCGCATCGAGCAGGTGTGGCAGCGCGGCAGCGCCATCCTGGATCTGTGCTTCCGTGATGCCGAGCCCCTTCAGCTTGGCCTGTACTGTAGGCGGCATTTTCGCGTAGATCTTTTCGCCGACCGCCTTGAGCACGACCGGCACCGCCTTGCCGGCCTGGCTCATGTCCTTCAGTGCCGTGTTCCAGTCGTTCCTGGAGAGCGCCTGGGCCGCGTCGAGCAGGGAAGGCACCGCATCGCCGGCTTGCTTGAGCAGCGTGGCGTTGAGGCCGAGGCTGCCGACCTTGCCAGCGAAGTCCGGGTTCTTCATCGCGGCATCGATCACCGCATCGCGCAGATTCTTGTTGTCGGCCAGCGCGTGGATGCCCTGGCCGATGTTGCCGTTGATGAAACTGGTCAACGCGTCGGGACTGGACTTGGCCAGTTCGCCGGCCACCGTGTCGTCGCCGAGAATGCTCGCGGCCGGTTCGGGCAGGTGCCCGGCGGCGGCCTTGATGCCCTTGGCGACGATCTCGGGTGCCTGCTTGGCAGCGCCGGCCAGCGCTAGCGCGGCTTCCTTCCATTGCCCCTTGCTCGCCAGGTCGGCAGCATTGAGCAGGGCCGGGGCGGCATCACCGGCCTGCTTGAGATCCTTGCCCGGATCGTTGGGATCGAGCCCGAGCTTGACCAGCTTGTTCTTGAAGCCGGGATCCTTCACTGCCGCATCGATCACTGCATCGCGCAACGGCTGGTTGCCGGCAAGCCCCTTGATGGCGCCGGTGACATCGCCCTTGCATAGCGCGTCGATCGTCGCGGGCGTGGCATCGAGCGCTGCCGCGGCTACCTTCGGATCGGTCAGGATGGTCTTGGCGATGCCGCTGAGCTGGCTGGTCTGCACCAGATGCTGGAAGGCTTTCTGGACCAGTGCGCCGTCGGCCTTGCCGGCATGCTGCAGGGCTTCGAGCGCGGCCTGCAGATTCGGCGCTTTCGCTACGGTTTCCAGCTGGGTCAGGGTGGTCTGGCCGGCGTGGACGATGTCCTCGGGTTGCAGCCCGAGCTTGTCCAGGGCCATCTTTACGCCGGGGGCCTGCATCGTCTTCGCGAGCGTGTAGTCGCTCTTGAGCTGCGTGCTGCCGAAGGTGTCGACGGTCTTGTCGATCGTGTCCGCATCGAAGCCGTCGCTCAGCTTGAGCAGATTTTGCGCGTCGAGCTTGCCGACCAGGTTCTTGGCGACGGTCTGCCGCTGGGTCACCGGCAGCTTGTCGATCTCACTGTGGAAATCCTGGATGTCCTGCTTGGACATCTTCTGCACGGCTTCATTGGCCTGCTGCGCCGTGGCTTTCTCCAGGTCGGCCGGCTTGGGCTTGGGCGGCGGCGGGGGCGGCGGTGGAGGCGGCGGCAGCGAGATGTCGAAATCGAACATCACGGGTGTCATGGAGCGCTCCCTGGCCAAGCCACGGCAATCAGAATGGATGCTTGATGATCCCACGCTGCCGACAACGCGCCACCTGGGAATTATCCTATCTAGGGTCAACCCTAGATCGAACCACTGGAATCCGTATGCCGCGCAATCTCGCCGAATGGCTCAGTTATCAGGAACGCGTGAACGTGCGCAGCATCGAGCTGGGCCTCGACCGCGTGCGCGAAGTCTGGCGGCGCATGGGCGCCCCGGCGTCGGCGCGCCGGGTGATCACGGTCGGCGGCACCAATGGCAAGGGCTCGACCGTCGCGCTGCTCGAAGCGATGCTGCGCAGCGCCGGCCTGCGCGTGGGCTGCTACACCTCGCCGCACCTGTTGCGCTACAACGAGCGCATCCGCATCGATGGCGTCGATGCCGACGACGCGGCGCTTATCGCCTCGTTCGAACGCATCGAAGCGGCGCGCGGTACGGACGGCGACACGGCCGTGTCGTTGACCTATTTCGAATTCGGCACGCTGGCAGCGCTGGATCTGTTCGCTCGTGCGGACCTTGATGTGGTCGTGCTGGAGGTGGGTCTGGGCGGCCGGCTGGATGCGGTGAACATCGTCGATGCCGACATTGCGGTCGTCACCACCATCGACCTCGATCATATGGACTGGCTCGGCGACAATCGCGACTTGATCGGCCGCGAGAAGGCGGGCATCGCACGAGCAGGTCGACCAGCTATCGTCGGCGAATCCGAGCCGCCAGCCGGCCTGCTTGCCGCGCTGGCTGAACATAGTGCACGCATCGAGCGTGCCGGGATCGATTTCCAGGTCGAGCGGCAGGCACACGGCTGGCAGTGGAAGCATCGCAGCGGCTTGGTGCTGGACCTGCCCGATCCGCGGTTGGCCGCACCGGTGCAATACGCCAATGCGGCGACTGCGGTGGCGGCCCTGCATGCCTTGTTATGCGACAGCGGCGAATGGAGTGCTGCGCAATTGAAGGATGCGGCCGCATCCGGCTTGCGCACGGTGCAGGTGCCGGCGCGATTGCAGGCCCTGGGCGGCAGCCCACCGCTGTACGTCGATGTCGGCCACAACCCGCAGGCGGCGCGTGCGCTGGCCGCGTGGCTGGATGCGCAACCGCCGAGCCGGGTGCATGCGGTCTACGGCGCGCTGGCCGACAAGGATGTGGCCGGCGTGATCGCGGCGCTCGGTCCGCGCATCGCGCACTGGCATCTGGCCGGTCTGGAGCGCGACACACCGCGCGGTCTGTCGGCAGCCGTGCTGGAGGATGCCCTGCTGCACGCATTGCCACAGGCTCGCTACGACGCGCATGCCGATGTCGCCAGGGCGCTCGCCGCGGCGCGCCAGGCCGCGGAGGGCGGCGGCTGCATCCTCGCGTTCGGCTCGTTTTTCGTCGCCGCCGCGGTGCTCGCCGGAGCATCCTGAAAACTGGCGCAAGACGAGCACTGGCGCGTCTAGCTGAATCGATCTCACCAAAGCGCCATGGCGGGCGACGCGGGCGGGTATAATCGCGTCATTGCATGTCCGTCGGTCGCTTGGAGTCTGTCTTGAAAACACGTCTGCTCGGAGCTGCGGTTCTGATCGTGCTGGCGGTTCTGTTCGTGCCGATGTTCTTCTCCAGCAGCCCGCCGACGAGCAGCGGCGACCAGGCGGTGAGCCTGGCGATTCCGCCTGCGCCCGACCGCGATCTGCAGACCAAGACGATGAGCCTGACGCCGGACGCGAACAACCCGGCCAGCGCCGGCACGCGTTCCGCAACGCCGACGCCGGCTGCGGTGTCGACCGCCACGGCGGCGCCCTCGAACCAGCTCGCCACGGTGAACATCGGTTCGAACCGTCCGCACGACGTGGAAACCGACCCGAACGCCGGCAAGGTCGAATCGACCACGGTGACCCGGCCGGGTGCCTCGCCCACGCAGGCGTTGATTCCCGTACAGACCCCGGGTTCAACCACGGCGACCCGCGGTGGCAAGGCGGCCGTGCCGGTTCAGCCATCGCCGGATCTGCCCGCGGCGACCGCGGCACGTGGCAACTACACGATCAATCTGAGCGCGTATTCGAATGCCGGTGCGCAGAAGCTGATGCAGCGGGTGCGCGACATGGGCTATCCGGTCAGCGGCCGGCCGATCAATCGGGCCGGGCAGAGCCTGACCTTGGTGAGCGCCGGTCCGTTCGAGTCGCGCGCCGCGGCCGAGGCGGCGCGGCTGAAGATCGGCCAGGCGGTCAGCGGCGTGAAGCTGACACTTGAAAGCGGTGCCACGACACCGAGCGGCGATGTTGCGCCGGCGGCTGCGCACGCCACGCCAGCGGCGACAGTTGCTGCGACGCCAGCGAGCGGCCATCGCGCCGGCGGCTACGCCGTGCAGATCGCGGCGGTAGGCAGCCAGGCCGATGCCACCGCCTTGCGCGACAAGCTGCGCGCGAACGGTTTCGACGGGTTCACCGATTCGGTCAATGTGAACGGCAAGCAGTTATGGCGTGTGCGTGCCGGCCCGCAGACGCAGCGCGCCGATGCCGAGCGGCTGCGCGACCAGATCAAGGCGAAACTTGGCATGGCTGGCAATGTAGTTGGCGTACCTTGATTCCAGGAGTACGGATCCGATGAAGATTGACTCGCAGGCAGGCGAATGAACTGGGCCGACGGCGCCATTCTCGCGGTGCTCGGGCTATCGGTCTTGATAGGACTGTCGCGTGGCCTCATAACGGAGGTGCTGTCGCTGGTGATCTGGGTGGTGGCATTTCTGTCGGCGCGCTTATTCGGCCCTTCGGTCGGGGGGCTTTTCGTACACTTCATTTCGTCGCCGACAGCGCGGTTGATTGTTGGCTACGTCATCTGTTTTCCGGCGGTGCTGGTGATCGGTGCGATCGCACGCGCCATCGTCAGACGACTGATCTGGAGCACCGGGATGTCCGGCACTGACCGTCTGCTCGGTATGGGCTTCGGGTTTGCGCGTGGCGTGGTGCTGGTGGCGCTCGGCGTGTTCCTGGTCAGCCTCACCGGATTCACCCGTGAGGCATGGTGGCAGCAGTCGGCGTTGCTGCCGCAATTCCAGACCGTAGCGACCTGGCTGGGTGGAGAGATACCCGCGAATGCACGGCAGTACATGCATCCATCGGTATTGCTCGATCATCTGCCCAGTCTGCCGACGAGTCGGTCGGATAGTTCCACCCCTGCTGAGGGCAACAGCGGCAACAACGGTGGCAGTGCTGCATGGCTGGGCGGACAAGTACCGGGCAATCTGCAGCAGTACATGCATCTGTCGACGATGTTCGGACATCTTCCCAGCATGCAGTCGTTCAAGATGGGCGGGATGCCGACGCAGGCGTCGTCACGCTTCCTGTCGCCGACCAATGCTCCCAACAATGCTAATGCTGCTCCCGCCGATGCTCCGGCGCCCCCAGCCACCGTTTTCTAGTTTCCGAACATCTCGAACAGGCGTAACCCATCATGTGCGGAATCATCGGCATCGTCGGCACCAGCGAAGTGGGCTCGGCACTCTATGACGGGCTCACCGTGCTGCAGCATCGCGGCCAGGACGCGGCGGGCATCGCCACCGTGGACGGCGCGCGGTTGCGTCTGCACAAAGGCAATGGGCTGGTGCGCGACGTGTTCAACCAGACCGCGATGAGCCGGCTGCGCGGACGCATCGGGCTCGGTCATTGCCGCTATCCCACCGCGGGTTCGGAAGGCGCGGACGAGGCGCAGCCGTTCTACGTCAATTCACCCTACGGCATCGCTTTCGTGCACAACGGCAACTTGGTGAACACCGAGGCGTTGCGCCGCGAGATGTTCGAGGACGACCGCCGCCACATCAATACCGATTCGGATTCCGAAGTGCTGCTCAACGTGCTCGCGCACGAGCTGCAGATCCAGGAGCGGATGACACTGACGCCCGACCACATCTTCAAGGCCGTCGCCGGTGTGCATGCGCGTGCGCGCGGTGGTTACGCCTGCGTGGCGCTGGTGCTGGGCTACGGCTTGTTGGCGTTCCGCGATCCCAACGGCATCCGTCCGCTGGTGCTGGGCGAGCGGGTCACTGCCGAAGGCCGCGAATACGCGGTGGCCTCCGAGTCGGTGGCGTTCGACGTGCTCGGCTTCAAGCGGCTGCGCGACGTGGCCCCGGGCGAGGCGGTGCTGATCACCGACGACGGTCAGCTGCACACGCGGCTATGCGCACAGGGTGCGCTGCATGCGCCGTGCATTTTCGAATACGTGTACCTGGCGCGGCCCGACTCGATGATCGAGGATGTCTCGGTGTACAAGGCGCGCCTGCGCATGGGCGAGAAACTCGCCGAGAAAATCATGCGCGAGCGTCCGGATCACGCGATCGACGCGGTGATCCCGATTCCCGATACCGCGCGCACCGCTGCCAGCGCGCTGGCCGGCGTGCTGGGCGTGCCGTTCCGCGAAGGCTTCGTCAAGAACCGTTATGTCGGCCGCACCTTCATCATGCCGGGGCAGGGCGACCGCGTGAAATCGGTGCGCCGCAAACTCAACGCGATCGATCTGGAATTCCGCAAGAAGAATGTGCTGCTGGTGGACGATTCGATCGTGCGCGGCACCACCTCGCGGCAGATCATCCAGATGGCGCGCGATGCCGGTGCCAAGAACGTCTACTTCGCCTCCGCGGCGCCGCCGGTGCGCTATCCGAACGTGTATGGCATCGACATGCCATCCGCCTCGGAACTGGTCGCCGCCGGGCACAGCGAGAAGGAAGTCGAGGCCAAGCTCGGCGCCGACTGGCTGATCTATCAGGATCTGCAAGACCTGATCTGGGCAGTGCAGGACGGCAACGAGAACCTCAAGAACTTCGATACCTCGTGCTTCTCCGGCGAGTACGTCACCGGTCTGGAACAGAGCTATCTGCGGCAGATCGAGATGCTGCGTTCGGACGACGCGAAGGCGGCGCGGCGTACGGCCTGAGCGGCTGTTCCCGCCAGCGCATGGGTTGAGGTTTCGATGACCGATCTGCATGCCACTGCCGCACAGTGCCTCGCTGCGACCGACCCAGCTGAAAAGCTGCGGCTGACGCATGCCGCGTGGCATGCCCTGCAGGCCGGCGAGCTTCATCCCGATCCAGCTTCGCCGGCGCCCACGCCGATCGCCGCGCCCGGTCGGCCGGCGCGCCCTACGCTGGTGTTGCCGCGGCAGGTGCCGCAGCGCGGCCTCGGCACGCCTGAAGGTCGCGCCGCGCTGGTGCACGCGGTGGCGCATATCGAATTCAATGCGATCAACCTAGCGTGGGACGCGGTGTATCGTTTCCGCGGCAAACCGGCTGCCTACTATCTCGACTGGGCCTCCTGCGCCAACGACGAGGCGCGTCACTTCGCGCTGCTGTCCGCGCGGCTGAAGGAACTCAGCCATGCCTACGGCGATTTCGACGCACACAACGGGCTATGGGAAATGGCCGAGAAAACCGCCGGCAGCGACACCGCGCGTATGGCGCTGGTGCCACGCGTGCTGGAGGCGCGCGGGCTGGATGTGACGCCGGCGATGATCGAACGCCTGCGTAGCACGGGCGATACGCGCACGGTGGAAATCCTCGAGGTGATCCTGCGCGAGGAAGTCGCCCATGTCGCTGCCGGCACGCGGTGGTTTCTCGATTGCTGCGAACGCGATGGCGTCGAACCGATCGACACCTTCTTCGAACTGCTGCGCGACTACATGGGGGTGACCTTGCGCGGCCCCTTCAATCTGCCGGCGCGACGTGAAGCGGGCTTCGCCGAAGAGGAACTCGAACGGCTCGCGGCACTGGCCTTTGCCGGTTGAACGAAGTGCTGTCGAATGCCCGTTTCTGCTATACCCCGAGCACAGTTAACCGGGGAGATTCTCATGATCAAGCGATTTGGCAGGCCCAAAGGGGCAACGTTGTTGCTCGGCATCCTTTTCACGGGACTAGCCTTGCCGGTCTTCGCCGCACCCGCACAAGACGGCGATGCAACGGCGCGTAAGCTCGACGCCTGCGTGGAGAAGGCTGCATCCACCGCGGATTCGTCGCAATGCTATGCAATCGCATTGGCTTCCTACGACCATCGGATGAACCACGCCTACTCGGCGCTGATGCACGGACTGCCGGCGACGGTGGCGCATCAGTTGCAGGCGTCGCAGCGCACCTGGCTGACTTTCCGTGATGCCGAACTCAAGACCCAGTCGGACATGCTGGCGACCCGGCAGGGCACGATGTATGTGCCGATGGAGGAAGAGGAACAGCTCTCGCTGACTCGCGATCGCGCGCGACGGTTCGAATCCTACGAGCGCGTGCTGGAGATCGACGGGCAGTAAGCGACGCATGCTGCCATGGAGTGCCGTTCAGCCTCGTTGTTTGCGCCATGCAAAGATGCCGCCGAGGAAAAGCGCAAGACCCAGGCCGACCAGGAACATGGACACGAAGCTGCGGCCGTCTTCGCTGTTGTTTGCCGCGCTGATTGCCTGCGCTGCGGCTTGCGCATCGATCGCGGTCATGGCGGTGGCGAAAGCCGTCTCGCTGCACTGCTGGATCAAGGCGTCATCGGCATTCCGCGCCCGCATCTTTTCCTGGCACTGCTGCACCAGGGCGGGGCTCGCCTTGGGTGCGCCACCGGTGAGATTCATCACCCCGCCAATGATCAGGGTGAGCAGGCCTATGGCGATAAGCAGCACGGGCGTTCTTTTCATGAGGGATCCCTCCGCAGGATGAGTGGTCGCTCGAGTATGCGCGGAATGATGTGCTTGATTGCAACCCGGATAGCGGACGACCGCGCAGGCCGCACAAACGCTTGTGCACGCCACGAACAACAAAAAAGCCGGCACGGGGCCGGCTTTTTGTCGAATTGGCGCCATTTGGTAGCAAACGCTCCAAGTGTAAAGGACTAAAACTAGATAGGGTGGGCCATACTTGGCGTACTCACCTTCGCTGAAATGGCTTATTACCAAGCGTTCTCGCCTTTCGGGAGCACTTCTCAAGCTTGACGATAAGCCATCGAGGTTGCAGGACAGAATCCGCCCCTTTAATCGCTGTGCTGGCACGCTACAAAAGCAGCTATCCGCACTTGATCAAACATTTGGTCCACATGAAATAGTCATGGAGCCAACGATTATGCGGCCAGTTCGCCCCCATACACACTAGTCGTTGCTACCTTACGGGCAATTAAGCCGCATTATGTTCCGTA
>Ga0302314_10001476_pt1 | contig 44158 bp, 31 predicted proteins | sample III_Palsa_N2_3_FD_200533 | JGI IMG/M metagenome (GOLD analysis project Ga0302314, IMG submission 200533) | Peat permafrost microbial communities from Stordalen Mire near Abisko, Sweden - III_Palsa_N2_3 | ecosystem: Environmental > Terrestrial > Soil > Palsa > Peat permafrost | place: Sweden...
CGCGAATGGTCGCTGAGTTCGCGGGTTCGGTCCGAGACCGCGGTGCGGAGGTGCTGTGGGGCACCTGCTATGAGGGCGGGTCGTCGCCTCCCTATGGGGTGTGGAAGGAGGCGATCGAGGAGTACTCGGACGGTCTGGGGGACGTCGGGTTAGAGGTCGTACTGGGTGAGCAGGCTCGTTGGCTGGCGCCGCTGGCGCCCGATGGGGTGCTGGACGGGCGCGCGCCGGTCGGCGTCCCGGCCGGGGTGGCGCGCCTACGGCTGGCTGAAGTGCTGGCGCGGATGCTCGAGGCGCTGCCGGCGCGGGCGGTGGTGATTCTCGATGACATGCAGTGGGCCGACCCCGAATCGCTCGAGCTGTTTGGTCACCTCGCGCGACTGTCGCCCGACTCGCTGATCGTGGTCATCTATCGCGGAGCCGGCCTGGAGCTCGGACACCCGCTGGCCCAGCGCCTAGCCGATGTTCAGCGCCAGCGATCGTGTCAATACCTGCCCTTGGACAGCCTCTCGCGCCGGGACGGTGGCCGGCTGATCGAACAGGCAGCCGGGACACCGCTGGAGACGCCGCTCGTCGATGCGCTGTACGAGCAGAGTGGTGGCAATCCGTTCTTTTTGGGCGAGTTGGGGCGCTACCTGCTCAGCCATGGCGACGCGACGAAGCTGTCCCGGGACGGTCTCGCGGTGCCGGAGTCGATTCGCGCCGCGGTCGGCCTGCGGGTGGCGGGGTTGAGCGCCGAGACCCGGCGGATGCTGGCGCTCGCGTCGGTGTTCACCGCCGGCTTTGACTTTGCCGAGCTGGCGGCGATGACCGATCTCGACGAGAACCCGTTGCTGGACTGCGTGGAGGAAGCGCTCGCCGGGGAGCTGCTTCACGCGCTCGGCGCCGAGCGTTACACGTTCGCGCATGCGCTGGTTCGCCAGACGCTGTATGAGCAGATGAGTTCCAGCCGGCGCGCGCGGCTGCACCGCCGACTCGCCGAGGTGCTGGAGCGCCTGTACGAGAGTGACCCGACGCCGGTGGCGGCAGAGCTGGTGCATCAGTATCAGCAGTCGGCCACGCTCCCCGGCGCCGAGCGCGGCGCGATCCACGCCCTGACCGCCGGGCGGGCGGCGCGCGCCGCCTACGCGCCCGAGGACGCTGTGAAGACGCTGTATCGCGGGTTGGAACTCGCCCTGGTCGAGGATCACGACACCCGCGGGCGGCTGTTGAGCGAACTGGTGCTCGCGCAGGCCGAGTGCGGGCTGTTCGCCGACGCGCGAGGCACCCTGGAGGCCGCGGTGTCGCTGCTCGAGCAACGAATCGATGGGGCGGACGCGATCGCCGAGTTGGTCTGGGCACTCGACCCGGGGTTCTGGGTCGCATCGGCGGGCTCGGCGGCGATCGACCCGACGGTCGATCGCGCGCTGGTCGCGCTCGGAGACGAGCGCAACCTGGCCTGGGCTCGCCTGAAGCTGCTTGGGCAGCTCATCGCTCCTGAAACGTTCGGCCCGATCCGCGTGCTCGCGTGGGTTCCGTTCGATCCCGAGGCCGTGCAAATCGTCCGCGACCAGGGCACCGAGATCGACTATGCCCACACGGTCAACGGCACGTTACCGCGGTTCGGCGACGAGGTCGAACAGCTCATCGCCCGCGTCGACGGGTGGCAAGACCCGATCGCACGGATGCACGCGCTGGTGAACATCGTGGGGTACCTGACGTTGATGGAGTCCGGCCGCTCGCCCGCTGTCACCGACCGATTGTGCTCTGAGTTCGGCACGCTCGCCGACGATATGGGCCTGGCGGCCCAGCGAGCGGCCGCCCGAGCGTTCCGCGCCATGCAGCTGGGGAATCAGGGCAAGTTGAGCGCCGCCGCGGATCAGATAGCAGACGCCCACCGGCAGCTCTCGGACGAGCCCTCCGGGAGCTGGATTGGAGCGCTGGTGGTGATGGTCGAGGAGCTCACCGCGCAGCACGTGGAGAGCGACTGGCCGCGGGTGGGCGACGTGATGTGGGCCCTGGCCACAGGTCCCGAGCTTTTTCCGGGATGGACCACGCTGGCCAGCGCGGGGTTTGCGGCGTATGCCTACGCCCTGGCGGGCGAGGTCGATCGGGCGCGCGAAATCCTCGGTTACGTCCTGCCGGCGCTGACGCGCGACGATCCGCTGGACTCGCCATACGTCAATGCGATCGGCCTCGCCGGCGGCGCGGTGTGGGAGCTACGGGCCGCCGACCTCGCTGAGCAGCTGCTGCCGAACGCCCGCATCGTCGCCGAATCTGACCCGCGAGAGTTCTATATGACCTCGTCCGAGCTCACAGTGGCCCGGCTGAGCGCCGTGACCGGGAGCGTCGATCAGGCGCTTGACTATTTCGAGCGGGCTCGCGTGACGCTTGAACGCCGCGACCAGCCGGTGCTGCGCGCGATCGTCGACCACGACGACGCGCTGAACCGGCTCGAACACCAGCAGCCCGGCGCCAACCGGCTGCTGGACGCCGCCCGCGCCCAGTTCGAAGCGCACGGGATGCGCGAGTGGTCACGCCGGCTCTCGGTTATGGAGGTCCCGGAGCTCGGACTGCCCGACGGTCTCACGGTGCGCGAGGCCGAGATCCTCAGGCTCGTCGCGGCGCGACGGACCAACAAGGAGATCGCGGCTGAGCTCGTGGTCAGCGTGCACACCATCGAGCGCCACGTTCAGAACGCCTACCGCAAGATCGGCGCGAACAGCCGGATGGATGCGCGCGCGTACGTGTCCCGAGTCCAACTGTGACCGCGGGGCCACCGCCTCGGTCCTGAGTTCGCGCTCTGCTCCGAGCTTGAGTCGTCAGGCCCGCTGACGAACACACGCCGGCGAGTCGTCTACATAGTCGCGCCGCAAAGATGGTCATTCGTCAGGGATGCGAGGCCGAAAGAACGGCCCTACAACCTGACGATGAGCATCACTGAGCAATGGGGGACCGGCTCGGTCGCCGATGAGATCGCCGAGATCCTGCGCGAACGGATCGTCGAGGGTCGCCTCGCTCCACACCGGTCACTGACCCAACGCCGACTCGCGGAGGACCTGAACGTCCCCCGCGCGGTGGCCGGCGAGGCGCTGAGGATGCTGTGCCGTGAGGGACTCGTCGACAGCGCCTCGGCAGGGATGCGGGTGGCTGCGGCCGATGGCGCAGTGCTGTTGTCCGCCCTCGTCGTCCGCGAAGTGGTCGACGGCCTGGCTGCCGGGCTTGCCGCTCGTCATGCCGGCCCGGGCACCGAGAGACGGTGCCAGGCAGCGCTCGATCATCATCGCGCCGCGATCCACGCAGGCGATCGACTGCCGTGCATGCGCGCGGACATCTCATTTCACGCGGGTCTGGTCGATGGATCCGGCAACCCGGTGCTGCGCCGGCACTGGTTGCTCGTGCGGTTCACGACACGCAGCGCGATGCTGCTCACGCCGGCACAGCTGCGAGGGTCGATCGAGGAACACGAAGCGATCCTGACCGCCGTGCGCCGCGGCGAGCCTGAGCAAGCCGAGCGCGCAGCCCGCGCCCACGTGCGCGCGACGATCGACGCGCTTCAACGGATCTCATTGCACGACTCGGGGCGACAGGCCCGGTCGCCTTGACCCCAGGGCGAGCTGCGGCGCCCAGACGTGTGGCGCCGACTCCAGCCTCGACGTGAAGTCGTCCACTCCCGCCAGATGCGATCAGCGCATCGGCTGCCTCGACACGCTTTCAACCGGAGGTTCCCATGAAGAGATTCGCCCGTTTCAGCTTTCAGCATCGTCGGATGGTGGTCAGCGGATGGCTCCTGACCGCGGTACTCGTGCTCGTCCTCAGCTCCGCGACCGGCAGCAAATTCAACTCCAGCTTCAACCTGCCGGGTACCGATTCGCAGACGGCGGTCAGCCTGTTGACCAAGAACTTCCCGGCAGCATCGGGCGAAGGCGATCAGGTCGTCTTCCAGACGAGCCGCGGCGCCACGATCCGATCGCCGACGATCAAGACCACCGTCACCGCCGCACTGGACAAGGTGGCCAAGGTCCCTGGGATCGTCGCGATCGGCAGCCCGTACGGCAAGCGCGGATCGGCGCAGATCAGTCGCGATGGCACGATCGCGTTCGCGACGGTGACGTGGAACAAGGTCGACGCGAAGGTGACCGACGCCGACGCGCTGAATCTCGTCAACGCCGCGAAGTCCGCGGACGGACCCTCAGTACACGTCTCTGTGGGAGGGGACGCGATCTCCAGTGAGGAGGGCGGCAGCCTCGGGCTGTCGGTTCTCGTCGGGGTGATCGCGGCGTTCATCATCCTGCTGGTCATGGTCGGTGGGGCGCTGCGGGCCTCGTTGATGCCGCTGCTGACCGCCGGGTTGGCGTTGGCGATCGCCACTTCGGTGATCAGTCTGCTGACCCACGTGATGGACGTACCCAGCGTCTCGACGGATCTCGCGATCCTGATCGGACTCGGGGTCGGGGTCGACTATGGCCTGTTCATCATCAGCCGCCATCGCACCGGCGTCAAAGCCGGACTGTCGTATGAGACCGCGGCCGCGCAGGCCGTGAACACCTCGGGACGGACCGTCCTGTTCGCCGGCATCACCGTCTGCATCGCGCTGCTGGGCCAGTTCGCGCTCGGCGTCAGCTTCCTGCATGGCGTGTCGATCGCCTCCGCGATCGCCGTCGCGCTGACGATGGCGACCTCGCTGACGTTCCTGCCCGCGATGCTTGGATTCCTCGGACCGAACGTCCTGTCGCGCCGCGAACGCGCCGCGCTCGCCGCCGGAGGACCGGCGGCTGGCGAGGCCAAGGGCTTCTGGCTCAGATGGGCCAAGGTCGTCGCAGCCCGCAAGGGGGTGGTCGCGATCGCCGCGTTGGCGATCATGGTGCTGATCGCGATCCCGATCACGCAGCTGCGCCTCGGGTCCTCTGACGCCGGCACCGACCCTTCGGGCTCGACCACCCACCAGGCCTACACCGCCCTGGCGAAAGGGTTCGGACCCGGGTTCAACGGACCGCTGCAACTGGTCGGGCACCTGTCCACCCCGACAGACGCCGCCCGATTTGACCGCGTCATCGACGCCGCTGCCCACACTCCCGGAGTGGCCAGCGTGACGCCCGCCGTGATCTCACCCAACGGCGAGGTGGCGCTCGCGACCCTGTACCCCACCACCAGCCCCTCAAGCCAGCAGACCGTCAGCCTGGTCAACCACCTACGCGACCAACTGATCCCCCCGATCGAGCACGGCTCAGGCCTGGCCGTCCATGTCGGCGGGGAGACAGCCACCAACATCGACTTCTCCCACGTCCTGAGCAGCAAACTGCCGCTGTTCATCGCGGTCGTCGTGCTGCTGTCATTCCTGCTGCTGTGCGCCGTGTTCCGCAGCCTGCTGATCCCGCTCGTCGCGTCGGTCATGAACCTGCTGTCGATCGCCGCCGCGCTCGGCGCACTGAACGCCGTGTTCAACCTCGGCTGGGGCGCCTCGCTGCTCGGACTGACGGCCAAGGGTCCGATCGACGCGTTCATCCCGGTGCTGATGTTCTCGGTCCTGTTCGGGCTCTCGACCGACTACGAGGTCTACCTCGTCTCCCGCATCCAGGAGGAATGGCGGCGTCTGGAGAAGACCGACGACCACGAGATCGCCCCACGCCAATCGCTCGCGACCCGGCACAACCATCAGGCGATCACCACCGGCCAGGCCAAGAGCGGCAAGATCATCGCCGGCGCCGCACTGATCATGGTCCTGGTCTTCGGATCGTTCCTGCTCAGCGGCGATCGTGTGCTCGAGGAATTCGGATTCGGGCTCGCGTTCGCGGTCCTTGTCGACGCGCTGATCATCCGCAGCCTGCTGGTTCCGGCGATCATGCACCGCATCGGCCCTGCCAACTGGGCGATGCCCGCCTGGCTTGACCGGATCGTTCCCAACCTCTCGATCGAAGCCACGGAAGCCCCAATCGACAGGCCGCAGGCCGACGCGCTTCCAACGGCTCCTGCGGACGGCAATGAACCGACCGGTGTGCCCCAACCGGCGATCCTCAGGCGCTGACGTGCGGCGGGGAGTCGTGACGGGGTCGTGTCGCGGGTTATGATGGGCGTGCGCGCAGGGCGCTGCCGGTCCGCGGAAAGGGCGAAGCCCACCTGCAGGTGACGGTCGTGTTGTGGTCGGTGTCTCCTTTCCGGCCTGCGACTGCGGACTCCGGGCCCTGGTGAAAGGAGGCCTTTGTGCCGCCCCGCGGTCTTCCCGGCAACGCCAACCTCGAGCAGCTGAAGAAGGGCGCTAAATCCTTCCAGCGCGCGGTCCGCGCCGGCGACGCAGGCGCCGCCAAGTTCGTGCGCGAGTTCCACCCTCGCTTGGCGGACGCCCAGCCCGGCTCACCGGAGCTGAACGGTTTCACGCGCACCGACGCGCAATTGGTGATCGCCCGCCAGTTCGGGTTCTCAAGCTGGCCCAGGCTCAAAGCGCATCTGGAGCTGGTCGCGCGCTACGCCCGCTCCCCGCACGAGCAGCCGGTCGGTGAGCCGCTGACGGACGACCGGGCGATGATCGACGAGTTCCTGCGGCTGGCGTGCCTGACATACGGCGACGATGACCCGGACCGGTTACGGCGCGCGGAGTCACTGCTGCAGGAGCACGATTGGCTCCAGCGCGCGAGCATCCACACGATCGCCGCGACGGGCGATCTCGAAGCTGCACGCGAACTGCTGGACCGCGACCCGTCCCAGGCGTCACGGGTCGGCGGCCCGCACGGATGGGAGCCGCTGCTCTATCTCACCTACGCGCGCGTGCGTCTCGGTCCGGGTCGCTCGGCGGTCGCGGTCGCGCGACTGCTGCTCCAGCACGGCGCGGACCCGAACACCGGATACCTGTGGGAGGGGCTGATCCCGCCGTTCACGGCACTCACCGGCGCGTTGGGCGGCGGCGGCACGGTCCCGAAGCACCCCGAGGAGCTCGCACTGGCGCGTCTGCTGTTGGAAGCCGGCGCCGACCCGAACGATGGGCAGGCGCTCTACAACCGCGGCTGGGGCCCAGACCCGCAAGCGGACTGGCTCGAGCTGCTCTTCGAGTTCGGGCTGGGCACCGGCGACGGCGGCCCGTGGCGGCGGCTGCTTGGCGAACGGCAGGACTCACCCCGGACGATGCTCGAGGACCTGCTGATCGCCGCCGCGAGCCACGGGCTCACCGACCGGATCCAGCGGCTGCTCGCCCGCGGGGTCGATCCCAAGGGCCGGGAGCCCATGCATCCGATCTATCAGGGACGCTCGCCGGTACAGGAGGCGGCGCTCGCGGGTCACATGGACGTGGTCTCGCTGTTGGTCGACGCGGGCGCGTCCTGGGAGCACGATGCGGTCGACGAGCTGGTCGCGACCGCGATGGCCGGCGACCGCGGCGCCGTCGACCGGCTGCTGGCGGCCGAGCCCGACTTGAGCCCGCGTGCGATCGAGCGATGCCCCCACCAGCTGGTCCGCGCGGCCGAGCAGAACAACTATGCGGCGGCGGCGCTGCTGATCGAGCTGGGGTTCGACGTCAACGCACGGTCCCGGACCGCCCCACTGCACGAGGCCGCGATGCGCGGAAGCCTGCCCATGATCCGGCTGCTACTTGGCCACGGCGCGGACCCGAACGTCCACGACAGCGGCTATGACGCCACCCCCGCCGGATGGGCAGAGCACCACGGCCAACGCGAGGCACAACAGCTGCTGGAGGCACTCGAGCAACCCGAGCCGGCTACCACGTCGACCGACGAAGCGGACCTGGCGATTGCGTCCGCGCAGCCAGGAGCCGCGATGCGCACCGTAACAGCCGCGTTCACCGCCGTGTCCGAGGGACGAGTTGATGAGCTCGGAGCGATGTTGGCGGCCGACATCGACTGGCGCGGACTGCCCGACGAGGACGGCCAGATCCCCCGCTGCCTGGGGCGCGCGCAGGCGCTCGAACGGATGCGGATCGGCCCGCTGGGCGCCAACGAGGTGTCGGTCAGCGCATTCGTCGAAGCGGGCGGGCGCGTCCTCGCACACGTCCACCGGGTGGGTGACGACGAGCTCGGGCCGCCGGAGCGATTCCTGGTCGCCGAGGTCCACGACGGTCAGATCACCAACCTGCGCGGCTACGCGACCGAACCCGAGGCATACGAGGCGCTGCACGCCGGCTCGTGATCGCGTCGCCGGTGCCGCAGATCAACCTGTTGGGTTGATGCGAGGTCACCCCCTCTGGCGGCAGGCTTCTCAGCGTGTCAAGGAACCCTGTCTCTGAGTGCGTCGAAGCGCAAGGAGGGTCGCGATGATTCGTTGTGTGCGGATGTGGACGGGCGAGGACGGTGACTCGCTGTTCGAGGAAGGCTGCGTCGAGCTTGCCGGCGGGGTCCGTGGCGACTCGGTTGGCCGGCCCATCCCGGTGGGCGAGCTGTCCTTTCAGGAGACTCGCTCGGGCGGGACCTACGAGTGGCACGAGGACCCCGTCCCACGCTTCGTGATCACCCTGTCGGGCACGCTCGAGTTCGAGACGAAATCCGGCGCGACGTTCACGATCCGTCCGGGCGACATCTTGCTCGCGCAGGACAACACCGGCACGGGCCACCGGTGGAAGCTGATTGGCGAGGATCCGTGGCGCCGGGCCTACGTCGTCTATGCCAGCGGCGCCGACCTTCAGTTCAAGCCAATGACCACGGAGCAGCCAGCATGAGCACCACCCCATCAGAGACACCGGATGTCGCGCTCATTGGCGCAGGCATCTTGAGTGCCACCCTGGGCACCCTCCTGAAGGAACTGGAGCCCGCGCTTGACGTCGTGATGTTCGAAGAGCTTGAGGATTGCGCGCAGGAAAGCTCTCAGGCGTGGAACAACGCGGGGACGGGCCATGCGGCGAACTGCGAACTCAACTACACGCCGCAGCGTTCCGATGGCACCGTCGATATCTCGAGGGCGCTTGAGGTCAACACCGAGTTCGACATTTCGCGCCAACTCTGGTCACACCTCGTCACCAAGGGCGCCATTCCCGATCCGCGCGCCTTCCTTGAGCCTTGCCCGCATATGAGCTTCGTCTGGGGCGAGGAGAATGTCGCCTTCCTGCGCGCGCGATACGAGGCGATGTCGGCGCACCATTGCTATGAGGGCATGGAGTACAGCGAGGATCACGGCGAGATCGCCGAATGGGTGCCGCTCGTGATGGAGGGGCGGGATAACGATCAGCGCGTGGCCGCCACCAGGATGATCACCGGCACGGACGTCGACTATGGCGCGCTCACCCACCTGCTGGTCGCCCAGTTGCAGGCGCAGCCCGGCTTCTCCCTGCGCTACACGCACAAGGTCGTCGACCTCGAGCGCACCGATGACGGGCGGTGGGGCGTCACGGTGAAGGCTGTGGGGACGGGCGACAAGCGGACTGTGTCGGCAAAGTTCGTGTTCATCGGCGCTGGCGGTGGCGGGCTGGAACTGTTGGAGAAATCGAAGATCCCGGAGGGGCACGGCTATGGCGGCTTTCCGGTCAGCGGTATCTGGTTGCGCTGCGACGTCGACGACGTGAGCGCGCGCCACCACGCCAAGGTCTACGGCAAGGCGGCCGAAGGCTCGCCGCCGATGTCCGTGCCCCATCTGGACACGCGGATCGTCGACGGCAAGCGGTCGCTCCTGTTCGGTCCCTATGCCGGCTTTTCCAGCAAGTTCCGCAAACAGGGTTCCTATTCGGACCTGTTCCGCTCGATCGAGCCGGGCAACATCCGGCCGATGCTGGCGGTGGCCCGTGACAACCGCGATCTGGAGGAATACCTGATCGGGCAGGTGCTGCAGACCAAGTCGCATCAGTTCGCAATGCTCGAGCAGTACTTCCCCCAGGCGGAGCGACAGGAATGGCGCGAGGCGGTGGCCGGTCAGCGGGTCCAGATCATCAAACCCGATCCGACGCACACCGGCGTGCTCGAATTCGGGACCGAACAGGTCGGCAGCGCCGACCATTCGATCGTTGCTGTACTCGGCGCGTCGCCCGGCGCGTCGACCGCCGCATTCATCGCGATCGGGGTGCTGGAGAAGTGCTTCGCGAACGAGCTGGCGACGGGCGGCTGGCTGGACCGGCTGAAGAGGATCATCCCGACCTACGGCATCGACCTGAAGCGGGACGCGGCCGCCACGCGCGAGACCCGCGCCCGTACGGCCAAGGTACTCGAGATCGAGCAGCAACCGAGGGCGGCCGCCCCGCCGCTTCACGCCGCTGCCGCGAGCGGATGACCTATGGCGGTCACCGTCGACAAGAAGTCGCCGTCGGTGCGCATCGGTACGGGCGCGACCGGCACTCGCGTCGAAAGCGATTCGATGGGCTCGATCGAGGTGCCCGCCGAGCACTACTGGGGCGCGCAGACGCAGCGGTCGTTGATCCACTTCTCGATTGGCGATGACCGCATGCCCACGGCGGTCTACCGCGCCTACGGCTACGTGAAGAAGGCCTATGCGTTGTGCAATGCCGGTGCCGGGAGCCTTGATCATCCGATCACGGAAGCGATCGTCGCGGCCGCGGACGAGGTGATCGACGGGAAGCTGGATTCGGAGTTCCCGCTGTATGTGTGGCAGACGGGATCGGGCACGCAATCGAACATGAACGTCAACGAGGTGATCGGCAACCGCGCGAGTCAGCTGTTGGGCGGCGAGCTGGGGACCAAGAAGCCCGTGCATCCCAACGATCACGTGAACATGGGGCAGTCCTCCAACGACACGTTCCCGACGGCGATGCACATCGCCACCCTGCTCGAGGTCCGCCAGCACATGCTGCCGCACTTGGACGAGCTGACCGACGCGATCTGGCGAAAAGCGGTGCAGTGGGTTGACGTCGTCAAGATCGGCCGCACCCATCTGCAGGACGCGACTCCGCTGACCGTGGGTCAGGAATGGTCAGGCTGGACGGCTCAGCTGCGGGATGCTCGCGGGCGGCTGGAGCACGCGCTGCCCGCCGTGTGCGAGCTGGCCGCCGGCGGCACGGCGGTGGGCACCGGCCTCAACGCCGCCGAGGGCATCGGCCAGGAGATCGCCGACATGCTGGCCAAGTTGACCAGGCTGCCGCTCCGAACGGCGCCGAACAAGTTCGCAGCCCAGGGGTCGCTCGACGGGATGGTGGCGGTCTCGGCCGGGCTGCGGGGCGTGGCGGTGGCGCTGATGAAGATCGCCAACGACATGCGCTGGCTGGCTTCGGGCCCGCGCGCCGGGCTGCATGAGCTGAAGCTCCCGGCGAATGAGCCGGGCTCCTCGATCATGCCGGGCAAGGTCAACCCGACCCAGCAGGAGGCGATGGTCATGGTGTGCCTACAGGTGCTCGGCGAGGACTCAATCGTGGCCTCCGCCGGCGCCCAGGGCAACTTCGAGCTCAACGCGATGCGCCCGATCATCATCAACAACGTCCTGCACTCGGCGCGTATCCTCGGCGACGCCTGCGAGAAGCTGCGCCAGTTCAGCGTCGAAGGGACCGAGCTCGACAACGCCAAGGTGTCCGAATATGTCGGGCGCTCGCTGATGCTCGTCACCGCGCTCAGCCCGCATGTCGGGTACGACAAGGCGTCCGCGATCGCGCACAAAGCCGACGACGAGGGCACCACCCTGCGCGACGCCGCGCTCGCACTCGGCGTCTCCGCAGCCGACTTCGACCGCATCGTCGACCCGGCCACGATGGTCGGCGACCCCCGGCAAGACCTCCGCCGCCTCGAGCCTGCCACGGGACCCGACGGAAGCTGATGTCCGTTGCGGCAGCAAAACTGGGCGCTGTGCGAGCGAAGCACCCTACCTTTGCTGCCGCCGCCGGCCACAGCTTCGGGCTCGGGATCTCGTCCCTGATCGCCTTCCTGCTGGTCACCCGCGTCGTCGCGCCGATTCATTCGATCTCGAAGGCCAGTGACCAGCTCGGCGGTATGTGGGCGGTGATCGCGACCTTGTTCGTCTACCGCGAAGGCCACCGAGAGAGCATCAAGGCGGCGCTGACGCGGGTATCGGCGACGCTGCTGAGCCTCGTGCTCTGCCTCGTCTATCTACTGATCTTCTCCTTCCATCCGCTCGGACTCGCCGTGCTGATTGGCCTCGGGACGTTCCTGCTGATGGCCGTGGGACGCGATCAGCTGGTGGTCACGGCCGGCATCACGACTGCGGTCGTGATGGTCGTCGCAGCCGTCAGTCCACACGACGCCTGGCAGCAGCCGATCCTGCGGGGCGTTGACACGGCTGTGGGGATCGCGGTCGGCGTGGTCGCTTCATCGATCGCCCTCCGCTTGGCCCCCGTCCGCCCGCCCCGTTCCTGACGACGGGCTCGTCCCCGTTGCTGAGCGCCTCGGTGCGCTGCACGGGTTCATGTCGGATCAGATCGCCATCGATCCCTGACTCGATCTGGCAGATCAACCTGATCGGTTGATGCCGCTTCACCCCGGCCGGACATAGGTTGCGGCCCACATTCGTAATGACGCGGAGGAGATCGAAATGAGTAGCGGAACGCTCGCAGATCAGTTGCTGGAAGTCCTGTTGGAAGCCGGGGTGCAGCGCATCTACGGCGTGGTCGGGGACAGCCTCAATCCAGTGGTGGACGCCATCCGGCGGACGGATGGGATCGAGTGGGTGCATGTGCGCAACGAGGAGGCGGGGGCGTTCGCCGCGGCGGCCGAGGCGCAGCTGACCGGCAGGCTGGCGGCGTGCGCCGGCAGCTGCGGGCCTGGCAATACCCATCTGATCCAGGGCTTGTACGACGCTCATCGCACCGGCGCGCCGGTGCTGGCGATCGCCTCGCAGATTCCGAGCACGCAGGTCGGCATGAGCTTCTTTCAGGAGACGCATCCGGACCGCCTGTTCGTCGAGTGCAGTGGCTATTGCGAGCTCATCAGCCAGGCTGAGCAGATGCCCCGCGTAGCCCGCAGCGCGGTTCAGCACGCGCTGGGTCGCGGCGACGTGGCCGTGCTGGCGATCTCCGGCGACGTGCTGCATCGATCGCCGGCGAGCCCGACCGGCAAGACCGATGCGCTGATTCCGATCGCGGCCGTGACGCCGACGGTGGACCGGGTGCGGGCGCTCGCCGAGCGGCTGAACGAGGCGCACACGGTGACGCTGTTCTGCGGCGCGGGGGTCAAAGACGCACACGCCGAGGTGATGACGCTCGCCGAGAAGCTGCACAGCCCGGTCGGACACACGCTGCGCGGCAAGGAGTGGATCCAGTACGACAACCCCTACGAGGTGGGAATGAGCGGGCTGCTCGGGTACGGCGCCTGCTTCCAGGCCAGCCACCGAGCCGATCTGCTGGTGCTGTTGGGGACCGATTTCCCCTATCAGGACTTCCTGCCGGGCGCGCGGACCGTCCAGGTCGACCACGACCCGACGCGGCTGGGGCGCCGCACCCCGCTCGAGCTCGCCGTGCACGGCGATGTCGGCGCGACGCTGCGCGCCGTGCTGCCGCTGGTCGAACAGAAGGACGATCGCTCGTTCCTTGATCACATGCTGCACAAGCACGCCGAGGCCCTCGAGCACGTCGTGTCGGCGTACACGCACGACGTCGAGCACCACCGCCCGATCCACCCCGAGTACGCGGCCCGGATCCTCGACGAGTTGGCCTCCGAGGACGCCGTGTTCACCGTCGACACCGGCATGAACAACGTGTGGGCCGCGCGATACGTCAACCCGAACGGCGATCGACGGGTGATCGGCTCGTTTCTGCACGGGTCGATGGCCAACGCGCTGCCGCACGCGATTGGTGCACAGCTCGCGTACCCCGGGCGGCAGGTCATCTCGATGTCCGGCGACGGCGGCCTGGGGATGCTGCTCGGTGAGCTCCTGACCGTCTCGATGTACCAGCTGCCGGTCAAGATCGTCGTGTTCAACAACGGCGCGCTGGGGATGATCAAGCTGGAGATGATGGTCGACGGGCTGCCCGACTACCAGATCGACAACGGCCACTTCGACTACGCCGCGATCGCGCGGGCGGCCGGCATCCATTCGGTCCGGATCGAACAGCCGAGCGAGGTCCGCGACGGTCTGAGCGAGGCGCTGGCCCACCCCGGCCCGGCGCTGATCGACCTGGTCACCGACCCCGACGCGCTGTCGATCCCGCCGCATATCACCGGCACGCAGGTCAAAGGCTTCGCGCTGTCAGGCGGCAAGATCGTGCTCGACGGCGGCGTGGGAAAGATGATCGAGCTGGCCCGCGCGAACGTGCGCAACATCCCGCACCCGACGATCTCCCGCTAGGGCAATGGGCGGTCTTTCTGTCGCCGGCGCGTTTGCGCCGGTCGACCAGCACTATCTGCTCCAGGCGCGCCAGATGCAGGCGCTGTCGTTCGCGGTGCACATCCCGCTGGTGTGCTTCGGGATCGCGTTCCCGGTGATGGTGCTGTTCGTCGAGTGGCTCGGCCACCGCACCGGCGACCGGCTGTACCTGACGCTGGCGCGGCGCTGGACCAAGGTGATGGCGGCACTGTTTGGCGTCGGCGTGATCACCGGCACGGTCCTCAGCTTCGAGATGGGGCTGCTGTGGCCGAACTTCACCGGAACGTTCGGCAGCGTGTTCGGCGTCGGCTTCGCGATCGAGGGCTTCTCGTTCTTCCTGGAGGCGATCTTCATCGGGATCTACGTCTATGGGTGGGGGCGGCTGTCCCCACGCTGGCATCTGGCGAGCGGGATCCCGATCGTGCTCACAGGCTTCACCGGATCGCTGATGGTGATCGCGGTCGACGCGTGGATGAACCACCCGAGCGGGTTCCGCCTGCACGACGGCAAGGTGGTCGACGTCCATCCGTTCAAGGCGCTGTTTGAGAACAGCTACCTCTGGCACGAGCTGGTCCACATGTACGTCGCCGGCTACATCGTCACCGGCTTCATCGTCGCCGGCTGGTACGCGTTCTGCCGGCTGCGCAGATCCGGGCCACCCACGCGCTATGAGCGCACCGCGCTGGTGGTGCCGCTGACGATCGCCGCGCTGGCCGCGCCGCTGCAGATCCTGGTGGGTGACTGGGCGGCCCGGGACGTGGCGACCACGCAGCCGATCAAGCTGGCGGCGATCGAGGGGTTGTACAAGACGACCCGAGGGGCGCCCGAGCACATCCTCGGCTGGTACACGGACAACCAGCTCAAGTACGGGATCGAGATCCCGCATCTGCTCTCGATCCTGTCGTTCCACAGCTGGAATGCCGCGGTCCAGGGGCTCGACAGTGTGCCCCCCGGCCTGCGTCCGCCGGTCAACGTTGTGCACTGGGCGTTCCAGATCATGGTTGGGATCGGGACCATGCTGGCCGTGCTGGGGGTGGTGTACCTGGCGATCTGGATCTGGAAGAAGCGGCTGCCGGAGTCGATCTGGTTCTACCGGGCGCTTGTTGTGGCGGGACCGCTGGCGGTTGTCGCGCTGATCTCCGGCTGGGTGGTCACCGAGGTCGGACGCCAGCCGTGGGTCGTCTACGGCGTGATGCGCACCGACGCGGCGGTCACGGGGGCGCACGGGATCCCGGTCGGCTACGGCGCGCTGGCCGCCAGCTATGTGGTGATCGCCTGCGGGCTGGGCTGGGTGCTGCGCCGTCTCGCCCGCGCGCCGCTGGACGTCCCCGTCGAAACCCCCGCCGAGCTTCAGGCGGCGTAGCCGATGCTGCTGCAATCGATTCCGCTCGTGTTCGTGCTCGCGGGGCTGGCGCTGTACGTGGTGCTCGGCGGCGCCGACTTCGGCGCCGGGTTCTGGCAGCTGTTCGCTGGGCGCGGCGAGCGCGGCGAGCGGGTACGGGAGTTCGCTCACCGCTCGATGGGACCGGTGTGGGAGGCCAACCACGTGTGGCTGATCTTCGTCCTGACGGTGTTCTGGACTGCCTACCCAACGGCGTTCGGGTCGATCGCCTCGACGCTCGCTGTCGTCCTGTTCATCGCGCTGTTGGGGATCCTCTTCCGGGGCGCCACGTACGCATTTCGCGCCGGCGCCTCGACTGATCGCGAACTGGGGCGGATCGACACGATCTTCTCGTTCTCGTCGATCCTGACTCCCTTCGCCCTCGGCGCGGCTGTGGGCGGGATCGCGACCAACCGCGTCCCGGTCGGCAACGCTGCGGACCATCTGTTCTCCAGCTGGCTGCACCCGACCTCGATCTTCATCGGCGTGCTCGCCGTCGCCAGCTGCGCCTACCTGTCCGCCGTGTACCTCGCCGCCGACGCCGCCCGCGACGGCGATCATGCGCTCGAGCGCGAGTTCCGTCTGCGCGCACTCGGAGCGGGGGTGCTCGCCGGCGTGATCGCTGTCGGCGGGATCTTCATCGTCAACGCCGACTACCACACGCTGTTTCACTCGCTGCTCAGTGGGCGCGCCCTCGCCGCCGTGATCGCGTCCTTCGTCGTCGGCCTGGTGACGCTGATGCTCGTCTACGGCCGCCGCTACGAGCCGGCGCGGTACTGCGGCGCGGTCGCCGTCGCGGCGATCGTCGCCGGCTGGGCGCTCGCCCGCTGGCCCACGATCCTCCCTGGCCTCACGGTCGATCAGGCCGCCGCCGGCCACGACACGCTCGTGTGGGTAATCGCGTGCGTGTTGGGGGGCGGCGTGATCCTGTTTCCCTCGCTCGCGCTCCTCTTCCGGCTGGCGCTCGCCGGCCGCTTTCAGTCCACCGAGAGCAACGCGGCCGACGAAATCGCCCGGCCCCTGCACGCGATCAGGCCTGGGCTGGTCGCCCGCCTGGCCGTTGCCCTCCTGATCGCGGGCTTCGGGCTGCTCAACATCGCGAACGCCGAATGGGCCCACGCGGTCGGCATCGTCTGCCTGTTCTGCGTCGTCGTACTCGGATTCCGGGCGATCGTCTTCAGCGCGCTGGGCGAGGACGCGGCGCTCAAGTGAGCCGGCGCCGTGGGGTCTCGTCGGGCGATGCCACGGCGCATGGACGCTGAGCCGTACCCCGCACCGGTCCGCCCACTGGCGGCGTTCTCGGTTCCCAACTACCGGCGGTTCGTCGTCGGCCAGTCGATCAGCCTGGTGGGAAGCTGGACGGAGACGGTGGCGCAGGCGCTGCTCGTGCTCCAGCTCACGCGCTCCGGCGTATGGTTGGGGCTGGCCACGGCGGCGCGCTACCTCCCGGTGTTGCTGCTCACGCCCTACGCGGGGTTGATCGTCGACCGCGCGGACAAGCGAAAGCTGCTGCTGTTCACGCAAGCGTCGCTGGCGGTGCTGTCGCTGACCCTGGGCACGATCGTGTTGCTGGGTGTCATCCAGCTGTGGATGGTGTTCGCCGTCGCCCTCGGCTTCGGCGTGCTCACCGCATTCGACAACCCGGCGCGGATGGCGTTCGTTCCGGAGATCGTCGGGCAAGCGCTGATCCGCAACGCCATCACCCTCAACAGCACCCTGGTCAATGTCGCCCGCGCCGTCGGTCCGGTGGTGGCAGCGGCCCTGGTGGCGAGCGTCGGCGTGGGCTGGTGCTTCATCGCCAACGGCGTCAGCTTCGCCGGCGTGCTCGCCGCGTTGCTGACCCTGGACATCTCCCAGCTGATCGTGGGCCTCCGCGTTCGGCCCCACGCCCATCAGCTGCGCGAAGGCCTGGGTTACGCACGCCGGGTGCCTGAGATTCTTGCTCCGCTGAGCATGATGGCGGTGATCGGCACGTTCACCTACGAGTTCGAGGTCAGTCTCCCCCTGTTCGCCCGCGGGCCGCTCGGGGGAGGCGCCACCACCTACAGCTGGCTGATGGGCGCCTTCGGCCTCGGCTCCGTCCTCGGAGGGATCTACTGCACCCGCCACGCGCAAACCGGGGTGCCACGGATGATCCGGGCTGCCGGTGTCTACATGGCGGCGATGCTCGCGACCGCGTGCACGGACAGCCTGGCGGCGGCGGTGATCCTGTTGGTCCTCGTCGGCTTTGCCAGCATCATCTTCCTCACCACCGGCAACAGCACCATCCAGATCGCCGCCGCGCCACCCTACCGAGGACGCGTCACGGCACTGTGGTCGACGGCGTTCGTCGGCAGCACCCCGATCGGCGCGACGATCATCGGCGTGCTGGGAGCCGCCAGCCCCCGGCTCGCGCTGCTCGTCGGCGGCGCCGCCTGCGGCACGGCGGCGCTCGTCGGCATCGCGATCCTCGCCGCACCCGCACCCGGACCGGCCTGACGGCCCGACCGCGCGGCGTTTGAACCCGCAACCGCCGGCTGGCACTCTCGCCGTTGCGCGGCGACGGTCGGATCGAGACAAAGGAGCCGGAGGGCCCGATCACCAATGCTATGGAATTCCCTACGTGCGCTGCCCGGAGCGCCCGATGTCAGAACCCGGGGGTGTGGGTATACCCGCTGCCCCCGCTGGATGTGATGGTTCCGCTTGTCCTTCCCGGACCCGGCTATCGCATGACCCCCATCCGCCAATCAACTCGACGCGAGCGTTACCAAGCAGCCAGGCGCCCCAGCGGGCCGGCCGCGCCCTCGCCCCACGTGCAATCGATCGACCTCACGTGCGACGGACCGGCGGTCCCGCCGTCCGTGTATCACGCGGATGTGGCGGTGCTCGCCCAGCACCGCCTGCGACGCGACCGGCTCGTCATCAGTCGTCCTGCGCTGTTCGAGCGGCTGTCGCGCGCGGCGCGTGTGACCGAGCTTTCGGCTCCCGCCGGGAGCGGGAAGACGCACCTGTTGCGTTCATGGATCGACGAGACGGGCCTGGCGCAGAGCGCGGCCTGGGTGTCAGTGGAGCGCGAGGAGCGCGATCCGCAGCGGTTCTGGCTCTCATTGTTCGACGCGCTGCGTCACACCGAGGCCAGCGGTTCGGTCCTACGTGAGATGTGCGCGGTGCCCGATCTGGACCTCTGGGGGCTGGTGGAGGATCTGGCCTTGCTCGAGCACCCCGTGTGGCTGGTGATCGATGACCTGCACGAGCTGCGCTCCGACGACGCGCTGCGCCAGCTCGAATGCTTCTTGCTGCGCGCCCCCGACCGTCTTCGGATTGTCCTGTCCACTCGAGATGAGCCGCGGCTGGGCCTGCATCGGCTGCGTCTCGAAGGCGCGCTCACCGAGATCCGGTCCGTCGATCTGCCCTTTACCGAGGATGAGGCGCATGAGCTGCTGGCAGCGGCCGGGGTCGAGCTATCGGAGTCGGCACTCAGAGCACTGCTCGAGCGCACCGAGGGATGGGCGGCGGGGCTCAGACTCGCGGCGCTGTCGCTCGCCGGGCATCCCGATCCGGAACGGTTCGCGGTCGAATTCTCCGGCAGCGAGCGAACGGTGGCCGACTACCTCTCGGCCGAGGTGCTCGACCGCCAGCCCACCGAGGTCCGCCGACTGCTGCTCCGGACCTCGGTGCTCGAGCGTGTCAACGGCCCGCTGGCCCAGCGGCTCACCGGAGATCCCGGCGCGGAGCGGATCCTGCACGAGCTCGAGGCGTCAGGCGCGTTCGTGGTGGCGCTGGACGCGCGCCGGTCCTGGTTTCGCTACCACCGTCTGCTCGCCGAGCTCTTGCAGCGAGAGCTGCGGCGCAGCGAGCCAGACGCGCCGGCCGGCCTGCACGGGGCAGCGGCCGAATGGCTTGCCGAGCACGGCTCCCCGGTTGAGGCCGTCGGGCACGCCCGAGCTGCAGCGGATTGGGAGCTGATGGCTCGCATCGTCTCAGACCATTGGTTCGGCCTCGAACTCGGCGGTCAGGCGGCCCCCGCGGAGGAGGTCCTCGCCGCCGTTCCGCCCGCTGCGATTGCCGACGATGCGGAGCTCGCGGCGCTCACGGCCGCCGATCAGCTGAGGCGCGGAGCGCGTCACGAGGCCGAGCGGTACTGCTCACTCGCAAGCCATGCGCTGCCATCAGTGGCGCCCGAGCGCCGCCGGCGCGTGCAGCCCCTCCTCGTGCGCCTGCGCCTGCTGGTTGCTCGCACCGGTGGTGAGTTCTCCGCGGCGATCGAGCAGGCGCAGCGACTGCTGGGAATCCCCGAGTCCGATGATGCGCTCTGCCTCGATCCCGAGCGGCGCGCGCTGACGTTGATCACCCTCGGAAGCGCCGAGCTACGGGCCGGTGAAATCGAAGACGCCGAGCGGCACCTGGACGAGGGGATCCTCCTGGCGCGGTCGATCAACCGCCCATATCTGGAGATCTTCGGCGTCAGCTGGTCGGCGCAGCTGGCGGGCCTGCGGTCGACCTCGCTTGCCGTGCAGCGCGCCACCCAAGCCATCGAGCTGGCGCGACAGCACGGCTGGAGCGAGGAACCGATCGTCGCCCCGGCCAGCGCCGCGCTGGCCACCGCAATGGTCTGGCAGGGACGGCTCGCGGAGGCGCGGTCCGTGCTTGAACATGCCGGTTGGGCGGTTCGATCGGTCGGGCCGGGGGCCGGCATGGTCCAATACGCCCGTGGGCTGCTCGAGCTTGCCTGCGGCCGCCATCAGGACGCCGTGGACGCGTTCGGATCCGCCAAGCTCCTGGACGCATGCCTCGTCACGCCCCTCGCTTCACGGATCGGCGGCTTCCTGCTGCAGACGCTGGTGACGATCGGCGAACTCGGACCTGCCGAGCAGGCCCTCGCGGATTTCGACAAGCCCGAGCCGGGCGCGGTAGGAGCGCGTATCGCGAAGGCGGCGCTGAGGCTCGCCCAGGACGAGCCCGACGCCGCGACCGCCGCGCTCGCGCCTCTGCTCGATGGTTGTGGACCCGTGACGCTCACCCCGCTCTGGGGCGTCCAAGCCTGCCTGCTCGACGCGCTCGCGCACGACGCGCTCGGCGACGCGGGCGGGGCCGAGCGAGCCCTGGAGCGGGCCCTTGATCTCGCCGAGCCGGACGGCCTGCTCCTACCGTTCCTCCTCCACCCGGCGGCAAAGGAGCTTCTCGAGAGCCACTCCCGCTACCGCACCACCCACGCTTCTCTGATCGCGGACGCGCTCGCGCTACTCGGCGGCAGCCGGCCGGCGGCGAGGGTGACGGAGCCCCAGCCACTGCCCGAACCGCTCAGCGAAAGCGAGACCCGGGTGCTGCGTTTCCTGCCCACGAACCTCTCCAAGCGAGAGATCGCGGGCGAGCTGTGCGTGTCGGTGCATACCGTCAAGACGCACATCCACCATCTCTACACCAAGCTCGACGTGCACTGCCGCCGTGAAGCGGTCACCCGAGCGCGCACGCTCGGCCTGCTCGCACCCTCCGTATGCGGATAGACCCGTTTACCTCACGCGGCGCGCGCGCTGAAAGCCGCGTGAATCAACCGACCCGGTTGATGTTGACTCACCCTGGTGGGCATCAGAGTGCACAGTGCGATGCAAGAACGAATCAGCACTTCCTTCACCGGACGTGATCAGACCGACCAATCCCCAGGAGGGAACCTCATGGCAGACAGCCCGCAGCACAGCGCCAGCTCCAACGGCGACCCGCAGCCAATCCGCGGCGGGATCGGCGCGACGATCCTCGGCCCGCACAACGTTCCCCTGGAGCTTCAGAACCCTGATGTCCTGGTCGCGCCGGAGACCGACGCCGGCACGGTGCAGAGCCTCAAATGGCCGTTCGCGCTCTCGCACAACCGCGTGCTCAGCGGCGGCTGGGCCCGTGAGACGACGACCCGCGAGCTACCGATCAGCACCGAGATCGCCGGGGTCAACATGCGCCTCACTCCGGGCGGCATCCGCGAGCTGCACTGGCACAAGGAAGCCGAGTGGGCCTACGTGATCGCCGGCAGCTGCCGCGTCAGCATCCTCGATGAGGAAGGCCGGCTGTTCATCGACGATGTCTCGGTCGGCGACCTGTGGTACTTTCCCGCCGGGCTTCCGCACTCGATCCAGGCGCTCGCCGACGGCGTCGAGTTCCTGCTCGTGTTCGACTCAGGCGACTTCTCCGAGAACGAGACGTTCCTGATCACCGACTGGTTCAACCACACCCCGCGGGACGTGCTGGCCAAGAACTTCGGGGTGGCCGAGTCGGCGTTTGACGCCCTCCCCACCGACATCGGCCACACCCGCTACATGTTCGCCGGCGACGTGCCGCCCGCGCTGGACGACGACGCGCCGCCGTCCCCGGCGACCCAGCCGCCACTGTCCTACACGTGGCACATGCACGCGCAGGAGCCGACCAAGACTCCAGGCGGCCAGGTGCGGATCACCGACTCGCGTAGCTTCACCGTCGCCAAGCGGATCGCCGCGGCGCTGGTCGAGATCGAGCCAGGTGGGATGCGCGAGCTGCACTGGCACCCCAACGCCGACGAGTGGCAGTACTACCTGTCAGGCCAGGGGCGGATGACGGTGTTCGCCTCCGGCGGCAAGGCCCGCACGTTTGACTATCAGGCCGGCGACGTCGGAGCCGTCCCGTTCGCGATGGGCCACTACGTCGAGAACACCGGCGATGACCCGCTCGTGTTCTTTGAGATGTTCCGCTCTGACCACTACGCCGACGTCTCTTTGAGCCAGTGGATGGGCGTGCTGCCGCCCGAGCTGGTCAAGGCCCATCTCAACCTCGACGACGCGACGATCGCCGCGCTGCCGCGCACCAAGCCGCTTGCCGTTCGATAGCTCTCAGTCGTACTCGTGATCCGCGCCCTTCCCGCGGCCCGCCGTTGAGCTGACGCGCGGGACCAGGCGGGTCGGGTTTTCCCTACCCCAAAACCTCCGCGCGCGCTCGATGATGCTGCCATGACCGCTTCGGTCCTGATCGTGGACGACGACCCGACATTCCGCGCCCTCGCGATTCGGCTGATCGCCGCTTGCGGCATGACGGTCGTTGGCGAGGCGGCCAGCGTCGCGGATGGCTTATCGATGGCGATGCAACTCAAGCCGTCGGCGGCGCTCGTCGACGTCGGACTCCCCGACGGCGACGGTTTCACGCTCGCGCGCGAGCTGGCTGCCTTGCCCTGGCGACCACGGGTCGTGCTGACTTCGGTGCAGGAGGATGTCGGCTCCCCTGATGCAGTCCGCCGCAGCGGAGCGCAAGCGTTCGTTCAGAAGGCGGACCTGCCAGGGGCGCCGCTGAAGCGGCTGCTCGGCGGAGCGTAGCGAGCGGCGTATCCGCGGCGCTACGCTTGAGCCCGTGTCAGTGCCGCAGCGCGTGGTGATCGGCGATGACGACGTGCTCTTGCGCGAAGGCATTGCGCGGCTGCTCACCGAGGTGGGGTTTGAGATCGTCGCGCAGGCAGGTGACGCGGATGATCTTCGACGCAAAGGTCTCGCTCACCGCCCCGATTTGCTGATCGCCGACATCAACATGCCGCCGGATCACAGCGACGATGGGCTGCGGGCGGCGCTCGACGTGCGCGAGCGCTGCCCTCAGACCGGCGTGCTGATCCTGTCCCAGTTCTACGACGAACGCTACGCGCTGAACCTCATGGCCGACGGCACCGATGGCATCGGTTATCTGCTCAAAGAACGCGTGGGCGACGTGGAGAGTTTCCTGCAAGCGGCCAAACGGGTCGCCGATGGCCGCAGTGCGCTCGACCCCGAGGTCGTGGCGCGAATTCTCCGTCGCGGCGGCCCGATCCAGCGGCTCAGCCCTCGGGAGCTCGAGGTGCTGGCTGCGATGGCCGAGGGCAAGTCCAACCGGGGCATCGCCGAAGGCCTGGTGGTCACCCAGGCCATGGTGGAAAAGCATGTCACGAGCATCTTCCACAAGTTGGGACTCGGTCCCGCTGGAACCGAACACCGGCGCGTGCATGCCGTGCTCGCCTATCTCCAGGCTAACTACTCGCCGCGGAAAACCGCCTGACGACGACCGGCGGCGAGCCCAACAACCAACGCCGAGGCGCAGACCGGCAGCAGCGGAGCGAAATCGCGGGCGTGGACCATCAGCAGGCCACCGGCTACGGCCCCGAGAGTCAACGCGATCAGCAGGGCTGCCAAGCGGTGGCGCTCCGGCTCGGTGTTGGACCAGTGGGCGCTATCGCCCGACAGGACGGTGAACGTCGCCGTGGCCGCAGTGGTGAAAACGCCCTGGATGCCCAGCGAGAAGACAGCCGCGGTCTGGAATCCCATCCCCAGCCCGGAAATGCCGAGGAGAACAAATGTTGCCGTCAACGACGCGTGTCCGCCGACGCTCAGCCACAACGCCGCGAACGCGGTCTGGGCGACCAGCGTCACTCCAAGCGCCAGGGTGACCCGCCGCGGCCACACATCAGACCGCGGCGCCGGGCTCACGATCCGGGTCGCCAGCAGCACTCCGGCCGCGAAGGCACACATAGACACGATCACGCTGACGGTGTGCGGGCCTGGCGCGCCCCCGATCCGCAGGCCGAGAAACACGAAGTTCCCCGTCATGAACGCCGTGAACACCTTCCCGAGCCCGAGGAAGCAGATCGCGTCGACCGCTCCTGAGGACAGGATGAGCAGCAGCAACAAGTTGTTCCGGGCCAGGACGGCGGCGTGGCGATCGCCACCTTCGGGCGCAGGGCCGGCGACGCGGCTGACGACGACCGGGGCAGGTCGAGCAGTGGTTTCCAACATCGTCAGAACCTCCTTGGGCCGCGCATCGCGCCAGCCCGACTAGAACGTCGGCACCGTGTTCGGTGCACGGGAGCGAGCCGGGAAAGCGTCACGGTCAGCAGGGTGAGCTGCCATCGACCTGATCGGTTGATCTGCGCCGATCCGGCGCGCCGCCGGGATCCAAAGCGCTGCGTCGGGCGCGCTAATGAGAGTCGAGGGGCAGCGTCGCCGCGAGGATCGTGCCGCCGTCGGGAGGGCTCTGGACGCTGAGGCGCCCCTCAAGCGCCGTCACGCGGTCGCTGAGCCCGACCACCCCGGGTTCGGCGGGCGGCGAGAGCAGCGAGAGAAGCCAGTCAAGCTCGCCGGGAAGCGACGTCAATGCCGCCAAAGGGCCGGTCGGGCCCGTCGGGCGGTGCTGGGTTCAGGGCGCCTCGGCGCGCTGGGACTGAGCACGAGGAAGCGATGGCGGCAGCGTCGGCCGTGCTCCGGGCGGGGGCCGAGCGACTCGAGGGTCAGCAGGCGCATCCGGATTTCGCCCGCCTGGACGCCGCGCGGGATGCCGTCGCGAACGCACTCGTGCAGCACCTGCCCGACCTGAGGCTCTGGCGCTGTCTCTGGCCAGTCGAGTTCCGGTACGTTCTCCCCGGCTGCGCGCATCGCGTAGCCCGCGACCTGCCGCGCGGAGTACGTCGCCGCCCGGATCCGGAACGGCGGCTCCAACGCGACGGCCACAGAGTTGGCGCTCGTGTCGGACACCAGGCCCCATCCCGCGAGGGGGTCCGGGATCGCCGAGTTCGCCGCCGGAACGGCGAACGCTCGGCGACCCGGGTCAACCCAGAGGACATCGCCGCGCTGGTGAGCAGTGCGTCGCGGGTGCGCCGCACGGCGGAGTCGCTCACCGCGCTTGCCCGCATCGCCCATGGCGACACTCGACTCAATCGATGCGGCCATCACCTCGACCGCGAGCTCGCAGCTCTCCAGACTTGGTACAGCGCATTCGGATTCGCCCTGATGAGCGGTGGCGCGCTGCCGCCGCCGCAGATTCACGACGAGGAGGACGCGCGCCAGCTGATCTCCTGCGTGCGCGATGCCACCCGCGGCAGCGGCAACGCGATGGCGGACGCCGCGCTCGCCCTGCTGTTGGCCAGCCAACATCTCGACAACCTCTCCCACCTCGAAACCCTCCTCAACGAGCGGGCGGCCGCCATCCGAACCGCGTCCGACGACGGCCTGGCCCTACGGAAGCTGAGGGTGCTCGCGTCATGAACGCCACGGCGGTGCAGGCGGCGATGTGCCGGGTCGCGCGCTTCACCCGATGGCTCAGCCACCGCGAGACGGCCGATCACCCTCCTGATCCTGTCGCCGCCCGGGAGGGCATCGGGTGGCCACATGAATCCCGCCATCACCCTGGCGATGTGGCGTTATTGGCGTCGACCAATATGCCGCTCAGGCCAATTGGGAAGGCGAGATGCGACAGATCGCCGCAACGTTCCTCGCCGCCGGGCAACCTGCCGGATTTCACGAGGCGGCGGCCCAGGTCTTGTCAAGAGCGTCCACAGCTCGAGCGGGTCAGAGCACGCGCTCTAGCACCAGCATCCTGCGAGCGGAGACGAGATGATCGAGCTCGTCTGCCAAACGCTGGACTTGCTCGCTCGCCTGTACCTGCCAGCGATCGAGTTCGGTGATCTCGCCGATCAACACGTAGTCGGGAGGTTGGATCGGTTGCCCTGGCACGTTGACCGGCCGCGTCAGCCGCAGTCGGACGTCGTGTCAAGCGCGCCGAGGTCGGCCTCTCGGTCACCAGCCATCACGCGCTCGAATTCGGCAGACAGCTCTGGCGAGCGCAGCTGAAACCACACGACGAGTGTTGCCGCCCTCGCAGCGGAGGGGCGTGCAGCGCCCCCTCGTTCGGTTGACGGAATGCCCGTCATCCGGGCCGACCGGCGCTCAACGCCGCCGAGACGGCGGCGTAGCTCTGCGCCACCTTTGGCCAGTTGACGACGTTCCACCAGGCGTCGATGTAGGCCGCGCTGGCGGCTGCCGCTCGGTTGGAGCCCGACGCGGTCCTGGTCGATGTCGAGCTACCCGACGGGGACGGAGTGGCGCTTGCGCGCGAGCTCGCGGCGTTGCCCTGGCGGCCGCGGGTCGTTCTCACCTCGATCGACGGGGACATCATCACCACCGAGGACGCCCAGCGAGCCGGCGCCAGGGCGTTCGTGGACAAGGCCGATCTGCCTAACACGCCCCTGGCGCGACTGCTCGGCGGAGAATCGCGATGGCCCCCGGCGGCGCGGTAGGGTTGTCCTATGTCAGGGCCGCTGCGTGTGGTGATTGGCGAGGACGACGTCCTGCTGCGTGAGGGGATCGCGCGCATACTCACTGAGGCCGGGTTTGACGTCGTGGCCCAGGCCGGCGACGCCGAGGATCTGTTGCGGAAGGGCCTTGCGCACCGTCCGACGGTGGTGATCGCCGATGTTAACATGCCGCCGGGCCACGGCGATGACGGTCTGCAGGCAGCCATCGAGCTCCGACGCCAGCGGCCCCAGGTCGGGGTGCTGGTGCTGTCGCAGTATTACGAGGAGCGCTACGCGGTCGACCTGATCGGGGATCGCGCCGAGGGGGTCGGCTACCTGCTCAAAGAGCGCGTTGGCGATGTCGAGAGCTTCATCGACGCGGTCACCCGGGTCGCCGCGGGCGGCAGCGCGCTTGACCCTGAGGTCGTCGGACGGATGCTCGGCCGCCGTCAACGCGACCGGCCGCTTGACCGGCTCAGCGCGCGCGAGCGCGACGTGCTGGGCGCGATGGCGGAGGGCAAGTCCAACCACGGCATCGCGCAGGCACTGCTCGTCAGCCAGGCGGCGGTGGAGAAGCACGTCACGAGCATCTTTCACAAGCTCAAACTCGATCCGGCCCAAACCGAGCACCGGCGAGTGCTCGCGGTCCTCGCCTACCTGCGCGCCCCTCCCAGCGGCTAGATGAGTGATTCCATGGTCCGGCGGGGCCGCCAAGCAGTGTCCGCAGCCGCTGCCGTCCTGACCGAAGCGGGGATCGTCGCTGATCGACGCCGTCGGACTCGGTCCCGGCCAGGGTTGGTCGTTTTTGCCGATGGGAGGACGAAAAGAGACCAATCCTGGATCCGCACCCGGCGGTCGAGCGGTTGTGAGCAGCTGGTCGAAGTCGAGGTCGGCGTCCGTCCAGGCCCCCTGGGGTCGGCGATGCTGATCAGCACCACCGACGTCGACCCTGCTGCTCGTTGCTCCTCGAAGCTGCCGACCAAACACGGCCCGCGCCGTGGAATCAACCATCTAGTGGTTCTCCCGGGAACGTTAGATTCAGGCTTCGTAGATCGCCGCCACGTCCTCGTCGGCGTGCTCGCGGTTTGCGGCGGTGACGCGCTCGCGGACCACGTCGAGCATCGGCATCTTGGCTTGAGCGCTGTGCTCGACCTCGCGGACGAGTTCGAGGTCCTTCAAGGCCAGGCGGACTGGGAAGCCGGCCGGGTAATCGTGACGCTGCATCTCGCCGAGCTTCTGCATGGCGTACGGGGAGCCGAGCGGCCCCCCGTCCAGTAGCGCGACGAAGTGCCGCTGATCCAGCCCCATCGCCTCGCAGAGCCGCATCGACTCGGCCAGCGCGGCGACCATCGTGATCATCCAATGATTGGCCGCCAGCTTCAACCGCGAGCCCATCCCGGCGTCCCCCACCCAGAGTACGCGCGACGCCAGAGCATCGAAGATCGGCTCGACCGCGGTGCGCACCGAATCCGGCCCCGAGGCCAACACGGTCAGCTGACCCTGCTCCGCGGGCTGAGTGCTGCCAGACACGGGCGCATCGACGATCCTGACTCCATGTGCTCCGGCGACACGTGCCAGCTCGTCGGCCTCGGCTGCTCCGACGCTGCTCATCTGCAGCCAGATGGTGTTCTCCGGCCACTCGTCCAGCAGCGGCTCGACGACCTCGAGGATGACGTCGGCGGTGGGGAGCATCGTGATCACGACGCCGGCGGCGCTCACAACCTCGCCGGGCTGCTGCGCCGGCTCACCACCTCGTGCTTCGAGCTCGCGTAGAGCCTCGGGGTTGCGGTCCCAGGCGGTGACCGCGATCCCCCGCTCCAGCAACCGGTGGGCCATCGCGGAACCCATCAGGCCGACGCCCAGCAACCCGACCTGAACCTGGCTCATCGTGCGCTCCCTTCGATCTCGGCGATGTCATGGTCGGTGAGTTCGAGGTTCGCGGCGGGGAGGATCGGGTCGACCTGGTCCGGGCGCCGGAAGCCGACGATCGCCCCGTCGACGGCCGGGTGGCGCAGTGTCCAGGCAACGGCGATCGCGCCCGGGGTGGTGTCGTGCCGATCGGCGACCGCCTGCAGACGGGCCACCAGCGCGAGGTTCTGGGAGAGCTGCGGTTCGTTGAAGCGCTCGTCGCGCCTGCGCCAATCGTCGTCGGCCAGGTTCTTGATGCGCTCACGGGTGATCCGCCCGGTCAACAGTCCCGAGCCCATCGGCGAGTAGACGATTGCGCCGATCCCCTCCCGCTCGGCGAACGGCAGGAGCTCCGCCTCCGCCGCGCGCTCGATCAGCGAGTACTGGGGTTGGAGTGTCTCGACCGGTGCGATTTGCTGAATCCGCCGGAGCTGGTCGACGTCGAAGTTCGAGACCCCGATGTGGCGCACAAGACCCTCGTCACGAAGGTCAGCGAGCGCCCGCCACCCTTCCTCGATGTCCTCGTCCGGGATCGGCCAGTGGATCTGATAAAGGTCGATCGCATCGGTCCCGAGCCGCGCCAGACTGTCACCCACCTCTCTGAGGATCGAGTCGCGCTTGAGGCTGTGCACGACGGTGCGGCCGGGCCCTTCCAGCAGTGAGCACTTGGTGAACACAAAGGGTCGTGCGGCGACGCCTTCCAGCGCCTGCCCGACGATCCGCTCCGATCGACCGAAGCCGTAGGCGGCGGCGGTGTCGATCCAATTGATCCCCAGCTCGAGGGCGTGGTGGATCGCCGCGATCGACTGCTCGTCGTCCTGCGGACCCCAGCCGAACTCCCAGCCGCCGCCGCCGATCGCCCAGGCGCCGAACCCGACGCGGGTGATCTCCAGGCCGGTCTGGCCCAGCGGCGTTGTCTTGAGCGATGTGTCCGTGCTGTTCATGCTGCTCCTGTCTGATCGGGATGGGTCACGGATGGGTGTGGGTCATGGTGGTGGTTCCGGGTGTCGATCCGGCATGCGCTAACGATCGGCTGGTGGCTCCGGCGTGGCCGGTACCGCGGTGCATGCGTGCCGCCCGGATCAGCACGCCCGCCGATAACGCCGCGACCAGCGCGGCGAACGTCAGCCCGGCGGCGCGTAGGCCGACTGCCTGGGCGAGGATGCCTTCACCGATGACGGGCAGTGAGATCGCGACGTACATCACCACGAAGAAGCTCGATGCGACCGCGCCGCGCTCGGCGGCCGGCGCGTGTTCGTTGACCTCAGTGAGTCCTCCTCGGAAGCTCAGTCCTTGGCCGAACCCGGCGATCACGGCCCCGAGCACGAGCAGCGCCAGCGACGAGACGGCCAAGCTGAGGGCGAGCGACCCCATGCCCACGATCAGCGCGCTGGCGCCGCTGCGGATCGCCGCGCGTTCGGGGACGAACTCGAGGGCGAATTGCCCGGCGAGCGAGGCGGCGAACAGCGCAAACACCACCAGACCCACGATCGCGCGACTGGTCACTCCGAGCTCCTGTCCGAGAAAGTCGGGAGTCACGGCGGTCATCAGGCCAAGGACGGCGAAGCCGGCGAAGCCGGCCAGGGCTGCTTCGATGAAGGTCGAGCGCATCTCCCTGGGCACCCTCAGTGGCTGGGGTCGCAGCCGAGGATGGCTTGCGCGGGTGACGGGCTCGGGCATCGCCCAGATGCCGATCGCCGCGGGTACCAGCAGCGCGAGGTCGACCCAGAACGTCAGCCGCAGCGGTGAACCTGCCCACTGAGACAGCAGCCCGGTGAGCAGCGGCCCGGATCCGAGCGCCCCCATATTCGCCATCGTCGCCACGAGCGTGGCCCGGGCACGGCGCCCCTGAGGTGCGAGGTCGATCAGGGTGGCGGTCGCGCTACCGGTGAAGATGCCCGCCGACAACCCCGAGAGGACACGACCCACCAGCAGCAGCGGCAGCCCGGTGGCGGTCAAGAAGCACACGGCGCTGAGCGCTGAGAGCACCAGCCCGGGCAGCAACACTCGTCGGCGGCCGATCTGGTCAGACAGCCTGCCGAACAGAATCAGCGACGCGATCACGCCCGCGGCATACGTCGCGAAGATGACCGTGATCATCAGCTCTGAGAACCCGAACCGCTCGCGGTACAGCGCATACAGCGGCGTCGGCAGCGTCGTCCCCAGCATCGCGACCGCCAGCGCGAACGCGGCGGCGGCAAAACCAAACCTGCGTCCCCGACGCGCCTGGGGTCCGGTCGTCGTCGTCTGATCGGGAGCCACTTGGGTGCCGAGCCTGGTGATCGAGGGGTGGATCATCTGTTCCTTTCGTTGCTCCATCGGCGGGCTCGTGGCGCGTCCACGGAACCGAAACCAGGTTCTCAGCGGCCCGCGCGTGCGTACATACGGATCCGCCCGACGATTCACGCGCACATGCCCGAGAGGACCGGTAGGGCAATCCCTACCCCGAGCTGGCCCGGCCGAGACCGCCTCAGCTGTCCGGCGTCGAGAGGAACTCGTCGATCACCGCGGCCGAGGAGGCCGGGTCGGTGATCAGGAACAGGTGGCCGTCGTCGAAGCGGTGGATGCGGCTGTCGGGGATCGCCCAGGCGAGCAGGTCGGCGTTGCCGGGTGGGACGATCCGGTCGTCGGTGCCCGCGAGAATCAGCGTCGGCTGGCGGACGAGGCGCAGCCAGGGCAGGCTCGTCCAGCCGGCGATCGCAAGCTGCTGCAGCAGGTAGCCGGCGTAGCGCGTGCGTTTGAAATGACCGAGCGCCTCGGCGTTTGAGGCAACATCGCCACCGTAGATCTCGTTGGCGATCGACGCCAGGTAGTCGGGGTCGTTGAAGCGCCGTGGGGTCATGAACTTGGTCAGGACCGACAGCTTGGGCGGGATCATCGTCACCCCGGCGCAGGTCGCGGCCAGCACCAGCCGCCGGCAGCGGCGAGGGTTCTGCAGCGCGAACTGCTGGGCGATGCCGCCGCCCCAGGAGACGCCCAGCGTGTCGACGCGGTCATAGCCAAGCTCGTCGAGCAGCTGGTCGGTCAGCAGCGCCAGCATCCACAGGCGGTAGGGGATCGGCGGCAGCCCCGATTCGCCGGTGCCGGGCATGTCATAGGAGATCAGCTCGACGTCGTCCAGCGCGTCGGCGAACGGGCCGAGCAGCTCGAGGCTCGCGCCGATCCCGTTGAACAGCAGCAGCGGCGCGCGGCGCGCGGACCCCGGCCAGACCCCGACCCGCAGCGTCGTGCCCCAGATGCGCAGCTCCCGGATCTGCACCGGCCGGCGGCTGATCGGCGCGACCGGGACGGCGACGTCGCCATCGACGGCGGTCACGCCCGCTCGTGCACGTAGCTGCCCGGCGCCTGGCCCAGCACCGGGAAGTCGTCGCTGCCTGCGGCCGGCGGCGCGTCGACCAGCGCGCCGGAGCGCTCGCAGCTCCACGCGGCACCGTGCTCCCACCAGGAGCCCTCGTGGCGCTCAGAGCCGGCCAGCCACTCCTCAGCGCTGCCGCTCAGGTCGGGGTTGGTGCAGAAGCTCGCCTGACGTTTGCCCGGCGGGCAGACGATCGTCTGGATGTGCCCGCTGTTGCCGAGGATGAACTGGCTGCGCGGGCGCAGCAGCTGGGCCGTCCGGTAGACGCTCGGCCAGATGCACAGGTGATCGTTGCGGGCGCCGACCACGTAGCTGTCGAACCCGAGCTTGCTCAGGTCGGCGATCGGGGCGCCGCGAACCCGCATCCGCGCGGCCGGGTCCGTATTCACCAACGGGTTGTCGTCGACGAACTCGGCGAAGTCGTGGTTGAACTGGGCGGTCATCCCGGTCGCGTCCTCGTTCCAGTAGAGAACGTCGAACGCCGACGGCGTCTCGCCGAGCAGATAGTTCGAGACCCAGTAGTTCCAGATCAGATCGTTGGCGCGCAGCATCGCAAACAGCAGCAGGAAGTCACGGGCGGTGATCCGGCGCTTGCGCCGCCGGCGCTCGACCGGCGCCGGCAGCGCGGGGCTGTCGCGGTCGATGAACGCGCCGATGTTCGGCGCCTCAGACATCGCCTTGGTGTCGAGCGGAGCGACGAACAGCAGCAGCGAGTTGATCCGCCGGCGGCGCCGCGCCGCGTAGTGGCCGGCGAGCGAGACCGCGACCGGACCGGCGCCACAGACCGCCCAGAGGTTGACTTTGCGCACGCCGCGGATCGCGCTCGCCGCGTCGATCGCCACCTCGATCGCATCCTGATACTCGGGCATCCCCCAGCGATCATGGCGCGGCTGGGGGTTGCGCCAGGCGATCATGAACACGGTCAGCCCAGCGCGGACGAAGTACTCGACGACGCTGCGACCCGGCGCCAGATCAAACACGTAGAACTTGTTGATGATCGACGGCACGACCACGATCGGTACTGCGTGAACCTGCGCCGTCTGCGGCGCGTACTGGATCAGCTCGAACATCTCGGTGCGCAGCACCACATCGCCCGGCGTGACCGCTAGGTTGCCGCCGACCTCAAACGCCGAGGAGTCGACCTGGGCGGGAATCGGCCGGCGCTTGACCACGTCGCCCGCCAGGTTGCGCGCGCCCTTCAGCAGACTGACGCCGCGGGACCGCACCGCGGTGCGCAACGCCACCGGGTTACCGAGCAGGAAGTTCGTCGGCGCGACCGCATCCGCGACCTGCGACATCAAAAACTGGATCCGCTCGGACTGGCGCGGGTCGTCGGATGCCCGCTCGGCGTAGCGCTCCAGTGACCGGCAGAGCGCCAGGTAGCTCTGCAGCACGCGTGCGTAGACGGCGCTGTCGCTCCACGCCTCGTCCGTGAAGCGGCGGTCCCCCGGCCCGGGCGCGAGACGGTCCTCGCCGGCCGCGAGCAACCCCAACTCGGCCACGAACCCGAGCGAGGAGCGTGCCACCGCGCCCGGCTGCATGATCGCGCCGCGCAAGACCGTACCGGCCGTGCCGATCAGGTCCGACGGCCGGAAATCGCCCAACACCTCCTGGCCGAGCACGTTGTCGATGATGCGCTCGTCCTCGTCCGCCGTTGCGCCAACGCCAACGTCTCGGACCTCGGCGCCCGCCCTGCTTCCTCGGGAAACCATCCCCCGATCCTCGCAGACGGATCGCCTCGTCGGCGGCGAACACCCGTTACGTGTGCAGCAGAATGTCAGCCAGCGACGGCTCGCCGGCCCGGCAGATCTCGGTGTCGATCCGGTACCCGGTCACCGGGCAGAACCACTCACGGAAGACCATCCGATCCGCCATCTCGTGGTCGGCGGCGTCGAACTCGGCAGCGATGTCGCGAACCCGGCATTCGCGCATCGGTGCCGCGTCCTTGTATGTCGTCTGGACAGGTCCGAGGTCCGCACCGTTGCACCACCAGCGGCCGTTGACGACATGCAGGAGGTCGCCGACGGTGCCGTCACTCCGTTGCGGCTGACGGAGGTCCTCCGGTTCCACACCGTCCAACCGCTGACGCCGCCGGTCCAGCCGGCATGCGGAGGTAGCCGAATCCACCACTTCGTCGTCGGCCACGATCACGCCGTAGACCCGCTTGGCCGTGGCTACGTCAAGAACTCGTCGGCGGATGTCACCGAGCACGTCGATCGGCTCACGCAGCAATGGGTCTCCCCACCCGCCGGTCGATGGCGAGACCCACTCCCAAGCGTCGTCGTCGCCGGCGAGGAGTGGCGGACCCTTGAACGCCGCCGGAGCTTCGGATCCCGCAAGGTCGTCAAGGCTGGTCGGCACCAACCCGGCAGCGAGACGGGCGCGGACCTCGGTGCCACTGCGAAAGCGAAAGGAGGCCCGCGAGCCGGGATTGGCGCCCAGCAGTCCGAGACCCTTCGGGAAGCTGTCGTTCAGGTACAGGGCGAGCTGGAAGACGAGGGCTCGGTACGGTATCGCCGCCTCGATGAAGCCAAGTCCGCCACGGTGTCGGCCCGCACCGTCGGCGCCACCTTCGAGTAGGCGACGGTAGAGCACGACCATCGGGTACTGCTGCTCGTTGTCCTCGACATTTGCGGCGATACCGTCAGGAATCCAGAAGTGGCCGCCGGCGTCGACTCCGTCGCGGGCAGGCATCGCCCCGAGCGAGCCCATCATCCCGTCCGTATTGGCATGGATGAACATGGACCCATCGGCACGGGCGCCGCCGGTCAGGGCGGTGTAGAAGTGCGGGATCGATGGTCCGAGGATGCGCCGCGCGGAGGCCTCTCCACCGCTCGCGAGCATCTTCGCGACGACGATGCCAGCTGCATTGAGCTGCATCTCGGTCGTCAAGGCCCCGGATGGACTCACCGCGGCTGGCCAATCGGCGCAGTTGACGAGTCCCGGCTCGGGACGAAACTCGACCCGACGGTAGACGCCGCCGTAGGCGCCGGCGAGATCTGAGGTGATCTGCTGGGTCAGCGCCGCCAGTACCGCCCCCGCGAACGCGGCGAACGTGATGTTGATCGACCCGGTCTGGGTATCGGACCCGAGGTTGTCGACGATCAGCCGATCGCCGGCCTTGGTGATCGCGCACTGGTAGGCATAGACCTCCCGGTCGCCCGGGACCGCGGCTTCCGTGTAGGCACGATGGCTCCAGCGACCGTCGGGGATATCGTGCAGGCGCTCGACGAACACCGCCTCGGCACTGTCCATCATCCCGTTCGTCACGGCGGCGACGACGTCCGGGCCGTACCGGTCGATCAATCCTGCGACTCTCTGCCGCGTGACCTCGATTCCGGCCAAGCCGGCACGCAGGTCCATCCTCAGCGCCGTCGGCAGGCGGCTCTGCCGGGCGATCAGCTGCTCGATGTCCTCACGGACCACGCCGTTCTCGACCAATTTCACGGGCGGAGAGCTGGCGGGCTCGGAGAACGTGTCGACGGCGTCGATGCAGAAGCTTCCGGGTGTACTCCCGCCGATGTCGGAGTAGTGCATCGTGTTCGCCACCCACCCGAACAGCGCCGCGCCGACGAATATCGGCGCGAGCAGCGCCATATCCGGCTGGTGGGGTGCACCGACGAACGGATCGTTACTCAGGAACACGTCGCCGTCATGAATGCCCGGCGACACGCCGCGATGTTCGAGCGTGAACTTGATCGCCAGTGCATGGCTATTGGAGAAGTACTGCAGGTTGGGGCTGAGCACGACGAGGTCTCCGAGCCCCGTCAGGATCGAGGTCTGGAGGTCCCGCGACAACATCACAATCGGCGAGATGCACAACCGCTGCAGCAGCGCGGAGTGCTCGAGGTTGGCGTTGACGAGCGAGTACCGGACCACCTCGTAGGTGATCGGGTCGACGCTCACGTCCTGCGCTTCGTAGCAGCGCAGCGATGGCGGCAGCTTGAGCTCGGATGCAGGGATGTAGGAATGCTCGACACCGTCCCAGAAGCCGTTGTCTCGGACGCTGGGCAGCGTTGGGAGCTGATCTACGGTCATGTCGATCCTCCTCAGGCGACGAACAGGACGAGGTTGCCGGCGGCATCGGTGCGCAGCCGCTGGCCAGTGGCGACAGCCACCGCGGTGTGCGGCAGCTCGACGATCGCAGGCCCGATCAGCACGGCATTCGGTCTCAGGCGCAGGCCGTCATGGACGCCCGTCGGGACCCAGGCGTACTCGGCCGGCCAGTACACCGGGCGGGTCTGCGCCGCCGTGACCTCGACGTCTGGTCCGAACTCGTTGCGGGGTACGGCGGCAGCGAACGACGTCGGGATGCGCACCGTCACCCGCACCGCGAAGATCTCGATTGTCTGGAACACGGCGCGGGCGCCTTCGCCGTAGAGCCGGACGTACTCACGCTCGAAGGTCTGCGCAAGCCAATCGCCGATCGTCGTCTGGAGCGGACCGTGCGGCAGCGTGATCCGCAGCTCCTGGAGATACTGCTCGGCGTAACGCATCAACGCGGTGCGCTCGATTTCCATTTCCTGGCGGGCGTAGCCGGCCGACTCCATCGCGGCAATGGCCTCCGCCTCGACGGATCCGAGGGCCCGTTCAAGCTCCTCGCGGTCGACCGGAGCGGTGATCTGGCACTCGCGTTCAAAGGATCGGGCCACGTCGCTGGCGGCGATGCCGTAGGCCGACAACAGCGAGGCGCCGTTGCCGAGGGGGATCACGACTTCCGACACGCCAAGCTCCGTAGCGAACCCGAACGCGTGCACCGGGCCGGCGCCGCCGAAGGCGTAAATCACGAACTCTCGGGGATCGAGCCCCTGCTCGATCGTGCGCTGGCGGATCAGCAGCGCGGCCCGGTGGCTATTGATGTGGACGATGCCCGCCGCCGTCTCCTCGATCGTCAGACCAATCCGGTCGGCCAGCTCGCCGATCGCCGCTCGCGCTCGCGCTCGGTCCAAGGGCATCCGGCCGCCCAGGAACCGATCGGGATCGATCAGGCCGAGCACCACGTCGGCGTCGGTCACCGTGGGAAGCTCGCCCGAGCCGTAACACGCCGGGCCGGGCACCGCTCCGGCCGAGTCGGGCCCGACGCGCAGCGCCCGACTGTACGGATCGACCCAGGCGATCGAGCCGCCGCCGCAGGCGATCGATCGCACGTCGAGGTGCGATAGGTGGAAGGCGTACTGGCTGACAACCTGCTGGCCGGACAGCATCGGCTTGCCGTCGATCAGGAGCCCCACCTCGAAGGAGGTACCGCCCATGTCGGTGGCGATCACGTTGGTGTGATGGTTGGCGCGCGCGATCGCGGCCGTCCCGGCAAGTCCGCCGGCGGGGCCGGAGCCGATCGTGGTCACCGGCAGCCGCTCGGCCATCCCGACCGGGACGACCCCACCGTCAGCCTGCATGATGAACGGTGCGCGCCGCAGGCCGCGACCGCGCAGCTCCTGATCGAGCCGACGCAGATAGCGGCTCGACGCGGGTCCGACGTAGCTGTTGATCACCGTCGCCACCGTGCGCTCATATTCGCCCTGGCGCGGAGACGTCTCTGACGAGATGCTCACGAAGATCCCCGGCCTCGTCTCCTCGATCAGCCGTCGCAGGAGCTGCTCGTGGACGTCGTTGCGGAAGGACCAGAGCAGCGAGACAGCGACCGCGTCGATCTCCTCATCGGCGAGCAGTTCGACGACCTTCGTGCGGGCATGGTCGGGGTCAAGCGGCGCCAGCACCCCCCCATCGACCACCACCCGCTCGGATAGCTCGACGATCCGCTGACGTGCGACGAGCTCCGGGGGCTTGTCGCTGGCTCCGACGTCGAACACACGGTCCGGCGTGACGCCGGCCGTTCGACCGTTGCCGCGCATCATCAGCAGTGCATCGCCGTGACCCGCCGTGGCGAACAGGCCGACGTGCGCGCCCTTGCGCTCGACCATCAGGTTGGTCCCGATCGTCGTGCCGTGGCTGAAGCGCTCGGTCTGCTCGAGCAGCCGCTCGAGCGAGACGCCGGCCTCCTGTGCAAGCAGGCCCAGGCCGGCGACGACGGCGTCGGCCGGACTCGTGGCCAGCGTCGACGGCGTCTTGGCGAAGAACCGACCGCCGGCGTCGTCAATCGCGACACAGTCGGTGAACGTGCCACCGATGTCCACGCCGATGTAGTAACCGCTCACGTCAGACCTCCTCCGTCGGTGGGACCTGCCGCCGCATCACGCGCCTGGCGGTCACGAGCGGCGGCGACGAGTTCGTCGAGTGTCGACACGATCTGATCCTCCCGCGCCCAGGGCCCGAACACGGCGTCAACCCCACGGTCCTCCAGCTCGGCACGATCGGTCTCGGTCAGGATCGACCCGCCGATGACGAGCGCGGCTCCAAGGTCGTGCGCTGCGGCGACGAGCTCGTCGGCATACGCCGTCAGCTCCCACGAATGGATGGACACCCCGATCACCTGCGCGTCCTCGCTTTCCACGGTCGCAGCAAAGCGCCGCGGCGTGTTGTGCTTCCCGAGGTAGATCACCTCGAAGCCGTTGCGTCGCATCAGGTGCGCGACGGCCATCGCGCCGACCTCGTGCTGGTCGAGCCCCAGGGTCCCGACGACGATCCGACCCCGATGTCCATCATGCGGGTTCATCAGGCGAAGGGGTCGCCCGGTTGGCCGTAGCTCTCCCGCAGCACGAAGGCGATCTCGCCGGTCGTGGCATCGGCATTGAGCGCAGCCACGATCGGAGCCATGAGATCGGCGCTGCGATCGTCGCCAGCCGCTCTCACCTGGTCAAGCGCGTGCTCGACCTGCCGGAGGTTGCGGGTCGTCTTCCACTCACGGATCCGCTCGATGTGTGAGTCGTCGGACTCGAAGCGCAGCTCGGCGATGTCTCGCAGTAACTCGTCCTCGTCGCCGATCGCCGGATGACAGTTGACGCCGACGACGCGGCGCTCACCGTCGAGCACCTCCCGCGCGTAGCGATCCATCCCGGAGTGCATGATCGTGCGGAAGAAGCCGCTCTGAACGAGATCCGCGATCTCCCCGAGCGACTCGATCCGCCGAACCTCGGCATCGATGCGGCGCTCGAGTTCGTCGGTCAGGTGCTCGACGTACCACGAACCACCGATCGGATCGGCCACCCGCGCGACGCCGGTCTCCTCGGCGATCACCTGCTGCGTGCGCATCGCGACAAGGTGCGCGGTGTGCGACGGTGTGCGGAAGGGCTCGTCGAAGGTGGAGATCTCGACCGCGTTGACGCCGGCCATCGCGGCGGTCAGCGCTTGAATCGCGCCGCGGATCACGTTGTTGATCGGTTGCTGCGCGGTCAGTGACATGCCCGACGTGTGAACCGTGACGTTGACCGCCAGCGACCGCGGGTCGGTGGCGCCGAACTCGTCGCGCATCATCCGGGCAAACAGCCGCCGGGTGGCGCGGATCTTCGCTATCTCCTCGAAGATGTCCATCCGGCAGTCCACGAGGATCGCGATGCGAGGGGCAAACTCGTCGACGTGATGACCGCGCGCGATCAGCCGGCGCGTGATCTCCCGGATCTCGATGAAACCGAGTGCCATCTCCTCAACCGCGTTGAGCCCTCCGTCGGCGATGTAGTACGTGTCCTCGATGAAATGGTGAAAGCGCGGCATCTCTCGCATCGAGAACACGATTGCGTCCAAGGACATGCGCAGGCGTAGCTCGACCGGCATGAACACCGAGTAGGAGGAGTCCTCTCCATACAAAGGTGGGTTGATCGCCGATCCCCGGAGCACGCGCGGATCGAGTCCTCGCTCGCGCGCACAGAGGTAGATGCCCGCAATCGCAAACGCCGGGGGCAGTGATTGCGAGGCGGTGATTTGCTCCAGCGGGATGCCGTCGTAGAGCTCGACGAAATCCTGTCGACGGCAGATCGAGACGCCGGCCGAGCCGACCGCCGGCTTCGCCATCGGATGGTCGGGGTCCAACATCGTGTAGGTCGGTGTGTCGCCGATCACGTCGAGGCCGGTCGCACCCTGCGCGAGCAGCCGGTGGAACTGCTCGTTCGAGCGTCGCGGCGAGCCTTCACCGGACAGCTCGCGCTGGATCCATCCCGCCGTCGGGTCGCCCGCACGCTGCCCCCGCGTATACGGGAAGCTGCCCGGATCACCGAGCTCGCGCTCGTAGTTGCGCGATCCGCCGTCGGATGGGCGGTAGGTCGACGCGAGCGGGATGCCGCTGTCGGAATGGGAGCCGGCCTCGGCTCCGACGGTGTCGGTCATGCGCTCCCCAGGCGTTCGGTGTGTGGCTCATACAGGGCTTGGATCTGCGATGCGTACTTCGCCGCGATCGGCTTGCGCTTGAGCTTCATGGTGGGCGTCAGCTCGTCGCCGTCGGGCAACCACTCGTCGCGCAGCAATGTCCAGCGGCGGACCTGCTCGACGTGCGATAGTCGCGCGTTGGCGGCCCGGACCTCGGCGTCGACGGCGGCGTTCAGCGCCGCCTCGTCCGCCGGGAGCCTCGCCTCGGGATCGAGCACCAGCAGCGCTGAGATGTACGGACGCGCGTCGCCGATCACGCATGCCTGGCCAATCAACGGCCCCGCCGACTTGAGTGCGTTCTCAATCGCGACGGGCGACATGTTCTTGCCCGCCGTGTTGATGATGATCTCCTTCTTGCGGTCGACGATCGTCAAGTACCCCTGGTCATCGAGCCGTCCGATGTCACCGGTGTGCAGCCAGCCGTCCCGGTCGATCGCCTCCGCGGTGCGTTCCGGATCGTTGCGGTAGCCACGCATGACATTCGGCCCGCGAGCGAAGACCTCACCGTCGTCGGCGATCCGCAATTCGACGTCGCGCATCGGCGGACCGACCGTCCCGACCCGCTGACCGCCGATCGGGTTGACGGTGAGCAATCCGCCGGTCTCCGACATGCCCCAGACCTCGCAGAGGGGAAGCCCGAGCGCGAGGAAGAAGTCGAGCGTCTGAGCCGGGATCGGGGCGGCGCCGCAGTAGACCCACGCTGCCGCGTCGAGTCCGAGATCAGCGAGGACGAGCGCGCGTGCTTGGTCGGACATCGTCGCTGGATCGAGGATGCCCCTCGCCATCAGCGCCGTGCGCAGCTTCTCCCACACGCGCGGCACGCTTCCCCAGATCGTGGGGCGCACTTCGGGCAGCGCCGCCAGCACCTGGGCACCGTCGGCGACGCAGGTCGTCTCGGCCCCGAGCATCATCGGCCAGTAGAGACCAACCAGCCGGTCAGCGGAATGGGCGGTGGGAAGGTAGGACATGCAGCGGCCGCCGCTGCGCGCCACGCCGCTGACATCGGTGAGCGCCGAGAGCAATGCCCGCATCCCGCCATGGGTGAGCTCGACGCCCTTGCTCCGGCCAGTTGTGCCGGACGTCCAGATGATCGTCAGCAGGTCGGCGTCGGAGACGGACCGCCAGACCGTGTCGAAGTCGAAGCCCGCCGGCGCTGGGGGGAGAACCTCGTCGATCGTCTCGACATCGAGTAGGTACTCGACTCCGAGGCCGGCGACACCTGCGCTCGCTCGCTCGATGAAGTCGTGCTCGGTGATCAGGACGTTGCTCTGAGCCCGCCCGACCACGTCCGTGATCTGCTCAGGCGACGCCGTGTTGTAGATCGACCACGGAGCCGCGCCGAGATGCATCGCAGCGGCATCGAGCAGGTTGAATTCGGGGCGATTGCGCAGCATCAGCGCAACCGTGTCCCCCGCCCTCACTCCACAGCCGGCGAGCCCGCCCGCCAGTCGCTCCACGTCGTTGGCGTATTGCCTCCAGGTGCGCTCGCCACCACCACCCGCGCGCCGCAGCGCCGGCGCGTCGGGGTGGCGCGACGCAGTCGCCTGAAAGTCGCCACACAAGCTCACAGGGCGCCCGGACCGCCATCGAACGACGCCTGGTTGGCGTGCCACGGCTCAAGCGGCGGCGGAGCCTCCGCCACGAGGCTTCGAACCCGCTCGCCCGCATCGCTCACACGGGCCCCGAGCGGTAGGGCGGGTCCATCGAACGCGCGCCAGCGCTCGGCGATCGCGAGCCTGTCCCCTCCAACCTCGACGACACGGCCGGTGATGTCGCGGGCGTCGTCGCTGAGGAGCCATGCCGCGACCGGTGCGACGCGCGCCGCCGAATACGGGTCGGACTCCTCGTCGGATGCCGGAGGCATCCAACTCGTCAGGCGCGTGCGGGCGATCGGCGCGATCGCATTGACGGTCACCCCGTAGCGCGCCAGCTCGGCGGCGGCAACGACGGTCATCGCGGCGACGGCTGCCTTGGCGGCGCTGTAGAGCCCTTCACCGACGAAGCCGTAGAGCCCGGCACCCGACGTGGTCGTCAGGACCGAGGCGGCGGGAAGCCGTCCAGCTTTCGCCTCCGCACGCCAGTGGCTGGCCGCGGCTTGCAGGATCAGGAACGTGCCCCGGATGTGGACGGCGTTCACGGCATCGACGTCGTCGGCCGTCACCTTCAGCAACAACCCGGAGCGGAGCAACCCGGCGTTCGACATGACCGCGTCGAGGTGACCGAACTCCGTCAGCGCCCGCTCAACCAGCGCCGGCGCGGTGGCCGGGTCGGCGATGTCGCCGGGGAATAAGGTGAGCGCTTCGTGAGGTTCGTTGTCGTGGCGCAGTACGGAGCTATCGATGTCGTTGGCGACGATTGCGGCGCCCTCGCTCAGCATCAGCTCCGTGTAGGCCCGCCCGAGGCCTCGCGCGGCGCCCGTCACGATGACGACACGGCCGGCCAGCGCCCCGCCGTCCGGCCGCCCGGTCTCAGGTGTCGGGACGCTGCTCATCGGAGGAAGGGTTGCGCACCGGCTCACGGCAGGGCAAGGGCGCGCGCGTCAAGATTCGGTCCCGCCGGCTTGTCGGCGACTACAAATGCGCCTTGGTCGAGGAATCGAGGCGACGGCGCTGGATCGCCCACCACACCAGGACGAGGTCCTAGACACGTCGCAACCTCATGCCGGAGAGCTCCTCGAATCGGCGGATGCGGTACCGCACGGTGTTCACGTGGAGGAACATCTCCTCCGCGGTGACGGTCAGCCGCAGGTCGTTCGCCACGTAGCGCTCGACGGTCTCCAGGACAGACACCCCCGCGTTTCCTTCGGCGAGCAGCGGGGCGACGATCCGTCGCATCAGCGCGTCGCCGACGTCGCGGTCAGCCACCACCGCCGGCCACAGACCCAGGCGGTCCATGGCGACGGGTCCCTCCACCGGCAGTGATGTTGCTCCCTCGAACGCTCGGGTTGCCAGCCTGAACGAGTTCGCGAGCTCGTGCAGCGGCCCGGGCGGACCGATACCGACAGTCGCTGTCACCGTCCTGCACAGGCTCGAGCACGAAGCCGACGAGGTCACCGTCCACCAGCGCAGCCAACCCGCGCCGAGATCCCGCGCCGTCCGCGACGCCGAGCTGCCGCTCGAGTGCCCCCAGCGTCGCCTTGGCGGTAGGCCGCGATCTCACCGCCCGGTAGGTGCCCGCAGGGTCCAGGCCGTACCCCATCGCTTGAACGCTGATCGCCGCTGTGGACAGCGTGCCGAACAGGATCCCCCGCACGAGGTTCGCGCGGTGGTGCTGCTCATGGCGGGCGCGCTCGAACTCAGCCTCGCGATGGGCTGACGCAGTCGCGACCATCCCAACGTCGCCCCAGCGCAGCATGGCCTCCAAGAAGGCAAGCAGCACGTCCGCCCCCAACCCGAGCGTGGCCGCCGCCTCGTGCGCCTCCTCACGGAGCGCCTCCATTCCGGCGCGCCAGCCGTTCAGCATCTCGTCGCTGGTCACGCCCTGGCGGGCGCGAATCTCGCCTGACTCACGATAGGCGCGCTCCACACAGGCGCGATCCGTGTCGGGATCGAGCACCAGCGTCAACAGGTTGCTGATGTTCGTCGCCGCAACCGGGGCCAGCTCGCCGGGCGCCAGGACCGCGTATGAGCGTGACGCGGCCTGCAAGTGCTCCACGGCGTGCTCGACGATCCGGTCGAGGTCATGCAGCAGCATCTCCACCAGGTGCTTCAGAGCTGCCTCGGTACTGGACCCCTCGTCGATCCCAGTGAGCATGAGCATCTCCCTCGGTGACAGCGTACAAGGACCAGCCAGACGGGGACAGGACATCGCGCCTCGTCAGCTCCGTCGTCGCTCGGCGGGCGCACAGGCGCGTGTGACCGGCGTCAGCGGTTGGCGCGGGCCTCTGCGACGATGGCGCGGGGGCCCGCCGTCGACGGGTCTCCGTGGCCGAAGTACATGGTGCTGACGGCGAGTTCCTCGATTTTGGCGAGGGATTCATAGGCTTGGTCCGTGGAGGTGTTCGCGGCTGTGGGCGCGACGCGCCCGCCGGACTCTCCGGTGCCGATGTCGATGTTGTTGACGGCGTCGCCGACGA
>Ga0302314_10001477_pt1 | contig 44119 bp, 43 predicted proteins | sample III_Palsa_N2_3_FD_200533 | JGI IMG/M metagenome (GOLD analysis project Ga0302314, IMG submission 200533) | Peat permafrost microbial communities from Stordalen Mire near Abisko, Sweden - III_Palsa_N2_3 | ecosystem: Environmental > Terrestrial > Soil > Palsa > Peat permafrost | place: Sweden...
GTCTCCGCACCATTCGGCGCCGTACATAGTGATTGTGTTGTTCACGGAGGAGCGAACAGGTCAGATGACGTTCTCATTCCCGCGACCTGAGAGTCGGCCGAGCGTCAAGAATTTCCTGGTTCAGAATCCGTTCGGGTTCGAGTCCCTCCAGGGGTCAGCGCTAGTTATAGCCCACCGCCTGCAACACCACCGCCCCGGCCGAGTAGTCGAGCTCGGTCGCCTGCGAGACACCCGTCGGCGTGAGCACATCCATCACCTTCGGCACAGTGTTCGGGTCGACCAGGCACGGGGCATCCGTGTCGCCGGCAGCACAGACGCCGAAGGCGTAGGCCTGCGGGGTGGCCGCGAAGGCGCGGGTCTGGTCGGTGCCGTGGGTGCCGTCTTGGCCGGTGAGGGTGACGGCGAACGCCCATCCGCTGGCCGGCTCACCACCGAGGGCGGTCTTCTCGACGCTGAAGGTGATGTACCGGGAGACCTGGTTGGCGCTCACCGAGACGGTGCCGGCCGAGGCGCCCGACGCGTTCTCGAAGAGGTTGTTGCCGAAGCCCTGCACCTCGATCAACCTGGTCCACGGCGTCGCGAGTGTGTAGTTCATCGACGGGTACGACGCTGCCGTTGAGGTGGTTGTCGCGCCCGGCTCCGAGACGTAGACATCCACCAGCTGAGCGCCGTTAGTTGAGCCGAAGGTCGGCGTAAGGTCGGCCGTCTGAACACGGAACGTGATCGTTGAACCCGTGTCATAGACCTGGAACTTCGTCAGGTCGAACGCGCCCGGGTGGAAGTCGCCCGAGGTCGGGTACTGGTAGGTGCCCGGTCCGTTGTCGTCGCTGGTCGGGTCGTCCTGGCTGAAGAGCAGAGTGCCATCGACCACGTCGTTGACCACCGAGCGCACGACCTGGGCGGTTCCGTCGTTGGGCGCCGTACTCGTGATGACCAGCACGTTGGTGCCCGCCGCCGAGGTCAGCGTTGCGGTGAATGCACCCGACGACGAAGCGGTCGTCGTGGTGACGACCGTCGCGCTGTTGTTGTCGGTCGCCACATCCGCGATGTCGATCCTGGAGTGCGGGGCGGCAGTTCCGGTCACCGTGGTCGTAGCACCAGTGGCAGTGTCATCGAGCGGCGCGGCGACCGTCAGGGGAGTGCCGCCCTGCGTGTGGGTGATGTAGCGGCCGCGAACCACGGCCGGCTGCTCGAGCGTGGTGCCGGCTCCGAGGTCGGCTGTGAGCCGCACCTGCGAGGCCGAACCCCAGGTGAGCGGCGAGGCCGACCCATCCGCCTGTCCGTTCACGAAACCGATGGATGCCGTGGTCGGGTCCGTTCCATAAGGAGAGGCCGGCAGGTCGGCCGCGTCCCACACCTGCTCCGGCACGATGCCCGGGCCCGAGTTCTCCTTGTTGATGGTCACGAGCTCCTGCGCGGCGCTCGTCGTCTGCCCCTGCGCCTCATACTGCTGCGCGCGCTCGGCACCGAGCACCGGCCACGGATGACCCGTGCCGATGTTTGCACCGCCGTCGGTCCAGGGGGCGCCGGTGATCGTGCAACTCGTGCCCGCACCCACAACGCAGTCGCCGTAGCCGTCACCGTTGTAGCGCATCCATCCGGGGCCGTTCGCCGTCTGCTTCTCGATCGTCGCATCCGTCACTTTGAGCGAGTTCACGACATCCGGATCATCCACCGGCAGGATGCCCAGCCGCACGTACTCGAGAAAACCGTTGTCGACGACTGCGCGCTGGTCGAGCGTCGGGCCACCGTTGCCGACGCTGTAGCTGATCGCAGCGTTCGGGTCACCCGTCTTGGAAAGCCGGATGAAGTAGGGCGACGTCGACAGGCTGCCCGTCGTCGTGACGCCCCACGCCTTGATCGAGCGCTGGTACTGGTCAGCGGTCGCGAGCCAGACGCGGGCTGATGCTGCGTCTCCGTGCTCATTCGCGATGGTTCCCGCCGCGACGAGTCCCGCAATCTCGGCCGCGATGGTCGAGGGGGAGTATCCCGTCTGTTCTTCCCAGCGCTCGACACCGAAGCTCGGGCCATGACTGACCAGGAAATCGGCGGCAAGTTTGATGTGCGGCCAGAGCGTGTTGTCTGGGCCGAGTCCGGACTGCAGAGCCATCAAAATCGGATAGCTCGACTCATCCAGTTGATCATTGAACGCATCGGCGGCCTTGGTGCCGTCGAGCAAAGAGTTGCGCGGCTCGGAGCCGTTCGCCTGCTGGCTGTGGAGGAGCAGGTACCGCACGGTGTCACGCGCGGTCGCGAGATCGCCGTCGGTGTAGAGGGCGGTCCAGGCCTCATAAAGGTCGCGCGAGAATACCTCGCGGTAGCCGCTCGAGAACAGGTTGTTGGGATCGTTCGCGGCGATCGACTGTCCCCACGGCGCATCGAGGCCCGCGACGATAGCGCCGGGGTACGTCTTGTCTTCGGATGCCTTCACGACGTTCGCCGACTGGTAGTAGTCGCGGGTGGCGGTGTCGCGCTGGGCGTGAGTCAGGCCCGTGGATGCGAGGTGCGGGCTGTTGAGGCTGTTGTCGTAGTTCTTCCAGCCCTGGAGGTAGTCGGAGGTCATCCGGCCGAGCGGCGAGGATGCGGTCGCCGTCGCCGTTTTCACCGCCGACGTCTGCGTCGTGCCGAACCCGAGCGCGAGGGTGGTCTCGCGGTGCTTGTCGAGCTGGATGCCCGCCGTCTGCTCGACATTGCCGTTCGTGGCCGACGTGGTGATCGGGCCGAGCGCGTGGTTAGCGTCGAGTTGGGTGAGGCCGTCGCTGGGGGTTCCGACGAAGCCGCTGCTTACCGCCGAGAACGCCTTGCTGGCAGCCAGGGCGAGATAGGAGGGGACTGCATAGGCCGTGCGGTTCGCCTGGCTGACGGTGTTGGTGTCGAAGCTCACCGGAATCGGCGAGCCCGTCGACGTATCAGTCACCGCGGTGTCGGCGCCACCGTTCGCGGTGCCGCCACCCCCGTTGCCGCCGGCGTTGGCGTCCAGTCGCACGAACAGCTGGTCGTTCTTCGCCGCGCGGGTCAACGGCTCGAATCTGGTGTGCAGCACGACGCTGTCGCGCGCGGGGTCGGTGAGATAGGTGGTGACGAGCTTGTAGCTGTTGTCTTTTGCGGTGGATGTGACAGTGCAGGTCATGCCCGTCGCATCAGACTTCGCCGTGTAAGTCATGTCGCGGGACTGCAGGTCGGTGAAGGTCGAGCCGTCGGTGACGATGTACTGCATCGTCTCGACGTCGGTGGCGTCGACGGTCGGGGCGTAGACATCCGAGAGCACGCCGTTCGCGACCGTGAACCAGATCTTCGAGGTGGTGTTGCGGGCGGTTCCGACGCAATCCTTGCGGGACTGGTCCTGGTGGCTGGTGGTGCCGGGGCCACCGGTTGCCGGAACATCCGAGTTGGCCGACGCTCCCGCCGAACTCAAACTGATGGATGCGAGAGCCAGAGCTGCAACGACTGCGGGCAGGAATACACGGCGACGGATCATGATGTCTCCTCATTGAGCTCTTGATCAGATGGCGGGGCGCCTTTCCTTCGACGGTATGCCTGTGGCCCGGCTCGGTCAACCGGTCTGTCTACCTGATTTTGGCGTCGGGTCGTTCTGCAGGCGAGCTCAGTCGCCAATCCTCTGCGTCAATGCTCTGCAGATGAGTAGTGGACTGTCAGTGTCGGGTTACCTCCTCGATGCCAATCTGCTTATCGACATCGTTTCTCGAGAATTGACCCCCGATGAGGGGAGAGCGTCCCTCCTTTGACCGCATTAGTGTTGGGCTTTAGGCGTCTATCTGGGGGGATAAGCCATGGGGGATCAATTGTCGGCGTCGCCCGGGGGATACCTGGGCGGGTTCATACTCGCGGGCATCCTGCTGCCGGTCGCGGTATCGTTCGTGCTCGACGGGATCGTGCTGTACCTGCGCGGGCGCGGGCCAGTGCGACTGTTCCTGACGGCCGCGCTGACGCTCATCCTGGTTGGCGTGTTCTCGATCATCTGGCAGACCGTGCTCTTCGCGGGGAGCGCGACCCAGTTGTCTGGCGCGATCGAGATGATCCTGTGGTTCTCGATTCCGGCGGCAGCGCTCGGATTCGGTGTGCGGATGTTGGCTCTGTTCCTGAACCCCACGACGAAAGCTGCCGATCAACTTGCGATCGAGCAGCGCAAAGCGCGGCACGACGAACGGGTCGCGGCACGCGAGGCCGCGCGGGATAAAGCGCGCACGGGCAGCGGAGTGACGCGGGAAGCGTAGGCGGGGTCGCGGGTCTCGATACGCCGGGCTCGTTCCTCGCGCGGCTACTCGACCACCGGGGGGTTTGATCGGTGTGCCCTACTCGACCACCGGGGTTGGCTACGGGCGGTTCTCTTCCGTGATGATCGGGGTGTCGGAGGCCTTCGCCTTCGGCCTGCGCGGGATGTTCAGCAACGCGGTGATGCTGACGATGATCAAGAGGATCGAGCCGACGAGAACGAACGTCGAGAGACCCGCAGCGGGGATCACGAACAGCACGATGCCGGCGAGGATCGACACGATACCGGCGACCCACCCGAACCACCGCGGGCGCACGCTTCCCTGAACGGCGCCCATGATGTCGGAGATTCCGGCCGCGATCCAGCCGATGCCGATCAGGTAGGCGAAGACGATCAGGCTGCGGAACGGGTCCGCGAGGCAGATCACGCCGGCCACGACGATGATGACGCCGAGCAGGCCGGTCAGCCAGCGGATACCCGCCGGAAGATTATGAGTCAGCAGCGCCGCGTTGATGCGGAAGATGCCCGACGCAATCAGGAAGATGCCGAAGACGATCGCCACGAACAGCAGCGCGACCACCGGCAGGAAGAGCCCGATGATGCCGAGGACGAGTCCGATAATCGAGACGGCGATCAGCTGGCCGCGGTGCAGAGCGAGAACGCTGATCGTGTTCGGTATGGTCGAGCGTTCCGTGGACGGTGTAGACATCTGAAGCTCCTCGATACAGTGGGATGTTCCCAACCTAGTGAAAGACGGCGTCGAATGGCATCCGACTCGGGCAGCGGCAAGCTCGCCGACTACAAGTACGACCTGCGACCCGCGAACAAGCGCGTCACGATGACACTCGCCGACAGCGACCCCTACCAGGACGAGCTGGCGTCGCTCGTAGACGAAGAAGAACTGCTCACCTTCATCAACGCGCGCACTATCGAAGAGGAGCGGGTCGACGCCCCGATGCCGGTGCGGTTTTTCACGGGTCGACGGATGTCCGGCATCGTCGGGTTCGTGCCGCGGGGTCTCGAGCCCGCCGTCATTGAAGCGTTGACTCGGCTCGAGGGACGCAGCAACAACCGCATCCCGGCGACGATCATCAAAAAAGGCGGCAGATTTCGGGTCGTGCTTCAGATGGGCCAGACGCTGTAGCGTCGCGCGACGCGTATCGAAAGCGCTCCGCACGAAAGTAGGGTTTCGGTAGCAACCAACCCTTCGTCAGGAGCAGTCATGGCCGACCCGATCTTCCACTACGTCGAACATCCCCGCATCGCGGAGCGCGAGCAGGAGGGGCCGCCGAGCACACGCAAGACGGTCCGGAAGATCGCCTCGGAGTCGCCGGCGAAGAAGTTCAACAGTCGGCTTGGCCTGGGCATCACGCTTTCCGTCGGAACGATGTGGGCAGCGTACATCTTCGCCGCCCTCGCCCTCGTGAGCGTCTACGCTGCCGTATCCAGCGGAAACCTGATCACCATCGTCGCGTGGATCGCCCAGACCTTCCTGCAATTAGTGCTGCTGCCCATCATCATTGTGGGCCAGAACATCCAGGCGAGCGCGTCGGATGCGCGGGCCGCGGCCACCTACAAAGATGCGACGGCCATCCTCGCCGAATCGAAGCAGATCCAGGCTCACCTGGCAGCGCAGGATGCTGCGACCTCGGCCCTGCTCGACAAGGTGGCCGCGCTCGAGGCGGCGCTGCTGAAGAAGTCCTAGACGCCCAGCGCCTATCTCGGGAGGTGGGGGAGGGTCTCGTCAAGGAAGCTGGCGCGGTCGAAGCCCGGCACGAGGCTGTCCTGCACGACGAATCCGTTCACGACACTGACGAACAGCGGCGCCTGCTCGCGGGCGACTCGCTGCGCATCAACGACCGAGAGCCCGTGCGCGGACTGTTGCCACCGCGCGACGTAGAGGGTCATCGCATCCCGTAGCGAGCCGAAAATACCCACGCAGAGTTCGCGCAGCGTGGGATCGGTGACCGCCTCGCCCCATACCTGCAGAAGGATGGCAGGCAGCCCGAGGCTGTCGATGAGCCCGCTGAGCAGCGTGCGGATCATGATGCTCGGCTCGGGCATCGGGTCGAGCTGGGCGAGATTGTCGAGGTCTTCGACGCGCGCTCGCACGATGCGGGTGGCGACCGCGTGAACGATCTCGGTCTTGCTGTCGAAGTAGCCGTAGATGGCGCCCGCCGACATGCCGGATTCAGAAATGATCTCGGCCATGGATGTCGCCTGGAAGCCCTTGCGACGGAAGGCGGTGAGCGCTGCCTCGATGATCTCGTCCTGCCGCGCTACACGATGTTGCTCGCTGACCTTGGGCATATCTCCAACCTAAATCGAATGTTTGTTCTTGACGGCGAAGCTCGCCAGTGCCATTATAAAGAACGAACATTCGTTTTGGGAAGCATGTCGAGAAAGTCAGATCGTGACGCAAACACAACACGCACAGCACGCCGCACAACGGCAGCACTCGTCAGAGCACCACGCCGAGCCCCAGCAGCCGGCATTCGTGCAGCAGCCGCACCACGCGAAGCAGCTGCCGCGCACGCCGCACACACCATGGATGCGCAGCGGTGCGATCGGAATCGCGCTTGCCGCGATCGTCACAGTGATCGTGCTGGCGTTCCTGTGGCCGTCGTTCACCGCTGACCCCCAGGGAATCCCGGTCGCGGTCGCCGGACCGACCGCACAAACAACCGCGGTCGAGGCTGCCCTGAAGAAGGCATCGCCGGGCACGTTCAGCTTCACCACCGTCACCGACCGTGCGGCCGCGGTGAAGCGCATCGAGGAGCGCACAGAGTACGGCGCGATCGTGCTTGGCGACTCGCCCGAGGTGCTCACGGCCAGCGCCGCAAACCCGACAATCGCGCAATCGCTGGATGCGCTCGCACCCAGGCTGCAGCAGCAGCGCCTCGCGGCCGCCGCCGCACAGCACGTTCCCGCCAGCGCGATTGGAACGGTGAAGACGACGGATGTGGTTCCCTTGCGCTCGACCGACCCGCGCGGCTCGACGATGGCGGCATCCTCGTTTCCGATGGTGCTCGGCGGAATCCTCGGCGGGGCGCTGGTCGCAGTAGCGATCGTCGGCGTCTGGCGACGGGTCATCGCGTTGACCGTCTACGCGGTTGTCGCCTCGGCCGCGATCGCCGGGGTGCTGCAGGGCTGGTTCGGCGGGCTCGGGGGAGACTACTTCGTGAACGCCGGTGCCATCGCACTGGTGCTATTGGGAATCGGGGGAGTCATCCTGGGCTTTGTGGCTTTGATCGGGCGGCCGGGTGTCGCCGTGGGGCCGGTGTTGTTCCTGCTGGGCGCCAACCCGATCTCAGCCGCGGCCTTGCCGATCGAGTTCTTGGCGAAGCCGTGGGGCGCAATCGGGCAGTGGTTCCCGCCGGGGGCCGGCGCGACTCTGCTGCGTGAGCTCACGTACTTTCCGAAGGCCGATATGGCCTTCCCGTGGCTGGTGCTCGGCGGATGGGCGGTGCTCGGGCTGTTGCTCAGCACGCTCGGACACTTCCGCAACAACGGTGCCGTGCGGGCCGGCGCGGAGCGAGAGGCGGAGCTCGCATCCGCGTCGGCATAGAGGCCCTCAGCGTCGGGAATAGATCGGCGAGGACATCCGTTACAGTGGATATCGATGCAAACGCATTGAAATTTACTTCCAGGAGCAGGCAATGCAGTTCGGAATATTCACCGTCTCTGACGTGACGACAGATCCGACCAACGACACCACGCCCACCGAGCACGAGCGCATCAAGGCCCTCGTCACGATCGCCCGGAAGGCCGAAGAGGTCGGGCTCGACGTCTTCGCGCTGGGCGAGCACCACAACGAGCCGTTCGTCTCATCCAGCCCCACCACAACCCTCGCGTACATCGCCGCACAGACCGAAAACCTGCTGCTGTCGACCTCTACGACTCTCATCACCACGAATGACCCGGTCAAGATCGCCGAAGACTTCGCCATGCTTCAGCACCTCGCGGACGGTCGCGTCGACGTCATGATGGGGCGCGGCAACACCGGCCCGGTTTACCCGTGGTTCGGCAAAGACATCCGCGACGGCATCCCGCTCGCCATCGAGAACTATGCGCTGCTGCACAAGCTGTGGCGTGAGCACACCGTCGACTGGCAGGGCAAGTACCGCACGCCGCTGCAGGGCTTCACATCGACGCCCCGCCCGCTGGATGACGTTCCGCCGTTCGTGTGGCACGGCAGCATCCGCTCGCCCGAGATCGCCGAGCAGGCCGCCTATTACGGTGACGGGTTCTTTGCGAACAACATCTTCTGGCCGAAGGAGCACTACATGAAGCTCATCGGCTACTACCGCCAGCGCTTCGAGCACTACGGGCACGGCACGGCCGAGCAGGCCATCGTCGGCCTCGGCGGCCAGGCGTTCATGCGCGCCAAGTCGCAGGATGCGGTGAACGAGTTCCGTCCATACTTCGACAACGCGCCTGTCTATGGGCACGGACCGTCGCTCGAGGACTTCACCGAGCAGACCCCGCTCACCGTCGGCAGCCCGCAGCAGGTCATCGACCGGTATGCATCCATGCGCGACTTCTTCGGCGACTACCAGCGCCAGCTGTTCCTGATGGACCACGCCGGCCTGCCGCTCAAGACCGTGCTCGAGCAGCTCGACATCCTGGGCGAAGAGGTGGTGCCGGTGCTGCGCAGGGAGTTCGCGAAGAACCGCCCCGCCACCGTCCCCGATGGCCCGACCCACGCGTCGCTGGTCGCCCAGCGCGCTGCAACCTCGTCGGTTCAGCCGATCGACGCCTCGAACGCGCGGAGCTCCGACCAGCTTGTCCCCTCGGTGCACGACGGACGCCTCGACAGCACGGAGGCCAACTGATGGCCAAGAAACTCGTCGTCGTGTCGGCGGGCCTCGGCCAGCCCTCATCCACTCGCCTGCTTGCCGACCGGCTGACCACCTCAGTCGTCGACCGGCTGCGCGAAAACGGGTCCGAGGTCGAGGTGACTGTGATCGAGCTGCGCGAACTGGCGCACGACGTTACCAACAACCTGCTGACCGGGTTTGCCAGCCCGAAGCTGCAGGACGCACTGGATGCCCTGGCCGAGGCCGACGGACTGATCGCCGTGAGCCCGATCTTCACGAGCAGCTACTCGGGACTGTTCAAGAGTTTTGTCGACATCATCGACACGCAAGCTCTCACTGACCTTCCTGTGCTGATCGCAGCCACCGGCGGAACCGAGCGGCACTCGCTGGCGCTCGACTACGCGATGCGCCCTCTGTTCAGTTACCTGCACGCCGTGGTCGTGCCCACCGCGGTGTACGCGGCGTCGAGCGATTGGGGCAGCGACAGTGGCCTCGTCGAGCGCATCGGACGCGCGGCGGGGGAGCTCGCAGCTCTCGTTCGCGACAGCGACCGCAGCGCCCAGGTGCGTGACCCGTTCGCACTCCCGGCCGGCTTCAGCCCGTTTTAGCCGCTCCTTCAACAGCGCCGTATCGGTCGGCGACGCGGTCAACATGACGGTTTGGGCGGCTATGCGCCTGGCCATCCTGTTGACCGAACCGACTGCTAGCCAGAGACGAAGTCGCGGCCGCGCAGGCGCACCAGCCCGAGGGCGGTGAGGATGACCGCCAGCACCGCCAGCACGATCAGGGGCAGCGGATCGAACGATGCCTTCAGCGTGGCCTGCTCGATGGCGGTGAAGGGCGTGTTTCTCGTGATCGATGTCGGCAGTTTGAGCAGCGGCCCGAACATCGAGACCAACACGAAAACGCCGTAGACGACCCAGGCGATGGTGAGGGATGCCCGTGGCAGCCAGCCGGTGAGAAAGACGGTTATCGCAATAAGCAGCAGCATCGTCGGCCAATAGGCGAGCGCGATGGCGGTGAAACGCCCGGCTTGGGCGGGGTCGTCGATAGCGGCGCCACAGCTCGCGCCTTCCGCCCATCCGCTGATCGCGAGCACCACGAGCGATACAACGGCCGGCACGATCACGCGTGACACCGCCCAACGCACGCGGGAGATCGCGCCGGTCCACTGAAGCTCGACGCTGCCGTCGGCCTCCTCTACCCGGAGGGTCGCGATGCTCTGCACCACGAAGGCGCCGATCAGCAGTGCCTCGGCCATCGTGAAGTAGTCGAGCAGGCCGCTCAGCACGTTGCCACCGATGCCGCCCAGGAAAAGCTTCGCGGGCGCACCGTTACCGCCCAGCAGGTTGGCCATTGCGGTCGAGACGGTTCCGAAGAACAGGCCGCCGATCACGATGCCGAGGGCCCAACCCAGGATCGACCAACGCTGCAGCCGAAGCGTGAGGCCCACGGGGGTCTGGGTGAAGGCGGTGGCCGTACGTGCACCAGCGCGGTCGGGCAGCAGTCCGGCGCCCAGGTCGCGGCTCGCCTCGAGACGCAGCGCGAGAACGCAGAAGACGAGCGCCCCTCCCGCGAGTAGCAGGAACGGCCACCAATTGTTCGAGCCGAACGATCGCATCGCCTGGCCCCAGCCCAGCGGGGATGCCCAGCTCAGGCCACCCGCAACGTCGTGTTTCGCGGCCAGGTCGCCACCGGCGCGCAGCAGGTAGGCGATGCCGAGCACCGTCGCCGCGAGGCCGTTGGCGCCGCGACTAGATTGGGCAAGCTGCCCGGCCAGTGCGGCGATCCCGAGGAATAGCAGCCCCACGCCGGTGAACGACGCGCCCATCACCAGCGCCCCGTATGAGGGCAGGTTCTCGGCGATGGCCGCACCCGCGCAGGCCAATCCCGTGATGAGGCAGAAGCCCGCGACCATCAGCCAGTTCGCGAGCGTGTATGCGTGGCGACCCAGCGACCCGGCGCGCAGCAACTCGGTGCGGCCGCTCTCTTCCTCGGCGCGCCCGTTGCGGGTGACAAGGAAGATGACCGCGAAGGCGAGCGCGACGGCATCCGTCATCCAGATCTTGATGACCAGGATGCCGCCCAGCGACCCCGCCGCGTACGGCAGGCCGGTGAGCGCCGCGACCGCGGGCGTGTTGGCGATGGCCGCGTACGCGGTGCGATCGGCCTGGGTTGGGAACGCCTGCCGCTGCGAGACGACCACGATCGCGATGAGCCCGGCCAGGATGAGCACCCAGACGAGCATGCGCAGCCAGTTGCGGCGCAACAGGAATCCGAACGCGGTGCCGAGTCCCGCGAAGTCGTGCGCGCGGTTGTTCATCGGGCCGAGGCATCCACGGTGCCGTAATGCCGCAGAAAGAGCTGCTCGAGTGACGGCGGCTCCGAGACCAGCGCGCTGGGGCTCTGCAACGCGAGTGCTGACAAGACGGCGGGCATCGCGCTGTCGTCGACCGAGAACGTCACGCGCGACCCATCGACTGCGAGATCGTGCACCCCCTCGACCTGCTCGAGTGCGCTCGGCGACCCGCCCAGCGTCACCGTGATCGTCGCGCGCTGCAGGTGCCGCAATTCCGACAGCACTCCCTGCTCAACGGTGCGGCCCTGGCGGATGATGGTGACCGTGTCGCACAGCTTCTCGACCTCGGCGAAGATGTGGCTCGACAGCAGCACCGACTGCCCGTCGGCCTTCGCTTCGAGCACGCACTGGGTGAAGACGCCCTCCATGAGCGGGTCGAGTCCGCTGGTCGGCTCGTCGAAGACCAGCAGCTCGGCACGGCTCGCCAGCGCGGCGACGAGAGCGACCTTCTGGCGGTTGCCCTTCGAGTAGCTGCGCGCCTTCGTGCCTGGGTCGAGCTCGAACCGCTGCAGGTACTCATCGATGCGCGCGCGCTCGACCGGGCCGTGCAGGGTGCAGAGGATGTCGATGGCCTGCCCGCCGGTCAGGTTGGGCCAGAGCGTCACGTCACCGGGCACGTAGGCGAGGCGTTTGTGCAGCTCGACGCCGTCGCGCCACGGGTCGCCGCCGAGGAGTCGGGCGGTGCCGCCATCCGCTCGAAGCAGGCCAAGCAGGATGCGGATGGTCGTCGACTTACCGGCACCGTTCGGCCCCAGAAAGCCCGCGACGGTGCCGGTCGTCACCGCCAGGTCGAGACCGTTCAGCGCGTGCGCCGAGCCGAAGGACTTGGTGAGCCCCTTGATGTCGATGGCGAGGGTGTCGGGCATGGGGTGCTCCTAGTTGCCGTGCTCGGTTGGTTCGGTGGTGGTGTGGGGGACTTCGTCGACGTAGGCGTCGAGCAGGGCGCTGTCGGTGAGCAGCCCCTGCGTGTAGAGCTCGAGCAGGGCCAACGAGGTGCTCGCCGACAGGGAACGGATGAGCTCGGCGCCGTTGCTGAGATCGGTCTCGCCGCGCAGGGTGAGCTGCAGCAGCATTCCGCCGATCGACTGGGTGACGAGCAACTCGAGGCGGGCCTCTTCATCGCGGCTGGGGCGCACAATGCCGGCAGCGACGGCGTCGCCGACGTATTCGCGCGCGTCGTCGATCATGCTTTGCAGGAATGCCTGGCCGACGTCGCCGCCCTCGCGAACGCTACGCAGCGTGTATCCGAAGGTCGACCCGTACTCGTCGAGCTGAGCGATGCGGGCCACGGCAGCGCTCGGAGCCATCCGGATCGTGTCGTTCTTGAGGGCAAGAATGCGTCGCAGCACCTCGGCGTCACATTCCGTGCGCAGGGATTCCTTCGAGCCGAAGTGGTGGGTGATGAGACCGGCGCTGACGCCGGCTCGGCTCGCAATCTGCCGCACGGTTGCGTCGAACCCGGTCGCGGCGAACGCGTCGATCGCGGCGTCCCTGATGCGGGCCCGCGCTGTCAGATCGTCGTCGGCTGTACGCACGTATAGCAGGCTATACATGTGTATAGCCTTTAGTCAATCCCCGCGCCGGACCATGCGTGGGTACTGTGGCCGCATGGCCGAGATCTCGCGCAGGCACCTGCTCGTGCTCGGCGCGGTCGGTCTGGTCGTGGCGGGATGCGCGCCCGTGCGCGCGCCGCATACCCCCACGCCGAGACACGTCGGGCCCGGCGACTGGACCGCCCTGGCCGAAAAGTTGGCCGGCTCGCTCTCCCTACCGGGCGACGCCGATTTCGACACCGTCAAGCTCACCGAGAACCCGCGCTGGGATTCCGCGCAGCCGCTCGCCATCCTGAGCGCGACAAGCGCAGCAGATGTCTCGACCGGCCTCGCCTTTGCCCGCCGGTACCGGCTGCCCCTGGCACTTCGGTCGGGTGGTCACAGCTATCCCGGCTATTCGGCCGGCGGCGCCGTGGGCACCGGCGTGCCGCCCTCCCTCATCATCGACACTCGCGGCCTCAACTCCTTCACCTTCACCGGCGGCGACCGGGTCACAATCGGCGCCGGGGCGTCGCTCGCCGAAGTGTACGACACGCTCGGCAACCGCAACGTGGCGATCCCGGGCGGCTCGTGCGCCACCGTCGGCATCGCCGGTCTGACGCTGGGCGGAGGAGTCGGCGTGCTCGTGCGCGCCCTGGGGCTCACCATCGATTCGCTCTCCGCCGTCGAGATCGTCACCGCCGACGGCGTGACGCGCACCGCCAGCGCGATACAGAACCCCGACCTGTTCTGGGCCTGCCGCGGCGGGGGCGGCGGCCATCTCGGTGTCGTCACGTCGTTCACGTTCACCACCGTGGCGGCGCCGACTGTGACGATGTTCGCACTCAGCTGGCCGTTCGCCGCTGCCGCGAACGTCATCGCGGCCTGGCAGAACTGGGCGCCAACGGCCGACAACCGGCTCTGGTCGACCCTGAAGCTGCTGAATGGGCCGAAGTACGGGTCCAGCCCGGGCCTGTTCGTCTCGGGCACCTGGCTGGGCGACCCCGCTGACCTTGCCGCGCAGTTCGCTCCCTTTTTCGCGGCGGCAGGGGCGCCGTCATCCAATCTGCACGGTACCCACACGTACCACGACGCGATGATGAGCTACGCGGGCTGCGCCACCATCCCGGTTGCCCGGTGCAACACCGATCCGGGCGGCTCGCTCGTGCGCGAATCCTTCGGGGCAACGTCCCACATCGCGAACACGAAACTGAGCGCTGCGGGGATCCAGCAGGTCATCTCGACGGTTACTGCGGCCCGCGACCTTCCGGGCGTTCGCGAGGCCGGCATCTCGATGGATGCGCTGGGCGGCGTCGTCGGCACCGTCTCGTCGACAGCGACCGCATTCCCGTATCGCCAGGCGCTCGCCAGCGTGCAGTACACGGCGACGTTCCCCGACGGCGCCGACCCCGCCCCGCTCGACGCCTACGTGCGGGGGTTCCGCAACGCCATGGTGCCGTACTGGGGCGACTCGGCCTACGTGAACTATGCGGACGCCTCGCTCAGCGACCCCGCAGCATCCTACTTTTCGGGGAATGCGCAGCGTCTGGCGACGGTTCGCCGCAAGTGGGATCCGGATAGCATGTTCAGCCAGCCGCAGCCCTACTGATTCGGCGATTCCGGTCATCCGAAAACGCTGAGGGTAGTCATTGTTCGTTCATAGGATGCACCCAGCCAGACGGCGTTGAGTATGACCAACATCCACACGAACGGGAGCACGTCATGAGCATCACCCCCGCCGGCGAGTACCAGCCAGAGACACCCGAAATGCCGGAGCCTGCTCCCAAGCGCAGCAGGCCGTGGATCGCGATCGTCGTGGCAACGGCCGCGGTCGTCTGCATCGGCGGGCTGGGAACGGCCACTGTCGCCGAGCTCACCGCCGGCAACTCGAGCACCACCTCGGCCACCACCGCGCCGACCACGCACACGTACGGCAGCTTCGGCAACGGTAGCGCAGGCGGCAACCGCTTCGGCGGTGGAGTGCAGAGCGGCCAGTCGATCGGCCAGCAGGCCACCGCGGGAGAGGCAACGGCGACCGCCGCGACCGCCGCGCAGAAGGTCGGGGTCGTCACCATCAACACCGTTCTCGATTACAACAGCGATGAGCAGGCGGCCGGAACCGGCCAGATCCTCACCTCGAACGGCTACATCCTCACCAACAACCACGTCGTCGAGGACTCGACGAGCATCACCGTCACTGTGCAGTCAACCGGCCAGAAGTACACGGCCACGGTCGTCGGCACCGACAAGACCGCGGATGTCGCGGTGCTGAAGCTCACCGGCGCATCCGGTCTCACCCCTGTCAAGTTCGCCGCGAGTGAGAAGGTCACTACGGGCGAGTCGGTCTACTCGGTCGGCAATGCCGAGGGCACGGGAAACCTGGTGACCGCAGTCGGGACCGTGGGGGCGACCAACCAGTCCCTCACCGTCGGCAGCGACTCCTCGGACGGCTCGGAGAGCCTCTCGGGCCTCATCGAACTCAACTCCGACGTGGTCTCGGGCGACTCCGGCGGACCTCTGTTCGACTCGAGCGGCAAGGTCATCGGCATGGTCACGGCCGCGTCGAGCGGCAGCGCCGTCGTCACCGGCTACGCGCTGAACATCGCCCAGGTTCTCAAGGTCGCCGACCAGATCGAGGCCGGAACGGCATCGAGCGACATCGTGCTCGGCTACCCGGCCTTCGCGGGCATCAGCATCGCCGAGAACGCGACCAGCACGATCGCAGGCGTGCCCGTGGCATCCACTTTCCCCGGGTACCCGGCGGCGAACGCCGGCATCGCCCAGGGTGACGTGATCACCTCGGTCGACGGGGTTGCCGTCACGACGGGCACGCAGCTGAGTACGGCAATCCAGGCGCACAAGGTGGGCTCCGCCGTCACCATCACCTACACGGATGCATCGGGTGCCTCCCAGTCGACCGTGCTCACGCTGGTCGCCGGCCCCGCCGCATAGCCAGAGAAAAGTCCCCCAGGTCGAACGGCCCGCCTCGAATTCCCGGCGGGCCGTTCGTCTTTGCCCTGTGGCCGTGGCGGTCGCCTCGTAGTCTTGAACCATGAAGCGAGCCGGTGCGGGCGCCCTTGTGCTGGGGCTGATCTGCCTGCTCCTCGCGGGATGCACGGTCCCGCCCCCCGACCCGGCGGGCATCACCGCGGCACAGCGCAAGGCGGCGACCGATTCCGACCTGTCGCTGCGCTGGGACTCGATCAGTTCCGGCGATCCGACCTTCCACCGGCCCAGCGTCGCCGTGGTGAAGTACGTGAACTACCTCGACGAGGGCCCGGTGCTCACCAGTTGCATGCACAAGGCCGGCTACAGCCACGTGGCGTGGACCCTCGCCGGAGGCATCGTCGACACCGACATCAAGCCGGTGGACCGGTTTCCGGTCGAGGTGGCGATCTACAAATGTGAGGCACAGTACCCCGCAGACCCGCTCGAACTCGGCTACCTCAGCGACGCCCAGGAGGAGTACCTGTACAGCTACTGGTCGAACGAGACCGTGCCCTGCCTGCGCTCGCACGGGGCCGGGGCATCCGACCTGCCGCCGGTCGGCCAGTTCGGCGAGGGCTACGAGGATGTCGGCGCCCTCAACCCGTTCAACCACCTGAGTGCATCCGATGTGGCCAACGAGGCGTACCTCGCGGCGGTCTGCCCGCCGTACCCTGGCGAGGTCTACGCGGCGCACAAGTAGCTGAGGTTCGTCCTGGTTGAGGCTTATCCGGCAGCAACGCGGTCGGCGAGCAGCCGCAGCAGAGCCGCAACGGCGGGACTTGGGCTCGGCCGCGTGACCGCGCTGAGCAACCACCCGTTTCGGGGACCCGAGAGGCGCAAAAATGTGGCGCCGGCAGCCGGGAGCACCATGATGTCCGGCACCACAGCCACCCCGAGTCCGGCCGCGACGAAGCGCGGGATGTCGGCGAGGTCGGAGACCTGTGTGCTCACCGCGCGTTGCAGGCCTGCGGTGGCGAACGCGCGGTCGACGACGATGCGATTGCCGAAGCCGGCAGGGGAGTCCACGAAGCTCTCCGGCGCGAGTTCCGTGAGTGACACTGTCGACTTGCCCGCCAACGGATGATCAGAAGGAACGATCGCGATGAGCTCGCCAGACGCGACCTCGTGCACGTCGAGTGACCCCAGGTCGGCGCGCGGCAGGCCCATAAAGGCGACGTCGATTCGCCCGCGTCGAACATCATCCGCGAACCCCGTGGAGCCGGTGGTGGATGTGCCGAGCTGCAGGTCAACGAACGGGTAGAGCTGGTGGAATTCGCCGAACATCGCGGCGAGATCGAGAAAGACCAGTTGGCTGAAGATTCCGACGCGGAGCCGACCCCGGATTCCCGCCCGAGTCTGGGCCGCCGAGCCTCGAACACGGTCCACGGCCTTGATGGCAGCACGCGCATCGGAAAGCAGGGCCTCGCCCGCTGGAGTGAGGGCGACCCGCTTCGTCGAGCGCAGGAACAGTGCCTCGCCCAACTCGTCCTCGAGCGCGCGAACGCCGGCCGAGACTGTTGACTGAACTGCGAACAGCCGCGCAGCGGCGCGGGTGAAGTTGAGTTCTTCTGCGACGGTGACGAAGTATTCGAGCTGGCGGGTCTCCACCAACCTATTATCGCTGAGATCGATAAATACCAGCAGGAATGTTCGTTAGACACGATAAGTACGCAGAGGCAGGCTGGAGGCATGCCAACTTCAACAGCCACGCAGGCAGTCGCCCTCAACTCTGGCCGCTTGCGCCACGGCGCCGGATTCTGGATCATCGCATCGGCGTTCCTCACCGTCATGGCGTTCTCGACAGTGCCTACCCCGCTCTACGCGATCTACCAGCAGCGAGACGGCTTCGCAACGTTCTTCATCACGGTCATTTTCGCCGCGTACGCCGTGGGCGTTGCGGCCAGTCTCTACCTCGCCGGCCACGTGAGCGACTGGCTCGGTCGTCGCCGTGTGCTCGTGGCCGCGATCCTGGTCGAGGTGGTCTCGGCCGTCGTGTTCCTGGCGTGGCCCGAGGTGCCGGGGCTCATCGTCGCGCGATTCATCTGCGGCGTCGGAGTCGGCGCCCTCACCGCCACGGCTACCGCACACATCGCCGAACTGGGCGCAGTCGCAAGTCCCGAGCGGGGCACGGGCCGCTCGACCACGATCTCCGGATTCGCCAACATCGCCGGGCTCGCTGTCGGGCCGCTCGTCGCCGGTTATTTCGCCCAGTACGTTGCGGCGCCGCTCGTTGTGCCGTATGTCGTATTCGCGGTTCTGATGGTGCTGGCCGCTATCGCGGTTTCCCTCGTGCCCGAGACGGTGGAACGGACCGCCGAGCACCACGCCTACCGTCCGCAGCGCGTATCGCTGCCCGCCGCGTCGCGAGCCACGTTCGCCGCGGCGGGAGCCGGAGCGGTTGCCGCCTTCGCGATCTTCGGCCTGTTCACCTCGCTCGCGCCCAGCTTTCTCGCCGGGACCCTCCATGAGGCCTCACGGCTGCTCGCCGGGGTCGTGACTTTCGCCGTCTTTGGGGCCGCCGCGGTAGCCCAGGTCGTGTTCGCACGGCTCAGCGGCCGAACGCAGCTGAAACTCGCGATCGTGCTCATGTCCGTCGGTCTCGTTGCCATGTCCGTCGGAGTGCTGGTGGTGAGCCTGGTTGTCTTCATCGTCGCCGGCGTCGTCGCTGGCTCCGGGGTCGGCATGCTGTTCCGCTCCTCGATCGGTGTTGCCGCATCCCTCGCCCAGCCGTCCACCCGCGGAGAGGTTCTCGCCGCGATGTTTTTGGTCGCCTACATCGGACTGGCCGCGCCCGTTCTGCTCATCGGACTCGCGCTGGCGTTCCTGCCGAGCACCTGGGTGCTGGTCGGCTTTGCGGCCGTAGTGATGGTCGTCGTGATCTGGTCTGGCGTGAGGATGATCGCCGACGGCAAGCAGCAGCACTAATGGACGCGCCCGAACGGGGGAGACGGCGCGTTACGGGCAAATCCGGGGCCAACTGGTAGAGTTAGAGCCGGAGCAGGCTGGCAAGACGCTGGTCACCGGTGGTGAATTTCCCAACGGCACTGATTAAGTGCGGGCTGGGAGTTTTTCTACTGTTGGCCAGACATGCGCCCCATCTCTAGGGACCACGCACGTGCCCTTTCGCTGTGAAACCACAGCATCGCGCCGTGATGCCCGCTCCTGCTCCTTGACGAGTCGCGACCCATACGGGGTTTCGACGTAAAACAAAGGAGAAGCCCCCCTATGGAGGGTCCAGAAATCAAATTCGCCGAAGCCGTTCTCGATAACGGCAAGTTCGGCAAGCGCACGGTCCGTTTCGAGACCGGTCGCCTAGCGCAGCAGGCACAGGGTGCCGTTGCTGCATATCTCGACGAAGACACCATGATCCTGTCGGCGACGTCCGCAGGAAAGCACCCGCGCGACGGGTTCGACTTCTTCCCACTCACCGTGGATGTCGAAGAGCGTTCGTACGCGGCAGGCAAGATCCCCGGCTCGTTCTTCCGCCGCGAGGGTCGCCCGTCGACGGAGGCCATCCTGGTCTGCCGTCTCATCGACCGGCCGCTGCGCCCGACCTTCGTCGAGGGCCTGCGCAACGAGGTGCAGATCGTCATCACGGTCCTCGCCATCGCACCGGACGAGTTCTACGACGCCCTGGCCATCAACGCGGCCTCCGCGTCGACCCAGATCTCCGGCCTTCCGTTCTACGGACCGGTCGGTGGCATCCGCCTCGCGCTCATCGGCGACCAATGGGTCGCCTTCCCCAAGTTCTCGCAGCTGTCTGAGGCCGTCTTCGACCTCACCGTCGCCGGTCGCCTGACCGTCGACAAAGACGGCAACGAGGATGTCGCGATCATGATGGTCGAGGCCGAAGCCACCGAGGGCAGCTGGGACCTCATCAAGGCGGGCGCCACCAAGCCCGACGAGACCGTCGTCGCGCAGGGCCTCGAGGCATCCAAGCCGTTCCTGAAGCAGCTCATCAAGGCGCAGCAGTCGCTGGCAGACCAGTCCGCGAAAGCCATCCAGGAGTTCCCGCTCTTCCCGCCATACCAGCAGGAGACTTACGACGCCGTTGCCGGCCTCGCGTACGAAGACCTCAAGGGCGTCTACAAGATCGCCGACAAGATCGAGCGCCAGAACGCCGATGACGAGTTGAAAGACCGCGTCAAGGGCCACATCGCTGCCGAGGTCGAGGCCGAGCGCCTTCCCGCCACGGCCAACGGTGAGGTCAGTGCCGCCTACAAGTCGGTGTCGAAGAAGGTCATGCGCGCCCGCGTGCTGACCGAGGGCATCCGTATCGACGGTCGTGGGCTGACAGACATCCGGGCGCTCGACGCCGAGGTGCAGGTCATCCCGCGCGTTCACGGCTCCGCGATCTTCCAGCGCGGCGAGACCCAGATCCTGGGCGTCACCACGCTGAACATGCTCAAGATGGAGCAGCAGATCGACTCGCTGAACCCCGTCACCAAGAAGCGTTACCTGCACCACTACAACTTCCCGCCCTACTCGACCGGTGAGACCGGCCGGGTCGGCAGCCCGAAGCGTCGCGAGATCGGGCACGGCTTCCTTGCCGAGCGCGCACTCGTGCCGGTTCTGCCGCCGCGCGAGGAGTTCCCGTACGCGATCCGTCAGGTGTCCGAGGCTCTCGGCTCCAATGGTTCGACGTCGATGGGTTCGGTGTGCGCATCCACCCTGTCGCTGCTCAACGCCGGTGTGCCGCTGCGCGCACCCGTCGCGGGTATCGCCATGGGACTCATCTCCGACGAGGTCGACGGCGAGACGCGTTACGCGGCCCTCACCGACATCCTCGGTGCCGAGGACGCCCTCGGCGACATGGACTTCAAGGTCGCCGGTACCAGCGAATTCGTTACGGCAATCCAGCTGGACACGAAGCTCGCAGGTCTGCCGTCCTCGGTTCTGGATGGCGCCCTCAAGCAGGCGAAGGAGGCCCGTACGACGATTCTCGCCGTGCTCAACGCGGCCATCGACGCGCCCGACGAGATGGCCCCGACCGCGCCCCGCGTGATCTCGGTGCAGATCCCGATCGACAAGATCGGCGAGCTCATCGGCCCGAAGGGCAAGACGATCAACCAGATCCAGGATGACACCGGAGCCGACATCTCGATCGAGGATGACGGAACCGTGTACATCGGCGCTGTCGACGGCCCCTCGGCCGAGGCGGCTCGCGCGGCGGTCAACGCCATTGCGAACCCGCTCAACCCCGAGGTCGGCGAGCGGTTCCTCGGAACCGTCGTCAAGATCGCGACCTTCGGTGCGTTCGTCTCGCTCACGCCGGGCAAGGACGGCCTGCTGCATATCAGCGAGGTACGTAAGCTCGCCGGTGGCAAGCGCGTCGAGAACGTCGAAGACGTGCTCGGTGTCGGCCAGAAGATCCAGGTGGAGATCACCAAGATCGATGACCGCGGAAAGCTGTCGCTCGCGCCCGTGCTCGACGACGACGCGGCGGAGGCTTCGACCACCGCCGACCCGGCGGACACCGAGAGCTCGGTTGTCGCATCCGGTCACGACGACGGCGAGTAACAAGCGCTGATGCTCAGGGCCCGTGCCACTTCGGTGGTGCGGGCCTTTTGCGTCCCCGCCCGCCTCGCAGGGCGAGTTCAGGCGGACTTACGCTCGCGCGCCACGTACAGGTTGGCGACAGCGGTGCGGGACGAGACCTGCCAGCGGGCGAAGATGCCCGCGAGGTGGTTCTCGACCGTCTTGACGCTGATTCCGAGCTCGCGCGCGATGTGGGCGTTGGAGTCGCCCCTCGCCACGAGCTGAGCGATCTGTTCCTGGCGTTCGGTCAGCGGCGGCGTATCCAGCTGGGTCGAACCGACACCGAGCGCGGCGGGGATGGCGGTTCGCGACGGCAGGCCGAGCACGCTGAGGATGCGCGACAGGTGCGTCTGCACTGTTCGTTCCGACAGGAACAGCGTGCTGCCGATGTTGCGATTGGTGTGGCCCTCAGCCACGAGCACCGCGATCTCGCGTTCCCGCTCGGTCAGGCTCGAGAACCCGCCCTCACTGGGGGCGTCCCGCCGCACGAGCCCGCGCCACTCCTTCGCGGCGAGCTTTCGCACCGAGGTCGCACCGAGCGCGTCGGCGTCGATCGCGATCTCCGACAGGATCTGGATGCCCCGCTCCCGCTCGCCCGACGACGCAAGGGCGGTCGCGTACAGCACGCGCGCGCGCAGTTGTTCGAGTCGGGCACCGGAGAGGCCGTCCAGTGTGACCGACGCATTCGCCCGGGATGCTGCATCCTCGTGGTCGCCGCGCGCGATCGCGACTCGGCTGAGGGTGCGCTCCACGGCTGCGGCGGCGACCGGCACGCTGGCCAGGGGTGCACACAGGTCGGCCCAGTGCACCGCGGCCGCGATGTCGCCGCGCTTCAGCGCTGCAGTCACGAGCAGTTCGTAGCCGAAGGCGCGGTCCCAACTCTTGATGCGGGGCAGGTCGGGGCCGCCGCTCGCGGTAACCAGGAGCGACGCGCCGCGCTGCACCTGCCCGATCGCGGAGAACGCCCAGGTGACCAGCAGGCACGACCCGACGGCGATGTAGTTCGCTCGCCCGTGCGCCGCGTCGAGCACTCTGCGGCTGAGCCTTTCGACCTCGAGGCGGTCGGCGCGCTGTCCCGCCGCGTAGCAGAGCAGCGCTTCGGTCAGCATGACGAGTTGCGGATGCGTGTCGATTCCGGGCAGTGCGAGGATCTCGGCGCACTGCGCTGCGAGCGCTGCGAGGTCGCCGGTGAACGCCGAGGACCGGGCGAACTGCGACATCACGAGCGGCAGCACGACCTGCGAGTGGTCGGAGTCGGCCTGGACGAAGGGTCGGAACCTGGTGACCAGGTCAGCGACTCCCGCGAAGTTGCCCGAAGACATCGACGCCTCGAACGCCGGATAAGCGAGCAGCAACCGTTCGTGCCGGTCGAGCGGAAGGTTCGCGGCGTAGGCGTGGATGGCGGCCGGATCGGGCAGCGGGATGGTCAGTTCTACGCCGGTGCGTTCGGGCTGCATCATCGCGGCCGCGACCAGGCGCACCGCTCCGACGTAGTAGCGGGCGTCATCTGCGCCCTCGCCCCGCGCCCCCGCGGCCAACGCGGCCGCCTCGAGCGAGGTGCGCGTCGCATCGATATATGAGCAGCCGACCACCTGGCACAGCGCGACCGAACCGAGCAGGACGGCTCGCTCCGCTGGGTCTGGCGTCGCATCCGCAAGTCGTTGCGCCCGGGCGGCAGCGAGGCCGGGTTCGCCGTCGCCGGCCTGGTCCCACAGGGAGCCGATTTCGCTCCACAGGTCCATCTGGTCATGCTACCGGGAGGATAGCTCAGCCTTTTGCAACACAGCTTGCTATCAAAAGCCGGAATGCCCCACAAGCGATGAGCATTTGTCGCACCGGACCAATATCGTGATCACATGGATACCCTTCCGGCCGAGGCGAGCGTGAGTCCCGCAACGCGGCCGCGCGAGGTTGGTCGCACGGGGGTCGTCGTCAGCCCGATCGGGCTCGACGGCGCAACGTTCGGCTGGGCGGCGGGCAGCGACGAGACCGCACGCGTGCTCGACACCTATGCGGCGGGCGGCGGCAACCTGGTCAGCACGGCCGACCACTACGCCGGTGGACGCAGTGAGGTCATGATCGGCGCGTGGCTGCGCACGGTGCGGGACCGCAGCAAGGTCATCATCGAGACCCGGGTCGGCCGCCATCCGGATGCCGCGGGACTCAGCAAACGCAGCATGCTGCGAGCGATCGAGAACTCGCTCACCCGCTTCGGCACCGACTACGTCGACTTTCTCTCGTTCGATGGCGAGGACGCGAAAGTTCCCATCGAGGAGTCGCTCGAGACCGGGTTTCGGCTGATCTCGGAGGGCAAGGTGCGGTTTCTTTCCGCATCGAGGTTCAGCGCAGACACCATCCGGCGGGTTGGTGAGATGGCCGAGGAATCGGGCGGCCCCTCCTTCCAGGCGTTGCTGGTCGAATACAACCTGATGCAGCGCACGGCGTATGAGCGGGACTTCCAGCCGCTCGCAATGGCGCTCGGCCGCGGGGCGCTCGCGCGGCTGCCCCTGGCCAGCGGGTTCCTCTCCGGCCGATCGCGCTCACGGGACGAATTCCCGAACTCCGTCATGTACGACGACGCGGCCCGTCACAACGGCCGCCGCGGAGACCGCGTGCTGGATGCGCTGCGTACGGTCGCCAAAGAATTGGGCGAGACTCAGACCCGCGTCGCGCTCGCGTGGGTGCTGCTGAAGCCGGGCGTCGCGGCGACGGTGCTGCGAGCAAAGGATGCCGCCCAGGTCGCCGAGGCGTTCGGGGCCACCCAGGTGCGCCTCGAGCGCAACCAGGTGACCATTCTCGACAAGGCCTCCGCGCAATAGACCTATCGCAAACCCGCGAGTTGCACGTTCTCGCGGCTTTGGGCTTGAGAGCCGCGAAAAGGCGCAGCTCGAATTCGTCAGGGGGTTTCGGTGGTGCCCACGAGTTGGGCGCGACCGAGGATGTGTCCCAGTAGATTGAAGCCGAGCACAGCGGGGGTGCTCCCCGGGTCGAGCTCGAGCGACGGGACATCCAGGGCCGTCAACGTGAAGACGTAACGGTGCTCGCCGTGGCCGGGAGGCGGCGCAGCTCCGATGAACCGCTCCATCCTGGCCTCCATCGGCAGCGTGACGGCGCCGGGCGGCAGGAGTGCCGCATCCGGGTCGCCCGCGTTCGCCGCGAGCCCGGTCACGCTGGCGGGAATGTTATAGACCGCCCAGTGCCAAAACCCGCTGCCCGTCGGGGCATCCGGGTCGTACAGCGTCACCGCGTAGCTCTTGGTGCCCTCAGGCGCACCCTCCCAGTTGAGTGCGGGGGACCGGTCGTGGCCGCCGGCGCCCATGATGCCGGAACGTGCCGATGTCGGCAGGGCGCCGCCGTCGGTGAAGTCCGGACTCGAGAGCAGGAAACTCGGAACATCTGGCAGTCGCCAGTTCGGATCATTTGCCATGACTCAATCCTCTCGCCGTTGTGGTTCTGCGGCGGGGATTCCTAGTTGATCCCCGGGATGTGCAGCCAGCCGAGCCCGAACAGCAGGAGTGCCAGGTCGAGCACGAGCGCGATTATGGTGATCGCAGCGAAGCCTCGCCGCACCGAACCGCGGAAGATCAGCAGCAGCAACAGCACTACCAGCAGGATGATCTCGAGAATGTTGTTCGCGAAGATGCCGGGGAGCACGATGAACAGCGACAGGATCATGAGCACGCCGACGATGAGCTCGATGACCGCGAGCACTCCGACACCGCGACGGCCGCGAAGGCGCGTCACCGCGTCGATGACGGCCAGGATGGCCGTGACAACGAGAAGCAGAAGTAGCGGGGTTAGCGTAGGGATGTGCATAGTCGTCACCATAGCGGCGAGCAACTATGCAGTGGCAGCCCTTATGACCTGGTCGGTGATTCTGCTAAGCGACGCTGACGCGGCGATCGGGTCGCCCGCGTAGCCGCCAGACATGGCACCGTCGCGAGCGAGGATGATGTCGTCCGCGGCATCGCCGGGCATGCGGTGCCCAAGGTCTTGCAGCACGTCGGCGAGAAACCCGGTGAGCCACTCGCGGTGACGCAGCACGACCGAGCGCACCGGGTGGCGGTCTTCGGAGAATTCGGTTGCCGCGTTCAGGAACGCGTCGCCACGGAACCCGGGGCTCGCGATCTCGGCGACCGTGTCGGCCACGATGGCGCGCAGCGCCTGCTCGGGCCTCGGGTTCGCGGCGAGAATGGCCTCGAACTTGGCGACCTCGGCGAGATGGCGCGCCTCGATATACATGAGGATCAGCCGGTCCTTCGAACCGAAGTGCTTGTAGAAGGTCGCCTTGGTGACCTTGGAGGTACTGATCAGTCGATCGATACCGACGATGCGGATGCCTTCTGAATAGAAGAGTTCGTCCGCCGTCTCCAGGATGCGGATTTTCGCACCCGGAGCACGTTGTGCGGTCGGATCAAATTTGACGTCATCTAATGCGACCGTCACAACGCGGCTCCTTCTGGGCTTGTGGCTAGGTGTCTCAAGCCATTGGGGTGCTTCCCGAGCCGGGGGGATCTCGGGTTTTGGTGCTCCGGGCCGGTTCTTCGGGTTCTGGTCCGGTTTTGCTGGCGGTCAGGGAACCACCAGCAAGCTTCACCAGTTTTCGGGAACTGGTTTCTTATCGGTATTCAGTTGTTCGGCTTCGGGTGCCTACATGAGAAACACTAGCAGATGAGGACAGACAGACTCGTCTGTTTGTCCTCATTAATAGTACCCCAATTCGAGGTACACCTGAAACTGATTCGCTTATCTCTCATCGCGCGCACTCCTGCGCGATGACGTAGGCTCATCCGGTGACAACCGGAGCCGTATCACTGCCCCTTGACGTCCCAGAACTCTCGTTCGTCGCCTCAGGCGACTCGCTCATACGGCGCAGCGTGCTGCCAAGCGGGGTGCGCATCCTCAGCGAGGCGGTGCCGGGCGCTCGAAGCGCGACCATCGGCTACTGGGTCGCGGTGGGGTCGCGGGATGAGACCCCGACGACCTACGGGTCTACGCACTTCCTCGAGCACCTCCTCTTTAAGGGAACGCTCACGCGCAGCGCGCTCGACATCGCGGTGAGCTTCGACTCGGTCGGCGGCGAACACAACGCCATGACCGCGAAGGAGTACACCTGCTATTACGCGAAGATCCAGGACCGCGACCTACCGATGGCCGTCGACGTCATCGCCGACATGCTCACGTCGTCGGTGCTCGACCGCGACGAGTTCGACAACGAACGCAGCGTCATCCTCGAGGAACTCGCGATGGCCGACGACGACCCGTCGGATGTCACCAGCGAACGCTTCTTCGAGGCCGTGCTGGGCGATCATCCTCTCGGCCGTCCCATCGGGGGCAACCCGGAGACCATCGGCGCGGTCACGCGCGATGCCGTCTGGAACCACTACCGCGCCAACTACCGGGCACAGGATGTCGTCATCACCGTCGCGGGCGCCGTCGACCACGACGCGCTCGTGGCCGAGGTCACCGCGGCGCTGGTTCGCGCCGAATGGAACCTCGATGCGGTCGCGTCACCGGTCGGTCGCCGGGATGGTTCGTCGGGCCTGATCGAGCGCGGCTCGCCCCTCGTGGTAGTGCAGCGTCCGATCGAACAAGCCAACCTCATCCTCGGAGTGCCCGGCCTCGCTGCGGCTGACGAGCGGCGCGCAACCCTCACCGTGCTCAACTCGATCCTCGGTGGCGGCATGTCCAGCCGGCTGTTCCAGGAGATCCGCGAGAAGCGCGGCCTCGCCTACTCTGTCTACTCGTTCGCGCCCAGCTACTCCGACGCCGGCCTGTTCGGTATCTACGCTGGGTGCTCGCCGGCCAAGACTGCGCAGGTCGCCGAGCTCATGCTCAGCGAGTTCCGCGGGATCGCAGCGAACGGCGTCACCGAAGAGGAGATGCGCCGCGCATCCGGACAATTGAGTGGAGCTTCCGCCCTGGCACTCGAAGACTCGGACACCCGGATGTCGCGCCTCGGCCGCAGTGAGATCACACTCGGCGAATTCCTCGACCTCGACGAATCACTGCGACGCATCGCTCTCGTTACCCCCGACGATGTGCGCGAGCTCGCCGAAGAACTCGTGGCGCGTCCCGTGTCGATCGCCGCGGTGGGAACCGTGCCCGACGGAGCTTTCGAAGGACTGGCAGAGTCGCCAGCCCCGGCACTGAACTAGAAAGTCTGAAGAAACCGAACAATGAGTCACTACCTCTATTTGGTGCGCCACGGCGAGCAGCAGGATGCCGAATACGGAATGCCCGACGGCAAGCTGTCGCCCCGCGGAATCCGCCAGGCCGAGGCGATCGCGAACCGGCTGAGCGGGGTGCCGTTCAACGGATCGTGGCACTCGCCGCTCACTCGCGCAGCTGACACGGCGCGCATCCTGACCGAACGGATGCCCGCGCTGGAGTCGAAGCCGAGCGCGTTGCTCATGGACTGCATTCCGAGCGGGCCTACCTCCACGATGCCCCACGCGTTCGAGTCGTTCTTCGGTTCTGTGACCCACGAAGAGATCGAGGCCGGCGAAGCGCAGATGGCCGACGCGGTCGACGAATGGATGGTGCCGACGCACGAAGACCGGCACGACCTGCTGATCACCCACAATTTCGTCATCGCGTGGTTCGTGCGCGAGACGTTCGGCGCCGAATCCTGGCGGTGGATGGGCGTCAACCAGGCCAACTGCGGGCTGACGATCATCCGCGTGCGCTCGGCGAAGCCGCCCGTGCTGCTGGTGCACAACGACCTCGGTCACCTCCCGCCCGAACTGCGCACGGGCCTGCCCATTCCTCAGCCCTACTAACAAACTCCGCGAAAGGTCACCTTCGACCCTTCGTTTGAGGATTCAGGGGTCGGATGCGACCTCTCAGGGGATCTGCTTGAGGAACCAGTGGGTTGCGTTGGGGTTGTCGTTGTAGGGCTCGATCTCGTCGTAGCCGCTCGAACGGTAGAGGCTGCCTGCTGCGACGAGGCTCGCATTGGTGTCGAGAACCACCTCGGTGGCACCGAACTCGCGCGCCCTGCGCTCGAGCTCCTCGAGAAGGGCTCGGCCAAGGCGACGGCCCTGCATGTGCGGCTCAATCCAGAGGTGTTTGACCTCGAAGCGCACGGACGGTGCCTCGGCTGCAACGCGTTTTACTCCTCCACAGCCGACATCCTCGCCGTCCTCCACCACCACCAGGAATACCCCGGCAGGCGGCGTGAAATTTGCGGCTGCCGGGAACGCCGCATGGTAGTCGCCCAGCTGCATCGGAAACGTCTCGGCCCGCATGTCGAAATATTCGGCGATCAGGGCATGCGCCGCAGGCTCGTCGACGGATGCTTCACGAAAGCTGGCCACGCATCGAGCGTACGGGCTGAATTGCTAGATTGGCTGCATGACAATCTCGGTGGCCGTCGTCGGCGCAAAGGGCAGGATGGGCAAGGTCGTCTCCCGCCTCATCGAAGAATCCGACGACTTCAGTCTCGCGGCATCCATCGACTCGAGCATGCCGCTTGAAGCCGCGCTCGGCGCTGACCTGATCTTCGATGTGACCGTGCCCGCGGTGTCGCAGCGGGTCGTCGAGTTCGCCATCGAGAACGGCATCAGCGTGGTCGTGGGAACCTCGGGATGGTCGGCCGAGCGCATTTCAACCCTCAACAAGCCGGTCGCCGAACAGCCCGATGTGGCCGTGCTCATCATTCCGAACTTCTCGATCGGTTCGGTGCTGGCGACCTCGTTCGCAGCGCTCGCTGCGCGCTTCTTCGACTCGATCGAGATCGTCGAGGCACACGACGTCTCGAAGGTCGATTCGCCGTCGGGCACCGCCATCCGCACGGCCGAGCTGGTCGGCGAAGCCCGCGCGAACCTCGGCCCGGTCGTCGCACCGCACCACGACCAGCGCGCCCGCGGGCAGCTCATCGCGAGTGTGCCGATCCACAGCATCCGCATGCAGGGCGTCGGCGCCCGTCAGGAAGTGCTGCTCGGCGGTCGCGGCGAGCTGCTCACCATCAAGCACGAGGCCAACACCCGCGACGCTTACGAGGCGGGCATCATGATGGCCCTGCGCGCCGCGCCGACGGCCCGAGGGATCGTGGTCGGCCTCGACAAGCTGATCGACCTCGCGCCATCCGCTGAATGAGAAACCTGGTCGCCGCCCTGGTGATGGCGGTGCTGCTGGCGCTCTACCTCGTGCTCGTCGTGCAACACGCGGTGGTGCTGCTCGGTACGGGCGTGCTGGCCGGCCAGATCGAGGGCGTCGCCCTTATCGTGCTTCCGATCGTGGGAGCGTGGGCGCTCGCCGTTGAGCTGCTGTTCGGGGCACGTGCGCAGCGGCTGCTGCGCCTGATGACCGAGTGCGGTGCGCTTCCCGTGGATGACCTGCCGCATCGCGCGAGCGGGCGCCCGGTGCGCGCGGCGGCCGACGTCGAGTTTCCGAAATACCAGGCCGAGGTCGAGGCGGCGCCCGACGACTGGACGCGCTGGTACCGGCTCGCTCTCGCCTACGACGCGAGCGGCGATCGGCGCCGCGCTCGATGGGCCACGCGACGAGCGATCAGGATCGAGCGAGCATCGCGTCGATCGCCTGCTGCACGCTCTGGTGGGTGAAGCGAAACCCGTCGCTCAATAGCCGCATCGGCTCCACATTCTGGCTGGTCAGCAGCAGCTCCTGCCCCGCGTCGCCGAGCAGGCGCCGGATGATCACGGCCGGGATGCGGAACAGGTAGGGCCGTCGCATCCGCTTCGCCAGGTATGCGGTGATCTCGTCTGATGTGGCGGCCTGCGGGGCAGCGAGGTTGACGGGACCACTGAGCTTGCTGGTCAGCAGGTGACGGATCGCCGCGGCTTCGTCGTAAAGGCTGATCCAGGGCCAGTTCTGCGTGCCCGATCCGAACCGGGAACCGAGGCCGAACCGTGTCAGCGGAAGCAGAGGAGTGAACGCGCCGCCTTTTCCGACCACGACACCGGTGCGGAAGGTGACGACCCTGGTACCCTTCGGCACCGACTGGGCCGCGGCCTCCCAGGCGCCGACGACGTCGGGGAAAAACCCGCTGCCCTTGTGCGACTGCTCGTCGAGCACCTCGCCGGGGCGGTCGCCGTAGTATCCGACGGCCGAGCCGCTGAGAAACACGGTGGGCGGATGCGTCGCCGCCCTGATTGCCGCCGCGAGCGTGCTGGTGGCGTCCACTCGCGAGTCGAGGATCTCCTGGCGGTATTTTGGCGTCCAAGGGATGCGACCGGTCGACGCCCCGGACAGGTTAATAACGGCATCCACGGTTTCGAGAACCCGTGATTCGAACTCGCGGGTCGACGGTGCCCACAGCACGTCGTTCGGCGACTTCGGCTTGGAGCGCACGAGCCTTATGACAGTGTGTCCTTCGACCTCGAGCTGCCGCACCAGCTCGGTTCCGATGAAACCGGATGCACCTGCGACGAGTATCCGCAGGTCGCGTCGCGATCCGGCGGCCCGGGCCGCCACTAGGCCAGGCTGGCTTCGAGCGTGATCGGGATGCCCGCCAGCGCCTGCGACACCGGGCAATTGGCCTTGGCGTCCGCCGCGAACTTTTGGAAGTCCTCCTCGCTGAGACCCGGCACCTTGGCGCTGACCAGCAGGTGGCTGCCCTTGATGCCCTCGCCGGGCACGAAGGTGACGGCTGCCGTCACCTGCAGGCTTTCCGGCGGAGTGCCGTTGCCGCCGAGAGCGTTCGACAGCGCCATCGAGTAGCACGCGGAGTGTGCGGCGCCGAGCAGCTCCTCGGGGTTCGTCTTGCCGACCTCTCCCACGGAGCGCGCCTGCCACGACACGGGGAACTCCGCCGCATCTGACGAGTCGAGAGAGGTGGTGCCGGATCCGGTCTGCAGGTCGCCGAACCAGAGGGTGGTTGCTTCACTCGTGAGGGCCATGGGGGTTCCTTCCGTGGGGAAGACACCAGCCTATGTCGAGCGCGCGAGTCGGGCCTAGTGGGTGAGCCCGGCTGGGGAAAACAGCTACGCGGCTGCGGGGGTGCCGTTCTTGCGGCCGAGCACGCCGGCGCGCACCAGCAGCAGGTAGATCTGGCAGCCGAGGCAGTAGGCGAAGACCGAGTTGAGGAACGCGGCGATGAAGGCGAGCGCCGCCGCGATCGGCAGCACCAGCTCGAGCCCGGGCACAAGACTCAGTACGAGGCCGATGAGCGTGATTGCCAGGCCGACTCCCTGCGCGAACGTTGGGGGAGTCGGGTCTTCGAGCTCGGTCGGGGGCTTCAGGCGCGGGCGCACCACCGCCTTGAAGACCAGGCCGTATGGATGACGCTGCACGCCGGCGAAGGCACCCCACGCGAACACCAGGGTGATGTAGGCGAACACGATGGTCGCGGCGAGCTGCAGGCCCGCCAGGGAAAGCCCGATCACGACCAGCAGCAGTACGCCGGTGATGGCCGCGCCGAATCGCGGTCCGCGCGGGTCGATGCCCTTGGTCGAGTCAGCCATTGTGGTCTCCGAATTCTGCCGCGTCGCGGCAACGATGGTCAGGCGGCGAGGATGTCGGCGAGCGCGGCGCGCACGTCGGCCTGGCGCGGTGCGCCACCGATTCGCGCCCGGATGACCCCGGTGCGATCGAGGATGAGCGTGGTCGGAGTCTGCAGCACGTTGAATCGCGCGGCGATGTCGGGGCGATGGGTGAGGTCGAGGTCGACGTGGCGCACGCCATCCGTGCTGTCAGCGATCTGGCCGAGCACGCGGCGGGTCGGCACGCACGGCGCGCACACCTCGGTGGAGAACTGCAGCAGCGTCGCCTCGCCGTTCAGCGGCACCTCGGGCAGGTCGACGGAGTTGGCGTTGCGCACGTTCGACGTGTGAACTCGCCCGGTGCGGGCCTTCCAGACCAACCCGAGCACGGTCGCGAACGCGACGAGACCCACAAGGATCGCGACGACTGCCACCGGGCTCATAGGCAAACATTAAGACGGTTTTTGCACCAGCGGCGGAGTGTGAACGGATGTTACGTGGGTGGTCCCGGCTATCGTGAGGGCCGTGCCTGATGAGATTTCGTTCCGATCTGATGTGACCGTCGAGCTGGTGCGTTCGAGCGCATCCGACTCGGACGTCTTGTTCGCCGCCCGCGTCTCGACCCTGGGGGAGCAGACGCTCGAGGGGGCACAAGACCTCGAGGTCGACGCATCCCGTAGCAAGGGGCTCATCAACTACCTGATGCGCGACCGGCACGGGTCGCCGTTCGAGCACAACTCGATGACGTTCTACGTGCAGGCGCCGATCTTCGTGTTCCGGGAGTTCATGCGCCATCGCATTGCTTCGTACAACGAAGAGAGCGGCCGCTACCGGGAGCTCAACCCGGTCTTCTACGTGCCTGGCCCGCAGCGCAATCTCGTGCAGGTCGGCAAGGCCGGCGCCTACGACTTTCTGCCCGGAACCCCCGAGCAGACCGCGCTCGTGCAGGCGGAGGTGCGGGCATCCTGTGAGGCCGCGTATGCGTCGTACCAGCGGATGCTCGATGCGGGCGTCGCGAGGGAGGTCGCCCGAATCGTGCTGCCGGTGACGATCTACTCGTCGATGTATGTGACGATGAATGCCCGGTCGCTGATGAACTTCCTGAGCCTGCGCACCAAGCGCGAGGGCACCCACTTTCCGTCGTTTCCGCAGCGGGAGATCGAGATGGTGGCCGAGAAGATGGAGGACTTCTGGGATGGCCTGATGCCGCTCACCTCCGCCGCCTTCAACGCCAACGGTCGCGTCGCCCCCTAATCCCGTCGTGGCGGGAGAAACCGCAGGTGGTGGGCGGAGAGAGTGTGAGGCGGCGGGAGTCACAACTCCAGCCACCTGACCGTTTCTCCCGCCACCGGTTCGGTGGTCTGAGTCGACGCGGCGGCGCAGCCGGTAACCTGTAGGGGTGTCTTCGCAGAACAACCCCTTTGGCCAGGTGCTCGTCGCACTCGTCACGCCGTTCGCCGCTGATGGCGAAGTGGACTGGGCCGACGTCGAGAAGCACATCGACGATGTGATCAACGACGGCGCCGACGGCATCGTCGTCACCGGCACGACCGGCGAGACCAGCACGCTCACCGACCCTGAGAAGCTGAAGCTCGTCGAGGTCGCCAAGTCGGTCGCGGGCAACCGCGCCAAGATCATCACGGGCGGCGGCTCCAACGAGACCGCCCACGCCATCGAGCTGTACAAGCACAGCGAGAAGGCCGGGGCCGACGCTGTGATGATCGTCACGCCCTACTACAACAAGCCCACGCAGGCGGGCGTGCTCACCCACTTCAGGATGATCGCCGACGCGACCGACCTGCCGGTCATCCTCTACGACATCCCCGGTCGCACGGGCATCCCGATCCGTTATGAGACGATCCTGCGCGCCGCGCAGCACCCGAACATCCGCGCGATCAAGGATGCGAAGGGCGACTTCGCCGAGGTCAGCCGCGTGCTCAACCAGACCGACCTGCTCTATTTCTCGGGCGATGACACGAACATCCTGCCGCACCTGTCGATCGGCGCGTCCGGACTGATCGGGGTCACCGCGAACATCGCTTCTGCTCCGTACCGCCGCATGGTCGATGCGGTCAACAACAACGACCTCGCTGCAGCGACTCTCGAGCACAAGCACCTCGAGCCGCTCGTGCGCGCCGTCATGACACACGTGCCCGGCACGGTCGCCGCGAAGTACATCCTGCACGGCCTCGGCCGCATCCACAGCCCGCGCGTGCGTCTGCCGCTGGTCGGCCCCGAGGATGCCGAAGCCGCCCTGATCGAGGACGAGGTGGCGCTCGTCGGCGACATCCCCGGCGTCGATCTCAGCAACTTCCGGCCCGACCGCAACGCCGCCGCCGGTGGCGCGCTGCCCAAGGTCGCCGGCACTACGCGCTAGCGCGCACCAGCAGGGCTCGCCCCGAGACTGCCGAACTTCCCCAGGAGGCTGAAGACCTCACCGCTCAACCATTAGGACTCGATGCCAGTAAACGTCTACCAGCCCGCCAAACTCCAGCCGGGCACCCTCCGGGTGATCCCAATCGGGGGACTCGGCGAGATCGGCCGCAACATGACCTCGTACGAGATCGACGGCAAGATCCTCATCGTCGACTGCGGTGTGCTCTTCCCCGAGGAGACGCAGCCGGGCGTCGACCTGATTCTGCCCGACTTCTCGCCAATCCGCGACCGCCTCGACGATGTGCTCGGCATCGTGCTGACGCACGGCCACGAGGACCACATCGGGGCGGTGCCCTACCTGTTGAAATTGCGCGCCGACATTCCCCTCATCGGCTCCACGCTTACGCTCGCCCTTGTCGAGGCGAAGCTCAAGGAGCATCGCATCACGCCGTACACGCTCACCGTCAGGGAGGGCCAGCACGAGCAGATCGGCCCGTTCGAGCTCGAGTTCATTGCCGTGAACCACTCGATTCCGGATGCGCTGGCCGTTGCGATCAAGACGAGGGCCGGCGTAGTGCTGCACACGGGCGATTTCAAGATGGACCAGCTGCCTCTGGATGACCGCATCACCGACCTTCGCGCCTTCGCGCGTCTCGGCGAGCAGGGTGTCGACCTGTTCCTGCCCGACTCGACCAACGCCGACGTTCCCGGGTTCACTGCCCTCGAGCGCGACATCGGTCCGGTGCTCGAGAGCGTGATCGCGAAAGCCCCGCGGCGGGTCATCGTGGCGAGTTTCTCGAGCCATGTGCACCGCGTGCAGCAGGTTTTGGATGCCGCGGTCGCCAACAACCGCAAGGTTGTGCTGATGGGCCGGTCGATGGTGCGCAACATGGGCATCGCCGCAGACCTCGGCTACCTCAAGGTGCCCGACGGGGTGCTCATCGAGGCCAAGAAGGCCGCGGACCTGCCCGACAACAAGCTGGTCTACATGTCGACGGGCAGCCAGGGTGAGCCGATGGCGGTGCTGGCCCGCATGGCCAACCTCGAGCACCAGATCGAGGTGGGCAAGGGTGACACCGTCATCCTTGCGTCCAGCCTGATCCCCGGCAACGAGAACGCCGTCTACCGCGTGATCAACGGGCTCATGAAGCTCGGCGCGACCGTGATCCACAAGGGCAACGCGAAGGTGCACGTCTCGGGCCACGCCGCGGCGGGCGAGTTGCTCTACGTCTACAACATCCTTAAGCCGAAGAATGTGCTGCCGGTGCACGGCGAGCAGCGTCACCTGGTCGCCAACGCCAACCTGGCCATGCAGACGGGCGTTCCCGAAGAGAACACGATCATCGGCGAGGACGGCACGGTGATCGACCTCAAGGATGGCGTCGCGACCGTCGTCGGCCAGCTCGACCTCGGATACGTCTACGTGGACGGCTCCAGCGTCGGCGAGATCACGGATGCCGACCTCAAGGACCGCCGGATCCTCGCCGAGGAGGGCTTCATCTCGATCTTCGTCGCGATCGACATGCAGACCGGACGCGTGATCGTCGGGCCCGAGATCCAGGCGCGCGGATTCGCCGAAGACGAGGACGTGTTCGACGAGGTCAAGCCCCAGATCGTCAAGGCGCTGACGGATGCCTCGTTCAACGGCACCCGCGACACGCATGCGTATGCGCAGGTCATCCGTCGCACGGTCGGCCGCTGGGTCAACACGCAGCATCGCCGCCGACCGATGATCATCCCGGTGGTCATCGAGGCATGATGCACCGGCACGCGCGCCTCGTCGTCGTCGCGGTGGTTGTCGCCGTGGCGGCCGCCGGGGCCCTCTCGCTGGCCGGCTGCACGTCGGTCACGCCCGACGCCGGAGCGTCCGCGTCTTCCCGCCCGGCGCCCAGCGCCACCGCCGCGATGCCGACCGGCAAGCCGACCCTGTCGCAACTCGTGGTCTCGCCCGACGGGCTCGGCTACCTGGTGCTGGGCGCCCCCGTGCCGTCGAAGCCGGCCACGACGGCGATCGTGGCCTTCAACGCCACGAAGTGCGTCGCGCCCGCTGAGGGTATCACCGCGACATCGCCGGGTGCCGGCGCCTGGCTGCCGACCTACCCGACCGGGCTGACCTGGTCGGGGTCGGGCATTCCGTTCGATCTGGGACCGGTGGCGGCATCCACCGACCCGGTCTCGCAGATCGAGATCTGGTCGCCCGACCTCAAGACGGCCAAGGGCATCGGAGCGGGGAGTACGGTCGCCCAGCTCGAGGCCGCCTACGGTCCGTCGCTCGCCCTCAACTCTGCGCCCAACAGCGATGTCTACGTTCTCACCGGCGCCCACTCGAAGCTACTGTTCGAGGTCGCCAAGAAGGGCGCAGGGCTTCCTGTTGAGGAGACCGGCACCGTGGTCTGGATGCGCATCGTGCCGCTCGCCGACACCGATCTTCACATCGCCGACACGGACGCCACTGGGCCGTGCGAGTTCTGAGGAGAGTCACCGGTCCCTGCGCCGCCACGACTCCCGCGTCTCGTCGACCGTCGTGGGCGCGCTCGCCGGGCTGCCAGCGGCTCTGCTGGCTGTGCGCGTGAAAGTGATCGACGCAATCCGCTGCTAGGGGCGTGCGGCGTGGATGTCGGCGCGCTGCGCACGAAACCGAACGGATTCGACGACCACGACAACGGCGGTGACGGCGGTGACGATGCCGAGGCTCGCCAGAGGAGCGGTGACGAGCCCGAGCGGCACCAGCGCTACGAGAAGTGTTGCGCCGACCAGCCGCCAGACCTTCCAGGTGCCGCCCACGCGTCGCCAGAACAATGCATGCCCGAACAGGTAGAGCGCCGTTCCGCCGAAGAGGGCGCACGCGGCGAACAGCCCGAGCGGTTTCGGGGAGTCCGCGGAGTGCATGACCTCCTCGACCCCGAGGGCCGAGATGACGATTCCGCTGATCAGCAGCAGGTGAACGAACGTGTAAGCGTCAGTCGCGATGGCGACCCGGCCGCGTTCATCCGCCCCGGACATGCGCTGCTGTGCCGCATCCGAGACGGCGTCGAAGTAGAGCCACCAGAGCCCGCTGGTGAGCAGGAGGGCGAGCACGGCGCCGCCGAGGATGGCCGCGGTCAGCGTCAACCCGGCGGCCCCGGCACCGATTGCGACGACCGACTCGCCGAGCGCGAGGATGATCACCAGTCCGTGCCTTTCGGCCCAGTGCGCCGACGAATGGATGCGCCAGTCGCCGCCGTGGGAGGTCGCGCACGTGAGTGCGATGTCGGCAAGGATGGCCGCGAGCCAGAGCCAGGTCTGCAGTTGCGGGGCAGCGAACACGCCGGCGACGATCAGCACAACGCTGACCCACCCGGAGGTGGAACTGCGCAGCACCTGGCGGCGAAGAGCACGATCATCCCCGGCGGCGATCAGGTAGAGACCGACGTGCACGAGTCGCACCACGAAGTACGAGATGCCGATGACGAGTGCCGCATTCAGGCCGTCGCCCCGCCGAAAAGCGGTCGGAATGGCCAGCGCGAATACGAAGATCCCGCACATCGCGACCAGCATGCCCACGCGCAGCACTCCGTCGTCGACCGAGCTCTGGTTGGTCAGCCAGCCGTACGACGACCAGAGCCACCACAGCATGCCGAGCATGATCATCGCCTGCAGAACGCCGATCGCGCTGTGCGAGCCCGCCATGAACTCCGTGACCTGGGTGAACGCGAATACGAACACGAGGTCGAACAGCAGCTCGAAGGTCGAGACCCGTTGGGACTGCGAAACGGGTTGACGCAGGGGGGCGAACCAGGTTGCCATGCAGACGATCTAACCAGTGGCGCGCCGTCTGGGCCCCTGTCGACCATGCGCCCCGGCGTAATCTCGAAGCCATGCGACGACGGGGCGGCACGGTGGTTGCGGTGTTGCTGGCCGCGGCCGCTGCTCTCGGGGTTGGGGGCTGCGCATCCATCCCGGTATCCGCGCCGGCGGAGCCGCCGCCCGTGACCACGCTGGTCGTCGGTCCGCAGGGGCTGCACGACCTGCCCGTCGGGCATGCGGTGCCCGGGAGCAGCGCGCTCGTTCACTACGGCGAACACACCTGCCCGAACACGGGCGGATGGATTCCCGGCTATCCCGAAGACGAGCACAACTCCGCCGGCCAGCCGCTGCATCCGTTCGATATCGTGACCGCACGGTTCGGCAAGGGGGCGCCGATCACCGACGAGTACATCTGGTCTAAGTCGATCGCGACCGCGCGGGGCATTCGGGTCGGCAGTTCGCAGGCGCAGGTGCGAGCGGCCTATCCATCTGCCAGCACCACGAAGTCCTATTCGACGATCGTCTACGTCGTCGCGGGCAGCGGAGGCAAACTGCTCATCGAAGTCGCCCTCCACAACGCGAACGCCGCAGGGGAGTGGCCCGCGACGACGCGAACGCCGCAGGGGAGTGGCCCGCGACGACGCTCGGAACGGTCGTCTGGATGCACGTGATAACCACGCACGCGAAGGTGGTCTCGATCGCCGACGACGACGATGCGGGGCCGTGCCCGCTGCCGGGGGACGATCCGGCCGGTACCGACACCGACTGACACGCGCCCGGCCTACCCGCCGCTGACACTCCTCGCGGGTACCGTGAACGCATGGCTACGAGCACCAGGTCGAACTCGCGCGCCCGCGGCAGCGGCACCACGCGAACGCCGACGCGCTCGCGGCAGACGGCACCCACCAAGAAACTGCCCCGCGTTCCGGTGAAGCAGGAACCCGAGGAGGGGGTCTTCGCGAAGGCCTACCTGGGCCTCGCGCACCTCGCAGGTGGCGCGTTCCGGGTGCTCGGCAAAGAGACTCTCGAGAAAGACCAGCGCCGGGACGGCGTGCCCTTCTTCCTGCTGATCCTGGCCATCGCGGGCGCGGTGGTCGAATGGTTCACTCCCACGGCGGCCGTCTCGGTGACTCTGGATGCCTGGACCTTCGGCGGCCTGTTCGGCCGGGTGGCCTTTGCGCTGCCGGTCATCATGCTGCTGTTCGCGGCGTGGCTGTTCCGGCATCCGTCGACTGTGCACGACAACACGCGAATCGGCATCGGCGGCATCATGCTGCTGTCGAGCATTTCCGCCATCTGCGCCGTCGCGAGCGGCAACCCGTCGCCGTCGGTGCACAGTGAAGAACTGGCCAAGGCGGGCGGAATCATCGGCTGGATCGCGGCCTGGCCCCTGACCCAGCTGCACGTGGCAGGCGCCGTCGTGCCGATCGCCGTGATCGTGCTCATCTTCTCGCTCTTCATCATCACGAAGACGCCGCCGAATCGCATCGGCGTGCGCCTGCGCGAGCTCTACGCCTGGCTGTTCGGGGCCACGCTTGCTGAGCGCGAGCCCAAAGACAGGTCCAGCAACGAGACCGCGACCCTCGAGTTCGGTTCGATCAGCGACCTCGGGCTCGACGACGAAGACCCGGCGAGCCTGCCCTGGTGGCGTCGCAACAAGTCCAAAAAGGATGCGTTCGACAGCCCCGTCGTCACCCGCGACGAAGACGAGACGGCCGTCATCGACCACACCGCCGAGAGTGACTTCGGCATCGAACTTCTCGAAGAACTGGTGCGCGCCGAGGATGCGGTCAAACGGTTCACCGGCGAGATCGACGCCTCGCCGACCGGCCTGCGCGAAGACCCGGAGGGGCTGCTTCCAGGGTTCAACGCCAAAGCCAGCGAGAAAGGTGCCGCGGGGGAGTTCGATGCTCCGCCACCTCCATTGCGAACCACGCCCTATCGCCTGCCGTCGCCGACCGTGCTCACTGCGGGGACTCCGCCGAAGGCCCGCAGCGCAGCCAACGATGAGATCGTTGCGGCCCTGACCGAGGTGCTCAAGCAGTTCGAGGTCGACGCGAAGGTCAGCGGCATGAGCCGCGGGCCCTCGGTCACACGTTATGAGATCGAACTGGCGCCCGGCGTCAAGGTCGAGCGCGTGACTGCGCTCGCCAAGAACATCAGCTACGCCGTCGCGAGCAACGAGGTGACGATCCTGTCGCCCATCCCCGGCAAGAGCGCCATCGGCATCGAGATCCCGAACAAAGACCGCGAGATCGTCTCGCTGGGCGACGTGCTGCGCTCGAGTGCGGCGACCAAGAGCATCCATCCCCTTACCGTCGGGCTCGGCAAAGATGTCGAGGGCGGTTTCGTCGTCGCTAACCTGGCCAAGATGCCCCACCTTCTGGTCGCGGGCGCGACCGGCTCGGGCAAGTCGAGCTTCATCAACTCGATGATCACCTCCATTCTCATGCGCGCGAAGCCCGCCGAGGTGCGCATGGTGCTGATCGACCCGAAGCGGGTCGAGCTGACGATTTACGAGGGCGTGCCGCATCTCATCACGCCCATCATCACCAACCCCAAGAAGGCGGCAGAGGCGCTGCAGTGGGTTGTCAAAGAGATGGACACCCGGTACGACGACCTGTCGAGTTTCGGCTTCAGGCACGTCGACGACTTCAACCGGGCGGTCGTCGCGGGGGAGATCAAACTGCCGGTCGGGAGCGAGCGCGTCCTGCGCCCCTACCCGTACCTGCTCATCGTGGTCGACGAGCTCGCCGACCTCATGATGGTGGCGCCGCGCGATGTCGAGGACTCGATCGTGCGCATCACCCAGCTGGCGCGCGCATCCGGCATCCACCTGGTGCTCGCGACCCAGCGTCCTTCGGTGGATGTCGTCACCGGTCTCATCAAGGCGAACGTGCCGTCCCGGCTCGCGTTCGCGGTGTCGAGCGCGACCGACTCGCGGGTCATTCTCGACCAGCAGGGCGCCGAGAAGCTGATCGGCCAGGGCGACGGACTGTTCCTGCCGATGGGCGCGGGCAAGGCGGTGCGCGTGCAGGGCGCCTGGGTCACCGAGGCCGAGATCGACGCCGTGGTGAAGCACGTCACTCAGCAGGCGCGGCCCGAATACCGGCAGGATGTCGCGGCGCCGGTCGAACACAAGCAGATCGACTCCGACATCGGCGACGACCTCGAGGTGCTGCTCGCGGCCGCAGAACTGGTGGTGAGCACGCAGTTCGGCTCGACCTCAATGCTGCAGCGCAAGTTGCGGGTCGGCTTTGCGAAGGCCGGCCGTCTGATGGACCTGCTCGAATCGCGCGAGATCGTCGGCCCATCCGAAGGCTCGAAGGCGCGCGACGTACTCGTTTCGCCAGAGCAGCTGGGTGAGGTGCTCGCGAGGTTGCGCGGTTCAGACGCTTCGACCGGGTCGGCCCACGCGCGCTCATCCGAGAGTTCCCGCAGAGATCCTGTCGCCGAAATGACGAGCGGATACGATGAAGTCGATGGCGAACCCGATGAGGACGCCTGGGGGCTGACGGGCAGGGAGTGAGCGATGGCGCCAGTGCTGCCGAGTGACCAGGCGCAGGATGGCGGTGCCTCTCCTCGTGAGCGCAATGAGGCGCAACGTCGTGCCGATGCAATGATCGAGTCGATGCGCGGTCGGGTCACCAGCCCGGGTGACACCAAGGCCAGCAACGGCAACATCGCCAACATCATCACGGTCATCCGCATCCTTCTGGTGCCCGTGTTCATCTGGCTGTTGTTCCTCGACAACGGCACGGGCGGACTGTGGCGCTGGATCGCCACCGGGCTGTTCGTGCTTGCGATCGCGACCGACGGTGTCGACGGGCATCTCGCCCGAGGGCGCAACCTCATCACGAATGTCGGCATCATCCTCGACCCGATCGCCGACAAGCTGCTGATCGGCGGGGCGCTCGTGTCGCTCTCCATCCTCGGCGACCTGTGGTGGTGGGTCACGATCGTGATCCTGGTGCGTGAGCTCGGCATCACGGTCTTCCGGTTCATCGTGATCCGCAGGCGTGTAATCCCCGCGTCCAAGGGCGGCAAGCTCAAGACCGTGTTCCAGTCCGTTGCGATCTCGGTCTTCCTGGCGCCGCTGCAGGCTCTATTCCACGCCTGGCCCGTCGCCGTCACGATCATCGACTGGTTCGACTGGACAGTCATGGCGATCGCCCTCGTGCTCACGGTCTATTCGGGATTCGACTATTTCTGGCAGTTCGCGAAGGCCAACAAGACGAAGGCGCCCGACCCTGTCTCCTGACCGGTCTGCCGTCGGTTCGGCGGTGGATGCCGTGCGGTTGGTGGATTTGCTCAAGAATCGGGGCCTCACCCTGGCCGTGGCCGAATCGCTGACCGGTGGCCTCCTGGTCGCCGAGTTCATCGCGGTGCCGGGCGCATCCGCGGTCGTCAACGGGGGAGTGGTCGCCTACAACACGGCACTCAAGCATTCGCTCCTCGGCGTCGACTCCGAGCTGCTGGCCGAACGCGGCGCTGTGGACCCGGATGTCGCTGCCGCGATGGCCGAGGGCGTGCGGCTCGCGTGCGCAGTCGACGGGGTGCCGTCATCCATCGGCATTTCGACCACCGGGGTGGCCGGGCCAGACCCACAGGACGGCAAGCCCGTGGGCACGGTCTACGTGGGTGTGGCGTCGGAAACCGGAACGCGGGTCATTGCCCTCACCTTTGGGGGTTCGCGAAATGCTATCCGGGCGGGCGTCGTCTCCGAATGTCTAGTACAACTGAAGATAGTTCTCACAGATTCGGCAGATTGAGCCACATCGACTCAAGTCTCGGGAATACTAGTCGTTTCGATCTCGTTACAAGAAGTGAATTCACAAGCAGTATCGAGGTTGCACCGGTTACATTGTGAGAACGAAGGGGATGTAGTGTTATCCCCCCAAGTACCAACAACCGACCGGCAATCGAGAAGAGAAGGAGGGTCCCATGGTTCTGGTTCGTCAAGAAATTGGTGACGTATTGCGTGACTTCCGCCTTCAAAAGGGTCGTACCCTCCGCCAGGTGGCAAGTAAAGCCAGCGTCGCGCTCGGCTACCTCAGTGAGGTGGAACGCGGCCAAAAAGAGGCGAGTTCAGAAATCCTCGCCTCCGTTGCAGATGCGCTCGAGACACCGATCTCGGTCATCATGCGCGAGGTCGGCGACCGCATCGCCATCATCGAGGGCCTTCAGCCCATCCCAGACACTGTGCCCGACGACCTCGTCGCCGGCTACAACGAAGATTTGCTCCTGCGCTGAGTCGCAGCAGAGGAATGCCCCGGGCTAAGGCCCGGGGCATTCTTCGTTTAGCGTTGACGTGTGCGACTAAGCGAATTCTGGCTGGCCATCTCCGACGAGTACGGCGAGGCCTACGGTCGCGTGCTCACGCGTGACCTCGTGCTGGAAGAAGTCGGCAGCCGCACGGCCGAGCAGGCCATCAAGGCGGGCGAGCCGGTGCGCGCCGTCTGGCTCGCACTTTGCCGAGCGACGGATGTGCCGCCCGAGCGCTGGTACGGAGTGGGCCAGCGTGAGCCTAAGAAGCGCTGACGCGCGCGACCTCGCTCCGTGCGTCGGCGAACTCCTCCCACACGGCAGCTTTCACGCCGATTTGTGACTAACCCCCGCGGCGAACCGGCGGGATAGTCACAAAGGGGTGGAATTGTGCCCGCGTGTCTCTCGAATGGATGTTCGAGTTTGCGTATGCTCGTGCACAGCGACGTTCGAATACGAGTTATTCACCGTTCGCCCGTGTTCCGCCGCACAATGTCGGATCCCGAGCGTAACGTCTCACTCGTCAGCGATACACCGCCAACACCAGCCTTTGTCGGGAGGCTGTCGGCCTTGCTCCATCGGCCAACAGCGAAACGACAGCCTATGGGGCGCCACCGAAAACCAGCAGGGCACAAGGCCCGAGCAGCTGGCAGACCAGAAGGAAGCACGAAATGCCATCAGCAGTCGACCGTGAAAAGTCACTCGAAACAGCACTCGCCCAGATCGATCGCCAGTTCGGCAAAGGCTCGGTAATGCGTCTCGGCAGTGATGACCGT
>Ga0302314_10001478_pt1 | contig 44102 bp, 24 predicted proteins | sample III_Palsa_N2_3_FD_200533 | JGI IMG/M metagenome (GOLD analysis project Ga0302314, IMG submission 200533) | Peat permafrost microbial communities from Stordalen Mire near Abisko, Sweden - III_Palsa_N2_3 | ecosystem: Environmental > Terrestrial > Soil > Palsa > Peat permafrost | place: Sweden...
GCGCGGCGGCGCATCCAGGTGATCGAGATCACCCAGGGTGGGTTCGGTGCGACCGTGTGAATCCGCGTCGTGCTGGTCTCGGCGTCCGCTCATGATCCATGTCTGTGAAAGCAACGGATGCAGCTTAGCATCGGGCCGTCGGCGCGCTTCGCGTAGCCGGAGCGGGCGTTCAGCTTGCGCCGCAGGCACCTGCGACGAGGCCTGACGGCAGGCTGTCCAGATTGAGACTCGTGAAGGTGTCGAGTAGTTCAGCCAACGCCGATACGTCGCGCATCGACCACGTTCGGCAATGCCAGCAACTTGCCGAACAGGGTCGACAGCTGGTCAAAATCGCGCACCCGCAGGGTGAAGCGCATCTCCACCTCGCCGGTGTTCGCAATCAGCCGGCTCGATGAGGCGATGATATGGGTACCGGCGTTGCTGATCACGCCAGTCACGTCCTTCTGCAGGCCCTTGCGGTCATAGCCGCGCAGCTCGATGTCGACCTCGTAGGCCTGGCTCGCGGCGCGCCCCCAGCTGACCTCGATCACCCGATCCGGGTCACGCCGTGCCAAGCGCGCCAGACTGCCGCAATCGGCACGATGCACCGACACGCCACGCCCCCGGGTGATGAAGCCACGCACCGGATCGCCGGGCAACGGCTGGCAGCAGCGCGCCAGCGTGGTCAACAGGTTGCCGATGCCCTCGATGCTGAGTGCGCCGTGCTCGGGCGCGCTCGCGCGTGCGCCGACTGGCGCAACCGATGGCGCTGGCTCCGCCGGCTGCGCCGCCTCCTGCAGCACGCGGGCGATCTGTCCCGGCGTGATCTCGCCCAGCGCCAGAGCGATCAGCAATTCGTCATGATTCTTCAGGTGGAAGTACACCGGCAGTTTCGCCACGTCCGCGGTCGATAGCGCCAGGCGTTTCAGTTCGCGCTCGAACATGCCACGACCAATCGCAAGATTGGTGTCGTGGGCGATCCGGTGAAACCACGCGCGCACCTTGTCCTTCGCTCGCGCCGTATGCAGATAGCCATGATGCGGCGACAACCAGTCCCGGCTGGGGTCAGCCACCTTGGTGGTGAGGATTTCCACGCGGTCGCCGCTTTGCGGCTGGAACGTCAGCGGCACGATGCGGCCGTTGACCTTGGCGCCGCGGCAACGATGGCCTACCTGGGTGTGCACCAGGTAGGCGAAGTCCAGCACGGTGGCCCCGCGCGCCAGATCGAACACCTCGCCCTTGGGTGTCAACAGATAGACGCGGTCTTCCAGCAGCTCGGTGTGCAGGTCGGCGGCCAGCGCGTTGTCATCCTCGCCGCGCGGCTCCAGCAGCTTGCGCATCCAGGCGATCTTCGCCTCGAACTCGGCATCGGCGCTGCCACCCTCCTTGTAGCGCCAGTGCGCAGCCATGCCCAGCTCGTTCGCGCGATGCATCTCGTGGGTGCGGATCTGCACTTCGAGCGTGCGTCCGGCGGGGCCGAGTACGGCGGTGTGCAGCGACTGGTAGCCGTTGCTCTTGGGTCGCGCGATGTAGTCGTCGAATTCGCCCGGAAGATGTGGCCAGCGCGCATGCACCACACCGAGCGCGGCATAACAGTCGGTCACGTTGTCGACCAGCACGCGCACCGCGCGGATGTCGTACAGGTCGGAAAAATCCAGCGCCTTGCGCTGCATCTTCTTCCAGATCGAATAGATGTGCTTGGGCCGCCCGGCCAGCTCGGCAGGGATACCGGCCGTGTCCAGCGCCTCCTTCAATTCCGCCAGCGAATCGCGGATGAAGCCTTCGCGATCGGCACGGCGTTCATCCAGCAGCTTCGCGATGCGCTGGTAGGTTTCCGGCTGCAGAAAGCGGAAAGCCAGATCCTCCAGCTCCCACTTCAGCTGCCAGATACCGAGCCGGTTCGCCAGCGGCGCATGGATGTCGCGGGTCAGCCGCGCAAGCGCCGCGCTCTGTTCCGGCGGCAGCGCTGCCACCGCACGCATCCGCGCCAGCTGGCGCGCCAGCAACACGAACACCACGCGCAGATCGCGCACGATCGCCAGCAACAGCCGGCGCAAACCTTCCGCGGCGCCATCGGGCGAACGTTGCGCATGCAGCGCCCAGACCTGCTCGGCCGCCTGCTGTCCGCCGACCAGCCGCTGCAGCTCCGCCGGCATGATCGGGGCCTTCGCTGCCCATAGCACCGGATCAACCCGCGCCAGCTCGAACCACAGCGCCGCAGCCTGGGTCTGTGCATCGCAACCGAGCATGCCGAGCAGGTCCAGCACGTCGCAGCACTCGGCCTCGGGCACCGGCTGCGCCGCACATGCCTGCAAAGCCTCGGCCAGCAGCGGCGACAGGACGCCGGCACGGTCGTGCCATTGCAACAGGCTGGAGGATTTGACGGCTTGGGCCATGAGACCAGGTGTCCGGTACAGGCCTCTATGGTAGCCGCAGCCATGCATCGGCAGCCGTTGCGCGCATGAACCGGTCGCGGCGCTTGGCTTGGAGACGGTTTACCGCGCAGAATCGCCCATCATTCCGTTCTGCTACCCATCGCGCCCAGAGGATTAACCCATGCCGATCCGCCCACGTCACCTGATCCTGTCCATGCTGCTGACGCTGCCGTTGTGTTCCCTGTCCTTGCATGCCCAGCAGGCCACCGGCTTGCAGCAGCGCATGAGTGACGCCGAGTTCAAGGCTGCCGGGCTGGACAAGCTGTCGCCGCAGGAACTGGCCAACCTCGACAGCTGGCTGAGTACACACAACAAGGTCACCACCAAGCTGGTCGATACCAATGGCAAGCCAGTGTTCTATGCCGAAAAAAGCGAACGCGTCAAATTCAACGCGCATATCGTGGGGCACTTCAGCGGCTGGCATGGCCAGGACCAGTTCACCTTGGACAATGGCCAGGTGTGGAAACAGGTCAGCTCCGATGCGCCTTCATGCATGAGCGCCGACCATCCGCTCGTCAAGCTCAAGCCGTCACTGATGGGCAGCTGGCTGATGTACGTGGACGGTTGCAACGGTGACGTGCACGTCGATCGGGTGCATTGATCGCGTAGCTCAGGCCAGCGCAGCCAGCGCCCTCGCCAGCCGCTTGGCCGATACCGGCTCGGCGGTTTTCAGCTCCTGCGCGAACAGCGACACGCGCCATTCCTCGATCAGCCAGCGCAGCTCGGCCAGGCCCACCGCGCTGGCACCGGCGGCGCGATGCTGCAGGTACGCACGCCAGTACGGCATGACCTGCAACATGCGCTGCTGGTCCTTCGCCGGATCCTGGCGCAGCCGCTCGCCACGCAAGCGAATCGCCTTCAGATAACGCGGGTAATGCACCAACCGCGTCGGCGACAGTTCACGCAGGAAACCGGGCGTGAGCAGCGCGCCGAGCTGCTCGCGCAGATCGTCATAACTGGCGCGGGCGAAGCCCAGCAGCGGCGGCTGCAGCCATGGCTTCAGTTCGGCCTGCGCCTCGATGATCGGTTCGGCCAGCTTCAGGCGCTCGACACCGGCACCAAACAACTCGCGTGAACATTGCGTACGCAATGCCTCGAATGTCCCGGCGGTACGCACATCCAGTTCATGCCGTTCGAGCAGGTCGCTGAAGCCGCCTTCGAGCAGGTCCTCGCGCAATCCCTCAATGCCACCGAGTGGCGCGTATTTCAGTGCCAGCGCATTGCCGATCGGCAAGCGTCGCCGCGCCTGCTTCGCGTCGCTGGCCAGCGCATTGCGCAGCAGGCGTACGACACCTTGTCGGTGTGCCGCGTGAGCTTCATCGGCACGCTCGAATACGCGCAGTGCTACCGCCTCGCCAAGATCGACCAGCGCTGGAAACGCCGTCAGGCCGCCACCGGAACGCACCTGGGCCGGGATCTCCTCGAAGTCCCAGCTGGCGACGTCCTCGCGGGTCAGTTCGATATCGGTCTTGCGCGAGAAAGCCTCGCGCGCCTGGCCCTCCCACTGCCCGCGCAACGCGGCGAGATCACGGCCGCTGGTCAGCGTTTTTCCGTTCTCGTCGTGCAGGCGATAGCTCATGCGGAAATGCGCTGGCAACTCGACACCTGCAAATTCCGCCGCCGCAATGTCAACACCGGTGGCACGCTTGAGGAATGCCGCCAGCGCTTTCGCCAGCGGCTCGTCGCGCGGCGACTCGGCCTCGACGAAGGCGCGTGAGAAGTCCGGTGCCGGCACGAAGTTACGGCGCAGTGCCTTCGGCAGACCGCGGATCAGCTCAGCCACCTTCTCGCCTAGCAGCCCGGGTACCAGCCATTCGCAGCGGGCGGCCGACAACGCGTTCAACATCGCCAGCGGCAGATGCAAAGTCACACCGTCGGCCTCGTCGCCGGGCACGAAGCGGTATTCCAGGCGGTAGCGTTGGGGTAGCAACTCCAGCGTTGACGGAAACGCCTTCGCATCCAGCCCGGCGCCGCCCACCATCACGTCATCCAGCGACCAGCGCAAAGCCGCCTGCTCAGCCGGGCGTGCCTTGCGATACCACGCGTCCAGTGCGCGGCTGCTGGCGATCTCTTCGGGCAACTTGCCTTCGAAGAAGGCGATCAGTTCATCCTCATGGCGGATCAGTCCTTCGCGACGCTGCTTCGCCTCGATGCCTAGCGCCTCTTCCAGCACGCGCTGGTTCGCACGCACGAAATCCGCGCGACTGTCGATGTCGCCGCGAGTCAGCGCCTCGCGCAGGAAGATCGCATGCGCCAGCGCCGGATTTTGTTGCTGGAACGTCACCGGCCGCTTTTCGACCAGGATCAAGCCGAACAGGCTGACCTGTTCGTATGCCACCACGCAGCCGCGCTTCTTCGACCAATGCGCCTCGCGGCAACTCATGCGCAACAGATGCGCCGCCTGCTGCTCGATCCACAGCGGCTCCACGCGTGCATTCATCATGCCCCATACGCGACCTCCGACATCGAGGATCTGCGCGGAAAAGATCCAGTTCGGCGGAACCTTGGACAATGCCGAGCCGGGAAACACGTGGAACTTGCGCTCACGCGTGCTCTGGTACACGCCTTTCTCGTCCTTGCGGCCGACCTGAGTCGGCAGGCCGGCGAGCAGGCTGCGGTGTACCGATTCGTAGAGGCGCGAGGCGGTGTCATCGTCTTGGCTCCCTCCCCTGCTCGCAGGGGAGGGCTGGGGTGGGGTGCTTTTGGCCTTAGAGGCTTCACCCCCTCCCAACCTCCCCCTGCGAGCAGGGGGAAGAGCAGAGCGTGCGTTACTACGCGTATCTTGTCGCTCACCTTGCTCATGACGTACTTCAGCAGCATCCAACTTCCAGCCAAGCTCCTGCACTACCAGCAGCAACTGCCGATGCAGTTCGCGCCATTCGCGCATGCGCATGAAGCTGAGGAAATGTCGCGAGCACCAGTCACGCAGCTTCGATTGGGTCAGCTCCTCGTGCGCGTCGTGATAGGCACGCCACAGATTCAGCACGCCGACGAAATCGGACTTCGGATCGGCGAACGCGGCATGCGCGGCATCGGCCTGCTGGCGCGCGTCGGACGGGCGTTCGCGCGGGTCCTGCACACTGAGGAACGACACGATGGTGAGCAACTCGCGCAGCGAATGCAGCTTCTCGCCTTCCACCAGCATGCGCGCCAGCTGCACGTCGATCGGCAGCCGCGCGAGCGTGCGGCCGATCGCGGTGAGCTTGTGTGCATCATCGATCGCGGAAATTTCCGCGAGGCGCCGATAACCATCCGCCACCACACGCGGATCGGGTGCTTCAAGGAAAGGAAACTCGTCCACCTCGCCCAACTGCAATGCCAGCATGCGCAGGATCACATTGGCCAGTGACGAGCGCAGCAGCTCCGGATCGGTGAACGCTGCACGGCTGGCAAAATCCGCTTCGTCGTACAGGCGATAACAGACACCCGGGCCCACGCGACCGCATCGGCCCTTGCGCTGGTCCGCCGCCGCCTGCGACACCGGCTCCACATGCAGCCGTTCAAGCTGGCTGCGCTGGCTGTAGCGCTTCACCCGTGCCGTGCCGGTGTCGATCACGTAGCGGATGCGCGGCACGGTGAGCGAGGTCTCGGCCACATTGGTCGCCAGCACCACGCGACGCTTGATGCCGGGCTTGAACACGCGATCCTGATCGCCGGCGGACAGCCGCGCGTACAGCGGCATGATCTCGGTTTCACGGTACTGCCGGCGTGACAGCAGCTGATGCGCATCGCGGATCTCGCGCTCGCCGGGCAGGAAGATCAGCACATCGCCGCGTGGGTCGTCGTGGCTGATTTCATCCAGCACCGCGGCGATATGTTCGGCACTCCCCTGCTGCATGTCCTTGTTGCGGCCCTGCCGCGCCGCGACTTCGTCCAGCGAGCGCCAGCGCAGCTCGACCGGATACGCACGCCCTTCCACCTCGACCACCGGCGCGCCGTCGAAATGTTGGGAAAAACGCGCCGTATCGATCGTCGCCGAGGTGACGATGATCTTCAGCTCCGGCCGCTTCAGCGCTAGCTGTTTCAGGTAACCGAGCAGGAAGTCGATGTTGAGGCTGCGCTCGTGCGCCTCGTCGATGATGATGGTGTCGTAGGCAGACAGCCACGGATCGCCCTGCGTCTCGGCCAGCAGGATGCCGTCGGTCATGAACTTGATCAGGCTGCGATCGGACACCTGGTCGTTGAAGCGCACCTGGAAACCGACGATGTCGCCGAGAGGGGTATCCAGCTCCTCGGCAACGCGGCGTGCCACCGAGCGCGCGGCCAGCCGGCGCGGCTGGGTGCAGCCGATCATGCCGGCTTCGCCGCGACCGGCAGCCAGGCACAACTTCGGCAGCTGGGTGGTCTTGCCCGAACCGGTCTCGCCGGCGATCACCACCACCTGGTGTTCGCGGATCAGCTTGATGATGTCCTCGCCGCGTGCACTGATCGGCAGCGATTCGTCCAGCCGGATAACCGGTTTGGCTGCAACGCGCGCGCGGCGTCGGGCCGCAGAACGTTCGATATCCGCGATCAGCGCTGCCAGCTTCTTCTCGTCCGGCCGGCGCGACAACGTGCGCCAGCGACCCAGCAGGCGGCCGAAATCACGGCTGGAGACCGTATCCAGTTGCCTGCGCAAGGCGCGCAGGCCGGGATCGGCGACGGAGTCGGAAGCGGGCATGCGGATATCGTTCATCGGGCCGCACATGATAGCCGCTGGCGACTCACTCACTTGATAGCCTGAAACTATCAACAGCATCGGAAGGATTCATTTCCAGGCCATCGCTCGAACCGCTACTGTCTGTGCAACGCATTCCCAACCCGGAAGGAGCAGCACATGGCCATTTCCATCGGTATCGCCAAGAAGGACCGCGAAGGGGTCGCCAAGCATCTGTCCAAGCTGCTGGCCGACACCTATTCGCTATACCTGAAGACCCACAGCTTCCACTGGAACGTCACCGGTCCGCAGTTCAACAGCCTGCACACCATGTTCGAGACCCAGTACAACGAACTGTGGTTGGCCGCCGACGAAGTTGCCGAGCGCATCCGCACACTCGACGTGTTCGCGCCGGGCTCCTACAGCCAGTTCGGCAAGCTCACTTCGATCAAGGAGGAAGCCGGCGTGCCGGAGTGGAAGGAGATGGTGAACCAGCTGGTCGAGGGTCACGAGATCGCCGCCCACACCGCCCGCGGCACCATCAAGGCCGCGGATACAGCGGGCGACGAGGGCACGGCCGACATGGTCACCGGACGGCTGAAAGCGCACGAGAAGACGGCGTGGATGCTGCGCTCGTTGCTGAAGTAAACGAATCAGAGAAACGGCATCAGAGAAACGGCGCTGTTTCGAAAGCAGCGCCGTTTCTTCACAGGGAATGCCTGACTACCAGGCACCGCAGAAAGACTTTCACCCCTTCGGTGCCGGCCCCTTCACCGCCGTGACGAACGCGTCTGGCCGGACGTGCTTGGCATAGGCCTGCTGCACTTCCGGCGCGGTGAGTTTGAGGTAGTGCTGGCCGGCGATAGTCATTGCATCGAGCGGCTTGTCCTCGATCGACAGCATGAGCAACTGGTTGCCGATCGCGCCGAAGCTGGATTCGCCCAGCGGGATCTGCCGCAACAGGATGCCCTTGGCGCGCTTGAGGTCACTGTCGGACACCGGCGCCTGCTGCATCTGCTTCAGGTCCTGCACCACGATGGCGCTGGCGGCGGCGACCTTGTCCGGGTCGGAGCCGAACGACACCGTATAGGTGCTGCGGTACCGGTCCAGGTCGAACTTGGTGCCGACGTTGTAGACCAGCCCACGGGTATCGCGCAGGTCGTGGTACAGCCGCGACGCGTAGAAGCCGCCACCGAGCACCTGGTCGCCCAGGTTCAGGGCATAACGCGTCGGGTCGTTGCGGGTCACGTCGATGGTCTGTGCCATCTGCACGCTGTCCTGGCTGGCGCTGGTATCGGGCACGTTGAACTGGCCGGGCTTGTTTGGCGGCACCGCCACATAGTCCACATCCGGCTTCGCGCCTTCCGCCTTCCACGCGCCAAACGCCTGCTCCACCACCTGCTTCGCCTGCGCCGGATCGACCTTGCCGACGATGACGATGGTGGTCATGTCCGGTCGGAACGTCTGCGCGTAATAGCTCTTCACCTTGTCCAGGGTCAGTCCCGTCACGCTTTGCGGGGTGGGATGGCGCAACTGCAGATCATTCGCCGGCAGCATGGCCTTGGCCAGGCCCAGCTCGGTGAGGAAGTCCGGCGACTGCAACTGGCCCGCCACCATGCCAGCCATCTGGTTCTGCACCACCGCGAAGGCCTGTGCCGGCAGCGCCGGATGCAGCTCGTTGTCGGCCAGCAGCACGATGCCATCGGCGAAATGCGCGGAAGGTACCGACAACGAGAAGCTGGTGCCGGCCGATTCCTTCGCACTTATCGCATCCAGCGCCTGCTGCAACTGAAGCCGGTCCATGCTGGCGGTGCCGAACGGAAACAGGCCATCGAGCACGTCTGCCACGCCCTCGTCATCCTCGCCCGCCTGTAGATCCTGGTTGGTCTTGATCCTGCCGAACAATTCCACCGTGTCGCTGATCGACTCCGGCTGCACGATCAGCCGGATGCCGTTGGACAGCGTGTAGGACATCGGCTTGAGGGTGGATGGCGGCACCTCCAGTTTGGCGAACGCCTGCGCGGCCCAGTCCGGCAGCGTCACCGGCTTGTCCGGACTGGAGGCGAAGCTCTCGGCACCGCCGAAGCCCTTGCCTTCCACCGGCTTGCCGGAACTTTCCGGGGTGAGGATGGCGGTCACCGCATGCGCCGGATCGAACGTGGCCCTGGCCAGCGCATTCACTGCATCGGGCGTCACCGCCTCGAGTGCCTGCTTCATCGCGTCAGGTGAATCCAGCCCCCGGAATGCCAGCGCCTGCGACCACGCGTTGGCCAGGCCCTCGACCGAATTCTTCTTGAACTCCAGCCCGGCAATCGTCTTGCGCTTGGCCGCCTCGACCAGGGCAGGATCGATGCCCTTGGTCGCTGCTTCGGCGAGGATGGATTGCATCTTCGCCAGCACCGGCTGCGGGTTGCCGCCGCGCGGGAAGATGCCTATCGCCACGGCCCCGCCCGCCCGCGGCATCCACTCCCCGGAGAAACCGCCATACAGTGCAGAGCCATCCATGCCCATCCCGAACAGCGCCGCCCGCTGTGAGCCCATGGCTTCGCTCAGCACCAGCGCCGTGGCGTAATCCTTGTCCTGCATGCCAGGCATGCGGTAACCGATATAAACCGACCCATAGGGGCTGTCGGTGGGCAGCTTCACGGTCTTCGCCTGCACCGGCCTGAAATCGAACGTCGGCCGCGCCGGTAGCTGCTTGCGCGGAATGTCACCGAACTGCGCCTGGACCTTGGCCAGGGTCGCTGCCGGGTCGACGTCGCCGGTGATCACCAGGATCGCGTTGTTCGGCGTGTACCAGCTGTCGTGGAACGTGCGCAGCATCGCCGCACTGGTCTTGTCGAATGACGCGCGCGTTCCCAGCGGCGTGTGCGCGTACGGCGTGCCGTCGAACAACTGCGCCAGCAGCTGGGTGTAGAACTTGAAGTCGGGGCTGGACAGGTCGCGCGAGACTTCCTGCTCGATCGCCCCACGCTCCTTCGCCCACTCGGCATCGGCGATATCCAGGCCACGCATGCGCAATGCCTCGGTATGCAACGCCACGTCCAAGTCCTGCGAGGGCGCCACGAAGTAGTACTGGGTCACGCCCTGCGTGGTGTCGGCGTTGAAGCTGCCGCCCATGTTTGCAGAGATCGCCGCCAACTGGTCCTTGGTCAGCCCCGGACTACCGCGGAACATCATGTGCTCCAGCGCATGTGCGCTGCCGGGGAAACCATCCGGTACTTCGTCTGAACCGACCAGGTAATTCACCTCGGTGGTCACCACCGGCGCCAATGCATCGCGCACGATTACTACGCGCAGGCCATTGTCGAGGGTGGCGCGGGTGACATCGGCGTCACTGGTCTTCGCGCCCGCAGTGCCGACCAGGGCCAGCGCCAGCGCAGCGGCCAGATATTTCACATGGTTTTTCACAAGATGTCCTCGAAATGTTTACAGCAAAGGCTTCAGGCCAAGCTCGCCACTAGCCCACTGGCGGACGACGAACAGGCCTTGGACACCGTTGCCTAGGTGACCGTTTCACAGTGGAATGATGGGTGCGGATAGGTGTCAACGTTACCGCAAACCGCGCCACTCCTGACCTTGCACTGACCACCGCCGACGATGTTTGTTGAGCCTGCGGCCCTGCATTGGTTAAGCTCGTCGGGCTTCATCGCCTGTTGCGCAGGCTTCCCCGGGAACTTTTTTGAGCACCACTGCAGCAAACCACGACAGCCGATATCCACTGCTCACCGCCCTGCTGCTTGCATTGGTCGTGGCCGCGATGAATATCGGGCTGTGGTGGTGGGGTAACCTGCCGCACGGCCCGCAGGACTGGCACGGCAAGATCGGCGGCTTCGCGTTCTCGGCCTTCCAGCGCTACCAGGATCCGATCAAGCACGATTTCCCGAGCGACGACCAGATCGACAGCGACCTCAAGCTGATCGCCCAGTACTCCGACCGCATCCGCACCTACTCGATGCAGGTCAATCCACAGACTTACCGGCTGGCCGAGAAGGATGGCCTGGAAGTGATGGCCGGCGCCGAGATCAGCCGGCGCATGGAGAACAACGAGAAGGAGATCGACACGCTGATTGCGATGGCGCGTCGCTATCCCAACACGATCAAGCGGGTGATCGTGGGCAACGAGGTGCTGTTCCGCAACGACCTGCCACCCGAACAGATGATGGTCTACCTCGATCGCGTGCGCGCCGCCCTGCACCAGCCGGTGTCGATCGCCGAGCCGGAATACATCTGGCTGAAGTACCCCGAGCTGGCCGACCATGTGGACTTCATCACCATCCACATCTTTCCGTTCTGGAATGGCATACCGGTAGTAGCCAATACCCTCGACCCGGCACAACGCAATGCTGCATTGAACGCTGCATTGGGCTCCTACCACGTGATCCAGCAACGCTTCCCGAACAAGCACATCGTGGTCGGCGAGATCGGCTGGCCGTCCAACGGCGATCGCCACGAGCATGCGGACCCCTCCGTTTCCAACGAAGCGATCTTCATTCGCGAATGGCTGCTGGCGGCAAAGCAGCTCAACATCGATTACTACCTGATGGAAGCGTTCGACCAGCCATGGAAGGAACAGCTGTCGGGTCGCACCGAGGCCTACTGGGGCATCTTCAACGCCGATCGCCAGCCGAAGTTCCCGTTCACCGGCCCGGTGACCGAGGATACCGCTTGGCCGTGGAAGGCGATTGCCGCCAGCCTGCTGGCGTTGCTGCCGATGATCTTCTTCGCGCGCCGCTTCAGCCGCTTCAAGCTGATGGGGCGCCTGTTCTTCTGCATGCTGATTCAGTTGGCCTGCGGTCTGATCACCTGGTCGGCGACGCTACCGTTCAACTTCTACCTGAGCTGGATCGACTGGACCATGCTGGTGCTGTTGTTCCCGGCGCAGATCGCGATCCTGGCCATCCTGCTGATCAACGGCTTCGAGTTCACTGAGGTGCTGTGGCGGCGCGAATGGATGCGTCACGCCGGCATGCTGCGGCCCGATCCACCTGAGAAGCAGCCGTTCGTGTCGATCCACCTGGCCTGCTACAACGAGCCACCGGAGATGGTGATCGTCACGCTCGATTCGCTGGCCGCGCTCGATTACGCCAACTTCGAAGTACTGGTGATCGACAACAACACCAAGGATCCGGCGGTGTGGAAGCCGGTGCAGGAGTACTGCGAGAAGCTCGGCAAGCATTTCCGCTTCTTCCACCTGGAACCATGGCCCGGCTACAAGGCCGGCGCGCTGAACTTCGGCCTGAAGGAAACCGATCCGTGCGCCGACGTGGTGGCGGTGATCGACGCCGATTACGAGGTGCGCTCGGACTGGCTGGCCACGCTCACCGGTCATTTCCACGATCCCAAGGTGGCCGTGGTGCAGTGCCCGCAGGCGCATCGCGAGTTTGAGCACAACGCCTTCCGCCGGATGACTGCGTGGGAGTACGACGGCTTCTTCCGCATCGGCATGCATCACCGCAACGAGCGCAACGCGATTATCCAGCACGGCACCATGACGATGGTCCGGCGCAGCGCGCTGGAGGGCACCGGCGGCTGGTCGGAGTGGACGATCTGCGAGGACGCCGAACTGGGCCTGCGCCTGATGCACTCCGGCTATGACCTGGTCTACGTCGACGAGATTATGGGCAAGGGCCTGACCCCGGCCGACTTCAAGGCATACAAGAGCCAGCGCTACCGCTGGGCTTTTGGTGCGATGCAGATCCTCAAGGGCCGCTGGAGCTGGATGACCCAGCGCGGGCCGCTCAGCGCCGGCCAGCGCTTCCACTTCCTCACCGGCTGGTTCAGCTGGTTCGCCGATGCACTGCACCTGATCTTTACCCTGATGGCGCTGTTCTGGACCGCCGGCATGATCGCGTATCCGCAGTACTTCAGCCTGCCGATGCAGCTGTTCCTGATCCCGGTGATCGGCTTCTTCTTCGCCAAGGCGATCTTCGGCATCGTGCTGTACCGCGCCCGCGTGCCGTGCAGCTGGTACGACACATTGATGGCATCGCTGGCCAGCATGGGGCTGTCGCACGCGATCGCCCGAGGCATCCTGCACGGGCTGACCCGCGAGAAGACCTCGTTCGTGGTCACCGCCAAGAGCCGCCGCCTCGGCGGCAGCAATTTCGCCGCCTTCGCACCCGTGCGTGAGGAAGGTTTGATGGCGATCGCGCTGGTGCTGTGCATCGTCGGCATGGCGCTCGGCTATGGCACACGCTACATCGAAGGCACCCTGTGGATGTTCATCCTCGCCGCGCAGTCGATCCCATACGTCTCAGCCATTACCGGGGCCTGGATCGCGCACAAGGCGGGCGACAAGGCAGGTTGATATCGCCTGCTGATGCGACCTCGGCCGCATCAGCAAATCAGGCACGCGCTCTTGCTCTGAAACGGTAGAAAGCACGCGCGTTCATACCCAGCCAACAACGACTTGGGTAAGCTGCTATTACTTGCGAATACGCTCTCAAGGACGGAATCCGCCGCATGCGCCGAACCCGCCGACGCCTGAACCTGCTGGCGTTGCCACTGCTGCTGTTGACGTCGCTGGCGCATGCCGGCGTGCAACTGGTAGTGGACGGGGTCGACGATCCGCTGAAAAGCGCAGTGGCCGCAGGTGCCGAGCTGTCGCAATACGCCACCCGCGATGTCAGCGATGCGCAGGTGCGTCGCCTGTACGCACGCGCTCCGGATAAGGTGAAATCCTCGCTCGAGCCGTACGGCTATTACGATGCCACCGTCACCGGTGAACTGCAGCAGGTCGGCAAGGACTGGCGGGTCACCCTGCACGTGAAACCGGGCGATCCGGTGATAGTCACCGCCGTCGACATTCAGTTGGACACCGTCGCTGCCGGGATTGCGTCGATCCGTCGCGCAAAACGCACGATCGAGCGACTGAATGACCAGCCACTGAACCACGGCACCTACGATGCCGCACGCGATGCCCTGAGCGCGCAACTGACTGCCAACGGTTTCCTCGATGCCCGGCTGGTCACCCACCGCGTCGAGGTCAGCCGCGCCAACCGCAGCGCCACGATCAGGCTGGCATGGCAAGCCGGCCCACGCTACCGCTACGGCCAGGTGCATTTCGATGGCTCGCAATTCAACGACGGCTTCCTCGACCGTTACGTACCGTTCAAATCCGGTGACTACTTTTCGCAGGACCAGCTGCTGGAACTGCAGCAGGCACTGAACGGTGCCGATTATTTCGCGGTAGTCAACGTGGTGCCGGAAGTAGACGAGGCGAAGAACGGCGTGGTTGATGTCAGCGTGCAGCTGGCGCCGGCCAAGCGCACGATCTACACCGGCGGCCCGTTCATCGGTACCGATACCGGCCTCGGCCTGCGTGGCGGCATCGAGCGGCGCTGGGTGAACCGGCGCGGGCACAAGTGGAAGAACGAACTGGTGCTGGCACAACGGCTAAAATCAGTATCGACGCTGTATTCGATCCCGCTGCCCGGCGAAAACCAGCGCAGCCTCAACTTCGGCGCGAACTACCGCGACGCGAATACCGAGACCTCGCAGTCGCGCACGCTCGAACTGGTTGGTAACGAGACGGAGCTGTGGCATGGCTGGACCCGTACACTCGGCTTGCATGCGCTGGATGGCACCTTCACCGTGGGCAAGATCGGCGACGAACCGGACAACACGCCAGGCATCGAACACGGCCGCAGCACCGAGGTGTTCGCCGAGGCCTCGTTGTCGCGCAAGCAGGCCGACAACCCGACCTTCGTACGCAGCGGCTGGTCGCTCAGTGTCACTGCCCGCAGCACCGCCGGCAGCTTGCTGTCGACTGCCAGCTTCAGCCAGCTGATGGTCGATGCGAAATGGATCCGCGCCTTCGCTGGCAACAACCGGCTAATCCTGCGCGGCAGCGCCGGTGCGACTTGGACCAACGATTTCACTGCCTTGCCACCGCTGCTGCGCTTCTTCGCCGGTGGCGACCGCTCGGTCCGTGGCTACAGCTTCGAGTCGATCGGGCCGCTCAACAGCGATGGCCGCGTGATCGGCGGCAAGAACCTGCTGGTAGGCAGTGCCGAGGTCGAACATTACTTCACCCGTAATTGGGGTATCGCCAGCTTCGTCGATGCCGGCAATGCGTTCGATGGTACCGACTACCACCCGAAGGTCGGCACCGGCCTCGGCTTGCGCTGGCGTTCACCGGTGGGCCTGATCCGTATCGACCTCGGCACGCCGGTCAACGATGCGCAGCGCCGCGGCGTGGAGCTGCACGTGGTGATCGGGCCGGACCTGTGAGGTACATGCCATGACCGCGAACAGCAGCCAGACCACGCCCAAGATACGCCGCCGCTGGCTGCGCTGGCTCGGGCTCGCGCTGCTGCTGGGACTCGTGCTGTTGATCAGCGCGGGCAGCTGGTTGCTCGGCACGGCTTCCGGACTGCGCTTTGCGCTTGCCCACGTGCAGATCGCTACGCATGGTGCGCTTCGCGTGCAACAGGCACAGGGCTGCCTGCTCGGGCCGCTCGATCTTGTCGGCGTGCAATACGACGACGGCAACGGCACCGTGGTGAACGTGGCGAAGGCACACCTGGACCTGCGCTTGTGGTCGCTACTGGATCGGCGTCTGCATGTCCTCGTACTCGATGTCGATGGTGTCGATGTGGCGCTGCCTGCGAATACGCCAGCGGACCAGAACAGCAGCACGTTCTCGCTCAAGCCGCCGCTGGATCTGCTACTGGACCGTGTGCATGTCGGCACGGTGAAGGTGACGCAGGGTGGCCAGCCCCTGTTTGCCTCCGACAGTCTTGAGCTCGCCGGAAGCTGGACCAGCCACGGCATCGAACTGAGCCAGCTCGCATTACAGGCCCCGGACGGCCATGCCCATCTCATCGGCAAGCTGGCACTTGGCCAGCGCTATGAAGGCGACGGCAGCGCCGACTTTGCCTGGAAAGTCGGCAGCACCGACTACGCCGGCAACCTCACCGCGCACGGCGACGGCGAGCTCGCCCACCTCGATCTCAAGCTCAGCCAACCGATGGTGGCGCAACTGCAACTGGACTTGAGCCAGAACGGCGATGATGCGTGGACCGCCGCACTCGACGCACCGCGTTTCGATCCTGCGCCACTGCTTGGCGCCAGCGCGATCAAGACCATGGCGATCACCATGCATGGCCACGGTGACCGCCATGCTGGCACGCTCGATGGCCGGCTCGATCTCAACGAATACCAGCTGCTGCTGCAGCCGTTGCGTGCGCAGTTAAGCAATGACTTCAAGACTCTGACGCTGCTGCAGCTCAATCTTGCTTCGCCGCAGGTCAAAGGCAACATCGTTGCAAGTGGCGTCGTGCAGCTTGGCGCGAAACCACTCAATGCCACGCTGGATATTCGCTGGAATGATCTGCAGCTGCCGGCCGATCTGGTCGGCCAGACCCTGCTCAGCCACGGCGAGCTGAAGGCCAAGGGCAGCGTCGATACGTATCACGCCGAAGGTGATGTCACGATCGGACCGCCCGGCAAGCTCGCCTCGCTGGCGCTGAATCTCGATGGCACGCCGAAGCAGATCGCCCTGCACACACTGGCGCTGAAACAGCCGCAAGGTGGCCTGCAGGCAAGCGGCACGTTGACCCTGCAACCGGCACTGGCCTGGCAGGTCGAAGCCAGCGCCAGCCGGCTTGATCCCGGCCAGTTGTTCGCCGGCTGGAACGGCGCGCTGGATTTCGACATCAGCAGCGACGGCATGCTGCCGCAGGATCGCCCCGACGTCACGCTGGAGATCCGCAAACTCGCCGGCAAGCTGCGCGATCGCAGCATCGGCGGCAACGGCAAGCTGCATCTGTCGCCGAACAATGTCATCGACGGTCAACTCAAGCTCAGCTCGGGCAGCAGTACGGTGCAGGTCGACGCCAGGCCCGGCACGCGCAACGACGCCGATCTGAAACTGGCGATCATCTCACTCGGTGACTGGCTGCCAAATGCTGGTGGCCATCTGGACGGCCATTTCAATATCGGCGGGAAGCTGCCGAAACTCAGCATCAACGGTCAGCTGCAGGGGCAATCGGTGGTCTGGCAGCAGCAAAGGGCGGACTCACTTCGGCTGATTGCCGGCATCCCCGACATCAGCCACCTGGCCGGCAAGCTGGATCTGCAGGCCTCCGGCGTGCACCTGCAAGGGCTGACCTTCCAGCAAGTCAACCTGCTGGCCGAAGGTAGCCAGAGCGATCATCGACTAGATATCAACGTACGCGGCACGCAGCTCTCCGGCGAACTGAGCGTGCATGGCTCGCTCAAGGGGACGGCATGGAGCGGAACGCTGGTCACCCTCAACCTCGATCCGCAAGGCATGCCTGGCTGGCGACTGCAGCAACCCGTGAAGCTGGGCTACAACGACGGCGCGATGAGCCTGTCCGAACTCTGCCTGAGTGCAGGTGACCCCCTACTGTGCATCACCGCAAAACAGGACAAGGCCGGCAACCTCGATGCCAGCTATCGGTTGCATGCCCTGCCACTGGCCCTGCTGCTGAACGCCGCCGGCGAAGCCGCGATGCCGGTGCGTGCCGATGGCATGCTGGAAGGCAACGGCACGCTCCATCGCGGCGCAGCCGGCGCACTGAACGGTACCGCCTCCATCACTTCGGCCCGGGGCAACATCACTTATACCGATCATGCCGACGCCTCCCTGCTGAGCTATGACCAGTTGCGTGTGAACGCCGAACTGAGCCCGACCAGCCAGCGCATCGATGTGCACAGCGGACTCGACCAGGGTGGCCATCTGGATGGCCAGCTCACCATCGGCGGCAACCAGCAATCGCTAGGCGGTCAGCTCACGCTGCGCCTGAACAGCCTCGCCTTCATCGAACTGCTCAGCAACGAGGTGGCGAACGTGAAAGGCAACCTCGATGGTGCATTCCGTTTCGACGGGACGCTGAAACAGCCTGCCATCAGTGGCCATGCCACCGTCGCCGATTTCGCCGCTGAAGTGCCCACGGCCGGGCTCAAGCTGAGCCAGGGCCGGCTGGTAATCAGCACCAGCGATGCGCAGCAGTTCCACATCGATGGCAGCGTACAGTCCGGCAAGGGAAGCGTAGCGATCAATGGTATCGCCGGACTCGGCGCCAGCGCGCAGACGGCGATCACGCTCAAGGGCAGCCAGTTCACTGCCGCGGATATCCCTTCCGCCAAGGTGGTGATCTCGCCCGACCTACTCGTCAAGCAGGATACCAAGGGTGTCGATATTGGCGGCACCGTCACCTTGGACAGCGCCGACGTGAATGCCGACAAGCTGCCTGGTGCCGGCGCCACCAAGGCATCACCAGACGTAGTGGTGATCGACCAGAAGCAGCAGGAACTGGTCGCCGGCCAGCTGCCGATCAGCGCGCTCGTCAAGGTGGATCTCGGCCACAAGACCCACCTGATCGGCATGGGGCTGGATGGCAAGCTGACGGGCGTGCTTACGGTCAGCGAACGTCCCGGCCGCGCCACCACCGGCCAGGGCCAGATCGCGGTGGACGGCACCTACCGCGCCTACGGCCAGAGCCTGCAGATCCAGCGCGGCCAGTTGCTGTTCGCCAGCACGCCGATCGACAACCCGGGCCTGAACATCCGCGCCGTGCGCAAGCTCAACCCGACTGCCACCATCGACGAAGGCCAGGAAGTCGGCCTGCTGATATCCGGCACGGCGCAACGACCGATCCTCACGGTGTTCTCCAACCCGGTGATGGAGCAGTCCGACGCATTGTCTTACCTCGTCACCGGCAAGCCGCTGTCGCAGGTGAAGGGCGGCGAAGGCGACATGGTCGGCGCCGCCGCGCAGGCGCTCGGCTCAGCCGCCGGCGACCTGCTCGCCAAGAGCGCGGGTTCCAAGCTCGGCGTGGACGACATCGGCGTCTCCAGCAACGAAGCACTCGGCGGCAATTCCGCGTTCACGGTCGGCAAGTACTTGTCGCCGCGTCTGTACCTCAGCTATGGCGTTGGGCTCTTCCAACCCGGCCAGGTGATCATCCTGCGTTATCGATTCAGTCACCGCTGGAATTTCGAGGTACAAAACGCTACCGACTTCGACCGTGCCAGCTTCAACTACCGCTACGAAAGATAAGATCGGACTTCACAGAATGCTTTTGCAGCGGAACGGCCTCATCAACACCTAACCTCATGATCACAATTTCGTAACCGATCCTGCCGATAGTGGTTGCAGGGAACGCTGCCCAAGCAGGAACCATGGTGGTGTTGGGCTTACGCCAAGATACGTAGCCTGTACTGCAACCGGTTCACCGCCGCCTACCGCGCCACCTTGTTCGCTCTACGCCGCGATACCGGGCGTTTCATGAGCCATGGCGGGAGCATGCTTTCCAGATTGAGAAGATGAGTCCGTCCAGGGCTTTGCAATCAGCGGGCGGAAAACCGCGTGTCTCAGCGTGTTGATTGAATAGTCAAACAGCCGGTCAACGCGACTCGAACGCAGCACCGGCATGCATCACGCCTTGCATGCCAGCGACCTGTGATGATGGCGGAAGTTATCGCTTTGAATGTGCGTCGTGACAGCGCCCGTTCAAACATCGCCCTGATAATCGATTCAACCCAGCACGTTTACCCTGCCACCTGGAGATACTCCCTTGATCCGCAAGCCACTTGCTCGTAATGCGATGTATACCCTGCTCTGCGCAGGCTTCGTGGTGCTCGCCGGCTGCAATCAATCACCTGCACCAGCCGCAGGGCCTGCCGGCACATCCACGGCACCCTCGGCCGCTTCGGCACCAGCACCAGCGCAATCCACAGCCGCGCAGGCGGCGCCGTACACGCCACCTACCGCCGATCAGCTGTACCAGCTGGTAGCTCCGATAGCCTTGTTCCCGGACAAACTGGTCGCCCAGGTGCTGGCCGGATCGACCTTTCCGGATCAGATCACCGCCGCGGACAATTTCCTGACCCAGAACCCGAGCCTGAAAGGTGCCCCATTGCAGGCACAGGTCAACCCGCAGCCGTGGGATGCCAGCGTCAAGGCATTGACCACCTTCCCTTCCGTGCTTGATCAGATGGCCAGGAACCCCCAGTGGACCAGCGCCCTGGGCGAGGCTTACGTCAACGATCCGACCGATGTGATGAACGCCATCCAGGTGATGCGCCAGCGCGCGTCCCAGAAGGGCAATCTGCGCAGTACCGCGCAGCAGATCGTGCAGACCCAGTCGGCGGCCGCCGCTGATAACACGACGTATGCCGACGACGGGCAGGAGCCTGCCTATGACGGCCCCTCCGTGGTGGAGGCACCCGCTCAGTACATCGAAATCGCACCGGCGCAACAGGACACGGTATATGTGCCGAGTTACGACCCGCAGACCGTCTACGGCGGTGATGTGCCGGTCTACCCGAGCTACAGCTATCAACCGCAGGGCTACAGCACCGGTGAAATAGTTACTGCCGGTGCCATAACCTTCGGCGCTGGCATCCTGATCGGGTCGTTGCTGGAAGGCCATCACCATGACGGCGGCGGTTACAACAATCAGCCACCGCCGGGCGGTGGCTGGAACAGCTGGGGCATGAACTGGGGCGGTCGCGGTGCCGGCGGTGGTCGACAGCGGCCAGCCGTCATCCACAACAATTCGACCTACGTGTCGAACTCCACCACCGTGGTCAATCGCTACACCACCAACAACGTCAACAACAGTCGCTCGACGATCAACAACGTAAATAACGTAAATAACAGCCGCAACCAGGTCGTGCAGAACCGCAACGTCAGCAATCAAACCGTCAATAATTTGCCGCGTCCGGCCGCCAACGAAAATCCGGCAGCCGCACCGCACACAGCCATGTCGATGCCGCATTTCGGCAACACGCCTCAGCAGGGAGCCGCCGCCCCAGGGGGCCGTCCGTTGTCGCATGTGCCGAACACCCTGGCGCGACCAGTTGAGGGGGCACCTCACGCGGGTACCCTACCGACCCATGCGCCGGTATCCGCACCGAACCGCGAAGTGCGTCCTGCACCCGTTGCCCGGTCACCGCAGCCACAGCACGAAGCTGCCAGGCCGATGCCGCAGCACGCCAACCCCGTGGCACAGCATGAGGCAGCTCCTCGCCTCGCACCACGCCCTGTGCCGGCACCTCATGTGGCTCCCGCACCCCGTCAGGTCCCACCACCGCGTGAAGCTGCACCGCCCCGCCAACCTGCTGCACCTCGTCAGGTTCCGGCGCCACGTCCCAATGCAGCGCATCCAGTGCATCCAGCACCTCCCGCGCACCCGAAGACCGACAAAGACAAGAAAGACAACAAGAACGATCACTCCTGATCTGACACTGTCACGCCCGCATCGCCAAGGATGGCGCGGGCGCATGGAGCAGCACGAGCCTGCCATCCAGCCGGCAGTGGCCATCTTCAGCCCGATGAGTACGGCTGCCTTCGGCCGGCATCACGGGTCAGGCAGTTATCCGCTAGCCCATAAGTCATGCGCACAAAGCCGGGGCCGCGGACTATCGTGGGCGTCTGACTCCTGCCGGGATAGAAGCCATGCGACACGTCCGTTGGATCCTGACCGCCGCGGTGCTGTGCGGCTCAAGCGCGTGGGTAGTCACGCCCACGCTGATGGCGCAACAGGCCGGTAGCAATCCCTCCGGCGTGGACCTGGCCGGCATCGACCACAGCGTGAAGCCGGGCGACGACTTCGACGGCTATGCCAACGGCACCTGGCGCAAGACCGCGGTGATCCCGGCCGATCGCGCCAGCACAGGCATCTTCCTGCAGGTGTTCGAGAAGGCGGAGCAGCGCAATGCCGAATTGATCAAGGCCGCTGCCGCGAGCAAGGCGCCAACCGGCAGCAACGAACGCAAGATCGCTGACTACTATGCGGCCTACATGGATCAGGCCAGCATCGACGCGCACGGCTTGAGGCCGCTGCGGCCACAACTGCGCAGGATCGACGCGATCAGAACCCGTAGCGATCTCGCCAGCGTGCTGGGCAGCCAGCTGCGCGCGGATGTCGATCCGATCAACGCCACCAACTTCAGCACCGAACACCTGTTCGGCCTGTTCGTGACGCAGGGACTGGAAGATCCCTCGCACAACGTGGCCTACCTGCTGCAAGGCGGCCTGGGCATGCCCAACCGCGACTATTACCTCGACCCCGACAAAGACATGGCCGGCTTCCGCGCGAAGTACCAGACCTACATCGCCACGCAGCTTGAAGAAGCCGGTGTGGTCGATGCAGACACCAAGGCGAAGGCCATCTTCGATCTGGAGACGAAGATGGCCAAGGCACAGGAGAGCCTGGTCGACAGCGAGGACGTGCACAAGGCAAACAACCCATGGAGCATGGCGGACTTCGCCAGCAAGGCACCGGGCCTCGACTGGGCTACCTATTTCCAAGCTGCCGGCCTCGATACGCAGAAGCAGATCGTGGCATGGCAGCCACGCGCAATCACCGGCCTGGCGGCGCTGGTCACCAGCGAGCCGCTCGACACCTGGAAAGCCTATCTCGCGTTCCATACCATCAACCACAGCGCCGGCATGTTGCCGCAGGCGTTTGCCGATGCCAGCTTCGAGTTCTACGGCCACACGTTGCAGGGCACACCGAAGCAGCGCGACCGCTGGAAGCGCGCGATCGGTGCCGTCAACAACGATCTCGGCGATGCGGTCGGCCAGATCTACGTAAAGAAATACTTCCCTGCCTCGTCCAAGGTGCAGGTGCAGAAGATGGTCAGCAATATCCTCGCCGCCTTCGCCGACCGTGTCGATGCACTGGACTGGATGACTCCGGCGACCAAGCAGAAGGCCAAGGCGAAGATCGCCACTGTCCGTGTCGGCGTCGGCTACCCGGAAACCTGGCGCAACTATGCCGATCTGGAAATCCGCCCGGATGACGCGGTCGGCAACCACCTGCGCGCCGAGGAACACGAATACCAGCACCAGCTGGCCAAGCTCGGTCAGCCGGTGGACAAGGGCGAGTGGTGGATGACCCCGCAGACCGTCAACGCGGTGAACCTGCCGCTGCAGAACGCGCTGAACTTCCCCGCCGCGATCCTCGAGGCACCATTCTTCGATCCGAAAGCCGATGCCGCGGCGAACTACGGCTCGATCGGTGCAGTGATCGGCCACGAGATCAGCCACAGCTTCGACAACACCGGCGCCGACTTCGACGCAGACGGCCGCATGGCGAACTGGTGGACACCCGAAGACGAAGCCCACTTCAAGGCCGCCGGCCAGAAACTGGTGGCGCAGTACAGCGCCTATGAGCCACTCCCGGGCCTGCACCTCAACGGCCAGCAGACGCTGGGCGAAAACATTGCCGACGTGTCGGGCCTGACCATCTCCTGGCTTGCCTATCACAAGTCACTCGGCGGCAAACCGGCACCGGTGATCGACGGCCTCACCGGCGACCAGCGCTTCTTCCTCGCCTTCGCCCAATCCTGGCGCGAGAAAACCCGCGATGCGGCGTTGCGCGCCCAGGTGATTTCCGACGGACACTCACCCGGCAACTTCCGCGCAGAAACCGTGCGCAACCTCGATGCCTGGTACGACGCGTTCTCGCCCAAGCCCGGCGAGAAGCTGTATCTCGCGCCGAAGGATCGGGTGAAGATCTGGTAGGTCCCTGGCTACCGGAGCAATAAGCGAAAGCCGTGCCTCGCCAGAGGCGCGGCTTTTGCTTGGATGGGTACACGTTCTGTGGGGCTGCACGAAGGACTAATGCAGTGACTAAATCTCGCGCGTCATGAACACGCTGTAGGGGTCTTCGGAGTAATCCGAAAACGGCCCACAAGAGCGAAACCCGAACCTCACATACAGTTCGCGCGCCGGCGCAAATGCCACCGCAGATCCCGTCTCAAGGCTCAACCGCCGGTAACCGAGCCTCTGCGCCTCGGCCAAGAGGTACTGAAGCATGAATGTGGCAATACCCTTTCGCCGGTGCCGCGACGACGTGCGCATCGATTTGATCTCAGCGTGCACATCGTCCAGCTCCTTGATCGCGCCACACCCCAGCAAGTCACTACCCTTCCACACTGTCCAGAACTTGATCTCCGGGCGCCGCAATGCGTCCAGGTCAAGTGCATGGATACTTTCCGGCGGCGAATGCAGCGCCATGTCCTCAAGATGCTCACGCAGCAGCGTGGCAATTTCCGGCCCGCGCAGGTCGTCGGTACGAACAAGAAGGGAATCGGCAAGCGACACGCAAAGCTCCGGCGTTGGTGGTGGGTATTGCTAGGCGACACCCAGCCCTTCGATGCCGTTAATCGCCTGCCCGTCGAAGCCCGCCAGCATGGCAAAGTGGCGACCTCGATCAGCATAGTCATGGAACTGGTCAAAACTGGGGGCGCCGGGCGACAGCAGCACGCAACCGCCAGGCAACGTGAGCGCGCGGGCGCGCGCCACGGCGGCGTCCAAGTCCACTTCCAGCGCCAACACGCCGGCATGGCCAGCCGCTACCAGCGCCTGGTGGATGCGCACACCGTTGGCGCCGCTGCAAATGATGGCGTGCGGTGCATGCATACCAACTTCAGCAACGAAGTGCGACCAATCCAGGCCGCGATCGTGACCGCCGACCAGCACGGTCACAGCGCGCCCTCGCAGGCTTTCCAGCGCCGCGAGGGTCGCCTCGGGCGTGGTACTGATCGAATCGTTGATCCAATGCCTGCCGTCGTGTTCGCCCAGCGGTTGCAGGCGATGTGGCAACGGACGAAAATGCGCCAGCGCTGGCGCTGCCGCCAGCGCATCCATCCCCACTGCAGCCAGCGCAGTCAAGGCGGCACAGGCGTTGAGCGCATTGTGCAATCCTGGAGCTGCGAGTTGTGCGACCGGAAAGACCTCGTGCTTACCGCGGCAGATGAAGCCATCGGCCACATGCCAGCCTTCCGGCTGACCGAACAGCAGGCGATGCGAATGCTCCTGCGTGCGTTCCAGCAAGACCGGTTGCAACGCGTTGACCAGCAACAGTTGCGACGCATCCGCCAAGCGCAGCTTGTCGGCGACGTAACGTTCGCGCGAGCCGTGCCAGTCCAGGTGCTCTTCGTACAGGCTGGTGATCACGCCGAGTTCCAGCGGACCGGCCTCGCCGGTCTGGAAGCTGGACAGCTCGATCACCCACAGGTCGGCCGATTGATCCAGCAGCTCCAGCAGCGGCAGGCCGATATTGCCCGCGAGCGCGGTGTGCACGCCAAGCGCACGCGCCAGATGCGCGATCAACGCGCTGGTGGTGCTCTTGCCCTTGGTGCCGGTGACGGCAATCACGCGCGCAGCCCGGCCTTGATCAATGCCGTTCTCGCCAAACCACAGCGCGGTGCCGGACGTGAAACGCGTGCCCTGCGCCTGTGCCGCCAGCAGCGCAGGCTTGTAGGCCGAGATGCCGGGCGACTTGATCACCACATCGAATGCGGCGAGTACCGCAGCCTCGGGCTCCACACCGTGCACGTCGAGCGCTGTATCGAACGCCTGCGCCGCGGCGACCTCGGCAGGCGCGCAGAACAATGTCAGGGGTTGCTGCGGCAGTCGCTTGCGCAGCGCCGTGATCGCCGCACGTCCTTCGCGGCCGAAGCCCCAGACAGCGACGCGCTGGCCATCCAGATCGGCAATGCGCATCAGCCGATCGTCGCCAGTGCGAGCTGCAATCGAAGCGGGACGCGTTGCTCGGTCGATGCATCCAGCCAGGGCTCCAGCGCCAGTTGCGTAGCGTCCAGTTGCGGCAGGATCTCGCTGCGGAAGCGCGCGACCAGCGCGTCTTCCTGCCATTCCGGGCGCTGGCTCAACGCATACATCGCGGCACGCGCCTCAGCGCCCTCGCCTACGCATTCGAACGGTTTGTGGTCCTGGTATTCCAGCAGCGCATCGAAGCCCCCTGCCTGCGTTTCGTCATCCAGCAGGTTGCGGCCGAAGATGGAAAGCAGCCGCGGCTTGGGCAGGAACGGCGCCAGCGCGAGGAACACGAAATGGCATTTCGGACACTGCCCGCACCAGCGGTCAGCCGGCTTCGGGCCGAGGATCCGGAAGTTGCGGTTGCAGCTGGAGAACACGTCGAAGTACGGCGTCAGCTTCGCGAATGCGCGGGTGATCGCCAGCTCCGAATACGGCCGCAGCAGCGAGCAGTAGTCGAGATCGCTGGCCACATGCGTGCGCAGCCAGTCACCCAGCAGCTGCTCGAATGCGTAGCCCTTGCTCCACTGGTGGTTGACCTGCTGGCCCTCGTACTCCAGCGTGGCGGCCGAAGCGGAACGCTCATTCGCGAACGCGATCGAGTCGTAGCCGTACAGGATCGCGGCGACGGCGAGGATCGCCGAGTTCACCGCGGTCACCGGGATGTGCCCGTTCCACGCACCGAGCCGGTTCAGCTCGAACAATCCAGGGGCCAGTTCGCGCTGGATGTTCAGCATCGGCAGGCCGGTGCGCTCAGCGCAGGCGGCGATCAGCGCGGAATTGCCGACCCATACGGCGGTCGCGTCGCCGCCGATCGACTTGATCGCCTCGATCGCCACCAGCGAATCCTTGCCGCCACCGATCGGCACCAAGGTACGCTTCGGCAAACCTGCAGCCTTTGCCACTGGCGGTGTCGCGCCACCACGCGGGAACGCGATACGCCCACGCAGGTCCAACCCGTTGCGATAGGCGAACTCGGCCAGGCCGTGCAGATACAGCTGATCCAACAACTCGGCGGTGGCATCGTCGAGCGGCCCCGTCGCCACGTCGATCTTCGGCGGTATCCCGGCTTTGTAATAACTGACCCCGGCAATCAGATGCAGCAGCTTCAACGCGGCATCAAACGCCGCGGCATGTTCCGCCGGCACCTTCGGCGCCTGCGGGAAACGAATCCGCTCGACCAGCTCCTCGCCATCGTCAAACGCGTACGCCAGTTCGGCCACGCCATCGGCATAGCTGCAGCGCACGAAGCGGAACAGCTGGGTCAGCCGCGGTTGAATCATGTTGCTCACCAATACTTTCTCCAGCGCCGTGGCGCTTATTCGATCACGATCTCGTCGGCTTCGTCGCGCAGGTTGTACGGCGAGGACATCACCTTGCCGTAGGCACCGGCCTGGGCAATCAGCATCACGTCGCCCTCCAACGCCTCGGGCAACCGGCGATCGGTACCAAGGACGTCGCCACTCTCACAGATCGGACCCACCACCTGGTATAGCGCCGTGGCAGGCTCATCGAGCCGTGTGAGATTGACGATCTCGTGCCAGGCGTCGTACAGCGCGGGACGGATCAGGCTGTTCATGCCTGTGTCGACACCCAGGTAGCGCAGTTGGGCCTTGCCCTTCTGCTGGGTCACCCGCGTCAGCAATACGCCGGCATCGGCGACCAGATAGCGACCCGGTTCCATCCACAACTGGTACTGCGGATAGGCCGCCTTGACCTCACGCAGCACCCGATCGAGTTCAACCAGATCCAGCCGTGCCTCACCCGGGTGCGACGGCACGCCAAGGCCGCCACCGATATTCAGGAACGCCACGCTGCCGATGCGCTCGGCCAGGCTGGCCAGTTGCGCGTAGACCTCGCCCCAGTGGCTGGCATCGAGCACACCTGAACCCAGATGCGCATGCAGGCCGCGAATCGTCACGTTGTGGGTTTCGGCAAGCTGCAGGAAGTTGGCAAGCTGGTCCAGCGGCAGGCCGAACTTGCTGCCGCTGCCGCCCGTGCGCACTTTCTCGTGATGGCCCAGGCCACGACCCAGGTCCACCCGCAGCACGATCTCCCTGCTGCGGAACAACTCGCCCCAATGCTCGATCGGATACAACGAGTCCAGCGTCACGGTGGCGCGGGTGCCAAGCGCAAAAACGTAATCCTCGCGGGGTGCGAAATTCGGCGTGAACAGCAGCGGAGTGGCTTCCGGCACGATCGCGCTGACGGCTTTCAATTCGCCCGGCGAGACACACTCGAACGCGAAACCTTCGGCGACCAGCGTGCGCAGGATTTCCGGATGGGTATTCGCCTTGACCGCGTAGTGCAGTCGATCGACCACCGTGAGCGACTTCAGCTCGTGCGCCTGCTGGCGCACCGTCGGCAGGTGATAGACGTAACGCGGCGTGCTCTCGGCAGCCAGTTCCAGCAGGCGTGGCCGCTGCGACTCGCGCCACCAGGCCGTCGCCGCACCGGACGCCTCGCCACTGCCATACAGTGCCTGCCAGCTGGGACCGAACAAGGCGCTGTCGTCGGTACGCAAGGCACCGGCGGCGATCAGCAGGTCATGCAGGTGCGGCAGCAGCGCGTCGACCACTTCCTCGTCCACCACGAAGGTGAGGTTGAGGTTGTTCGATGACTGCGAAATCATGTGCACGCGCAACTGGCCGAACTCGGCCAGCACGCCGGAGAGGGTATGCAGCAGCGAGCGCATGCCGCGGCCGACCAGGGTGATCGCCGCGCATGGCGCGATCACCTTGACCCGGCACACCTTGGCCAGGTCGGTGGCCAGCGCCGCGATTGCGTCGGAATCGAGCAGGTTCTCGGTGGGATCGAGCGACACCGTGACATTCGTCTCGGCCGAGCCGATCAGGTCCACCGACAGGCCGTGCTGCTTGAAGTGCGTGAACACGTCGGCGAGGAAGCCGACCTGCTGCCACATGCCGACCGATTCCATCGACACCAGGGTGATGCCTTTGCGCGCGCTGATCGCCTTGACGCTGGGCGCATGTGCGCGCACTTCGGGGCCGATCACCGTGCCGTCGAGTTCGGGACGATTGGTGTCTTTGATCAGCAGTGGCACGCGCGACTCGCGCAACGGCGACAGGCAGCGCGGATGCAGCACCTTGGCGCCGGTGGAGGCGATTTCCTGCGCCTCCTCGTAATCCAGCCGCTGCAGCAGCCGCGCGCCCGGCACCTGACGTGGGTTGGCAGTGAACATGCCGGCTACGTCGGTCCAGATCTCCACTCGCTGCGCCTTCAGCAGCGCGCCGAAGTAGGAGGCCGAAGTATCGGAACCGCCGCGTCCCAGCAAAACAGTGCGCCCCTGCAACTCACGGGCGATGAAGCCCTGGGTGATAAACACGTCGCCCAGCGTCGCCAATCGCGCAGCCAGCACCGGATCGGGTCGCGAATCGACCATCGAGGACAGCAGCCGGGTGCGCTCGTTCTGGTTCGGCAACGCGATCGCAGCGAGACAGTCGCGGGCGTCCAGCCACTGCGTGGTCAGCCCGCTGTGACTGAGGAAGGCCGCACCGAGCGCGCTGGACATCAGCTCGCCTTGCGCCTGCACCTGCGCCTGCCAGGCCAGTTCACCCAGCTTCGCAGGACCATCAGCGGCGAGCGTCACCAGCTCGTCCAGTCGTACGCACAGCGTGTCCGGCAACGCCAGCTGCATATGCTCGAGCAGTTCGTAATGCCGCTGCGCGATCGTCTTGGCTGCTTCGTTGCGCTTGCCCTTTTCGCCCTGTGCGCACAGTTGTTTGAGTGCGTCGGTGATACCGGTCAAGGCAGAGACGACCACCAGCACGCGCGCACCCTCGGCGCGGCGGGTAGCCACCAGTTCACGGATGTTCTGCCAGCGTGGAAGTGTGGCGACACTGGTGCCCCCGAACTTCATCACAATCCAGGGGACATCCGCTGGTAGCGGCGCAGGATGGGTTTCAGTCACGGGCATTCGCTGTAAGTGGCGGGGGAAGAAATCATCGTGCCAGTGTTGCGCTGCGGCAAAACAATTGCAATGGCTACTCCGCATTTCATGTTTGGACGTTTAGACTTCTGTTTGTTATTGAAGAAAGAGAATCCGTGAAAGTGCCGAGCTCCCCTCCTCAATCCTCCCCCGCGGGGGAGGAGGCTAACGCGTGCGCTATGCGCACATCGTTATTGGATAACTACGGGAATCTTGCCGATCCGTGCCTGCCATTCTCTTGGCCCGGTCTGGTGTACCGAACTGCCCAGCGAATCGACGGCCACAGTGACCGGCATGTCCCGCACGGTGAACTCGTAGATCGCTTCCATGCCCAGATCGGCAAAGCCAACCACGCGCGAGGCCTTGATCGCCTTGGACACCAGGTACGCCGCGCCGCCGACCGCCATCAGGTACACCGACTGGTGCTTCTTGATCGCCTCGATCGCCGCCGGACCACGCTCGGCCTTGCCCACCATGCCGAGTAGACCCGTCTGCGCCAGCACCTGCTCGGTGAACTTGTCCATGCGCGTGGCGGTAGTGGGACCGGCTGGACCGACCACTTCGTCGCGCACCGCATCGACCGGGCCCACGTAATAAATAAAGCGGCCCTTGAAGTCGACTGGCAGCGGCTCGCCCTTGTTCAACATCTCGACCATGCGCTTATGCGCGGCGTCGCGACCGGTCAGCAGCTTGCCGTTGAGCAGCAGCACTTCACCGGGCTTCCAGCTCGCCACTTCCTCGCGAGTCACGGTGTCGAGGTTCACCCGACGGCCCTTGGAGCTGTCATAGGTCAGTTTCGGCCAGTCTTCCAGCAACGGCGGATCGAGCATCACCGGGCCGGAGCCATCCAGCGTGAAGTGCGCATGACGCGTGGCCGCGCAGTTCGGGATCAGTGCCACCGGCAGGTTCGCCGCATGGGTCGGGTAATCCTTGATCTTGATGTCGAGCACAGTGGTGAGGCCACCCAGGCCCTGCGCACCGATACCGAGCGCGTTGACCTTCTCGTACAGCTCGATGCGCAGTTCCTCGGTGCGATTGCTCGGGCCGCGTGCGATCAATTCCTGGATGTCGATCGGCTCCATCAGCGCCTCTTTCGCCAGCAGCATCGCCTTCTCAGCGGTGCCACCGATGCCCAGACCGAGCATGCCCGGCGGGCACCAGCCGGCGCCCATCGTGGGCACGGTCTTCAACACCCAGTCGACGATCGAGTCGGACGGGTTTAGCATCACGAACTTCGATTTCGCTTCGGAGCCACCGCCCTTCGCCGCCACGATCACGTCGAGCTTGTCGCCCGGCACGATCGAGACGTTGATGATCGCCGGCGTGTTGTCCTTGGTATTGATGCGCTTGCCGGCCGGGTCGGCCAGGATGCTGGCGCGCAGCTTGTTGTCCGGGTCGTTGTAGGCGCGGCGCACACCCTCGTTGATCATCTCGTCCAGCGACAACGTGGCGTCCCACTGCACGTTCATGCCGACCTTGAGGAACACGGTGACGATGCCGGTGTCCTGGCACAGCGGGCGATGACCCTCGGCAGCCATGCGCGAGTTGATCAGGATCTGCGCCATCGCGTCTTTCGCCGCCGGACTTTCCTCGCGCTCATAGGCGGCCGCGAGGCCCTTGATGTAGTCGACCGGGTGGTAATAGCTGATGTACTGCAGCGCGTCGGCAACCGACTGGATCAGATCGTCTTGCTTGATGGTGGTCATGGCGATGGCTTCGACTTCGGTGGAAAGCGCCGGAACGACCGTCCGCAGCGCACAAGCCGCCTATTGTGCCGCAACCTGGCCCAGCCTCAAAAAACAGAGGCCGCACAGGGCGGCCGCCGTTTTGACGCAAGCGCGATCATTCAGAAGCGATATTCGGCAAATGCCGAGGTCACCCCGACATAGCCGCGAAACTGCAGGCCATCGGCCTTCGCTCGGGCGCGATAGAGGTCGTAGTCCAAGCCAAGGCTGAAGTGTGGCGTGATGTCGTAGCCGACGCCGAGACCGGCGTAACCGCCATTGCCACTGATGCTTTGCGAACCGAGACCGCTGACGCTTGCTTTAATCGTGGAATAGAGATAGCCCGCGCGGCCGGAGATGAACCACTTGTTCTCGAACTTGTACTTGAGGTTGGCGCCCAGCAATGGGCCGCTGGCCTTGTCGGTGTAACGGGCACTGATACCGTCGACGTTTATCGGGCCGTGGAGCGAACCCAGGTCGACATAGCCGGCTTCGACGCCAAAATTCCAAGTGTCGTTATACCAGGTGTAACCCGCACGTACGGCGGAGCTGAAAGCAGTGTTGTTGGTCGCCGTGCCGCTGTTGTAACTCGACTGACCCAGATTGCCGTTGATGAAAAACGTGCCCGGATCGGTGGCGAACGAACTGCCCGAAGCTGCCATCAGCACGGCAGCAATGGCGGTTATCTGAAATCGCTTATTCATAGCCTTCCCTGTTTGATCGTATTTGCTATATGCCTCGCGGCCCCATGCACGCGAGATCGCGCATTCTTGCTAATTTGCCAGCACATATGCAATTAACGTAAAAAAATGCGGGCGATTGATGGATTGACCCGTTTCGCCGCAAAACCCTGCTGCTACGCAACACGTTCGCTCGGTAAATACGGCGCGTAGTTTCGCGGGTCTGCGTACGGCGATCGTCAGTGGACCGCGGTACTGCTGACGGAACACATACAAGCGAATGAAACGCATGCAAGTGTGGCCAAGCGAGGGAACAACTCCGCACGGGCGGCAGCCGCGACATTGGCGACCTGTGCGCCTTCCATCAGATACTGACGTACAGGGACAATCGTTGTTCGACCGAGCAACCGTCTTGCCGGACTCGTCGCCGGCCGCCATGCTGTCGCGCCCACCCTCGCGATCGATCCCATGAGCGAACCGACCAGCCCCAGCGCCTACCTGCGCAACCTGCGCCCGTGGGATGCCGCCTTGATCGTGGTCGGCGGCATCATCGGCGGCGGCATCTTCCTCAACCCGGGCATCGCCGCGCAGCGCACCGACTCGGGCCTGACCTTGCTGCTGATGTGGGCCGGCGCCGGTGTACTCACCCTGATCGGCGCACTGTGCTACGCCGAGCTCGGTGCACGCCGACCCCACGCGGGTGGCACTTACGTGTACCTGCGCGAGGCATTCGGGCCGCTGGCCGGATTCCTGTTCGGCTGGACCATGCTGCTGGTGATCTATTCCGGTTCCACCGCTGCGGTGGCGACGATCTTCGCCAGCTATGCGTCCGCGGTGTTCGGCCTGCCGCCGTCGATGGCGCTGCCGCTGACCATCGGCGCGCTGGTATTCGTCAGCGGCATCAACCTGTTTGGCATCCGCCTGGGCGCGCAGATCCAGAACCTGTTCGCCCTGCTCAAGTTGCTGGCGGTGGCGGTGCTGGTGGTATGCGGTCTGTTCCTCGCGGGTGCCGGGCACGGCCAGGTACTGTCCATCGACCCGGCGCGTAATGGCGTCGGTTTCATGGGCGCAGCGCTGCCGGTGCTGTTTGCCTATTCCGGTTTCACCTATCTCAACAATCTGGCCGGCGAAGTGCGCGACCCACAGCGCACGCTACCGCGCGCACTGTTGCTCGGCATGCTGCTGGTGATCGTCGCCTACGTACTGGTCAACGTAGCGTACCTGGCAGTACTCGGTCATGCCGGCCTGGCGGCCAGCCGCGCGCCGGCAGCGGACGTGATGCAGCAGGTATTCGGCCCGCTTGGCGCCAAGCTGATCGCGCTGGGTGTCGCGATTTCCACGCTTGGCTTCTGCAACATCACCCTGGTTGCCGGCGCGCGGGTGCTGCAGGTGATGGGCGAGGATGGGCTGTTCTTCCGCGCGGTGGCGCGACTGCACCCACGCTATCGCACGCCGAATACGGCATTGCTGTTGCTGGCCGGCTGGGCGATCGTGCTGGCGCTGTCGGGCAGCTATGGCCAGCTGCTGGATTACGCCACGTTCGGCGACTGGCTGGCCTGCGCGGTCGGCGTCGCCACGCTGTTCTGGTATCGCCGTCGCGATGGCGGCTCGGCCAGTTTCAAGGTCCCCGGCTACCCATGGCTGCCGCTGATGTTCATCGGCACCGTGGCGTGGGTCGTGGTAATGACAATGCGCGACAACCCACGCAACGCCGGCATCGGTGCACTGATCATGGCCGCCGGCGTGCCGGTATATCTGGTCTGGCGCCACTTGTTCAGTCGCGCACGCACCTAAGTCGCCGGCTGCAATGCCACAATGTGCGGATAGAACTCAAGGAGATGTTGGATGGCGCCAGTGCAAGCCCAGGCCGTGCCGGTCACTTCGGACAGCAGCATCGTGGCCGAGAAGGTGCGCGACGGCATTGATCTTGAGATCAACGGCGAGCACTACCGCCACGCCGGCGATCCGCAGATGCCGCTGCTGTGGTACCTGCGCGACATACTGCGGCTGACTGGCACCAAGTACGCCGGCAGCCACGACTCGACCGGTGCCGATCTGGTGCTGGTAGACGGCAATGCCGTCTCAGCGATCACCCAGCCGATGGCGAAACTGGCCGACAAGTCGGTGATCACGGTGGAAGGCCTGGCGGCCAACGACGGTGGCCTGCATCCGGTGCAGCAGGCTTTCATCGACGAGGATGCGATCGGTTGCGGCTATTGCACGCCCGGCTGGCTGATCGCGTCCGTTGATCTGCTCAAGCGCAAGCCTCATCCGACCGATGGCGACATCGACCAACTGCCCAATCTGTGCCGCTGCGGCTGCCAGACCCGCGTGCGCCGCGCCATTAAGCGCGTTGCCGCCGGCAAGGTGAGCCAGCTATGAGCGACAGCATCCGACTTTCGCGCCGCCGTTTCCTGCAGGTGCTGGCCGGTGGCGCCGGCGTACTGCTGGTCGGCATCCGCACGGCTAGCGCGACCGATGCGCCGCTGCCGGCCGCCATGCTCGGTGATACTTTCTACGACCTTGGCGCGTACGTGCGCATCGACAGCGACGGCAATGTGCTGATCGGCGCGCGTGATCCGGATACCGGCACCGGCGTGGCCACCTCGCTGCCGCGGATCATCGCCGACGAACTCGATGCCGACTGGAAAAACGTCAGCGTGGTATCACTCGGACTCGGCGTGACTGACAACAACGGCCAGCCGCGCTGGACCTACGGACGCCAGATCGGCGGCACCGGCGGATCGATTCCTACCGCCTGGAACGATCTGCGCAGCGTGGGCGCGCTGGCACGCTGGCTGCTGCTGCAGGCTGCCGCGCGTCGGTTTGGCGTGGCAGCCGATCGGCTGCGCTGCGATTCCGGCACCGTGATCGCGCCGGACGGCCGCCGCCTCAGCTATGGCAGTCTCGCCGGCGACGCCAGCAAGATCGCACTGCCAAACAATCCACCAGCACCCAAGACACCTGATCGTTACCAGCTGATCGGCAGCCCCGCCGGCGACGTGGATGCACGTGAGATCGTCACTGGGCAGACGCTATATGCGATCGACCACTACTACGGCGATGCACTGGTCGCCGTGCTGGTGCATTGCCCGTGGCCGGATGGCACGCTGGCAAGCTTCGACTTCGCCGAGGCCAAGGCCGTCAAGGGTGTGGTGGACGTGATATCGCTGAAACCCGAGCCCGGCCAGCCGCTGGGCAGCACGGTGATTGCACCGGCGGTGGCCGTGCTGGCCGAAGACACCTGGTCGGCGCTGCAGGGACGGCAGAAGCTCAAGCTCGAATGGAAGCCCGGTGCCAGCGGCAGCGAAAACAGCGCCGCATTGGAACAGCAAGCCGATGCCCTGCTCGCTGGCAAGACCGCTCCCACCTCGCGCGTGCGCGATGACGGCGACGTCGATGCTGCCGGCAAGAAAGCTGCGCGCCGGCTGCAGGCAAGCTATTACCAGCCGTGGCTGGCGCATGCCACCGCCGAGCCGATGAATTGCCTGGTGCGACTGGAGAAGGATCACGCCAGCGTGGTCGCGCCGACCCAGGCGCCGCAGAAAGCCTGGGCCGTGGTGCAACGCCTCACCGGCCTCGGCCCCGACCAGATCGAGATCAGCGTGCCGCGCGTCGGCGGTGGTTACGGCCGCCGGCTCGACCACGACTACGTTGCCGAAGCGGTGATGCTGGCCAAGGTCGTCAACAAACCGGTACGCCTGTTATGGATGCGCGAACAGGATCTCGAGCACGACTACTACCGCTCGGGCAGCGTGCATCAACTCAGCGTGACCATGGACCGCAAGCGCGAACTGATCGGCTGGGATCAGCGCATGGCCAGCGCCTCGGCCCTGGCGCATCGCGGTTTACCGGACAATCGCCTGTGGACGTCCGAACTTGAGGCCGACCAGTTGCCGGCTGCACTGGTACTGAATTATCGGAGCGACTGGTACGCCATCAACTCTGCGATTCCGCGTGGCCCGATGCGCGGCATGCCGCACCTGAGCAACGCATTCGCGGTGGAAAGCTTCATCGACGAAATCGCGCACAGCATGAAGGAGGATCCGCTCGACACCCACCTGCGTCTGCTCGGTACGCCGCGCCAGCTGTCGCTGAGCGCAGGCAGCGTGCTGGATACCGCGCGCCTGATCAACGTGCTGAAGCTGGTCACTGACCGCATCGGCTGGAAGAACTGGCTGCACAGCGTGAACGGGCTGGGCATCGCCTGCTGGCATGTCGAAGGCGCCTACGTGGCGCACGCGATCGAGGTGGCGATGCAGGGCGAGAAGCTGGTCATCCAGCGTGTCGTCTGCGCCGTCGACGTCGGTCGCGTCATCAATCCGACGGGACTGGAAGGCCAGGTCGCTGGCGCTACACTCGATGCGCTCTCGATCGCGCTCAACCTCGCGATCACCTTCAAGGATGGCCAGATCCAGCAGCACAACCTGAAAGACTACCCACTGGCCAGCATGGCCCAGCTGCCGGATGCCGTGGAGGTTATCGTCGTTCCCCGTGATGACCTGCCACCCACCGGCGCCAGTTTCCTCGCCATGCCTACCGCGGCTCCGGCCCTGGCAAACGCAGTGTTCCGCGCCAGCGCCGTACGCGTTCGGCGACTGCCGCTGATGAAGGAATTGCTGCGGCTGCTGTGACCGAGTGGCGGCCGCCTGTTAGGACGTATCGTGCATGCTCCCCAGAACCAGGTTTCCCATGGCAACGAAAATGCCCTTTCCCCAGGCGGGCTTCCTGAACCGTCTGGAGCTTCCCGACGCGCCCGCTCTCCTGGCAGCAGGCGCACCACTCTCGCCGCTGCTGAGCCGTCTTCTGTTGGCTTCGGATGGGACCGGAGAACTGACGAAAGCCGCCGTTTGCCTGATCCAGCTGCTGAAGGCCCGCAAGGCCACGCTGCAGGCATCGTTCGACACCGAGCTGGTTGCTGACGAGCTACGTCGCTACCAGAAGTTCGCCAAGCCGGGGCAGCCATCGCCCCATATTGTCCAGCTTCGACAGCAGCAGGCCGCCGCACGGCAAGCCTCCAGTCAGTCGAAGCAGTCGTTCATCCATGCTGCCGCTGCGTTCGTGCGGGATGCCGGTATCCAGGTTCCCCAGCGTGTGGCGCTTGAGGTGTTCATCACCAACTGGATCGATGCCAATGTGCCGAAGGAATTTGTCCCCGCGGCGTAACAAGGGCAGCCCGTGCTGTGTCCCGCCGGCCGAGTCGAACAAGATCGATTGGATCGCGTTGAACCGTGAATTTCCGCTCTCGACCCATTGCTGCCGGTCGTGAACGTCCACTATCTGGACGCGGATTTCCTGAGATTGCCCTAGAGTGAGCGCAATAGCAGGAGGACTGTAGCTTCAGAGATAGGAAATGGGGATATCCCGCTGATATTGAAGTTGCCATGACTGGTCGCCTGAGCTCTGGCTCGGCGCTGGCTTTTACGGCTCGGATATGGGGTATCTAATGGAACTACCGTGCTGCACCGCGATAAGGAACGCTTGCAATGCTCGCTGCGGAATCCGGATGGACCAACAGTTCTTCTGAGTCCTGGTTATCACGTGCAATACAAGCCGGAGTTCTAGGCTTCTACACTCTGTGTGAAGTAACACACGTGGTCGGCTACTCGGATGATGCTCCCACCGTCCCGGTGAACATTTTCTCCATCGTGGTGTTTGAAGATCGGCTACAAGAGGCGCCGACGGCTCCCTACTTCTTGAACGGCAAAAACCGAATTGAGCTTAAGTCGCTTCGCGGTTGGAAGTTCGGCGTAGTCCGATACACCGAGGCTATTTCGAATGTGTTGCAGACTGTCAACCGCTTCGGATCCAGCGGTGAGTGGAACACGGCCGGGATGGCTCTCGAGGTAGGCGAAATGGTACCAGTTGCCCCGCAATTCGTACCACCGCACGCCACAGAAAACATCCAGCTAAACCAGCTCCTCAAGAACAACTTCTGGAATGGCGCTTATGTCCTGGAATGGTTTGACAGCATCAAGGACAATCTGAAATTCCTGTTCGACGAACCATCACTGATGCAGGAACTGTCCCATGCGATCCAGGCATACGTTCCTCTGAGGATTGCTAGCCTCTCTGATCGGCTCGGCAATATCGTTATTCAGTTGCCGGTGACAGTATTGATGTGCACGTTTCGCAAAAAGGGCGATCTCGAGGGTCTAGCAGCCGAAATTTTTTGGCACTCAAAAGCAGCACCACGCCCTCTGCGGGCAACCAGCTCGATGGAATTCGACGGCGTCCTTTTGGGCTACGGCTCGGCACAAGTTCAGTCGCCAACTTCGCCTATGCCCATGCACGATACCTCCAGTCTCAATAGGGTTGTCGTTTGGGATGACCACAATCAACTAATCCTGGCCGCCACGGGCCCACTCTCATACATCCGTGCGGCATCCATCAACATGCAGATCGCAGACTCGGAGCCACGCGTCTTTACCATTATTCGAGCCGATGGCTCTACCGAATTTCATAGGGTTAGCTTGACGCAACCGGCTCAGACCAGAACCGTCGGTACAGCGGACAACTACGCTTACAGGGAGTGGATTCGGCGCCGCATTTACGCCGCTGAAGAATTGCGGCTGATGCAAGAACGGCGCTTTGTTCAATATCAGCCGGAGTTGGGCGAGAAGGAGGAATCCCATAAAAAGGCTCTAGGCGACATACGCATTCTTCTTAATAGCTACGGGCAAGAGGCAGTGTGGCTTTGGGATCCCTATCTGAGCGCTAATGACTTACTGGATACGCTGTTTCACTGTCAGCACACCTACAGCGATCTTCGCGCTCTAACCTCCGCGAAAGCGACTCCCCGGCCACGTGCAAAATCGCTGCGTCAGCAAATCTTTGAGAAGCTATCGAGTTTTATTCGCCGGCCGTCCGCCGACGCAGATGCAGTTAGTCGATTCATCGAAGACCAAGGAGCCGCGCTCGGCGCCTCAAACGGCAATCATCGTGGCCTGCGCCTTGAATACCGTATCAAGAGGGGTCTTGCCGGATGGAACTTTCATGATCGCTTCCTAATTTTTCCGGACACGCCGCAAGGTCCTTTGGCTTGGTCGTTGGGAACCTCCGTCAATACTCTCGGCACAGAACATCACATCCTGCAGCGAGCCGACAATGGCCGCCTCGTCGCGGATGCCTTTCTCCGGTTGTGGGAAAAACTCGATCAGCCCGAGCATTTGGTCTGGAAGCACCCATGACCTCGCAGGCGCAATTCTGGCATTCGATCTTCCAGGAAGCGCAGAATCCTGGGTCAGTTTGGGTCCCCGATGAACTGCTAAATCGCATCCGGTCACATGATCAACCGTTCAGAGCGATTGGCAATTGGGATCAGGCAAACCACATTTTTTCTGGCATCGAGGAAGCTGCTGGTTTCATCAATATTTGGCGCGTTGGCGGCCTTCAACCTAGCCAAGCAGATTGCGACCGCTGGGTCCAGCTCCTGCGCTGGCTCATCCAAGGCTTATGCAACTGGCGGAGCGACCAAGATCCCACTTATCACACCCTGACCGCATTATTCGTAGTCGCGCAGTATTGTGACTTCGAGAATGGCCTTTGGAAAACTTTACCATCAGACGTCGGTTGCAACCTCGACCTGCTTAATACCGTAACGAAGTTGGTCGCCGGCCTCAGTTGCGAGATCAACACACGCGAAGATCAAGTAGCTCTTATTTGGGAGCAGGAAGCGGTCGATCGGTTCACCGCCGCAGACACCAAGGAGGACTGGCTCGGGGTCGACGGGCTATGGAATAGCATTGAACCTGCGATGGTGTCGCACGCTCTTCAAGGCCAGCTCATTCGATATCTAGGCTACTTCGATCGCGACCGGCTCGGCGAAGCGACCCGCAATGTGGCTCAATTCATGGTCGCGATGCACATTGCAAATGCTCTGTCGCCTGCTGAGCGATTAGAAGTCGGATTAGCCACCACAAACGCTCGGTTGCAGTTTGCTTTCGTCTACAGCACATGTCATCGCCAAAGGCACATAACGTTAAGCCCGACGGAGCGCGACTTGTTGTCATCGCTGCTCCTTCAGATCGCTGCGAATGACGCCAATTGGCTCAAATGGATGACAGTATTCAATCGCTACCCGCTGAGATACCCAAGTTTGCAGCCAGCTCTGGGGAGAGCCTTGGCGGTAGCCTCCGAAGCCGCACTTCAAAGCTATATTGATTCAATCAACCTCTTTCCCGGGCGGCAAGGCAGTCGAAACTCCGTTGCAGTGTGTCTGGCCGAGTTTCGTGCCAAAGCAACTCAGCAGCAACAGCGACTGCTCTGGACCGCGGCTTTTCGCCGCTGGTCCGATTGGAACTTCAACGAGGCGAATCCCGAGCAATATGCCTTTGAAATCGCGTGGTCCGAGCTAGATTATCCAGTTGTCGCATACGCGATCGACTGTCTGGATGCAGGAGCAAGGACACAAGCTCAGAAAGAGATCTTCGACCAACTTAGTGTTCTTGATAATCAGTGGCACGAATCGGTCACCGATTGCGTCACCGCCTTCAATCGCTTGCTGTCCGCGCTACAGCCTTATGCTCACGCCGCCGCAACCGTTGCAACCAGTGGACCAACCACGAATCGGGATCTCTTGCCGCTCAAGCTTTATATTCCACCCGAGGTCAAGAACGATCGATATCTGCGCCTCATGTACTCCGTGCGCTAATCGCGGAACGCATTGGCGCATCTATTATCATGCTGATCGCCCGCAACAATGATGTCCAAGAATGAACCCCGCATGTGCATAGGCGTTGAGGAGGCGCTCGTCTGGTAGCTCCGTGGCGGCTAACTCAGGGTGCCGAATGACTCTTCATGGCCGTAGGCGGACATGTCAGCAACTTGTCCCTGGGCAGAAAAAATACTAGTGGAACTGATCGCTCGCCGGCACCCATGAGCTGGACGACGATCCTGCTGGATGGGCCAGCTTGACTGGCAGCGTGATGGCTTCGCAACCAGGTGGCGGTGGGCCGCCAGCGACGCGGGCTTCGGCGCATTGCGCACTGTTGTCGAGCTTGATCGGGGTTACCGGAGCTGCGGCACTGATCGCCGGTGAGGGTGCGGCTACCGGATTGGCCGGTGCCAGGTGCAGGCGGTCATAGACCCTGGTAGCGACGGGTACGGGCGGCGGATCAGGATTGTCGCAGCCGAACAGTGCCATCGGCAGCAGCGGTATCACCTTGCATTCCACGCGCACGCCGCGTGGCAGGTGGAAGGTATGCGCCACGGTGGTCTTTTCCACCGCATGACGCAGCGCGGTATCGACCGAACTCTCGCCTTCCGGTGTCCAGTCGCTGTCGAAGCGTGTCGGCTTGTAGCCGATGTTTGGGGTGCCGTGACCCATGACCTCGGTGTCGCCTTGCGGTTTCAGTTGCACGTAACCGCCAAGCGCACCCTGCTTCGCCCCCTCGGCAGCGCCAGGCTGGTTGCCGCCGACCTGGCCCGGCCCCTGCTCCTTGCCACCGACGCCCTTGGCACTGCCCTGCCCGGGCTTGGGCTCGGGTCCATTGGCGTGACTGCTTTCGCTTTCCGACGCGGTCACCACGCCGTTGGGCTCACCCGGCGTAGCGGTGTCGCTGCCTTGCGGGATGGCATTGGGCGCGCTGCTGACATCACGTGCCGCGTTGGCTTCACTCGGGTTGGACGAGGCCGCTGGCTGTTCGCTCGCGGCGGGTGATGGCGACTCTACCGACTTGTTCGCCGTCGACGGTGACTGGGCAGGTGCGCTGGCCGTGGCGACGACGGGCGGCGCATTGAGTTGCGGCCGCTCGATGGACGGCTGGATGGCCGACGCAGAGGCCTCGTCCGCGTTGTCGATCTTCACTGCCGGTGCGCGTGGCTGCACTTGCACCGGTGCCGCAGGCGCGAGCGGCACCGCCTCCAACTCCGCTTCGGCCACTTCGATCTTCGGTGCCTGCAGCTGTGGCTGCTCGTGCGGCACGGTTGGACTGGGCACGCTCAGTTTGGCCTGCAGGTTCACCGTGGGCGACGCTTGTGCCGGCAACGGAATCGGCTGCAACTCAGGGACCGGTGGGGCAGCCGGAATGTCTGCACGGGCCGGCGTTACGCTGGCTGGTGCATTGAACTTGGGCACGGCCGTGTTCAACGCGATGTTCGATACGGTGATCGGCGACGCCTGTGCGGGCAGCTCCGGTAGCGCCAGCGATGCAGGTGCTGGCAGCGGACGGGTGCCTTCGAGTTGCGGTTTGCGCACCGACTCGGGCTGGAACTTCGGTGGTACCGGCGGTTGCAGCGAGGGTGCCGGCAGGTTCACCGTCGGCGGCTCGCCGGCCAGCGGGATCGGTTGCAGCTGTGGCGTCGGCGCCGGCTGCGGCAGGCTTACCGGCGGCGTGGGCGCAGCCACCGGCTTCGGCGCCGGCGCGCTGGATTTCACTGCGGACGTAATCACCGGCGTCGCGACAGCTGGCGCCGGTTGTGCCGCGGTGGTCACCTGCGTGCTCACGCTGCGCTGGCTGGCAGGTGCGGACTGGCTGCTGCGACCCTGATGCCGTGGCCCCAGCTCTTTCGGCGGCGTGCCCAGCACCGGTGGCGGTGGCGGCGGTTCGGGCGCTTCGATCAAACGCACCTGCAGAAACTGCTCCTTCGAGTCAGGTGGCGGCTTCACTACATATGCAGGGCCGAGCACGAAGGCGAACAGAAACACCAGATGCACCAGCAGCGCGCCCACCGCCGCGATGACGCGCATGCCGCGTTCGCGTGGGCTTTCCCGGTTACGCCGACGATAGACACTGGCACGCGTAGCCGCGGCCAGCGGCGAGCTCAAAATCGCCCGCGACGGATGGCTGGCGGGACGGCTGGTGTCAGGCTGATCCGGGGGTGGCAAGGGCATGCGGCAAGTGTAATGGGCGCAGCCACGGTTCCGCGTGACGCTCAGGGATGACTGGCGGCACCCGCGGCATGATCATGCCGTTCGGCATCGACTGCGCGGTTCGGCGTATCCACCGGACAACCCCACGCCAGCGGTTTGCCGGCACGGTACATCGCGATGCAAGCCTCCACGCTGGGTGGCTTGGCTGCATGTGGATCGACCGCCAGCGGCTGGGGAGCCATGCTCAGACGTTCGTCGCCATCCTTCGCCGAGGGCGGTGGTGGCGGATCGCCGCCGCAGCCGCCGGCGAGCATGGCGAGGGAAATGCCGCAATGAAGGCGCAGGCCGCCAGGCAGGTTGATGGTTTTCTTGACCGTGGTCTTGTCCACCAGCTTCTGCAATGCATCGTCGACCACATTGCCATTGCCGTTCCAATCCTTCTCAAAGCGCGTCGCCTGGTAGTTGACCGGACTACTGTGCTGCATGATCTGGGTGTTGCCCTGCGGCAGATTCGATACGTAGCCGGAAGTCGGGGCACTGGCGGTTGATGCCGACAACAACAGTTCGCCGTTCTTGTCGTAAAGCTTCGCCGTGTCGACCGGTTTCGGCGGCGGCAACTGCACGGTCATCGCGTCCTTCGGCACCGGCTCCGGTTTGCGTGGTTTCGACAGCACACGTGGTTTCACGACCAGCGTCGGCAGTGCCGGCGGCGGTGGAACCGCGGCAACCGGCGCATGCGTGATGAAGCGCACCTCCAGCACCTCCTCCGGCTGCGCATGCTGCATCGTCGATACCGGCTGCGGCCGCATCTCGCCCCAGATCACCAGCATGAACAGCACGTGCAGCAGCAGCGCCGCGGCCAGCGCCAGGCCGTGCCAGCGGCGCTCATGCCACGGTTCGCGCCAGCGCAGCTGCCGCAGCCGCACCCGCGTCGGCCCATCCAGCGGGGTCAGCCCACGACCAAGCGAGCCATCGTCTGGCGATGGCTCGCTGTGCTGCCCGACCTGCAACGGATGAACGATGACGACACCTCGGTGGCACGAATCATTGCCGACAGGATGCCGGATGGCGCTTGAACCCAGGGGGACTCGCGGATGCATGCGGGAATTCACGCGCCTATGACAGACCGCTGCGGAACGGCGCCGGTTCCCCGCACTGCAGCTTGACCACGCACCCCATTCGCTCAAGGCTAGGCGGGCGGCGTCACGCGCCGCTTCCGCCATGACCGCCCTCACGGACGACCATGACGGCCCGCCACTTCAGTCGCCAACGCGCGGCTTCGTGCGGCGCCGTTGTCCAAGCCGGCACGACCCGCGCCCAGTCATGGGAGGGTCGCATCGTG